>FTBI01002199.1_pt1 | contig 64161 bp, 50 predicted proteins | sample 1639171 | NCBI WGS metagenome assembly FTBI01 (sample SAMEA3914812, study PRJEB12502) | metagenome | biome: forest; material: soil | place: Canada | collected 2011-07-07 | depth 0.1 m | reverse complement strand
GCAGTAGCGGCTGCGAGGGCACGGTAGCAGGAATATGGCCGCCGACGCTGCCGTCGATGCTGACCGCAGTGCGTGAAGCAGCTGACCCGGCAGCAGCCGCGGCCGCCGAAGAAGCAGGCTCCTGGGCGAACACGGTACCGCACAGCAGCAGACTGCCGCACAAGATGCCGCACAAGGCGGTGCGGACTCGGGTGTAGCATGGCGTGGATAGTGGCATCGGTAAGCGGCAACGGAACATTTCCGGATTCTATCATCGTGGCTTCGGGCAGCCCGCGCATTTGTGGCAAAATCCCCGCCTTTCCTCCTTCTCACGCAAACGGGCTCCGGCCCCGATCTAGACCCATGACGGAAAACGTAAATCTCACCATCGTCCAGCGTATCGCCACCGAATTGGGCGTACAGACGCGCCAGGTCGCGGCAGCCGTACAACTGCTTGACGAAGGGTCGACCGTGCCGTTTATCGCACGCTACCGCAAGGAAGTCACCGGCAATCTCGACGACACGCAATTGCGTAATCTGGAAGAACGCCTGATCTACCTGCGCGAACTCGAGGAGCGCCGCGCGACGATCGTGCAAAGCATCACCGAACAGGGCAAGATGACGGACGCGCTGGCCGCAGCCCTGGCCGCGGCCGATAGCAAGCAGGCGCTGGAAGACCTCTACCTGCCTTACAAGCCCAAGCGCCGCACGCGCGCGCAGATCGCGCGCGAAGCCGGCCTGGAACCGCTCGCCCTCGCCCTGCTGGCTGACCCCTCGCTGGATCCGCAAGCGGCCGCAGCCGCTTACGTCGATGCGGACAAAGGTGTGGCCGACGTGAAGGCGGCACTCGATGGCGCACGCGACATCCTGTCCGAACAGTTCGGCGAGACTGCCGAACTGCTCGGCAGCCTGCGCAACCATCTGTGGCAGCAAGGCATCGTCGCGAGCCATGTGGTCGAAGGCAAGGAGTTGGAAGAAGAAGAGAAGTTCCGCGACTACTACGACTACAGCGAACCGATCAAGGATATTCCCTCGCATCGCGCACTGGCGCTGTTCCGCGGCCGCAACGCGGGCATCCTGATGGTCAAGCTGGGGCTGGGCCAAGAACTCGACGCGCAGGTCCCGCATCCGGGCGAACTCAAGATCGCCCAGCACTTCGGCATCCGCAATGCGGGCCGGCCAGCCGACAAGTGGCTTGGCGATGTCTGCCGCTGGTGCTGGCGCGTCAAGGTCCAGCCGAATATCGAAAACGAATTGCTGACCCAATTGCGCGAAGCCGCCGAACACGAAGCGATCCGCGTCTTTGCGCGCAACCTGAAAGATCTGCTGCTGGCAGCTCCAGCCGGCCCCAAGGCCGTGATCGGCCTGGATCCTGGTCTGCGCACGGGGGTGAAAGTCGCGATCGTCGACCGCACCGGCAAGCTGCTGGCGACCGACACCATCTATCCGCACGAGCCGCGCCGCGACTGGGACGGCGCCCTCGCCAAGCTCGAACGCCTGGCCCGCGCGACGCAGGCCGACCTGATCAGTATCGGCAACGGCACCGCCTCGCGCGAAACCGACAAATTGGCGGCCGACCTGATCCGCCGCTGCCCCGAACTGAACCTGCAGAAAATCGTGGTGTCCGAAGCCGGTGCCTCGATCTATTCGGCATCGGAATTCGCGGCCAAGGAATTTCCCGAACTCGACGTGTCGCTGCGCGGCGCGGTGTCGATCGCACGGCGCCTGCAGGATCCGCTCGCCGAACTGGTCAAGATCGAACCGAAAGCGATCGGCGTCGGCCAATACCAGCACGACGTGAACCAGCGCGAACTGGCGCGTGCGCTCGACGCCGTGGTCGAAGACTGCGTCAACGGCGTCGGCGTGGACCTGAACACCGCCTCGGTGCCGCTCTTGACGCGCGTGTCCGGCCTGAACGCGACGCTCGCGCGCAATATCGTCGACTTCCGCGACAGCAACGGCCCCTTCCCCAATCGCGAACAGCTGAAAAAAGTACCGCGCCTGGGCGACAAGACCTTCGAGCAGGCGGCCGGCTTTCTGCGCATCAACGGCGACAATCCGCTCGACCGCTCATCGGTGCACCCGGAAGCCTATCCGGTCGTCGAACGCATCCTCGCCCGTATCAACAAATCGGCTGGCGAGGTTCTCGGCAATCGAGAAGCGTTGCAGGGTATCTCCCCGACCGAATTCGTCGATGAGCGCTTCGGCCTGCCGACGGTACGCGACATCTTCAGCGAACTCGAAAAGCCGGGCCGCGACCCGCGCCCTGAATTCAAGACCGCGACCTTCAAGGAAGGCATCGAGAAAATCTCCGACCTGGTCCCGGGCATGACGTTGGAAGGCGTCGTCACCAACGTCGCCGCCTTCGGCGCCTTCGTCGACATCGGCGTGCACCAGGACGGCCTGGTCCACGTGTCCGCGATGGCCAGCCGCTTCATCAAGGATCCGCACGAAGTGGTCAAGGCGGGCGACGTGGTGCAGGTGAAAGTGCTGGAGATCGACGTCAAGCGTCAGCGCATCGGCCTGTCCATGCGTCTCACCGACGAGGTGCTCGGCGATACCGGTGCGCGTAGCGCGGCGCCTGCACCACGTCGCCGCGACGGTGGCGGCACGGGCAGCCACTCGGGTATGGGCGGCAAACGCGCGCCAGAACAGGCAAGCGCGATGGCGCAGGCTTTCGCCAAGCTCAAGCAACGCTAAACCGCACTGGCCCGATCAAGCCGAACAGCACGACAACGCACCATAGCCGCATCGCTGTGGCGGTGGTGCGTTGCTCTAACATGGGCCGGTCGGAGCGGTCCCGACGCGTCGCTCAGATCTCGATCTTGGTGCCGAGCTCGACCACGCGGTTGGCTGGAATGCTGAAGAAGTCGGTGGGCTTGGCCGCATTCTGGTGCATCCAGGCGAACAGACGCTCGCGCCACACGCTCATGCCCGGCATCTGTGTCGGCACCACCGTTTCGCGGGCCAGAAAGAACGACGTATCCATCAATTCGAACGCCATCCCATGCTGGGTCTCCAGCAGCTTCAGCACATGCATTACGTCCGGCGCCTCATTAAAGCCGTACGAGGCCCGCACCTGATACAGACCGCCGCCGATTTCCTCGACGTGGATACGTTCGTTGTCGGATATATACGGCACGTCGAGGGTGACGAAGGTCAGGAACACCGTACGCTCATGCAATACTTTGTTGTGCTTGAGATTGTGCAGCAGGCCGACCGGTACCAGATTCTCGCTGCCGGTCAGGTAAATCGCCGTACCCGTCACACGGTGCGGCGGATGGGCCAGCAACCCATGCAGGAAAGGCAACAGCGGAATACCATCGGCCGCGGTGCGGTCCTTGACGATCTGACGCCCTTGATGCCAGGTCATCAACAAGAAAAACAGCAGCGCACCGATGGACAGCGGCAGCCAGCCTCCCTGCGCGACTTTCAACAGATTCGCGCCGAAGAAAGCCAGATCGACCGTTAAAAAGGCACCGATGATCAGGATCACCCAGCGTTTGCGCCAATGCCAGACCTTCACCATCACCATCGAGGCGAGGATCGTGGTGATTACCATGGTGGTGGTGACCGCGATACCGTAGGCCGCAGCCAGATTGTCCGAGCTCTTGAAGCCCATCACGATGCAGATGATGATCGCCAGCAGCATCCAGTTCACGACCGGCATGTAGATCTGGCCGATCGAGTACGCCGAGGTGTGGGTGATCTTCATACGCGGCACATAGCCGAGCTGGATCGCCTGGCTGGTCAGCGAGAATGCGCCGGAGATCACGGCTTGTGATGCGATCACGGTGGCAACTGTCGACAGCACGATCAGCGGCAGCAGCGCCCAATGCGGCGTCATCAAGAAGAACGGGTTTACAATCGCCTTGGGGTCCTGCAGCAGCAGCGCACCCTGGCCGAAGTAATTGAGCACCAGCGCCGGCATCACCAGACCGTACCAGGCATAGCGAATCGGACGTGCACCGAAATGCCCCATATCGGCATACAGCGCTTCGGCGCCGGTCAACACCAGGAACACCGAGCCCAGCACCACATAGGCCTGCAGCACGTGGCTGGACATGAAACGCGCCGCGTAATATGGGCTGAGCGCCTTGATCACCTCGGGTGCACCGGCGATCTGGACCAGTCCGGCCACACCGATGACGATGAACCAGATGACCATGATCGGACCGAACAGCTTCCCGACCACATCTGTGCCGCGCCGCTGGATCCAGAACAATGCAATCAGCACGATCAGCGTGATCGGAATCACGTAGGTGCTGAGCTTAGGCGCCAGCACCTCCAGCCCTTCGACCGCCGAAATCACCGAGATGGCTGGCGTGATCACCGCATCGCCGTAGAACATACAGGCGCCGAAGATGCCAAGCATCAGTACCAGACCGGTCGCGCGGCTGCCACGCTTGAGGCTGCGCAGGCCCAGTGCCATTAGTGCCAGCACGCCGCCCTCGCCGTTATTGTCGGCGCGCATCACGAACAGCACGTATTTCAGGGACACAACCACCACGATCGCCCAAAACAGCAGCGAAATCACGCCGAGGATGGAATTCGACGTGACGCCAATCCCATGATCCGGACTGAACGCTTCTTTCAGCGAATACAATGGACTGGTGCCGATATCGCCGAATACCACGCCGACGGCCGCAATCGCCAGGGAACGGGGGGATTTGGAGTGAGGGGGCGCAAACGATCCGGCGGCAGGCGTTGCAGTAGTCATGGATGCGAAAGGTTCCAGCAAGATGCTGATTTATAAGATATAAGACGAACGCTATTCTAACTTTTCGATTTCGCGGATTTGCCGCCCTGTGGCGGTTGCGCCACTCAGCGAGCGGCCGTGGTTGCACCGGCAACACTTTGTCGGCAAACGCACTCACCATGGGTCCAGAACGCAGGCCCGGCACCGCGACCAATACTAACGTACGCCGCCTATATCGCGGCAATATGACAATGGCAGGCCCGGGTGCGGAATGACCGCCCCCTCGACCTAGGCGCCGCGCGGACCGCCACGCTGCAACCAGGCTGCCAGATGGCTGGGACGCACCGAGTCCCATTCCTCAAACGGCTGGTGGATCCACGGATTGGTCGGCAAATAGCTGACCGTGTAATCTGGCGTCACCGACGAGCACGCCTTGTGCCACAGCACGGCCGTGCGCAGTTCCTTGACCGCCGGATAACGCTGCTTCAGATGCTCGCACACGCGCGCCAACGTCACACCCGAATCGACCAGATCGTCGACTAGCAGGACATTGCCGCACAGTTCGCCGCGCGTGATCGTGATGTACTGCGCGATGTCGAGATCACCCTGCATGGTGCCCGCGGCTTCGCGGTAGGAACTGGTACCGAGGATCGCGAGCGGCACATCGTAGATACGCGAAATCTGGTCGCCGACGCGCAAGCCGCCGCGTGCGAGGCAGAGAATCTGGTCGAAGCGCCAACCCGACTCATGCACTTTCAGGGCCAGCCGGCCGATCAGTGCATGATATTGGTTCCAGTCGACCCAGAGATCTTCCGCATCGTTTTGCGGCAGTGTGCTTGCGCTTGCGTCCATCCGCCCTTCTAATATCGAATCGTGCTGTTCCGCACCGCGCTCACAACTTGAACGGATGACGCAACAGTATGGTTTCGTCGCGGTCCGGTCCGGTCGAAACCATATCGATCGGCACGCCGGCCACCGCTTCGATGCGGCGCAGATAGTCCTGCGCGTTCTTCGGCAGGCCTTCCCACTTCGAGATACCGACCGTGCTTTGCTTCCAGCCCGGGAAGGTTTCGTAGACCGGCACGCACTTGCCGACTTCCGCGGCACCGCGCGGCAGGATGTCGACGTTCTGGCCGTCGACGCGGTAGCCGACGCAAAGGTCGACGCTATCGAGTCCGTCCAGCACGTCGAGCTTGGTGATGCACAGGCCCGACACGCCGTTGATCTGGATCGAGCGCTTGAGCGCCGCGGCATCGAGCCAGCCGGTGCGGCGCGGACGCCCCGTGACCGAGCCGAACTCCTTGCCGATCTTGGCGAGCGACAGGCCCACTTCGCATTGGCGTTCGGGATTGTCGGCATCGTATAGTTCGCTCGGGAACGGACCCGCGCCGACTCGCGTGCAATAGGCCTTGGTGATACCCAGGATGTAATGCAGCTGATCGGGGCCGACGCCGGCGCCCGCCGATGCCGCACCCGCCACGCAATTGCTGCTGGTAACGTAGGGATAGGTGCCGTGGTCGACGTCGAGCAGCGTGCCCTGCGCACCTTCGAACAGCAGGTTGCGGCCGGCCCGGTTTTCCGAGAACAAACGGCTGGATACGTCGGTCACCATCGGCGCCAGACGTTCGGCATACGAGAGCATGCCGTCGAGCGTTTGCTGGAAATCGACGGCTGGCGCCTTCAGATATTGGGTCAGCAGGAAGTTGTGATATTCGAGCGTTTCACGCAGGCGAGCGGCGAAATTGGCCGGATCGTACAGGTCCTGCACCCGCAGGCCGCGGCGCGCGGCCTTGTCTTCATAGGCCGGGCCGATGCCGCGGCCGGTCGTGCCGATCTTGCCTGCGCCACGGGCGGCTTCGCGCGCCTGATCGATGGCGACATGCGACGGCAGTAGCAACGTGACGGCTTCGGAAATGAAGAGGCGGCTGCGCACGTCGATGCCGGCTTCTTCGAGTTCACCGATTTCCTTGAACAGCGCTTCGGCCGACAACACAACGCCGTTACCGATGTAGCACGCCACACCCGGTCGCATGATGCCCGACGGAATCAGGCGCAGGATGGTCTTGCGGCCTCCGATGATCAGCGTGTGGCCCGCGTTATGTCCGCCCTGGAAGCGCACGACGCCATGCGCATGGTCGGTCAGCCAGTCGACGATCTTGCCTTTGCCTTCGTCACCCCATTGGGTCCCGACCACCACGACGTTACGGCCGCGCGCTTGCGCGCCAGCGACGGGTTGGCCTTCGGGTTGGCTTTGATTCACTGCGTTGCCGGACATGTTGAATATCTGTCTTGGTTAAAAACGTATTTTACCCGTGTTCTGCGCCAGTTCCGCTTTTTTGCGTCTGGCGTGGACAACACGGCCGAGGTTTACGCTGGTCACCGTATGGGGCGAATACACGTTCAGCGCGTTTGGAGTGCGCTCAGAGAGCGCACTCAGCCGCCGTGATAGGGCCGCACAACCCAAGTGCCGCCTTCCTCGACCAGCACCCGATCACAGGCGAATTCGTCGCCAGTATGATCGTGTCCCGGTAGCGCCTGTATCACGATTTCGCCGGCATTGCGCAAGGAGGCGACTTTCTGCCGCAAACCCGCGTCGTCGTTCCACGGCGCAAGAATCGCCGGGCTGCGTGCCTCGATCGGCGAAATCCGCACGATTTCCCGCAAATCCAGGGAAAAACCTGTTGCCGCCCGCGCCCGGCCGTAGACTTCGCCGACCCGGTCGTAGCGACCACCCTGCGCCACCGCGTTCGGCACGCCGTCGACATAGGCCGAGTACATCGCCCCGCTGTGGTACTCGTAACCGCGCAGGTCGGCCAGGTCTATCATCACTTCGGCCCCCTGCACCTGCTTGGCGAGGAAGGCCAGTTCGTCGAGCGCGCGCGTGATCGCCGGCAAGGCCGGCAGCGCCGTGCGCGCGGCGTCCAGCACCGAGAGATCGCCGTACAGCATGGGCAAGGCGCGCAAAGCAGCGCGCAGCGGCTCGGCCAGCGTCGCGGTCAGTTCATGCAGGGTCGGCACGTCCTTGGCTGCCAGCGCGGCAAAGAGCGGATAGGCCAGCTCGTGACCCTTGGCCTCACCCTCCAGCAGCGCGGGCAGCACGCCGGCATGCGAGAGATCGAGACGCACGCGCTTCAAGCCGGCCAGTGCCAGGGTATCGAGCAGTAGCTGCTGGATTTCGAGGTCGGCTTCGAGGCCCGCGTGGCCGTAGATTTCGGCGCCGATCTGAAATGGCTCGCGCGTCGCGTGCAGACCGCGCGGACGCGTCTGCAGCACGCTGCCGGCGTAGCACAAGCGTGTCACACCAGCACGATTCAGCAGGTGCGCGTCGATACGCGACACCTGCGGCGTGATGTCGGCGCGCAGCCCCATGGTGCGCCCGGATAGCTGGTCGACCAGCTTGAAAGTGCGCAGATTCAGATCGTCGCCCGCGTTCGCCAGCAGCGAGTCGAGATATTCGAGCATCGGCGGCATGACCAGTTCATACCCATACAGGCGAAAGCGGTCCAACAGCGTGCGGCGCAGCTCTTCCAGCTTGCGCGCCTCCGACGGCAGCATGTCGGCGATATTCTCAGGTAGCAGCCAAATCGACATCATCCAATCCTGTCAGCCGCCCGTGCGCGCCGGGGGCAAAGCCGTCCGGCCGCTCAGCGGCGAAGTCAACATGGTAAATCGGGAGCACCGCACTGTGTATTGTGCGCGCTTCCCGAAGGTAAAAGGTGGCCAGTTCTGCTGTTGCCGTTGGGGCGCTGGTCGCATCGCGTCAGCGCAGCAACAGCAATAGCAGGCCCAGGCCGATCGAAAACAGGCCGCCGAGCCGGATATGGCGCGACGGCAGCATCACCACTTTGGCGAAGGCCGCGCGCCACGTTTCGGGTGTCGCGAATGGGAACAAGCCTTCGATAATCAATACCAGCCCGAATGCCAGCAACAACGTTTCAAGCAAGCTCATCTCCCGCCTTGCGCATCGGGTGCATCGGGTTCAGTGCTTGCGCGCGTGGCCCGTGAGGGCCGCGTCGGGTGCGCTGGTGGGCGCATCGCTCACGCCACCCGGCCCATGCATGAACCGGAAAAAATCGCTGTTCGGATCGACCAGGATAATGTCCTTCTTGTCGTTGAACGACGCCCGATAGGCTTCCAGGCTCTTGTAGAACGCATAGAACTGGGGATCGCGGCCGAAGGCATCGGCATAGATCGCCGATGCCTTGGCATCGCCGTCGCCCTTGATGGTCTGCGCCTCCTTGTAGGCATTGGCCAGGATCACTTCGCTCTGGCGATCGGCATCGGCCTTGATCTGCTCGGCTTCGGCCATCCCCGTCGCCCGTTGCATGTTCGCAACCTGGCCGCGTTCCGCCTGCATCCGGCGATACACCGAGTCGCTGATTTCGGGCAGCAGATCGACACGCTTCAAGCGCACGTCGACGATTTCGACGCCGATTGCAGCCGCGTCGGGCCCGACCTTCGCCCGCACCGCCTGCATCACCGAGTCGCGCTGATCGGAAATCACTTCGGTCACTGTACGTTTGGCGAATTCCTCCTGCAGAGCGGAACGGATGATCTGCACGAGCCGGCTTTGCGCCAGCGTCGAATCGCCGCGGAAGCTGATGAAGTATTTGCGCGGGTCGGCAATGCGCCACTTGACGTAGGAGTCGACCAGGACGTTTTTCTTTTCCGAGGTGATGTAGCGGTCAGCCTCGGCGGTATCTATGGTCTGGATCCGGTTATCGAGTTCGACGACGTTCTGGAACGGCGCCGGCAACTTGAAGTACAAACCCGGTTCGGTGATCACGTGCTTGACCTCGCCGAAGGCGAAGACGATCGCATCCTCGCGCTGATCGACGACGAACAGCGTCGAATTCACCACCAGGGCGACGACGATCAGGGCAGCGACCGTTGCGATAATTCGGTTCATGGTCTGTGCCCTTCAGTTATTCGTTTCGCTGTCGCGGTTACGCAGGAAATCGCGCGCGCGCTGCGGATCGTCGGCGCTGGCGGCGGCACGGCCATCGGCGGGCACGGCAGGGTTGCCGTCCAGCACCGGCGGCGATTGCGACGCGCTCGGCGCGGCACTCGTCTTGCTGCGTTCGATCAGCTTGTCTAGTGGAAGATACAGCAGATTGTTGCTGCCCTTCGCATCCGTCATCACCTTGGTGGTGCTCTGGTAGATCTGCTGCATCGTGTCCAGATACATGCGCTCGCGCGTCACGGCAGGGGCCTTCGCGTATTGCGCCAGCACGCTCTCGAAGCGGTCGGCATCGCCTTCGGCCTGGGCCTGCACGCGGGCCGCATAACCCTGGGCCTGTTCCAGCATGCGCGCGGCGTCGCCCTTGGCCTGCGGTATCACCTTGTTGGCATAGGCCTGCGCGTCATTTTTCATGCGTTCGCGGTCCTGCGTGGCTTTCACCGCATCGTCGAATGCATCCTGCACCTGTGCCGGCGGTTGCACGTTCTGCAAGGTCACGCTGCTGATCAGAATGCCGGTCTTGTAGGAATCGAGTATCTTCTGCGTCGATGATTGCAGGTCGATCGCAACCTGCTCGCGGCCGTCGTACAGCACGTAGTCCATCGGGTGCTTGCCGACGATTTCGCGCACCGCGGTTTCGGCCGCCTGCTGCACCGTCGCGTCCGGATCGACGTTATTGAACAGATAGGCCGCCGGGTCGCTGATCCGATATTGGACGGCAAAATGCACGTCGACGATGTTCTCGTCCGAAGTCAGCATCGATGCATCCTTCAGATTGGTCGCCTGCACCGTGGTGTCGTTGCCGATTTCGATCGAACGCACCTGCGCCATATTGACGATTTCCTGCGACTGGATCGGGTACGGCAGGCGCCATTGAATGCCGGAGCCCGTCGTATACATGTATTTACCGAATTGCAGCACCACGCCGGCCTGCCCTTCCTGCACGATGAATACACCGCTGCCGAGCCAGATCGCCAGCAGCACGCCGATCACGATACCAATGCCGAAACGGGCGCCGCCGTGACCATTGCCTCCCTTGCCACCGCCGCCGCCGTTACCGTTGCCGCCCGGATCGGGCTGGTCCTTCTTGCCGAACAGGCGATTCAGGCGGCGATTGAAGTCACGCCACATCTCATCGAGATCGGGCGGGCCCTCGGGATTGTCCTGCGCGCGCAGTGGCTCATTGCCGGCTGCGATAGCGCTGCGCTGCGCCCGCAAACCGGGACTCAAGGCTGCACACCAGCGCCGCCAGGTACTGCGTTCATCATAGGTTTTCAACATGGACCCAGCCGGTTGGTGCTGTTGTTTGGCAGATCGAAGGGCGCGGCATCCTGCCGTCGCGCCGGACACGGCGCGACTTGCGACAGCTGCACTATGCCTGGACCTCGCTCGCTGGCATAGGCTCCACTTCCAGTTCGAGGAAGCGGACATCGCCCGGCTCGACAAAGGCCGGTCCGAGGATCGGCGTGGTCGCAGCTTCAGCGACGGCGGCGCGCAGCGCATCCAAACCCAAGCCTTCGCGCGCACTTAGAAAAACGCGCGAAATATTACCATACTCGTCGCGTTCTATCGTGCCGGCACGGTCCCGCAACTCGGGGACCGCATCGATTTTATTGAAAACCAGGATCTGGCGTGCGCGATCGGCCCCGATTTCCTTCAGTACGCCGTTGACTTGCTGGATCTGGTCGGTGCGCACGGCGCTCGACGCGTCCACCACGTGCAGCAGCAAATCGGCATGGATGGTTTCTTCGAGGGTGGCGCGAAATGCGGCGACCAGTTGGTGAGGCAGGTCGCGGATAAAACCGACCGTGTCGGACAACACGATATTGCCTGCCTCACCGAGATAGATGCGGCGCGACGTGGTGTCCAGCGTGGCGAACAACTGGTCCGCCGCATAGGCCTGCGCCTTGGTCAGCGCATTGAAGAGGGTCGACTTGCCGGCATTGGTATAGCCGACCAGCGATACCGAAAACATGCGATTGCGTTCGCGCTGGCGGCGCTGCGTGCCGTGCTGGCGCCGCAGCCGGTCCAGTCTGGTTTTCAGCATCTTTACCCGTTCGCCGATCAGGCGGCGGTCGGTTTCGAGCTGGGTTTCGCCGGGGCCGCGCAGGCCGATACCGCCTTTTTGCCGTTCCAAGTGGGTCCAGGCGCGGATCAAACGGGTCGACAGGTATTGCAACTGGGCCAATTCGACCTGCAGCTTACCTTCATGGCTTTGCGCGCGCTGCGCGAAGATGTCGAGGATCAGGCTGTTGCGGTCGATCACGCGCGTACCCAGCCGCTCCTCGAGATTACGCTGCTGAGCGGGCGACAGCACATGATTGAAGATAACGATTTCGACGCCGTTGGCGACGATGGCCTGCTTGAGTTCATCGGCCTTGCCGCTGCCTACGAACATTTTCGCATCGGGGCTGGAACGTTTGCCGATCAAGGTGACGATCGGCAGCGCGCCGGCACTTTTGGCCAGCAGGCCGAGTTCTTCCAGACTGGCATCGAAGTCGATCTTGCCGAAATCGATGCTGACGAGTGCTGCGGGCGTTACCGTTGGAGAGGTCAAATTACGTGGTCAGAAATGATAGCGTTCAACGGGCGTCCGATCTTGGCGATGGGGGCGCCCGCCGAACTGGCACGGGTTCAAGTGGCGGATTCGCCGTCCGCGTGGAAATTGACGGGGCGAGCCGGCACCACGGTGGAAATGGCGTGCTTGTACACCATCTGCGTCACGGTGTTGCGCAGCAGCACGACGTATTGGTCAAACGATTCGATATTGCCCTGCAACTTGATGCCGTTCACCAGATAGATCGAGACCGGGACGTGCTCTTTGCGCAGTGCGTTCAGGAACGGGTCTTGTAACAGTTGCCCTTTATTGCTCATAGCCAACTCCATGTAGTTTTTTTCAGATCAATGCCTGAGGCGAAAAAAAAGTTATCGCCCCATGCTCACAATATAGCCGATTTTCAAGTCGGTACCAGTGGTACGAAGTTATAAGCCAAAAGGCTAGCCGCTGGCAGTTTCAATCCTTGTCGGTGTACGGGTTATGACTCGAACGAAACTCTATCCGTAATGGAGTCCCGATCAGGCCAAAAGTTTCCCGGAATCGGCCTTCGAGGTAGCGCTTGTAGGAATCCGTTATCGCGTCCAGCGCATTGCCGTGGATCACAACGATGGGCGGATTCTGGCCGCCTTGGTGAGCGTAGCGCAGTTTTGGGCGCACCGGACCTTTCCGGCGCGGTTGCTGGAACGCGACCGCGTCAATCAGCGCGCGCGTCAGCTTGGGCGTCGGCAGCTTGGCCATCGCCGCGCTATAGGCAGCATCGACCGAACGCATCAATGGGCCGATTCCGCTGCCTTCGGTAGCGGAAATAAAGTGGAATTTCGCGAAATCGAGAAATTTCAGCTTGCGCAGCAGGTCAGATTTGATTCGATCGCGCGTGTGCGCATCCAGACCGTCCCATTTGTTGACGCCAACCACCAGTGCCCGGCCCTGCTCGACCACGAAGCCTGCGATATGCGCATCCTGCTCGCTGACGTCCTGGCGCGCGTCAAGCAGCAGCACCACCACGTTGGCGTCCGAAATCGACTGCAGCGTCTTCACCACCGAGAATTTCTCGACCGCCTCGAATACCTTGCCGCGGCGACGCAGGCCGGCAGTATCGATCAGCGTGTACGGGCGGCCCTGGCGCTCGAAGTCGATATAGATCGAATCCCGCGTGGTACCGGGCATATCGAAGGCGATCACGCGCTCCTCGCCGAGCAGTGCATTGACGAGTGTCGACTTGCCTACGTTGGGCCGGCCGACGATGGCGATCTTCACGCCGCGCGCGGCATCCGCCTCCTCGTCTTCCTCGGGCACGCCCCCATAGGCGACGTCGAGCGCCTCGGTGATCATGTCGGTGACGCCGTCGCCGTGCGCGGCTGAAATCGCACGCGGATCGCCCAGGCCCAATTCGTAGAATTCGGCCGAGACGGAGGTGTACTTCATCCCCTCTGCCTTGTTGACTACCAGGAACAGCGGGCGACCAGTCTTGCGCAGATAGTCGGCGATGTGCGCATCCTGGGGCGCCAAGCCCTGGCGGCCGTCGACGATAAACACCACCACGTCCGCTTCTTCGACAGCCTGGCGCGTCTGCCTGGCCATCTGATGCAGGATACCGTCCTTCGCGACCGGCTCGAAACCGCCGGTATCGACCACCAGGTAGGGCCGCTCACCGACCCGCCCTTCGCCGTAATGGCGATCGCGTGTCAAGCCCGGAAGATCGGCAACCAGCGCGTCCCGGGAACGCGTAAGGCGGTTGAATAGCGTCGACTTGCCGACGTTGGGGCGCCCCACGAGGGCGATGACGGGTTTCATGATTCTGCCATTCAAAAAATGCATACGGCCGGCGAAGGTGCCGGCCGCCCTTTGCTACTACTTTATCTTAAAGCCTGTTGATCAACCTTATTGATCAGTATTACTTAGGCCGGTAGGCGTAAATATCGCCATTGTTGGTTTGCACCACAACCAGATTCGCGGCCAGCACGGGCGGTGCCGTGATGCCTTTCTTGTTGGTCCTCACGCGGGCCACGAACTGGCCGGTTTCGCGCGACAGGAAGTGCACATAACCCTGATAATCGCCGAACACGATGGTATCGCCGACCAGGAGCGGCGCCGTCAGGCCGCGGCTGCGCAGCTTGTCGTTGGTCCACAGTTTCTTGCCGCTGATCGCTTCATACGCGTTCACGATCGAGAAATCGTCGGCCGACACCAGGACGTCGCCGTCCTGGGCCAGACCGCCGTAACTCGAGAATTCGTGCGACCAGATCGCTTGACCGTTTTGCACATCGAAGCAACCGATACGGCCCTGGTAGGTCACCGCGCATACGCCGCGGCCGACCAGCACCGGGGAACCGGCGACGTCGTTGATCCGCTCCATTTCCGTCACGCCGGACGGATAGGACACCGCGGTCTGCCAGAAGGGATCGCCCGTGGCCAGGCTCAGCGCCACCAGCGAGCCGCCCGGCAGGCCGGCCAACACCGCATTATTGCTGACGAAGATCATGCCCAGCGTGGTGCGCAGGGTCAACGGCAGCGTGCGCGAGCTATAGGTCCACTTCTGTTCGCCGGTCTGGGCGTTAAAGGCAACCACCCGCCCATCTATGGTGCGCACCACCACATAGCCGTTGCCGACCAACGGCGGCGAAGTGATGCCGCCGTCGGCCGAGGCCTGCCACAGCAGCTTGCCGTCGGGACCGAGCAGATAAACCTGCCCTTGCGGACCGCCGACCGCGGTCAGGGTACCATCGCTGCCGACGCCGGCGGACAGATAGCCCGAAAGCTTGATGTGCCACAGTGTCTGGCCGTTGGTCGCATCTATCTTCGACACCGTGCCATTGTAGCCTGCCGCATAGACCGCGTTGCCGACCACGGCCGGCTGGAACAGATAGCCATTGGCCTTGCCGACGCTATTGCTCCAGACTTCGCCGACTTGCCGCGTCTGCTTGAAATCGGTGAGCGGCTCGGGAATGCGGCGCGGATCCAAGGTGGGGGAACAGGCTGCCAGCGTGGCGGCAGCCAGCACACAGGCGATGATCGAACGAGCACAGCGGCTAAACAGGTTCATAAAGTCACGCATCGTGATAGGGGTTCCGTGATACGGTCAACAGCAGGGTTCGATGGACGTCATGGGCACTCCCGCCGGTAACGTCCGTCGCAATTGCATATCAATTACGTATTTATTGCGTAATACTGCGGCGTAATACTGCGGCGTTATACCCGATTTCGCATTCAGGCCGCATTCTGGCAATGCGCGCAAATCAACCCGCCGGGCCCAGCGCGTCGAGCTTGAATTGCACTAGCTGGCGCGCCGACGCATTGTCCGTCCCCATCGCATCGAGTGCGATCTGATAGGCGTGACGCGCATCGCCCGATTTGCCCTGCGCCGCCAGCAAATCGCCGCGGCGATCCGCAAACAACGCCTTGAACGCGTCGGAGGCGGGTTCGTCGACCAGCTTCAGGCCGGCGTCGTACGCCTTTTCGTCGAGCAGGATGCCGGCCAGCCGCACCCGCGCAATATCCCCGTATGCCGGATCCCGCGCGTGATCGACCACCCATTGCAACTGAATCTTGGCGCCCGCCACATCGCCCGCATCATACAGGCCGCGCGCGACCAGCAGCGCCGTCATCTGCGCATAGGCTGTACGCGAGAACTGGTTTTCGACATCGGTCGCGGTCCGGCTCATCATTGCCTTGTCGCCGCCTTGGACCGCCTGCTGGGCCTGTTCATAGAGCGCAACGGCAGCGCCCGCCTGGCGGCGCTGCCAATAACTCCAGCCGTTCCAGCCGGCCGCCGCCAGCGCCGCGATCAACACCACGCCGGTCAGCGCATTGCCCCACTGGTTCCACCAGGCCTTCAGTTGATCCAGTGTCTCTTGTTCTTCGTGATAGCTCATTGCCCATGCTTCCTTGCTTGGCTTAGGCCTGCGGGCCGCGCCTGGCTGCGCAGGCCCGCCGGTGTTCGAACGCGACGTTTCCATGTCGCGCGCTGTGTTCGCTATATCGTTTTACGACATCGCTCGAGCGCGCGCTTCAGTGCAGCGTATCGGTCGGCCCCGCACGCTCGTCGACCTCATCTTGCTCGCTGTCGTCATCGGCAGCAGCGGACGCCACCATCGCATCGATCAGCCGTTCGGTCAAGTGGCCGACTGCAACCGATTGTTGCGGCTGGTCAGCCGCACGCAGCGCCTTGAAGCTGGCGGTACCGTTGGCGACTTCATCCGGGCCGATGATTACCGCGTAAGCGGCACCGCTCGCATCGGCACGCTTCATCTGTGCCTTGAAGCTGGCCGTGGCACCGTCCGCGCTACAATGCAACACGACATCCAGCCCCGCATCGCGCAAGCGTTCGGCCAGCACGAAAGACAGCGTCCGCGCCTCGTCGCCTTGGTGCACCATATAGATGTCGCAGCCTTCGGCTTCCTGCGCGAGCCCGTCTTCCTTCATCAATTCGAGGATACGCTCGATGCCCAGGCCCCAGCCGCAGGCGGGCGTCGGCTTGCCGCCGAGCCGCTCGATCAATGGGTCGTAACGGCCACCGCCGGCCACCGTCCCCTGCGAACCAAGCTTGTCGGTGACCCATTCGAACACGGTCAGATTGTAATAGTCCATGCCGCGCACGAGACGCGGATTGATCTTGTAAGGAATATTATTGGCCTTGAGCAACGCCTGCAGGCCTTCGAAGTGCGCGAGCGATTCGGCGCCGAGGAATTCGAGCAGCTTCGGCGCGCCTGTGACGATCTCCTGCAACTTCGGATTCTTGGTGTCCAACACCCGCAGGGGATTGGTGTAAAGGCGCCGCTGCGCATCCTCGTCGAGCTGATCGCGATAACCTTCGAGGTATTGGATCAATTCCGCCCGGTGCCGCGCGCGTTCATCGGCCTGCCCCAGCGAATTGATCTCGAGGCGGATGCCGGTCAGGCCCAGGTCGTCCCACAGCCGCTGGCACATCAGAATGATCTCGGCATCCGCATCTGGACCTGCAAAGCCCAGCGCTTCGACACCCACCTGATGAAACTGGCGATAGCGGCCACGCTGCGGCTTTTCGTGGCGGAACATCGGGCCGATGTACCACAGGCGCTTGGGGCCGTCGTATAGCAGCGTGTGCTCGAGGATGGATCGCACCACGCCCGCCGTGCCTTCGGGGCGCAACGTCAAACCCTGCCCGTTCAGCGCGTCGGTAAAACTGTACATCTCTTTTTCGACGATATCGGTCACTTCGCCGATACCACGGGTAAACAACTCGGTCGGTTCGACGATGGGTGTGCGGATATTCTGATAGCCGTACGCGCGCAGCATGGAGCGCACCGTATTCTCGAAATACTCCCAAAGCGCGGCGTCGGTGGGCAGGATGTCGTTCATCCCCTTGACGCCGGATAGCTTGACGGCTTTTTTCTTTTCTTCTGTCATCAGTTCAATCTGGTTAAGCCAAGTACGATAGCGCAACGGCAAGGCCGGCGGCGCGATCCGGGGGCGCGCTGCGCCCGCCTTAGACGGTTGCCGCGCTGTAGGTGCGGACCACGTAGTCGTTGACGATCTGTTGGAATTCCTCGGCGATGCGCTCGCCGCGCAAGGTCATGGCCTTCTCGCCGTCGATAAACACCGGCGCCGCCGGATTCTCGCCGGTGCCGGGCAGGCTGATGCCGATATTGGCCTGCTTCGATTCGCCGGGACCATTGACAATACAGCCCATCACCGCCACGTGCATATCCTCGACGCCCGGGTACTCGGCGCGCCAGATCGGCATCTGCGTACGCAGGTAATCCTGGATGCTCGACGCCAGCTCCTGGAACACGGTGCTGGTGGTGCGTCCGCAGCCCGGGCACGCAATCACCATTGGCGTGAACGAACGCAGGCCCATGGTCTGCAGGATTTCCTGCGCGACGATGACTTCCCCGGTGCGGGCGCCGCCCGGTTCCGGCGTCAGCGAAATACGGACGGTGTCGCCGATGCCTTCCTGCAACAGCACCGACAGCGCTGCCGTCGACGCGACGATGCCCTTGGAGCCCATGCCGGCCTCGGTCAGGCCCAGATGCAAGGCGAAGTCGCAGCGGCGCGCGAGCTCGCGGTACACCGCGATCAGGTCCTGTACGCCGCTAACCTTGCACGACAAGATGATGCTCTCGCGCGGCAGGCCGATTTCGACCGCACGCTCGGCCGAGCTCACGGCCGACTGGATCAGCGCTTCATACATCACGCTTTGCGCTTCCCACGGCTGCGTACGGCGGCCGTTTTCGTCCATCATGCGCGCGAGCATATCCTGATCCAGGCTGCCCCAGTTCACGCCGATGCGCACTGGCTTATCGTAGCGGCAGGCTGCTTCGATCATCTGCGCGAATTGGCTGTCGCGCTTGGCACCATGGCCGACGTTGCCCGGATTGATGCGGTACTTGGACAAGGCGGCCGCGCACTCGGGGTAATCGCGCAACAGCAAATGGCCGTTGTAATGGAAATCGCCGATCAAGGGCACGGCAATGCCCATGCGGTCGAGCTGCTCGCGGATCGCCGGCACGGCGGCCGCGGCCTCGGGCGTGTTCACAGTGATGCGCACCAGTTCCGAACCGGCTTGCGCGAGCTCCTTGACCTGGATTGCGGTACCGATCGCATCGGCGGTATCGGTATTCGTCATCGACTGCACGCGGATCGGGGCGCTGCCGCCGATGTCCACATGGTTGTCGCCCCACTTGATAACGACCGCGTTGGCCTTGCGCCGTGCCGCGGGTCCACCAAAAACCGGAGTGTTTTGCTGCATCGAAATCACCTGTAATTGCTTAATCGCCGGCGCCAGAGGCCGGCCGGCGGGACCGCACCAGGCAGTCCCGCGCTTTCGTCAGCGCAACGTGAAATGCGCGACGTTGCCCGTACTGCTCAAATACTGCTTCAAGTCCGTCTGTTCGCCGTCAATGTCCATCGTGTCGATGCCGTGGACATTTCCGACCGTCACGTTGACGGGACGCTTACCTTCGATCTGCTGTCCGTCACCCGGATGCACCAGACCGGAGAAAATTTCCCGGCCGTCCAGACCGCGCACGCTGATCCAGCTGTCTTCCGTGACCTTGAACGTCAGCGTAACGGGTGCGCCCGGCTGCGCCGCTTCGGGGGCGGCAGCGGCACTGGCGGCGGCAGTCGCGCCGGCGGCCACCGCATTATGCCCAGCCCCGGCGCCGGCTGCTGCCAGGCTCGATGCGGTACCAGCCGACGCGACGGGTTCGACGGCCGGTGCCACGGCGACTGGCGCTACAGCCGGCGCCACGGCGGCCGGTGCTACAGTTGGTGCCACGGCCTGGGCATCGCTCGCGGCCGGCGCTGCGGCTTGGGTGTCGGTTTGAGTCTGGGCTGCCGGCGCTGACGCCGCATCGCTAGGCGTACCATTATCGACCGAAGCGCCGGTTTCCGCACCGCTGGCCGGCCACAGTGCATCGGATGCCCCGCTGGCCGGCGTCGCAGCGGCTGTATTATCGGCCACGGTGGCCGTCTCCGACCCCTTCGATTTGAAACGACTCAGCCAGTTCGACTGGCGCCCATCGCGAAAGGCGACGACCAGTACGATCACCACCACGACAAGGCCTATGCCCCACAACCAGCCGCGGCCGCTGCGGCGCGGTTGGGCGCCACGCCAGTTCACGCTCATCTTGCCGCGCGGCAGGCTCGCGCCGCTTGAAGCGGGCATCGACAAATCCTGCTCGCTGGTGCCGTAGGCACGTCGCAAGACGCGCACGATCGGTTCTGGGTCCGCGCCGAGTATCTTGGCGTAGCTGCGCACGACGCCTAGGGTGAAGGTCGCGTCTTGCAGGCGGCTCAGGTCGCCGGCCTCGAGGGCCTTGAGCTTGGTCACCGCGACTTTCAGACGGGACGACACGTCCTCCAGGCTCATGCCCCGCTGGGTACGCAATTGCGCCAGACGGGCGCCGGCTTCGCCGGCCGTTTCGATGCCCGGGTGTGCGGCAGGCGCTTGCGCCCGGGCCGTATCCGTTACACTTTCCGGCTCGCGTTGACGCGGCTCTTCTTCAGGTGCGGGTGGCATCGCGGGCAAATCGTTGCTCATCCAAAAATCCTTGATCGAACGAAAACACTGCCAGCCAGGCAGCAAGTTAGGGTGTCGCCCTTGCGGGTCTCGTTTTTCGGCCGGACTCGCACCGAACCGGCGTACATGCGCAGCCCCGGCTGCGCACCAACCGCAATCTTGCAGCAGAGCGCGCGCAAAGCCAAGCGATTAGAAGGTTTCGTATGAAACGCGCGCGACGCGGCGTCGACCGGCACATGCACCGCGCGGATCCGGCGCGCCGCGACTGGAGCTCGATTGCCGCACCGGCCAGCCGGTTCGATCATACCGGGCGTACCTCGATGAACTTGCCGTCCGCGCGGCTGCGCTGCGCGAGGCGGGTGCGGTCTTTCACGGCCCCCGCAAGCTGGCCACAGGCGGCATCGATGTCGTCGCCACGCGTCTTGCGCACCGTGGTGACGATGCCCGCATCGATCAGAATCTGGGCGAATTGCTTGATGCGCGCGTCCTTCGAGCGCAGCAGGCCGGATTCGGGGAAAGGATTGAACGGGATCAGGTTGAATTTGCACGGCACATCGCGCGTCAGGGCGACCAGCTCGCGCGCATGCGCGTCACTGTCGTTGACGCCGTCGAGCATGCAATATTCGAACGTAATGAAATCGCGCGGCGCGACGCACAGATAGCGCTGGCAGGCGGCCATCAATTCATGCAGCGGGTACTTTTTGTTGAGCGGCACCAGCTGGTCGCGCAAGGCATCGTTCGAGGCGTGCAGCGACACCGCGAGCGCGACCGGCAGATCGGCGCCCAAGCGGTCCATCATCGGCACCACGCCGGAGGTCGAGACGGTGACGCGGCGGCGCGACAAGCCATAGGCATTGTCGTCCAACATCAGGCGCAAGGCCGGCAGCACCGCATCGTAGTTCAAAAGCGGCTCGCCCATGCCCATCATCACCACATTGGTGATCACCCGCTCGGACTGCGCCGCTTCGGCGCGGGTCGCGCGCAGCGTAAATTCGGCCATCCATAGCTGGCCGATGATTTCCGCGGTGCTCAAGTTACGGTTGAAGCCTTGCTTGCCGGTAGAACAGAAACGGCAATTGACCGCGCAGCCAGCTTGCGACGAGACGCACAGCGTGCCGCGGGTTTCTTCGGGAATGTAGACGGTTTCGACCGCGTTGCCCTGGCCCACGTCGATCAACCATTTACGCGTGCCGTCGGTCGACACGTGGTCGGACACAATGGCCGGCGCCGCCACTTCGGCGCGCTCGGCCAACTTGCCGCGCAGCGACTTGGCGAGATCGGTCATGGCCGCGAAGTCGGCTGCCCCGCCCTGATGTATCCAGCGCTGCAACTGCTTGGCCCGAAACGCTTTCTCGCCGATGCCCGCGCAATAAGCGACCAGGCCGTCAGCGTCCAAATCGAGCAAATTGACGAGTTCCGCTTGCGTCATGTCGAATCTCCTGGATGATGGGCGACGGTAGTCGGCTTGGGCTTGCGAGGTACGGCACATAGGCACTTGGGGCGCGGCAAGGCCGCTGTGAGACGACCCGCCGCGAGGTCGGCCGCGATAGGACCAAGGCCGCGGTGGGACCGAGCCCAGCGGCACCCGCCCAAATCCCGGCGCCCCATACCGCTTCCGATTTTACCGCGAATAAACGTTGATTTCGGGGAAGAAGAACGCCACTTCCACCTGTGCCGTTTCAGCGGCGTCCGAACCGTGGACCGCGTTGGCGTCGATGCTGTCGGCGAAGTCGGCGCGTATCGTGCCCTTTTCTGCCTTCTTCGGATCGGTCGCGCCCATCAGGTCGCGGTGCTTCAGGATTGCGCCTTCACCTTCCAGAACCGAAATCACTACCGGACCGGAGATCATGAAGTCGACCAGATCCTTGAAAAACGGACGTGCGCTATGCACGGCATAGAATTTTTCAGCATCTGCGCGCGACAGCTGAGCCATGCGCGAAGCGATGATCTTCAGGCCTGCGCCTTCGAAGCGCGCATAAATTTGGCCGATCACGTTTTTCGCGACTGCGTCGGGTTTGATAATCGAAAGGGTGCGCTCAATGGCCATAAAAACTCCGCAAAAAAAGTTCCAAGAAATTAGGAAGTTACACAGTTAAATGAATCTAGCATTATAGCATGAACCTAGGTATGATCGGGACGGAACCTAACGTGCGCGTAAGGCTCAAAGCGAATATAGTGTGAGCATCTGACGACTGCGTGAAACCACGGCGTTTTCGGCCGGGTCGGATGAGTCGCCACAAATTGTCGTCTGAAGTGATTCTGCTTTTTGCAAGGAGCAAAAATGAGCGATTTTCGGGGTTATGACATTAACCGCGCGGGTGTAGTCACCTCCGTCGAGACGCGCAACAAAGTCTTGCGCAACACCTATATGCTGCTCGCCTTGTCGATGGTTCCGACCGTGTTCGGCGCCTGGCTGGGCTTGGTCACCGGCCTGTCGGCCGCCATGGGCGTGCGGCCCGGCGCCAGCATGATGGTCTTTTTCATCGTCGCGATGGGTCTGATGTTCGCGATCCAGCGCTTTCGCAACAGCAGCGTCGGCGTGGCCCTGCTGCTGGCCTTCACGTTCTTCATGGGCCTGATGCTGTCGCGCATGATAGGTTTCGTGCTCGGCTTTTCAAACGGCGCCTCGCTGATCATGATGGCCTTCGGCGGCACCGCGGTGATCTTCGCCTCGATGGCCACCATCGCCACCGTCAGCAAGCGCAGCTTCGCCGGTTTGTCGAGCTGGCTGTTCATGGGCGTGATCGTGCTGATCCTGGCCTCGGTCGCCAACATCTTCCTGCATCTGCCGGCCCTGATGCTGACCGTCTCGATCCTCGCGATCGTGATTTTCTCAGTCTACATCCTGTTCGACGTGCAGCGCGTTGTCAGCGGCGGCGAAACCAACTACGTGACGGCCACGCTCGCGATCTATCTCGATCTGTACAACGTGTTCGTGAACCTGCTGGCGATTCTCGGGATTTTCGGCGGCAATCGCAACTAAACCTTGCGACAAGGACTGCGCCCGGGCAACCGGCTCGCGGCTCAGGTACGAGCAACAAAAAGGCTGCGATGACATCGCAGCCTTTTTCTTTTACCCCGGCAAAGCCGCGGTAAACTGAAAATCCAATCGTTACCGACCGCGCTTCAGTGAACAGGCGTTCGCGGGGATGGCTCCCGAAATCACGGTCGTTATAGACATAAAGGGCCGCGACATTGTCGCGGCCCTTTATAGTTTCAACATCCGCTACGCGCCTACTTCTTCTTGACCGGCGGCAAGTCCGTACATACACCCAGGAACAGTTCCGCGGCCATGCCCACCGATTCGCCCAGTGTCGGGTGCGGATGGATGGTCTTGCCGATATCCTCGGCATCGGCCCCCATCTCGATCGCGAGACAGACTTCACTGATCAGGTCGCCCGCATTGGTACCGACGATGCCGCCACCGATCACGCGATGGGTTTCCTTGTCGAACAGCAGCTTGGTGAAGCCCTCGTCGCGTCCGTTGGCAATCGCGCGGCCCGAGGCGGCCCACGGGAATACCGCTTTGCCGTATTCAATGCCGGCTGCCTTGCACTGGTCCTCGGTCTTGCCAGCCCAGGCCACTTCAGGATCGGTATAGGCCACGCTCGGAATCTGCAGCGCGTCGAAATAGGCTTTCTCGCCGTGCGCCACTTCCGCCGCGACATGGGCTTCATGCACCGCTTTGTGCGCCAGCATCGGCTGGCCGACGACGTCGCCGATCGCGAAGATATGCGGTACGTTGGTACGCTGCTGCTTATCGACTTCGATAAAGCCGCGATCCGTCACCGCGACGCCGGCCTTGTCGGCGCCGACCTTCTTGCCGTTCGGGCTGCGCCCGACCGCCACCAGCACCAGATCGTAGCGTTGTGCTTCGGCCGGTGCGGCCTCGCCGTCAAAGCTGACCCAGATTCCGTCGGCGCGCGCTTCGGCGCCGGTGGTGCGGGTCTTCAGCATGACCTTGTCGAAGCGCTTGGTATTGAATTTTTCCCACACCTTGACCAGATCGCGATCGGCACCGGCCATCAGGCCGTCCAGCATTTCCACCACGTCGATCTTGGCGCCCAGCGTCGAATAGACGGTGGCCATTTCCAGACCGATGATGCCGCCACCGATGACCAGCATGCGCTGCGGAATCTGGCGCAGTTCCAGCGCGCCGGTTGAATCGATCACGCGCGGATCTTCCGGCATGAAGGGCAGCTTCACCGCCTGCGAACCGGCAGCAATGATCGCTTGCTTGAACTTGACTACCTTGCGGCCGTCCGCGGTTTCGACCGCGATGTGATGCGGATCCACAAAACTGCCGACGCCTGTGACCACTTGCACCTTGCGCGCCTTTGCCATGCCAGCGAGGCCGCCGGTCAGCTTGCCGACCACACCAGCCTTGAAGGCACGCAGCTTGTCGAGGTCGATCTGAGGTGGGCCGAAAGTGATGCCGTGGGCCGCCAGCTCGCTCGCTTCGTCGGTAATATGCGCGGTATGCAGCAAGGCTTTGGACGGAATACAGCCGACGTTCAGGCAAACCCCGCCCAGGGTCGAATAACGCTCGATCAATACCGTGCTCATGCCCAGATCGGCCGAGCGGAAGGCAGCCGAATAGCCACCGGGGCCCGCGCCCAGCACCACCATGTCGCATTCGATATCGGCGCTGCCGCTGTAGCTGCCGGCACTCGGTGCAGGGGCCGGAGCAGCCGCCGCAGCCGGAGCCGGCGCCGCTGCCGTCTTGGCGGGCGCAGGTGCGGGGGCCGGTGCCGCGGCAGCCGCGTCCGCCGCCTCCAGCGTCAGGATCACGGTGCCTGCGGACACCTTGTCGCCCTGCTTGACCTTGATTTCCTTGACCACGCCGGCGGCATCGCTCGGCACTTCGATCGACGCCTTGTCCGACTCCAGCGTCAGCAGCGCCTGTTCCTTGGCGATCGTGTCACCGGCTTTGACGTTGACTTCGATCACATCGACGTCCTTGAAATCGCCGATGTCGGGTACTTTTACTTCGATGAGACTCATGGCTGTCCCCAGAGATTAGTTCCGACGCGCAACGGGGCGCGGAGCCGGCACGGCCACCATGACCTCCCGGTGATGGTGGCCGTGCCGAGGCAAGTTGGCTGTTGCCAGCCTTAGCCGCGCGGCCTTTACAGCATGACCCGGCGGAAATCCGCCAGCACCTGAGCCAGATGCGCATTGAATCGCGCAGCCTCCGCGCCGTCGACCACGCGGTGATCGTACGACAGCGACAGCGGCAGGATCAGGCGCGGCACGAACTGCTTGCCATCCCACACCGGCTTCGTCGTGCTGCGGCACACGCCCAGGATGCCGACTTCGGGAGCGTTGATGATGGGGGTGAAGTAGGTGCCGCCGATGCCGCCCAAGGACGAGATCGAGAAACACCCGCCTTGCATCTGGTCGGGCTTGAGCTTGCCGTCGCGAGCGGCTTTCGCCAGCTCGGCGGTTTCCTGCGCGATCTCGAATACACCCTTCTTGTCGGCGTTCTTCACGACCGGCACGACGAGACCGTTGGGGGTGTCCGCCGCAAAACCGACATTGAAATACTGCTTGTAGACGAGATTGTCGCCGTCCAGGCTGGCGTTGAAGCTCGGATGCTTCTTCAGCGCCGAGACGCAGGCCTTGATCAGGAAGGCCAGCATCGTAACCTTCATGCCTGATTTCTCGTTTTCCTTGTTAAGCTGAACGCGGAAGGCTTCGAGTTCGGTGATGTCGGCGTCTTCGTTATTGGTGACGTGCGGAATCATCACCCAGTTGCGATGCAGATTCGCGCCCGAGATTTTCTTGATGCGCGACAGCGGCTTCGAATCGATCGGACCGAACTTGGCGAAATCGACCTTGGGCCAGGGCAGCAGGTTCAACTCGCCGCCGCCGGCTGCGGCCGGGGCCGCGCTGACCGCCTGCGCACCGCTCAGCACACTCTTGACGAACGCACGCACGTCTTCCTGGGTAATCCGGCCTTTCGGGCCGGTGCCATGGACGCGCGCGACGTCGACACCCAGTTCGCGCGCAAACTTGCGCACCGACGGGCTGGCGTGACTGACCGAACGGCGGCCTTCGCCCGGCACGATGGCCGGTGCTTGCGCCAGCGGCGACTTGGCTTGCGACGCCGGTGCGGCAGGGGCTGCGGCCGGTGCCGGTGCGGGAGCTGCCGCAGCCGGTGCGGCCGCAGGCGCCGCCGCTTGCACGCCGCCTTCCAGAATCAGCAGCAGCGAACCTTCGCCCACGGCATCGCCGATCTTGACCTTGATTTCCTTCACCGTGCCAGCCTGCGGACTCGGCACATCCATCGTGGCCTTGTCCGACTCCAGCGTGACCAGCGACTGCTCTGCCTCGACGCGATCGCCCACCTTGACCGCGATCTCGATCACCGGCACATCTTTGTAGTCGCCGATATCGGGCACCTTGACCTCGATCGTGCCGCCGCCCGCTGCGGCTGCTGGCGCAGCAACCGGTGCAGCGGCCGGCGCGGGTGCGGCAGCCGGCGAGGGAGCAGCAGCCGGCGCGGGCGCAGCCGCGGCACCGCTGCTTTCCAGCACGATGATCAGCGTGCCTTCCGAAACCGGATCGCCGACCTTGACCTTCACTTCCTTGACCACGCCGGCCGCCGAACTCGGCACGTCCATCGTCGCCTTATCCGACTCCAGCGTCACCAGAGACTGCTCCGGTTCGACCGTGTCGCCCGGTTTGACCAGTACTTCGATCACCGGAATATCCTTGTAATCGCCGATATCCGGCACGTTGACTTCTATCGTTTGACTCATTGTAGGTCTCTCCTGGGAGGTCGCGCCCGCGCGCCGCGCACATTCATGCGCACGGCGCCCGCGGCGACCTCGACTGGGGCGTTAGACGGTCATCGGGTTGGGTTTGGACGCATCGATCTCGTACTTCGCGATCGCCTGCGCGACGGTGCTCTTTGGCAGCACGCCGTCTTCGGCCAGCGCATGCAGCGCTGCCACGGTGACCCAGCGGCGGTCGACCTCGAAGAAGTGGCGCAGATTCTCACGCGTATCCGAGCGGCCGAAACCATCGGTACCCAACACTACATAACGGTTCGGCACGAAGGCGCGGATCTGTTCGGCAAAGGCGCGCACGTAGTCGGTCGCGGCGATCACCGGGCCCGGTGCATCCTGCAGCAGGTGCGTGACGTGCGGCACTTGAGCCGGCGCGTCCGGTTCCAGCATGTTGTGGCGCGCTGCGGCCTGGCCGTCGCGGGCCAATTCGGTAAAGCTCGGGCAGCTCCACAGATCGGCTTCGACGCCCCAATCGTTCTTCAGCATCGCGGCAGCGGCGATCACCTCGTTGAAGATGGTGCCGGAGCCCAGCAGCTGGACGCGCGGGGCCTGGCCTTCTGCGCCCTTGCGGAACGCATACATGCCCTTGATGATGTCGGCTTCGGCGCCTTCGGGCATGCCCGGGTGCTCGTAGTTTTCGTTCATCACCGTCAGGTAGTAATAGACGTCTTCCTGCTCCTGCACCATGCGGCGCAGGCCATCCTGAATCACCACCGCCAGTTCATAGCCGAAGGTCGGATCGTAGCTGATGCAGTTCGGGATCGCGCCAGACCACAGATGCGAATGGCCGTCCTCGTGCTGCAGGCCTTCGCCGTTCAGTGTGGTACGGCCCGCCGTACCGCCCAGCAGGAAACCACGCGAACGCATATCGCCTGCGGCCCAGGCCAGGTCGCCCACGCGCTGGAAGCCGAACATCGAATAGAAAATGTAGAACGGCACCATCTGCTCGCCGTGCGTCGAGTAGGCGGTCGCGGCGGCGATCCAGTCGGCCATCGCGCCGGCCTCGTTGATCCCTTCCTGCAGGACCTGGCCGGTTTGCGATTCCTTGTAGAACATCAGCTGGTCACTGTCTTCCGGCACGTATTTCTGGCCGTCCTGATTCCAGATACCGATCTGGCGGAACAGGCCTTCCATGCCGAAGGTGCGCGATTCGTCCGGCACGATGGGGACGATGCGTTTGCCCAGCGCCTTGTCCTTCAACAGAATGTTGAGGATACGCACGAAGGCCATGGTGGTCGAAATTTCGCGGCCTTCGCCGGTGCCTTTCAGCACCGGTTCGAATACGGACAGCGCCGGTGCCGGCAGCGATTCGGCCTTCTGGCGCCGCGACGGCAGATAGCCGCCCAGCTCCATGCGGCGATCGCGCATGTACTGCAGCTCCTTCGAGCCTTCCTCGAACTTCAAGTACGGCACGTCCCCAATCACCTCGTCGGCGATCGGCAGGTTGAATTGGTCGCGGAATTTCTTCAGTTGCTCGACCGGCAGCTTCTTCTGCTGGTGCGTAATGTTCATCGCCTGACCCGATTCGCCCATGCCATAGCCCTTGATGGTCTTGGCGAGAATCACGGTCGGCTGACCCTTGGTGTTGACCGCTGCGTGGTAGGCCGCGTAGATCTTGTGCGGGTCGTGACCGCCGCGGTTCAGATCCCAGATGTCGTCGTCGGACCAGTCGGCGACGAGCGCCTTCAGTTCCGGCGTGTTGAAGAAATGCTCGCGCACATAGGCGCCGCTTTCCGATTTATAGGTCTGATATTCGCCATCGACGACTTCCATCATGCGGCGCATCAGAATACCCGTTTTGTCGCGTGCGAAAAGGGCATCCCAACGGCTGCCCCAGACCACCTTGATCACGTTCCAACCGGCGCCGCGGAATTCGCCTTCGAGTTCCTGGATGATCTTGCCATTGCCGCGCACCGGACCGTCCAGGCGCTGCAGGTTGCAGTTGATCACGAACACCAGGTTTTCCAGGCGTTCGCGGCCGGCCATGCCGATCGCACCCAGCGATTCCGGTTCGTCGGTCTCGCCGTCGCCGAGGAAAGCCCAAACCTTGCGGCCCTGCGGCTGGATCACGCCGCGGTGCTCGAGGTACTTCATGAAACGGGCCTGGTAGATCGCCATGATCGGACCCAGACCCATCGACACGGTCGGGAATTGCCAGAAGTCCGGCATCAGCCACGGGTGCGGATATGAGGAAATGCCCTCGCCGCCGACTTCCTGGCGGAAATTATTGAGTTGCTTCTCGCTTAGGCGACCCAGCAGGAACGCGCGCGCATAGACGCCGGGCGACGAGTGGCCCTGGACGAACACCAGGTCGCCGCCGTTCTTTTCCGACGGCGCATGCCAGAAGTGGTTGAAGCCGACGTCATAGAGCGTCGCGGCCGAGGCAAACGACGCGATATGGCCGCCGACGTTGGTATCCTTGCCGGCGCGTAGCACCATGGCGAGTGCGTTCCAACGGGTAAAGGAGCGGATCCGGTGTTCGATGTCCTGGTCGCCGGGAATCTTCGCCTGCTGGCTGACCGGAATCGTGTTGAGATAGGGGGTATTGGCGGAGAACGGCAGATGCTCGCCGTGCACGCGCGCGAATTCGATCAGCTTCTCGATCAGGTAGTGAGCACGATCCGGCCCCGCGGCACTCAGCACCCCTTCCAGCGCTTCGAGCCATTCGGCGGTTTCCTGGGTGTCGTCATCGTTGGCGATGGCAACGTACTTCAGCACTTCCTCGGGTACGGCAGACATGCTTGTCTCCAGATAGAAGAAACGTTTTATGACGAGCGGGGCATGTGGTGACGGTGCCCTGCCGATTTCCGGGTGATTGTAAAGAGAGCGCCGGTCGCGTGGCAAGGGAAACTTTCAAATTATGGTATTCCATCTCATAATGCGGTAAAATGCTGCGCCGCAACGATGATTTAGCCACCCCGTTCGACATCCGATTCAGCTGGCAAGCGAATGATAGCGCTACCATTGCTTCGCTTCCCTGTCCCTTTCGCCCACATCCTCTGCAACAAACCCCCTCACCCACCTTAATCCCGGCTTGAACCTTATTGTGCTGCGCTACAATATTCGGATGCTGAACAAACGCATCTTCGCGCGCCGGCGCCGACCTTTCCCGGCCATGACCGGAATCCCGCACTCGAACCCGGGTCGTTGGCACCAGAGTTCCTGGCGCTCGAATTCCTATTTGCTCACGCCGCTGATCTCGATTCTGGTGTTCCTGGTCGTGATGAGCCTGATCCTGTGGAGCCTGAATCGCCACGAGGTGCAGCAGCAACAGGACACGCTGTACCGCAACGTGGCTTGGGCCCAGCAGCAGATCCGCCTGTCGATGAGCAATGCGCAGGAGCAGTTGGCCGCACTGTCGCGTGATATCGCGGCGGGGCATCGGGACGAGAATAGCCTGAACGGCCCCTCGCTGGAACTGCGCCAAACCCACCCAGAGATCATCGCGTTGAGCTGGATCGACGCCAGCGGCCAGCCCCATCAGTCGGATCTGGCGCCCCCCGTGGTCGGCAGCAAGCTGGCGCTGCCGGATCAGACTTTGATGGCGACCGCATTGATGGCCGGCTTCGACGACGCCCGCCTGTCGCGCCGCCAGATCTATTCGAGCCTGCTCTACGACGACCTCGGTCACGGCTATGTCACGCTGCAAACGCCCATCCTGCGCGATCGCGAATTCCTCGGCACGCTGGCCGCCGTGTACTCGATCGAGGGCATGCTGAGTCATCAGCTACCGTCCGAGCTGTCGTCCAAATACAAGATTACCCTGACCGATGCCAACGGCCGCGAGCTCGCCAGTTCGTCCAGCCGTCCGCGCCTGCCGCGTGACGCGTTCTATGACCTTCCGCTCGATCCGCCGGGTGACGGCATCTCGGTCCGCGTCTACGCCTACCCGCAGGCCACCAACTTCACCAACAACACATTGGTATGGCTCGTAGCCGGCCTGTCCTGCTTCGTGCTGTGGAGCCTGTGGAGCCTGTGGAAACACACGCGCCAACGCTTCGAAGCGCAGCAGGCGCTGTATGCCGAGGCTTTTTTCCGGCGTGCGATGGAAAACTCGGTGCTGATCGGCATGCGCGTGCTCGATATGAACGGGCGCATCACGCACGTCAATCCGGCCTTTTGCCGGATGACCGGCTGGGACGAAAGCGATCTGGTCGGCAAAACCGCGCCCTTCCCCTATTGGTCGCGCGAAAACTATCCGGAAATGCAGCGCCAGCTCGACATGACGCTGCGCGGCAAGGCGCCGTCCAGCGGCTTCGAACTGCGCGTGCGGCGCAAGGACGGCTCGACTTTCCACGCGCGTCTGTACGTCTCGCCGCTGATCGACAGCGCCGGCCGGCAGACCGGCTGGATGTCGTCGATGACCGACATCACCGAACCGCGCCGCGCCCGCGAGGAACTGGCGGCGGCCCACGAGCGTTTCACCACGGTGCTGGAAAGCCTGGACGCAGCAGTTTCGGTGCTGGCCGCCGACGAGGCCGAGTTGCTGTTCGCCAACCGTTACTACCGCCATCTGTTCGGCATTCGGCCGGCCGGCCATCTGGAGTTGGCGGGCGGCGGCTTCGACGTCGCGCAGGCTACGCACGACTCGCTCGACATGGTCGATGCCTACGCCGGCCTGCCCGCCACGGCGCTGACCGAAACCGCCGCGGACACGCACGAGGTCTACGTGCAAAGCATCCAGAAGTGGTTCGAGGTGCGTCGCCAATATATCCAGTGGGTCGACGGCCATCTGGCACAAATGCAGATCGCAACCGACATCACGACGCGCAAGGAAGCCCAGGAATTGGCGCGGCAGCAGGACGAAAAGCTGCAGTTCACCAGCCGCCTGATCACCATGGGCGAAATGGCGTCCTCGCTCGCGCATGAGCTGAACCAACCGCTCGCCGCCATCAACAACTACTGCTCGGGCACCGTGGCGCTGGTCAAGGCCGGCCGCACCACGCCGGAAAACCTGCTGCCGGTGCTGGAAAAGACCTCGCAGCAGGCGGTCCGCGCCGGTATGATCATCAAGCGCATCCGCGAATTCGTGAAGCGCAGCGAACCCAAGCGCCAGCCGGCCCAGATCACCGACATCGTCGCCGACGCGCTCGGACTCGCTGAGCTGGAAACACGCAAGTACCATATCCGCATCGTCACCGACATCCGTGCCAGGCTGCCGCGAATCTACGTCGACCCGGTACTGATCGAACAGGTGCTGATCAATCTGGTAAAGAACGCGGCCGAGGCCATGCATGACCACCGGCCTGACGCGGTGGACCCGGTCATCCGCGTGGTGGTGCGCGCGCACGACGACAATGTGCGCATCAGCGTGGTCGACCAGGGCCCGGGCGTGGACGAAGCGATCTCCGAACGGCTGTTCGAACCCTTCTACAGCACCAAGTCGGACGGTATGGGCATGGGCCTGAACATCTGCCGCTCGATCATCGAGTCGCACCGAGGCCGCCTATGGGTCGAGAACAACGTCGAATCGGACGGTATTATTATCGGATGTACATTTAACATCAGCCTGCCTATCGTCGACGTCGAGGACGACCCCGACACGCAGGAGCGGTCCGCTTCAGGCAGTATCCACGCAGACGCCGGCAACGCTGCCGCGCGCACTGCCGATGTATCAACACTTCAAACCGCCACGGGAGATCTATGAGCAGTCAAGTCACCATGCAAGAAACCGTTTTCGTCGTAGACGATGACGAAGCGATACGCGATTCGCTGCGCTGGCTTCTGGAGGCAAATGGATACCGAGTGCAATGCTTCTCGAGCGCCGAGCAATTCCTGGAGGCGTATCGCTCCGGTCAATACGCTGCACAGATCGGCTGCCTGATCCTCGACGTGCGCATGACCGGCATGACGGGCATCGAACTGCAGGAAAAGCTGATCGCCGAGAATTCGACGTTGCCCATCATCTTCGTGACCGGTCACGGCGACGTGCCGATGGCGGTATCGACGATGAAAAAGGGCGCGATGGATTTCATCGAAAAGCCGTTCGACGAAGCCGAACTGCGCAAGCTGGTCGAACGCATGCTCGACAAGGCCCGCAACGAAAGCGCGGACGTCCAGCAGCAGCGCGTGGCGACGGAACGCCTGAGCAAGCTCACCGCGCGTGAGCATCAGGTCCTCGAACGCATCATCGCCGGCCGCCTGAACAAGCAGATCGCCGACGACCTGAGCATCAGCATCAAGACAGTCGAGGCGCACCGCGCCAACATCATGGAGAAGCTCAGCGTCAACACGGTCGCCGACCTGCTGCGCCTCGCGCTGTCCAGAAAGCAGTAAGCCCGCAGCGGCGCCGGGACCCTGTTCCGGTGCCGCGGTCCGGCCGCGCCGTTCGCCGCCCTGGCGGCAGCGGCGCGGGTTGGGCCGGCCCGTCCGACCTGCCCTGACTATGCGGCCAGTCCCCTGGCTGCAGCCTGGCCAATCGGCCAGGGTCGGCAATTGCCGACCATCGCAACCCTGGCATTTGCGCCGCCCAGGCGACACGCCAGTTGAATCACGCTCATCTCGAAGTCAAGAACACGCCATGCCCGCAAAACTGATAGACGGTAACGCCCTTTCCAAATTGCTGCGCGCCGACGTCGCCCGCCGCGCCGCCGCCCTCGCCGCCCGCGGCCACCAACCCGGACTCGCGGTGCTGCTGGTGGGGGACAATCCGGCCAGTCAGGTCTACGTGCGCAACAAGATCAAGGCATGCGAGGACAACGGCCTGTATTCGCTGCACGAACGCCATCCGGCAGAGATGAGCGAAGCCGCGCTGCTGGCCCGTATCGCCGAGCTGAACGCCGACCCGCGTATCCACGGCATTCTGGTGCAATTGCCGCTACCGGCGCATATCGACAGCCACAAAGTGATCGAGGCGATTTCACCGGACAAGGACGTCGACGGCTTCCACGTCGCCAATGCCGGGGCCCTGATGACCGGCCAGCCGCGCTTCCAGCCCTGCACACCGTACGGCGTGATGAAGATGTTCGAAACGCAAGGCGTCGCCCTCAAGGGAGCCGACGCCGTGGTGATCGGCCGTTCCAACATTGTCGGCAAGCCGATGGCGCTGATGCTGATCAACGCCGGCGCCACCGTCACGGTATGCAATTCGCAAACGAGCGACATCGCCGCGTACACGCGCCGTGCCGACATCGTGGTAGTCGCCACCGGCCGCCGCAACATGCTGACGGCGGACATGGTCAAGCCGGGCGCCACTGTGATCGACGTCGGCATGAATCGCGACGACGCCGGCAAGCTCTGCGGCGACGTCGATTTTGCGGCGGTGAGCCAGGTCGCCGGCCTGATCACGCCGGTACCCGGCGGAGTCGGCCCGATGACCATCACCATGCTGCTGGTGAATACCATCGAGTCGGCCGAACGCGCGGCCGCGTGATGGCCGCTTGATGGCCGATCGAGCGATCGCCCCATCGATGAAAGAGCGCCGCCGCAACGGACTTATCGACGCGGTTGCCAGAATCAATTGGATTTCGGCCGACCGCGTCGCGCACACTGTAGCTATCACGGAATCGAACCAGGAACCTTCATGAGCGCGACCCCGACCCCGACCACTGCCAGCGCGGCAGCGAACAACCCTCTGCTCGACTTCTTCGATCTGCCGCGCTTCGCCGCGATCCGCCCCGAACACGTGACGCCCGCACTCGACGTGCTGCTGGCCGATGCGCAGCGCGCGGTGGAACGCGCCAGCGCACCCGACACGCCAGCCACCTGGGACGCCGTGATCGAAACCGTGGACCGTGCGAGCGAGCCGCTGGGCCGCGCCTGGGGCGTGATCGGCCATCTCAACGGAGTGGCCGATACGCCGGAGCTGCGCGCCGCCTACGGTGCCAATTTGCAGCGCGTGACCGAATTCTGGAGCAGCGTCGGGCAGAACCTGGCACTCTACGAGAAGTACAAGGCGATCGCCGCTTCGCCGGCCTATGCCGCGCTGTCGGCCTCACGCAAGAAGGTGATCGAAAACGCGCTGCGCTCGTTCCGCCTGTCCGGCGCCGAACTGCCCGACGCGCAAAAGCCGCGTTTTGCCGAATTGCAGGAGCAGCAAGCCACGCTCGGCAAGGCGTTTTCCGACCACGTGCTCGACTCCACCAACGCTTACAGCTATCTGGCCCAAACCGACGAGGACGTCGCCGGACTGCCGGAAGATGCGCGCGAAGCCGCGCGTCAGGCTGCGGCCAGGGACGATCTGCAGGGCTATAAATTCACGCTGCATTTCCCCTCGTATTTCCCGGTGATGCAGTATGCGCAGAACCGCGCTTTGCGCGAGGCGATGTATCGCGCCTACGTCGCGCGCGCCTCGGAACTCGGGCCGCAATATGCGAAGGATCAGGCCGATTGGGACAATACCGCGAATATCGTCGAACATCTGGCCCTGCGCCAAGAGGAAGCGGCGATGCTGGGCTACCGCAACTACGCGGAAGTCTCGCTGGCACCGAAGATGGCCGAGTCGCCCGAGCAGGTGATGGCCTTCCTCGACGATCTGGCCGCCCGCGCGCGTCCGCATGCCGAACGCGACTGGGCCGAACTGCGCGAATTCGCCGCGAGCGAGCTGGGCTTGAGCGAACTGAAGCCTTGGGACATCGCCTTCGCCTCCGAACGCATGCGCGAAGCACGCTACGCGTTCTCCGAAAACGAGGTCAAACAATACTTCCCGGAACCCGCGGTGCTGGGCGGCCTGTTCCGCGTAATCGAAACCCTGTTCGGTGTCCAGGTCAAGCCGGACCAGGCGGAAACCTGGCATGCAGACGTGCGCTTTTTCCGTGTCGAAGCGGCTGACGGCAAACTGGTCGCACAGTTCTACCTCGACCTCTATGCACGCGAAGGCAAGCGCGGCGGCGCCTGGATGGACGATGCGCGCTCGCGCCACAAGCACGCGGACGGCAGCGTGCAGACGCCGGTCGCCTACCTTAACTGCAATTTCTCGGCGCCCGTCAACGGCAAGCCGGCCTGCTTCACGCACGACGAAGTCATCACGCTGTTCCATGAGACCGGCCACGGCCTGCACCATATGCTGACGCGGGTCGACGATATGGGCGTGTCGGGCATCAATGGCGTGGAATGGGATGCGGTCGAGCTGCCCTCGCAGTTCATGGAAAACTTCTGCTGGGAATGGGACGTGCTGACCAGCATGACCTCGCACGTCGAGACCGGTGCGCCGCTACCGCGCGCCCTCTACGACAAGATGATCGCCGCGAAGAATTTCCAGAGCGGGTTGGGCACCCTGCGCCAGGTCGTGCTGGCGACCTTCGACATGCATCTGCATACCGATTTCGATCCACGCTCGACTACCGTGACCGAACTATCGTATGCGCTGAACGAACGCTATCACGTGGTGCCGCAGTCTTCGTTCTCGCGCTGGCAGAATACCTTCAGCCATATTTTCGCGGGCGGCTACGCGGCCGGCTACTACAGCTACAAATGGGCCGAGGTGCTGTCGGCCGACGCCTATTCGGCCTTCGAGGAAGCCGCGCAGCAAAGCGGCAGCGTACTCGATGCGCAGACGGGCGAACGCTATCGCCGCGAGATCCTCGAAGTGGGCGGCAGCCGCAGCGCGATGACCTCCTTCAAGGCCTTTCGCGGCCGCGAACCGAAAATCGACGCGCTGCTGCGCCATAATGGGATGAGCGCAGCGGGCTGACCCCAAACGCCTGAACCCGCCCTCCGCTGTCCGACACCGCCTCGCCGACGCGAGGCGGTGTCGCTTTATCGCCCCTTTATCGCGGCATTTTATGCCGCCTATCGAGCGGCGCCGCTAGCCGGCAGCGGCGCCCAGCGTCCTGCCGATGTCGACTTGATCCTCCTCGAACAATTCGAGCTGTTCGTCGCCGTGGCGCGCCGGCGGATGGGGCAGGCGCACACCCAGCCCCAGCAGGCGAACCGGCTGCGCACGCCGAGCCAACCCTTGAGCCAACAAAGTCCTGAACGTAGCCAGATCGGCGCGGCTGCGCACGCATTCGATGGTCGTGCGCCGAAAGTCGGCAAAGCGGATCTTCACGAACAGCTTCGCAACCGCCTCCACGCCGACGCGTTTCAGGCGCGCCTCCAACTGCTCGCTCAGCCGGCCCAGTTCCACCTGGCAAGCCTGCTGCGTGCGCAGGTCATCGAGATAGGTCGTCTCCACGCTGACCGACTTGCGGGCTTGGTCAGGCGTTACCGCGCGCTCGTCGATGCCGCGGCTGAGCTTGTATAAACGCTGGCCAAAAGCCCCGAAGCGCAGGCACAGGTCGGCCTGCGACCAGCCCCGCAAATCGGAACAGGTCTTGATGCCGAGCGCCTCGAGCTTGCCCGCGGTGACCTGGCCGACGCCGTGCAGCTTGCGCACGGGCAATTCGGCCAGGAACGCATCGATTTCGGGTGGGCGGATCACAAAGAGGCCATCGGGCTTGCGCCAGTCGCTCGCGATCTTGGCCAGGAATTTGTTCGACGCGACCCCAGCCGACACTGTCACACCGACCTGGGCCGCGACGCGCCGGCGGATTGCCTCGGCGATCCGCGTGCCGCTGCCCTGATGGTGGGTCGCGCCGGTGACGTCGAGATAGGCTTCGTCGAGCGACAAGGGTTCGACCAGATCGGTGTAGTCGCGGTAAATCGCCATGATCTGGCGCGACGCGTCGCGGTATTTGTCCATCGCGGGCGGCAGGATCAGCAGATTGGGGCAGCGCCGCACCGCAGCCGCCATCGCCATCGCTGAATGGATGCCGAAGCGGCGCGCCTCGTAGTTGCAGGTGGCGACCACCCCGCGCTGGTCGGGCCGGCCACCGACCGCCAATGGCCGGCCGCGCAGCGACGGGTCGTCGCGCATCTCGACCGACGCATAAAAACAATCGCAATCGCAATGGATGATTTTGCGCGGTACGGCGGATTCGGAAAAAGCGGGCGTCATACCAATACTGTACAAAAAAACAGTATGTTTTGCACCTATGTCCGACACCCTAGGCTGGGCCCCTATCGACCCTATCCTGGCTATGTGGAGAAATCGTCCCAAATTTGGACGCGGCGGCCGGTGCACCACATCGGCATGGGACGATACGGGCGCGCCGTCGTCGCCACGACCTTCGTTCCAAGACTCGATAAGGATTTGCTTATGCTCAAACGCTCTCTATCCCGCCCTCTGCTCGCGGGGGTCTGCGCTGCCATGACCCTGGCCGGCTGTGCCACCCAGCAAGGATCCAACACCGCGGTCGGCGCCGGTACCGGCGCGGCCGGTGGTGCGCTGCTGGGTGCCCTGATCGGCGGCAACCACCAAGGCGCGCTGATCGGGGGTGCGGTCGGCGCGGCCGCGGGTGCCGCGCTCGGCTACAACTGGTCGGCCATCCACCAGAAGCTGAGCGGTGCGACAGCCGGTACCGGCGCGCAGGTCACCGAGCAGAAGGACGGATCATTGAAGGTCAACATTCCGAGCGCGATCTCGTTCGATACGGATAGTTATGCGATCAAGCCCGGATTTGCGCCGGTGCTAGACCAGATCGCGCAAACGCTGGCGCAGCATCCCGAATTGAGCGCGAAGGTGATCGGCTTCACCGACAGTACCGGTAGCCCGACCTACAACCTGACGCTGTCGCGCAACCGGGCCCAGAGTGTCGTCACCTTCATGATCAACCGCGGCGTGCCGCCCAACCGCCTGGGCGCGGAAGGTCTGGGCGAAGCGCAGCCGGTAGGCGACAACGCAACCGAAACCGGCCGTGCGCAAAACCGCCGCGTCGAGATTTACCTGCGGCCCATCCAGTAAAGCGCGCGCTGAGGGTAATGCCGTGCGTTTGGCGGCAGGCATGAAAAAGCCGGGTGCCAGCCAATGCCGACGCCCGGCGGATGTGATCGACGGTCGGTTCACGGAAACCTCAAGGAAACCTCACGCAAACCGCAAGACAAACTCAGGGAAATGCCGGAATATGCGGCTCGATCCCGCAGAAGCGGGCTTCCGGATGGCGCTTGGCCATCAGTTGCTCGATTTCCTCGGTGCGGCGCAGCGGCACGTCGACGATCATCAACACCCCGCCTTTTTCGATATCGCCCTGAAAGGCGCGCATACGCGAATTCGGGATTGCGGCGCCGGCCATGCCCGCGACCCAGGCCCCAAACACGCCCCCCGCCAACGCCGTCATCAGTATGGTGCCCGTTTGCAGCATAAATTCCTCGGGTGGATACAGCAGCAGCAGGATGCCACCCAGCAATCCGACCCCGGCACCGATCAGCATCCCGACCTCCGAGCCGTGGATCAGGTCGGTCTTGTCGAGAAAGGTGGCCTCGGGCACGTCTTCCAGATGCGTGCTGTCGTTCGCCCAGAACCGCATGCGCTTGACATGCACACGTGCCAACAGCAATTCGTCCATCGATTGATGCGCCGCCAGAGCGTCGGGCAGTAGAAAATAGAGTCTGCGCTTCATGATGACCTCCCTCGAGCCGATAGCCCCAGTTTATAGCGTAGGTCATGGCGCCCGATTCTCCAAGCTACGTCAAGCGGGATTATCCAAGATCCGCGCGTGTATGATGCGCACCATGCGCCGCCCTCGCGCGCCCACAGCCACGGAATAGCCGCAGATGAATCCGTTTTCCCCGCTCGATACCGCCTGCCTGAACGACACCGCGACGCCCTGGATACCGCTGGACCGCAATCGCCCCGGTATCGACATCAAATATTTCCGCATCGATCCCGTGCGCGGCGAAGTGCTGTGCTCGCTGCGCATGCAGTCCGGCATGCATCTGCCCGCGCATCACCACACGGGCACTGTCATCGTCTACACGCTGGAGGGCGCGTGGAAATACCGAGAGCACGACTGGATCGCCCGGCCCGGCAGCGTTGTGTTCGAAACCGCCGCCACCCGCCACACGCCGGAAACACTGGCGGACAGTGGCGTCGTGCATACCTTCAATGTGGTGCAGGGCGAACTGCTGTTCCTGGACGACGAAAACCATCTGCTCGCGAGCGAAAACTGGCGCACGGCCGCGCACCGCTATCGCAAGCACTGCGAGCACCATGGTATCGCGATGCTGGACTTGACCGGCTTCGGCGCCTTGGCCGACCTGACTGCCCGGTCATCGGCCGTTGCCTGACCTGAATCTGCCGGACCAAGCCTGTGCGGAATCTGCAGCAATCTGCAGCACCAGGTCGGCGGCAAGTTCGCTCTAGGCTTCTACCGAGTCGCTGCCGGCCCCGGCCCGCTTCACGTCGGCCGCGAGTTGCATGAAGATCCACGCCGATGCGCAGGTAATCACGCCGACGCAAATGAAAGTAGCGTGAAACGCGTGCAGCGTATGCGAGGCGTCGCCGGGGCTTTGCTGGAACGTCGTCAGCAGCGCACCGGCAACTGTCACGCCCAGACTCATCGCCAGCATCTGTACCACCGAGAACAGGCTGTTGCCGCTGCTCGCGCCTTCGCGGCCGAGATCCTTCAGCGTCAAAGTGTTCATCGCCGTAAACTGCAATGAATTCAGGCCGCCGAAGAGGGCCAGGTGAATCAGCCGCAGCCAGAGCGGTTCGCGCGTCGAACTCAGCACGAAACTGGCGATCACCATACCGACCAATAGCGTATTGGACACCAGTACGTTGCGGTAACCATAGCGCAGGATCAGCGGCGTCGTGATCCGCTTGGCGCCCATCCCGGCCGCCGCCACCGGCAGCATCATCAAGCCCGCTTGCAGCGGCGAAAAGCCGAGGCTCACCTGCAGCAGCAGCGGGATCAAATACGGCATGCTGCCGGTGCCGATACGGGCGAACAGGTTGCCCAGCAGCCCGACGCTATAAGTATGGATGCGAAACAGCGTCAGCGAAAAGATCGGATCGGGCCGGCGCGCCGCATGCAGGCCATAGGCGGTAAAACAGGCCAGACTGAGGATCAGCAGCACCAGCACGGTCGCGTGCTGCAGGCCGAGTTCGGCCACGCCGTCGAGCGCGAACGAGATCGTCACCATGCCGACGGCCAGCAGCAGATAGCCGCTCAGGTCGAAACGCATGGCCGGCCCGCGGTGGTCGGGCATAAAGGCGAGGGTCGCCGCGAGGCCTACCAGGCCGACCGGGATATTGATCAGGAAGATCCAATGCCAGGACGCGATCTCGACCAGCCAGCCGCCCAGAGTCGGCCCGATGAGCGGCCCGACCAGGCCCGGAAGCGCGACGAAGCTGAGCGCCGGCAGGATTTGATCGCCCGGAACGCTGCGCAGCACGGCCAGCCGCCCGACCGGCAGCAGCATCGCACCGCCGGCGCCCTGCAGTACCCGCGACGCCACCAGCTGGTCCAGATTGTGCGACGCCGCGCACAGCAGCGATCCGCCCACGAACAGCAAAATCGCCGCAAAGAATACGCGCCGGGTTCCGAGGCGGTCTGCCAGCCAGCCGGACGCGGGGATCAACATCGCCATCGTCAGCGAATAGGAAATGACGACCGACTGCATGCGTAATGGCGATTCGCCGAGGCTCCGCGCCATCGCCGGCAGCGCGGTGTTGACGATGGTCGTATCGAGGGTCTGCATGAAAAAACCGATGGCGACAAGCCAGAGCATCGGCGTCAGGGATTTGGGCGCGGTCATGGGGGGCTGAGCGTCGGGTGAACGTCGCGGGTTGGCGTCGGTTTGGCGTCGAATATGCATCGGTTGAACGGTGCCGCAGGTGAACGGGCCAGCGGTACCAATAGCCAAAAGAGCCCTATTTTACGCGACCCGAATAGCAAGGAACTGACCGGACGGTCAGTTTCAGGGGAAGCCCAAAGCGCGCGGTATCGCATAGGCCCTGCCCGCCTGTCGTAATCGCCCGCACGGCGGCGCCGATGCCGCCGTGTGTGCGCTATCATGCTGAGCGGACCATAACGGCCATACCCCGCACCGCCTACCGAACCGCCCACCACGCGTTCGGCCCCAGACCCGGCGCGCGGCACCGTGCACCACTAGCCCTCATCGTCATGAAACTTGCCACCTGGAACGTAAATTCCCTCAAAGTCCGCTTGCCGCAGGTGCTCGACTGGCTCGCCAGCAGCCAAGCCGATGTGTTATGCCTGCAGGAACTGAAGCTCACCGACGACAAGTTCCCCGTCGCGGAACTCGAAGCCGCCGGCTACGCCAGCTTCTTCACGGGTCAGAAGACCTATAACGGAGTCGCGATCCTGGTGCGCCGCGGACTCGAAGGACTCGACGTCGACCCTGACAGTGTCGTGCGCAACATTCCGGGCTTCGAGGATCCGCAGCAACGCGTGATCGCCGCCACCGTGTCCGGCATCCGCGTGATCTCCGCCTACTTTCCCAATGGACAGGCACCGGGCACCGACAAGTTCGCCTACAAGTTGCGGTGGCTGGCCGCGCTGCAGTCCTGGCTGCGCGACGAATTGACGCGCCATCCCAAGCTCGCGCTACTGGGCGATTTCAATATCGCGCCGGAAGATCGCGACGTGCATGATCCGAAGGCGTGGGAAGGCCAGAATCTGGTCTCGCCGGAAGAACGTACAGCCTTCGCCGAGTTGCGGGCGCTCGGTTTCAGCGACACCTTCCGCCTGTTCGATCAGGCCGACAAGCTGTATTCCTGGTGGGATTACCGGATGCTGGGGTTTCGCCGCAACGCCGGGCTGCGCATCGACCATATCCTGACCTCGCCCGCGCTCACACCGCAGGTGGTCGCCTCCAGCATCGACAAGGTGCCACGCGGCTGGGAGCAGCCGTCGGACCACACGCCGGTGGTGGCGGAGCTCGCTGCGGCACGATAAGCTCGGCAGCCGGGATGACGACTGTGCGGGCCGTTCGCTCCTGACACGCCTCTCGGGCTTCGAACGCGCACTTGATTCAAGAGGTTAGCCAGACTAGACTAGAATCAATGTGCAGGAGGTGCTATGAACTATGTGAACATGCTGGAGGCCAAGTCGTCCTTGTCGCGCTTGGTTGAGGATGTCGAACTGGGGCGGGAAACAGAAATCATCATCGCTCGTGGTGGTCGGCCGGTCGCTCGTCTCGTGCCTCTCGCTCCGGTCGCGCCCGTTGAGCGGCGCATTGGGGTAGCCAAGGGTGTCTTCGAAGTTCCCGACGACATTGATGCTCACAATGAAGAGGTCGCAGCCCTGGTTCGCGGGAGCGGGGCGTGAATCTTCTGCTCGACACTCACGTCGCACTATGGGCCATCACGGATAGCCCGAAATTGCCTACGGCAGCACGGGACCTCATGCTGGCGCAAACCAGCACAATTTTCGTCAGTAGCGCCAGTGTCTGGGAAATCGGCCTTAAATATTCCCTTCAACGCGGTGACATGCCGGTGTCCGGAAAAACAGCGCTGCACTATTTCCGGGAAGCAGGCTATCGCATCCTGCCTATCGAGGCCGAACATGCGGTGGCCGTCGAAGCGCTACCGCTACACCATCAGGACCCCTTTGACCGACTCCTGGTAGCCCAAGCCTTGACCGAACCCCTTCGGCTAATAACGCATGATCGGCAAGTCGCGCGATACAGCGACAGCATTTTTCTGATTTAGACCACGTCGACCGCGCTTCTTCGATATGGGTCCGGACCTTACCCTATCTTGAAGAGGCGCGGGTCGTCCAGGCCAACACAAGCGACGAGCGCCGCGCCCTATTTGTCTTCCAGATCCAGTTCCTGAATCTTGCGCGTGATGGTGTTGCGTCCGATACCGAGCCGCTCGGCCGCTTCGACCTTGCGTCCACGCGTGAAATCGAGCGCTTCGCGTATCACCGCAGCCTCGAAACGCCGCGTCATCGCGTCCATCACCTCGGGCGAGCTGTCACGCAGCAGCTTGGCCACCTCCGCCCGCAATACCGCTTCCCAGTTGCCCGGCGCTACCGCGTGTGCGGCTTCGGCACCACCACCCTGTGCGAGTCCGTTGCCAGCACGGCTTTCCGCGCCGCCATCCGGCTCGCTCGCCGACAGCGCAAGATTGGCCCCGGCTGCGCTTTGCAGATCGGGCGGCAGGTCCTTGATCTCGATGGTTTGCGCCGGCGCCATCACGGTCAGCCAGTTGCACAGGTTCTCGAGTTGGCGCACGTTGCCGGGGAAACCCAGCGAGGCGATATAGCTTAGCGTCTCGTCCGTCACGCGCTTGGGTTCGACACCCAGTTCGCGCGCACTCTTTTGCAGGAAGTGCTTGGTCAAGAGCGGAATGTCTTCGCTGCGCTCGCGGAACGCCGGCAGGCGCAGGCGGATCACGTTCAGGCGGTGATACAAGTCCTCGCGGAACAGGCCCTGGCGCACGCGCTGTTCGAGATTCTGGTGAGTCGCCGCGATCACGCGCACGTTCACGCGCAGCGGGTTATGGCCACCCACGCGATAGAACTGGCCGTCCGACAGCACGCGCAGCAAGCGGGTCTGCAGATCGAACGGCATGTCGCCGATTTCGTCGAGGAACAGTGTGCCGTTCTCAGCCTGCTCGAAGCGCCCCTGGCGCATCGCCTGCGCGCCGGTAAAGGCGCCACGCTCATGACCGAACAGTTCGGACTCCAGCAGATCCTTGGGGATCGCAGCCGTATTCAGCGCGATGAACGGCCCGGCCGCGCGCGGGCTGTGCCGATGCAAGGCGCGCGCCACCAACTCCTTACCGGTGCCGGACTCGCCGGTGATAAGCACGGTTGCACTTGAATTCGACATGCGGCCGATCGCGCGGAACATATCCTGCATGGCGGGCGCATGGCCCAACATTTCCGGCGTTTCGCCCGCGCGCTCTTCATAAGCGTGCTCGCCGCGCAGGCTTTCCTCGACCGCCCGGCGGATCAGTTCGACCGCCTTGTCGATGTCGAAGGGCTTGGCCAGATATTCGAAGGCCCCCCCCTGGAACGCGGCGACCGCGCTGTCCAGATCGGAGAAGGCGGTGATGATGATGACAGGCAGCCCCGGGAATTTCTCGCGCACCCGGCCCAGCAGGTCCAGGCCCGAGCCGCCCGGCATGCGGATGTCCGAGACCAGCACCTGCGGACTGTCGAATTCCAGCGCGGCAAGCGCATCGCGCACGTTGGAGAAACTGCGCGTGGTGAAATTTTCGCGCGCCAAGGCCTTCTCCAGCACCCAGCGGATCGATTCGTCGTCGTCTACTATCCAGATCGGCTTCATAAATTATCGTTGTGTCTCGATCAGCTCAAGTGGCTCAAGCGACTGATGGCCGCTTGTCGTCCTCAGCCGCTTTATTCAATTACTAAGCGGCAAGAGTATTTGAAATTCGGTATGCCCGGGACGACTATCGCATTCAATAAGACCGCCATGCTGATGCACAAACGTTTGTGCCAGCGTGAGTCCCAAGCCGCTGCCGTCTTCGCGCCCAGATACCAGCGGATAGAAGATCCGGTCGCGTATCTGGTCGGGAATGCCGGGTCCGTTATCTACCACACGCAAGTCCAATGCCAATTTGCACAGTTTCTTGGCGATCGTCACTTTACGCGCGATGCGGGACCGTATTTCGATGCGGGCATCGCCTTGCGCGATCCGCTCGCGCAACGCTTCGGCGGCATTGCGCACGATGTTCAGCAAGGCCTGGATCAATTGTTCCTTGTCGCCGCGCAGGTCGGGCACGCTGACATCGTAGTCGCGTTCGATCTCCAGGCCGCGCGGAAACTCGGCGAGTATCACCGCTCGCACCCGTTCGCAGACCTCGTGAATATTCACGTCGCCGACGATATGCGGATGCCGGTGCGGCTCCAGCAGGCGGTCGACCAGGGTCTGCAGGCGGTCGGACTCCTTGATGATGACCTGTGTGTATTCACGCAAGTCGGGTTGCTGCAGCTCGAATTCGAGCAACTGGGCCGCACCGCGGATGCCGCCCAGGGGATTCTTGATTTCGTGAGCCAGGTTACGGATCAACTGCTTGTTGACCGAACTCAGGTCGAGGATGCGCTCCTCGCGGTCGGTACGCAGCTTCTGCTGGTTTTCGAACAATTCCAGCAATACATAGTCGGGCTGCGCCTCGAAAAATCCTACGACGACGTGCACGTGCAGCGGCTCGTGGCCCGGCCGCTCGAACACCGCATCGAGATGCGTAGCCTGGAACCGGTTGTCGGCAATCGCATCGATTACCTCGATCAACTGATCGGCGTTGGTGAACAGGTCGGACCAGGACAACTGCACCAGTTGCTTGCGCGACATGTCCAGCATGGATTCCGCAGACGCATTGGCGAACGCCACGCGCAGCTTGCTCTTTTCCAGCACGAGCACGACCGTGGGCAAGGCCTCGAGTCCGGGCAACAATCCGGACGATTCCAATGCACGCTCGCTGACGCCTTTTCCGACTTGCGGTAACGCTTTCTTCTTCATCGGATTTCTCAGCCCCATCGTTACCTCATGCCACCGTATCGATCCAGCCGACGCGAGCGTCGCGTAAACTCACGCAAAAAAAAGGGACGGCTGCGCCGTCCCCGCCGTCCCCGTCCTACAGCGATACTGCATGCCGGTACGATGACGGAGGCACTCCGGTCCGCCGGACCGGAGTGCGGCATCGCTTACAGCGAGTAGTACATATCGAACTCGACCGGATGGGTCGTCATGCGGAAACGCGTCACTTCTTCCATCTTGAGGCCGATATAGGCATCGATCATGCCATCCGTGAACACGCCACCACGGGTCAGGAACTCGCGGTCCTTGTCCAGGTACTCGAGGGCCTGGTCCAGGCTCGAGCACACGGTCGGGATCTTTGCGTCTTCTTCCGGCGGCAGGTCGTACAGATTCTTGTCGGCCGCTTCGCCCGGGTGAATCTTGTTCTGCACGCCGTCCAGACCAGCCATCAGCATGGCCGAGAACGCGAAGTACGGGTTCGCCATCGGGTCCGGGAAACGCGCTTCGATGCGGCGGCCCTTCGGGTTCGGCACGTGCGGAATGCGAATCGAAGCCGAGCGGTTGCGGGCCGAGTAAGCCAGCTTGACCGGTGCCTCGAAGCCCGGGACCAGACGCTTGTACGAGTTGGTCGTCGGGTTGGTCAGGGCGTTCAGCGCGCGGGCGTGCTTGATGATGCCGCCGATGTAGTACAGCGCGAATTCCGACAGGCCGGCGTAGCCATTACCCGCGAACAGGTTCTGGCCGTCCTTCCATACCGATTGGTGGATGTGCATGCCGGAACCGTTGTCACCGACGATGGGCTTGGGCATGAAGGTTGCCGTCTTGCCGTAGGTGTGTGCCACGTTCTGCACCACATACTTCAGGATCTGGGTCCAGTCGGCGCGCTGCACCAGCGTCGAGAACTTGGTGCCCAGTTCGTTCTGACCTTGGCCTGCGACTTCGTGGTGATGCACTTCAACCGGCACACCCAGTTGCTCGAGCAACAAGCACATTTCCGAACGGATGTCCTGGAAGCTGTCGACCGGCGATACCGGGAAATAGCCACCCTTCGTGCCCGGACGATGGCCGGTGTTGCCGTGTTCGAATTCCTTGCCCGACGACCACGGTGCTTCTTCGGAATCAATCTTCACGAAACAGCCCGACATGTCCACGCTCCACCGCACCGAATCGAAAATAAAGAATTCGGGTTCCGGACCGAAGTAGGCGGTGTCGCCCAGGCCGGTGCTCTTCAGGTAGGCTTCGGCGCGCTTGGCGAGCGAACGCGGATCGCGCTCATAACCTTTACCGTCCGACGGCTCGATCACATCGCAGGTCAGGACCAACGTCGTTTCTTCATAGAACGGGTCGACGTACACCGTATTCGGGTCCGGCATCAGCAACATATCCGATGCTTCGATACCCTTCCAGCCGGCGATCGACGAACCATCAAATGCGTGGCCGCTTTCGAATTTGTCCTCGTCGAATGCCGACACCGGCACCGAAACGTGCTGCTCTTTGCCGCGCGTATCGGTGAAACGGAAATCGACAAATTTGACGTCCTCGTCCTTTACGAGTTGCATGACGTCAGCCACGGATTTACTCATTCCTCTCTCCTGGAAATGCTGTGAACACTAGCGGCACATGCCGCGTCCTTTTACCAACCCTGGCCGATAACCCTAGCGGCCGGGAATACATTTGCTGCTACCCTACACGGTCCCGCACAAATAAGCAGGTTCCGTGCCACGAAGCCCAGGAACGATGCATACATATTCCCGGCACGTGGCACCATGCACCATAGCATGCAAAATACCTGACGTTGCGCGACGTTGGTGTGCGCCTCACCGGTGCTTGTCGGAGAGACACGCACCGCTGTCGCACAAGCGCCACGCATCCAGCACTATTATGGGGCAATTTCTCCTAAGGCACAGCATAAAGCACCGTATAGGTGCAAAACGTGCTGGCCTGCGATGCACAATACTGCACCGACACTGGTACCATTGTTTGAATTCGTTTCAAGATCACGAGGTTTGCGATGAGCCGTACCGAACAACTTCTGCAACACGCCGACGCACGCCGGCAAAGCGGCCAGCTGCCATACGCCGGCGCCTTGAGTCCGACGGAATCCCTTGAACTGCTGCAAGCCGCGCCGAACGCCAGGCTGGTCGACGTGCGCACGCGCGCCGAACTCGACTGGGTCGGACGCCCCCAACTGCCGGAAGGCCAGTATGTCCATATCGAATGGATAGGCTATCCGGGCAGCGTGCCCAACCAAGCTTTCCTCGCGCAGTTGGCCGAAATCGCGACACCCGATACGCCGCTGCTGTTCCTGTGCCGCAGCGCCGCGCGCTCGAAACTGGCGGCCAAGGCCGCGACGCAAGCGGGCTACACCCATGCATATGACGTGCTGGAAGGTTTCGAGGGCGACAAGGACGGCGCGGGCCACCGCAAGATGGTGAGCGGCTGGTGCATGCGCGGTTTGCCTTGGATCGGCGCCTGAATCCAATCCAAGGCGTCTGCGCCGAGTCTCAGTTGAGCGGTTTGCCCGGCTCAATCTTCAATCGGCGGCCGCCACCGCCTCGATGATTTCACCGCCCAGCGCCGCCACCCCGTCGCGCAGCCGCTGATAGGCTGGGCCCACCAGCTCCGGATCGCCCTTCACGCCCAGTTCGATATGGCGCCGCGCGTAGACACCGCCGCGCTGCGCATCGCCGACGCTAGGCAGACTGAAGACGCGGATGCCGGGAAAATCCGCTTCGACCTGCTCCATCACCGGGGTGATGGTCGATTCCGGCATCTCGAACACCAGGAACGCGCGTTCCTCATGCGGGTCGGCGTGGTGCAGGTGGGGATAGCGCGTATCCAGCACCCACTCCATCATCGGCCATGCCATCACCGGAAAACCCGGCATGAAATGATGGTCGGCCAGCGAAAAGCCGGGAATCTTGTTGTAGATGTTGGGAATGATGGAGGCGCCGAGCGGAAACTCGCCCATCTTCAGCCGCTGGCGGTTCTCGGGCAGATCAAGCGAGACATCCTGCCCGGGATTCATGTCGCGCATCCGCTCGATGATCAGGTCGCGCGCCTGCGGATGCAGTTCCAGCGGCACGCCCAGCGCTTGCGCCGCGCATTGCCGCGTATGATCGTCCGGCGTGGCGCCGATGCCGCCCGTGACGAACACGATGTCGTCGCCAGCAAAGGAACGGCGCAGGGTGGCCGTGATGCGTGCCGGCTCGTCGCCGACGTATTCGGCCCACGACAGCGACAAACCCCGCGCGCCCAGCAATTCGATTACCTTGGGTAGATGCTTGTCAACGCGGCGACCGGACAGAATCTCGTCGCCGATGATAATAACGCCAAATGCCATGTTCCACTCCTGGACCCGGGCTCGCTCGCCCTGGGTTGATTGTCCATGCGGTGAGTCTACCCGCTGAGGTCGCTACCACCGCTATCCGTGCGCGGCGGTATCGGTTGCCGTTTCGGTCTATGGGTCGGTCACCCCATTGGCCGCCATTTCGCTGCGTAGATTGTGCAATTCTCCCAGACAGAAATGGGCGAACCACAATGCAGAAAATACAAAGATCAGCGCGTACAGCCAGATTGCCGCAAGCGCGACGAAAGGAAACAGGATGATCATCGCCGCCGAGGTAACCCACAGCAAGGCCGGCAACGAACCGAGCAGACCAGTGGCCACGCCCATCGTCAACAGCGGCCAGCGATGGCGCCGCATCAGCACGGCCCGCTCGGCCGAACTGGCGTGCGCAGCAAGCGCGTCATAGGTCATTATCCGATAGGTCAGCCAGCCCCACAGCAACGGCGGAATCAGCGCGAAGAACGGCGGGACCAGCCAAAGCGGCAGGCTGACCACCACCACCAGCAAAAAAATGATGGTCGCCACGCCCGCTTGCGCGATACCGCCTAGCCAATTGCCACCATGGCGCCGCTCCAGATGCGCATAGCGGTGACGGGCCAGATGGCGGATCACGGCCGGCATCGCCCATACTGCGGTCGCCAGCAACACCGTGACGACGATCAGCGGCACCACCAGGGTGACCACGATAAACGGAGCGATCACCAAATGCAGGCCATACAGGCCGATGGCCGTCAGCACGTTGTAGGCGGTCTGGCTGAGGGAAAATTGATCGAGATACTGGTGCACCAGCGCGATCAGCGCCGACCAGCTGAACCAGAGCACCGCGCCCCAGACGCAGCCGGCCACCAGCAGCGGCACGATGGTCAGCCACAGAATCCGCGGGTGCATCAAGCTCGCCAGGGCGCGCGCCAGCGAACGCAACAGATGAGGCATATTCAAGTCGCGGCGGGTGCCGCCTCCATGAGTCGCATCAAGCAAGTGCGACACGTAATTGTAAAAGGTTTCGCCTGCGCCCGCCCCATAAACGCAAGTGCGGGCGGGACAGCATCAAACCTGGCGGCACTGTGCAGGCATCCACCGGGGCCCGATCCGACCCACCCCACGCCTCAGCGTTGCAGTGCATCCCACACCTTCTGCAAGCGCTTGACCGAGACCGGCATCGGCGTGCGCAATTCCTGCGCGAACAGCGACACGCGCAGCTCTTCCAGCAGCCAGCGGAATTCGGCCAGGCGCGGATCGACGAACTCGCGCCGCTGCGACAGCGAACGCTGGTAGTGCTGCAACAGCGGCTGCACTTCGGCTAGGCCGCGCGCATCGCGTGCCGGATCGCTCTTGAGCTTGTCGATGCGCAGCGCGATCGCCTTCAGATAGCGCGGGAAATGCGACAGCTGCGCATAGGGTGTATCGCTCAGAAAGCGCTTGCCCATCAATGCCTGCAACTGCTGCTGCATATCGGCATGCGCGACGGCAAAGCTCTTGGTCGGCGCCAGCTTCTTGCCCAGTGCCGCGTACTCGGCCAGGATGGTGCCGGCCAGGCGGGCGATTTCCTGCGCCAGCAGCGTCAAGCGGCTGCGGCCTTCGTCACGGCGCTGGGCGAAGCCGGCGTCGTCGAGCGGCAGCGGCTCCTGCAAGCAGGCGCGATCGAGCGTGCAGGCGATCAGTTGTTCGCGCAGCTCGTCCTGAGTACCCAACGGCATGTATTGCAGCACCATTTGCTGCATGCCCGGCAGGTTCTTTTCCAGGTAGCGGATCGGCTCGCGCAGCTGCAAGGCGAACAGGCGCCGCAGCCCGGCGCGATGGATGCGCTGCGCTTCCTCCGGCGCGTCGAACACTTCGACGTCGCAGTGGGTGCCGCGGTCGACCAGGGCGGGATAGCCGAACAGCGTCTGTCCGCCACGACGGATCTCGAGCAATTCCGGCAGCGCGCCGAAATTCCAGGTGCTCAGATTTTCGTACAGCGCGGTGGTACCGGCGGGGGTATTGGATGGGATGACGGCTTCCTGGGCCTGCGCACCCTTGGCGACGGATGCAGCCGCAGGGCCGGCCGAACCGGTGGCCGCGCCTGGGTGCGCTACGCGCCCGCTTTGCGGTGCGTGGGCACGCGCTGCAAGGGGTACCCTCGCGTCGCTCGCCTCGCGCCCCACCGAACTCGCAGCCAGCTTCTGGAACACTTGCTGCGCCTGCGCGCCGAGCTCCGCGCGCAACTGCGCGAGATTGCGTCCCATCGCCAACTGCCGGCCGTGCTCGTCGATCACCTTGAAATTCATGAACAGGTGTGCCGGCAGCGCTTCTTGCTTGAAGTCGGCCTGCTTGACGTCCAGCTTCAGCTGCTCGCGGATATCGGCGATCAGCGCATCGATCAGCCCCGGCACCGGGGTCGATGCACCGATAGCGCGCCCGGCTGCCTGCGCACGTTCGGCAAAGCGTGCCGCATACTCGGGCAACGGTACGCAATGGCGCCGCAGCTTCTGCGGCAGCGTTTTCAGCAGCAGCTGGACCTTTTCCTTCAGCATGCCCGGCACCAACCACTCGCAGCGTCGGGGGTCGATCTGGTTCAGCGAGAAGAGCGGCACTGCCAGCGTTACGCCATCGCGCGGCGAGCCGGGCTCGAAGTGATAGCTGAGCGCCATCTCGACGCCCGCCAGGGCAACTTTCTTGGGAAACAGATCGGTCGTCACGCCGGCCGCTTCGTGGCGCATCAAGTCGTCGCGATTCAGGAACAGCAGCTTGCCGCTATTGCCGCCACCGCCGCGTCCGTCGCTGGTATTCCTGCTTTTATTCCCGCGGGCATTGCCGCTTGCCGCGCCGTCTGCCGCGCCGTCTGCCACACCGCTTGCCGCACCGTCTGCGGCACCCTCAGCCACATCACCCTCTCCGCCCTTGGCCGACGCCTGTTGATACCACTTGTGGAAATCCGCCCCGGTGTGGATGCCGGGCGGAATCGCCTGGTTGTAGAAGGCGAAGATCAGCTCGTCGTCGACCAGCACGTCCTGGCGCCGCGACTTGTGCTCCAACTGCTCGATCTCGGCCACCAGCTTGCGGTTATGCGCGAAAAACGGCAGCCGCGTCTCGAACTCGCCCTCGACCAGCGCGCTGCGGATAAAGATTTCCCGCGCACGGGACGGATCCTGCTTGCCGAAACTGACGCGGCGCCTATGGTAGACCGGCAGACCGTGCAGCACCGCCCGCTCGAACGCGACCACCTGTGCCGATTTTTTTTCCCAATGCGGCTCGGACAGCGATTTGCGCAACAAATGTGCGCCCACCCGCTCCAGCCACTCCGGCTCGATGCGGGCGATGCCGCGCGCGAACAGCCGGCTGGTTTCGACCAATTCGCCCGCCATCACCCATTTACCCGCCTTCTTCGCGAGCGGCGAACCGGGCCACAGGTAGAACTTGATGCCGCGCGCGCCGAGGTAATGCGCCTCCTCGTCGGCCTTCAGGCCGATATTGCCCAGCAGGCCGGCCAGCAGCGACCAATGGATCTGCTCGAAGGTGGCCGGTGTTTCGTTCAGGCGCCAGCCCAGCTCCCGCACCACGGTCAGCAGCTGGCTATGCACGTCGCGCCACTCGCGCAGTCGCAGCGGCGAAAGGAATCTGGCGCGGCAGGCCTCGGCCAGCAGACGATTGGATTTCTTGTGGGCGATTTCCTGTTCGAACCAGTCCCAGATCTTCAGCCAGGCAAGAAATTCCGAACGCTCGTCGGCGAACTGCCGGTGCGCCTGGTCGGCTGCTTCCTGCGCCTCCAGCGGCCGGTCGCGCGGGTCCTGCACCGACAGCGCGCTGGCGATGATCAGCAATTCCTTCAAGGCCTGCTGCTCGCGCGCGGCCAGGATCATGCGGCCGATGCGCGGATCGAGCGGCAGGCGGGACAGCTCGCGGCCGATCGGCGTCAGCGCATTGTTGTCGTCGACCGCCCCCAATTCGTTCAGCAGTTGGTAACCGTCGGCAATCGCCCGGCCGGGCGGTGGCTCCAGGAACGGAAAGGTTTCGATCTCGGTCAGGCGCAGGGCTTTCATGCGTAGAATCACGGCTGCCAGCGACGAACGCAGTATCTCAGGATCGGTGAAGCGCGGCCGCGCCTGGTAGTCGGTCTCCTCGTAGAGGCGAATGCAGATACCATCGGCGACACGCCCGCAACGGCCGGCGCGCTGGTTGGCGGCCGCCTGCGACACCGCTTCGATCTGCAACTGTTCGACCTTGTTCCGATACGAATATCGTTTGACGCGCGCGAGCCCGGTATCGACCACGTAGCGTATCCCCGGCACCGTCAGCGAGGTTTCCGCGACGTTGGTGGCAAGTACGATGCGGCGCGCATTGGACGGCTTGAACACGCGTTCCTGTTCGGCCGCCGACAGGCGAGCGAAGAGCGGCAGAATTTCGGTGTGCGGCGGGTGATGTTTGCGCAGCGCCTCGGCGACTTCGCGGATTTCGCGCTCGCCCGGCAGGAATACCAGCACGTCGCCGGAGCCGGCGCGACTCAGTTCGTCGACCGCATCGGTAATTGCATTGATCAGGTCACGCTCGCGAGCGTCGCGCGCCGGGCGCCGGCCTTCGGCAGCCGCCTTCGCCGCGGCGCCGCCTTGGGGGGTATTGGTGGCATTGGCGGCGGGACTACCGTCGTCGACCGGTCGATAACGCACCTCCACCGGATACATCCGGCCGCTGACCTCGATCACCGGTGCCGGCGTCTCGGCGCCGCCCGAATGGCGGGCGAAATGACGCGCAAAGCGGTCGGCATCGATGGTGGCCGAGGTGATGATCAGTTTCAGATCGGGCCGGCGCGGCAGGATCTCCTTCAGATAACCGAGCAGAAAATCGATATTCAGGCTGCGTTCGTGCGCCTCGTCGATAATCAACGTGTCATAGGCCCGCAAAAGCGGGTCCGACGTGGTTTCGGCGAGCAAAATCCCGTCCGTCATCAACTTGACCGACGCCCCGGGCGCCAGGTTGTCGTTAAAGCGCACCTTGTAGCCGACCACCTCGCCGAACGGCGTGCCGAGTTCCTCGGCGATGCGGCGCGCGGTCGCGCTGGCGGCGATCCGGCGCGGCTGGGTATGGCCGATCAGGCCCCGGCCGCCGGCGCCGATCCCGCGCCCAAGCGACAGGCAGATTTTCGGCAGTTGGGTGGTCTTGCCGGAGCCGGTCTCGCCACTGACGATCACCACCTGGTGAGCTGCGATGGCGCGAGCGATTTCCTCGGCGCGCGCCGACACCGGCAGCGCGGGCGGAAATTCGATAGGCGGCACCGGCGTCGCCGCGGCCTGGCGGGCGGCGAGGACCTGTTCGGCACTGGCACGGCGCGCTTGCGGATCACCTGGCTGCTTGGACTGGCTTTGCCTGGCGCGCGGTGGGTCGTTCCGCGGGTCCTTGGGTTTAGTGTTGGGTTTGGCGTTTTGCGTAGCGCGCTCGCTGGGGTTGGCACCGGGCATACGGCCGCCCTGGCGCGGTGGTTGCGCATTGCGCGGGGGTGTATTACGTCCGGCCGGCGCACTTGGCGCGGCGTCGCGTTGTTGCGCCGCATCAAGGGACGCATCGGGAGTTTGAGGTTTAACTACATTCGGCATGGGGGCGCATTATAATCCCGCCATGAATTCTCAAATTGACATCGTGCCCGATACCGAGTCTTTCCAACAGGCTCAGTTCGTCGACTGGCTGCGCTCGGTCGCGCCCTATATCCATGCGTTTCGCAACAGGACCTTTGTCGTCGCCTTCGGCGGCGAACTGGTCCAAGGCGGCATGCTCAACGCGCTGGTACAGGATATCGCGCTGCTGCACGCAATGGGGATACAAATCGTCCTGGTGCACGGCTCGCGCCCCCAGGTCGAGGAACAGATGCGCCTGCGCCAGGTTGAATCGGAGTTTTCGCACGGGATGCGCATCACCGATGCCGCCGCGCTCGAATCCTCGAAGGAAGCGGCCGGCGAAGTGCGCCTCGATATCGAAGCCGCGATCAGCCAGGGCCTGCCGAATACGCCGATGGCCCACGCTCGTATCAGCATGGTGTCAGGCAATTTCGTCACCGCGCGTCCGGTCGGGATCCTGGACGGGGTCGATTTCCAGCATACCGGCGTGGTGCGCAAGATCGACGCCGAATCTGTCCGCCATTCGCTGGGCAGCCGCAAGATCGTGCTGCTGTCGCCGCTGGGCTTCTCGCCGACGGGAGAGGCCTTCAACCTGTCGATGGAAGACGTCGCCTCGTCGACCGCGATTGCCCTGCGCGCGGACAAGCTGATTTTCATCACTGAAACCCCAGGCATCGTCTCCGGCGAAGAGGGTTTGCTGCGCGAGCTATCGCTCGACGACGCGCAGCGCATCAACGACTCCCATACACTGGAAGACGAGAGCGCGGTCTATCTCAAGCACTCGATCCGTGCGGCGCGCGGCGGCGTGCCACGGGCGCACATCATCCCGTTCTCGCTCGACGGCAGCATCCTGCTCGAACTGTTCACCCATGACGGCGTCGGCACCATGATCTCGTACGAGAACCTGGAAAGCCTGCGCGAAGCGACGCCGGACGACGTCGGCGGCATCGTGTCGCTGATCGAACCGCTCGAACTCGACGGCACGCTGGTGCGGCGCGATCGCCACCAGATCGAGCGCGACATCGACCACTTCTCGGTGATCGAGCACGATAGCGTGCTGTTCGGCTGCGCGGCGCTCTACCCCTATCCGCAGGAAAAGCTGGGCGAAATGGCCTGCCTCACGGTGGCGCCCGAAGCCCAAGGCTCGGGCGATGGCGAACGGCTGCTCAAGCGCATCGAGCAGCGCGCACGCGCACGCGGCCTGACGCGGATTTTCGTGCTGACGACACGGACCGAGCACTGGTTCCTCAAACGCGGCTTCGTCAAAGTCAGCGTCGAGGACCTGCCCGAAGACCGGCGGCGCCTGTACAACTGGCAACGCAAGTCGCTGGTTCTGATGAAGGCGCTTTAGCCAGCTGCGGCGCATCCGCCCGCGCGGCGTTTTTAACGATTTGAAATGGGAGAACGATATGGCGCGTACTGTACATTGCGCAAAACTGAACAAGGATGCCGAAGGGCTGGATTTCGCACCGCTGCCGGGCGAACTCGGCAAGCGCATCTATGAATCGATTTCCAAGGAAGCGTGGCAGGATTGGCTCAAGCAGCAGACCATGCTGATCAACGAAAATCGCCTGAACATGGCCGATCCGCGCGCCCGCTCGTATCTGCTCAAGCAGACCGAGAAATTCTTCTTCGGCGAAGGCGCCGATGTCGCGCAGGGGTTTGTGCCGCCGTCGCAGAGCTGAATCTTGCTCGTCCATGGGTGCAGCCCGCAATCTGACTCAATTGCCCCTGTTGATCTGGAAACGTCCTATTTTCCGGCTCAAGCGAATGACAGCGAATAGTGAAAGCTAACGTTGTCAGGGCCACATGTACAGGGAGACCGTGTGGCTGCATCCATTTCCATTGCTTGATGATTTGGAGGCACATCTCTTTATTTCCCTATCAGGAGAAATACGATGGGCCAACATGTGGTCAACCTCAGCACCATTTGCGATTACGCGACACCGGAAAAAGACACGTTTATAGAGCTGCATATGGCGTTGCGTTTTCCTCGCGAGGATCTCGAAAAAGTACAGACCTGGCGGGGTAGCGGCGATTGGGAATCGGCAGAGCAGTACCTATCCGAACGGTATCCGGAACATCGTCTGTTGCTCGCCGACTGGCTGGCACGTGGTCGAATTCGAAGCCAAGGCAAGTCCGGCACGCCCAAACTTGTCGCAGCGGCTTAGCCCTGAGCTTGAATCCGTGTCTGCATTAGACACAACAGGCACCACGCCAAATGCTTTGGCGTGGGCGGCCGTCGCGCGATTCGCGGCGGTCGCCCTTTTTTTTGATTCGCTGGCGCCTTTGTTTCCGCAAATGGCCGCGCAGTTCGATCTGCCCGGCAACGCCTTTCAGTTAGTCCTTGGAATATCGTACAGCGCATTCGCTGCATGCCAACTGCTAGCGGCCCATGCCATCAGCAAAATTGGTCTTTATCGCACCATTGCCTGGTCTTCGATGTACCTTGGTGCGGCAGTCGCCGCCGTATGCTTGGCACATAGCACAGCAATATTCGTGGCAGCGCTGCTGTCGATGTTCATTGGCAACAGTTTCGGGTCGAACGCCACCCGCTTGGCCTTGCGCGAAGCCACCACCGATACCGGGTTTAAACGCATGTTCGCCTGGGCCAGCGGCACCGTGCAAATCAAGCAGATCGCAATGCCTTGCGTCGCCGGCGCGATTTCCGCGGCGTTCGATTGGCGTGTGGCGATGTTTCTGTTGGTGATCCCGGTGGTGATGGCGGGTGCATGGATCGCGCTCGCACCGAAGCCGCTCGATCGCCTCATCGCCGATGCGACCAGCCCGCGGAATGGTCAGCCGATCGGTTGGCTCACCGTCCTGCGCTGTCGAGCCTTTTTGATACCCACCTCGATCGCGGCGATTTTCCAGATTGCCTTCAGCCCCTTAAGCGCACGCTTACCATTTCTTCTGGCGCATGAAGCCGGCTGGTCGCCAGCATCGATAGGATTGGGTCTATCCGGCGCCAGCGCGGCCATCGCGGCGGGATTCTTCCTAAGCGGCCACTTGATTTCCCGTTGGACCAGCCGCCGCATCCTGCTGCTCGGATGGACCTTGATGTGCGCCGCGCTGCTTTGCATGCTGCTCCAGCGTATTTTCGGCGTGGCCGGCATCGTCGCTGGAACCTTCATAGTGCAAGCCGCGCTTGGCTTGATCACGGTGCCCTGTTCTGGCGATGCACTCAGTGCGTTCTCCGCGGCCGACCGTATCAGAGCATCCAGCCTGTTCGGATTGATTCAACCTGCTGTGAGTGGCCTATCCGTCGCCATGGTAGGCGCGCTCGATGTTCCCAACGTCCAGGCTGCGATCGTTCTTACAGCGGTATCCGCGACACTGATCGCCGCAGTCGTGCGATAACGCCCGAACCGCACCCGCGATAACACATTCTGATAGCAGGCGGCAAGGCAATGCCAGAAGCCGCCTGCGGCAACTGCTATACCGCGTAATCGATCCGCCGCACTCCCTGTTCAGTGCCCAGCAAGCACAGATCAGCGCCGCGCTCGGCGAAGAGGCCCACGGTGACCACGCCGGGCCAACCGTTGATTTCGCGCTCAAAACCGATTGCATCGGTGATGCGCAGCCCCTTCACGTCGATGATGGGATTGCCGTTGTCGGTCAGATAGGTCGAACCGTCGGCCTTCAGGCGCAACACCGGCTCGCCGCCCAGTTTCGCCAGCCGGCGCGCGACGACCATGCGTGCCATCGGCACCACCTCGACCGGCAGCGGAAAGCGGCCCATGACGTCGACCACCTTGCTCGCATCGGCGATGCAGACGAACTGGCTCGCCACCGAGGCGACGATCTTCTCGCGCGTCAGAGCGCCGCCGCCGCCCTTGATCATATGGCCGGCGGCGTTGATCTCGTCGGCGCCGTCGACGTACACGCTGAGCGACTCGACCTCGTTCAAGTCCAGCACCTGGATGCGATGGCCACGCAGGCGCGCGGTGCTCGCTTCCGAGCTCGACACGGCACCGCGATAGCGCGCCTTGTCCTGCGCCAGCGCATCGATAAAGCAGTTCGCGGTGGAGCCGGTGCCGACACCGATGATCGCGCCTTCCGGCACTTGAGCCCGGACATAGTCGGCGGCGGCACGGCCGACCAGTTGTTTGAGTTCGTCTTGAGTCATGAAAGCATGCGCGCAAAGCGCGTGAGGGAGTTGCCGAGTATTGGTGGGGAGCCTCTATTTTACCGGATGCTCAGGGCCACCACGCGGGTTTACAACCGACATCCAAGCTTGATTTCGAACACATCACAATCTCGCCCGAATTACATCGTAACGACAATGTCGTTACGATGTGCTAAGATCGGTAAAACTGTAGGAGGTCTAGTCATGCCCACGCCGCGCACTACGCCCAGCAAACGCGAGACACTGAATCTCCGTATCAAGCCCGAGGAGCGAAGTCTGATTGATCGTGCCGCCAAGGCTCGCGGGAAAAACCGCACTGACTTCGTGCTGGACGCAGCCCGTTCGGCGGCCGAAGAAGTGCTGCTCGACCAAGTCATGATCACGACCAGTCCGGAAGCTTACGCTGCGTTTCTGGCGCGGCTGGATATGCCGCCTCAGCCCAATGAGCGCTTGCGCAAAACGATGCAAACGCCGGCCCCGTGGGACCAAGCGTGACGGTTGCAGCACCTGAGCCGTTGCATTCCCATCACGACATCGATTCATTCGTGTCGGGCATGGAGAGTCTGGATTATTGGCTGAAGCGTCGCGCCCTGAAAAATCAGGCGACCGGTGCGTCCCGCACCTTTGTTGCCAGCGATGACCGCCGCGTGCTGGCGTACTACGCCCTGGCATCGAGCGCGATCACCGTCGACGCGGCGCCGGGCCGTTTTCGCCGCAACATGCCTGACCCGATTCCCGTTGTCGTCCTTGGGCGGTTGGCTGTAGACCAATCGCAGCAAGGCAAGGGATTGGGGCAGGCGCTGGTACGCGACGCCGGCCTGCGCGTGATCCAGGCGGCGGACACCATCGGTATTCGCGGGATGATCGTGCATGCGCTCTCGACCGAGGCCCAGGCTTTTTACGAGCGGATCGGTTTCGAGCCGTCTCCGCTCGATCCAATGACGTTAATGGTCACGCTGGCCGACCTCAAAGCCAGCCTTTGAGCAGGAGGGGGATGCATCGCGGGCCAAACAGCACGCAGCAGCCGATTCAGCCAACTATTTCTTCACGAGCCGCTGCCGAACGGCCTCGAACAAACACACCCCGCTCGCCACCGACACATTCAAACTCTCGACGCTGCCCTGCATCGGAATATGCATCAGCGTGTCGCAGGTCTCGCGCGTCAGACGGCGCATGCCCTCGCCTTCGGCGCCCATCACGATCGCAACCGGACCGTCCAGTGTGGTGTCGTAGAGGCTGCCTTCGGCTTCGTCGTCGGTACCGATCACCCAGACGCCGGCTTCCTGCATTTCGCGCAGCGCGCGCGCCAAGTTGGTCACGGTGATGTACGGCATGGTTTCCGCCGCGCCGCTTGCCACTTTGGCGGCGGTCGCGTTCAGGCCCACTGCCCGGTCGCGCGGAGCGATCACCGCATGCGCGCCGGCGGCGTCGGCGACGCGCAGGCAGGCGCCGAGGTTGTGCGGATCGGTCACGCCGTCGAGCACCAGCAGCAAGGCCGGGCCCTGGATCGAGTCCAGCAGCTCGGGCAGGTTCAACGCCAGCGACAGGTCATTCGCGCGTGCTACCACGCCCTGGTGCCTATCGTTGCCGGTCAACCCTTGCAAGCGTGCGGGGTCGGCCGCAATCAGGCGCACGCCCGCCGCCTTGGCCGCTTCGAGAAAATCGACCATGCGGCGATCGCGCCGGGTCGGGTCATACAGGATTTCCTCTATCCCAGACGCGTCATGACGCAAGCGTGCCGTGACTGCGTGAAACCCATAGAGCACTTTAAGACGTGACATTGGAATCGGTATCCTTCACTAAAACATGAAACGGCGAGCGGCCACGCCGCGCGCCTTGGGGTATATGGAATGTGCCCGACTTGGCACAGGCCAAGCCGGGCGGCAGCGCTCAGTGCTTGCGCGTGCGCTGCGGTTTCTTCGCCGCCGGGGCGGTGGCGCCGGTGCCGCCGCGCGGGCTGCGCTTCTTCGCCGCTGTGTTTGCCGCTGCCCGCGCTTCGCGCGCCGCCTTCACTTCCGGCGTGGGCGCGGGCGCCGCCTTCTTGCGGGCGGGGTTGCCTGGGTTGCCGGCATGACGCTTCGGCGCCTCGTCCGGCACCACCGTGATTTGCGGCGCGCCGGCTTTGTCACTGCCGCGGCCGGGCTTCACCGGCGTGTCGCGCACCAGGCGGAAATCGATCTTGCGCGCGTCCAGGTCGACGCGGCTGACTTGCACCCGCACGCGATCTGACAAGCGATAACGGATGCCGGTGCGCTCGCCACGCAGTTCGTTCTTGATCTCGTCGTACTGGAAGTAGTCGGAGCCGAGTTCGGTGACGTGCACCAGGCCTTCGATAAAGAGCGCATCGAGCTGCACGAAGATGCCGAAGGTGGTCACGCCGTTGACGCGGCCGCCGTACTCCTCGCCCAGCTTGTCGCGCATGAAATAGCACTTGAGCCAGGCCTCGACATCGCGCGAGGCTTCGTCCGCACGGCGCTCGTTGGTCGAACAGTGCAGGCCCAGCTCTTCCCATACGGCGACGTTGGAGCGGGCACGGCCGCGCTGCTCGTCGTCGTTGCGCTGCATGCGGCGTGCATGGGGCGACAGCATGGTGCTGAGGTCGACGTTCTGCGGTACTTCCGGCACATACTTGCGGCCCATCAGCACTGCACGGATCGCGCGATGCGTGAGCAGGTCGGGATAGCGGCGGATCGGGCTGGTGAAATGCGCATATGCATCGTAGGCCAGGCCGAAGTGGCCGATATTGTCGGGACTGTAGACCGCCTGTTGCATCGAGCGCAGCAGCATGGTCTGCAGCATCGGTGCGTCGGGACGCGGGCGGATCTGCGCCATCAGCGCAGCGTAGTCGCTTGCGTGCGGTTTGTCGCCGCCGCCCAGAGTCAAGCCCATGCCGCGCAAAAAGGTACGCAGATTGGCAAGCTTTTCCTCGGTCGGGCCGGCGTGCACGCGATACAGGCCCGGGTGCTTGTTGCGCTTGAGGAAGTCGGCCGCGCAGACGTTGGCGAGCAGCATGCACTCTTCGATCAGCTTGTGCGCATCGTTGCGGGTGCGCGGCACGATCTGCTCGATCTTGCCCTGCGCATTGCAGACGATATAGGTTTCCGTGGTGTCGAAATCGATCGCGCCGCGCTTCTGGCGCGCATGCAGCAAGGACTTATAGACGCCATACAGATTCTGCAGATGCGGCACCAGCGGCGCGCGGCGCGCGGCCTCCGGCCCCTTGGTGTTGCCAAGGATGGCCGCCACCTCGGTATACGTCATGCGTGCGGCCGAATGCATCACTGCGGAATAGAACTGGTAAGCCTTCAGTTCACCCTTGCCGGTGACCACCATGTCGGCCACCAGCACGCAACGGTCGACATCCGGGTTCAGCGAACACAGGCCGTTGGAAAGTTTTTCCGGCAGCATTGGAATCACCCGGCGCGGGAAATACACCGAGGTGCTGCGCTCCAGCGCATCGATGTCGAGCGCGTCGTCCGGCTTCACATAATGCGAGACGTCGGCAATCGCGACGATCAGGCGGAAGCCGTCGCCGCGGCCGACCTTGAGCGGCTCGCAATACACCGCATCGTCGAAGTCGCGTGCATCTTCGCCGTCTATGGTGACGAGCGGCACATCGCGCAGGTCGATACGACCGCGCAGATCGGGACCGCGCACTTCGTCCGGCAGTTGCGCCGCTTGCTGCACGGCGGCGACACTGAATTGATGCGGCACACCATACTTGCGCACCGCGATTTCGATTTCCATGCCGGGGTCGTCGATCTCACCCAGCACTTCGACCACCTTGCCCAACGGCTGGCTGTGGCGGCTCGGGAAATCCGTCAGTTCGACACTGACCACCTGGCCTACTCGCGCCTTACCCTTGGAGCTTTGCGGAACCAGGATGTCGTGGCCGATGCGCTTGTCTTCCGGAGCCACCAGCAGCACGCCGTTTTCGTTGAGCAGCCGGCCTATCACCTGCTTGTTGGCGCGGTCGGTGACTTCGACGATATGACCTTCCGGGCGTCCGCGCCGGTCGTAGCCGATCAAGCGCGCCAGCACCCGGTCATTGTGCATGACCTTCTGCATCTCGGCATTGGCGAGAAATAGATCATCCTGGCCGTCGTCACGGATCAGGAAACCGTAGCCATCACGATGCCCCTGCACGCGGCCGGCCACGAAGTTGGACGGATGGGTCAGCTGGAAGTACCCACGCTTATCGACCCGCACCTGCCCGTCCCGCTCCATCGCGGCCAAGCGCTTGAAGAAGCCTTCACGCTCCTGACGCTTGATCGAGAGCGACTCGGCGATATCGTTGCCGGACAGCGGGGTTTCGGTGGTACGCAGCGCACCGAGGATTTCCTCGCGGCTGGGGATGGGGTACGGGTATTTGCTCAAGGGCTTGTCGATGTTGGGCTCGTTCTAGTCGTTGCCGGTCGGCCGGCGAGTCTGGGAGGTTTGCCTGATTCTAACACTCGCGACCCTATATGAAGCGCGGCTTGCACGGCCGATCGCGCCGTGCAGTAATTTAGCCACGTCAAAACCTGAGCGGTGAAATTGATGTGGGGGTTTTTTACGGAGGGTGTTGACATGCCCGTTCAGGTCGCTATAATTACGTTCTCAGCAGTTGATGAGCAGCAACAAAACTGTCTGAAAGCAGGAAAAATAAGCAGAAAAGTGGTTGCAGTGCCCAGATGGCGGAATTGGTAGACGCACATGGTTCAGGTCCATGCGCCGCAAGGTGTGGAGGTTCGAGTCCTCTTCTGGGCACCAAGTAGTTGTTTCAAGAGATTCGAGGAAGTCCAATTAACCCCGCAAAGCCTTAAGCCTGCGGGGTTTTTTGTTTCAGAATGGTTCATACGTTCAGCCTATGGCATCCCTGATGGCGGCGGCCTTAT
>FTBI01001120.1_pt1 | contig 73065 bp, 68 predicted proteins | sample 1639171 | NCBI WGS metagenome assembly FTBI01 (sample SAMEA3914812, study PRJEB12502) | metagenome | biome: forest; material: soil | place: Canada | collected 2011-07-07 | depth 0.1 m | reverse complement strand
CGCCAGCGCGAAGTGGTGGGCAGTCTCGTGCTGGCCGTCTCGACCAGCGGTTGGGACGAAAGCGTGTTCAAGGCGCTCGCGCCTCAGGTCGTCGCAGCCAGCCAAGCGGTCACTGAGGCTCTCGCTGAACCTCGATTCAGCGACGTTCTGGCCGCTCGCGCGCTGGGCTGACGGCCGGGCCGCAGGCTGCCGAGAACTTCCGACGGCTCGATCGGATTGACATTCATGCGCACGCCGCACACGCCTGGCGCATCCAGACGCGCCAATTCCCCCATCGTCAACGATGCCGCGGCGAACGCATCTAAGGGTTGTTACTAGGTTGCGTTCGTCTCGCCGGTAATTATAAACTTTCTCACATTGAGAGAAAGTTTATAATTTGTATCTTCCCTATATCCGACCATAGAGCCAGCCAGGAGGCGCTTTGTCCAAAGAACTCAAGGAAATCGTCCGCAACAACTTGGCGGAGAAGCTGCGGCGTGGAGAGGTTGCGTCGTCGATGATGGTGCGCCTCGTGCGCACCATCGAAATTGCCCGTATCGCCAAGACGGCGGGCTTCGATTCGTTCTATGTCGACCTCGAGCACAGCAGCATCACGATCGACGCATGCGGGCAAATCTGCATGGCCGCGCTCGAGATCGGCATCGCGCCGCTGGTGCGGGTGCCGGCCAAAACGCCGGAATACATTTCGCGTGTGCTGGACGGCGGCGCGCAGGGCATCATCGCGCCGCATATTCTGTCGGCCGAGGATGCGCGGCAGGTCGTGAAGTATGCCAAGTTCGCGCCCTTGGGCGAGCGTTCGGCCAATTCCGGCTTACCTCATTTGCAGTACCGCAACTTCCCGGCCGCGGCGGCTAACGCTGCCCTGAACGACGCGACGATGGTCGTCGTGCAGATCGAGACCGTGAGCGCGCTTGAGCAGGTCGAGGAGATCGCCGCGGTCGACGGTGTCGACCTGTTGCTCATCGGCACCAACGATCTGATCGCGGATATGGGCATACCCGGCGAGTACGAACACGAAAAGGTGCGCGATGCTTATGCGCGCGTGATTGCCGCATGCAACAAGTACGGCAAGTTCGCGGGGGTGGGCGGTCTCGCATCACGTCCGCAGTTGATCGCGGATTTCGTCGAGATGGGCGCGCGCTATGTCTCGACCGGCACCGATCTTTCGTTTTTGGTCGCGGCATGCGCGCAGCGCGCCAAGATGGTCAGCGACCTTTCGGCACCCAAGGCGCTGTGATCTGGCACGCAGCCGGCGGCCTCGCTGCCGCCTATTACACCATTGAATCGAGGTAAGCAAATGGGCATGACCATTACCGAGAAAATCCTGGCACGCGCGGCAGGCAAAGCCTCCGTCAAGCCTGGCGATTTTCTGGACTGCAAGGTCGATCAGGTTTCGACCATGGATGTACAGGGCAAGTTGGTGCTCAATACCCTGAAAAGCCTGGGGGTCACCGAGATCCCGCGGCCTGAGCGGTTCGCGATCTCGCTGGACCACCAGAGCCCGGCAAGCAATGTCGCGATCGCGGAGACGCATGCGGATATCCGGGCGGCCGCGCGCGATCTCAAGGTGATTCATATCAACGACGTGGGCAGCGGGATCATGCACGTCGTGATGCCGGAGCGGGGCATGATCCTGCCCGGCGAACTGATCGTGATGAACGAGTCGCATACGCCCACGGGCGGCGCGCTCGGCGCTGCCGTGATCGGTGTCGGGCAGACCGATGCGGCCGTTGCGGTCGCGTTGGGCGAGACCTGGCTGATGGTTCCGGAAACCATACGCATCGAGTTGCGGGGGCGCCTTGCGCCGCGCGTGACGGCCAAGGATATCGCGTTGACCTTGATGCGTCTGCTCGGCTACGAAAAAAAGGCCGTCTACAAGGCGATCGAGATCGGCGGCGAGGCGCTTGCTTCGATTCCCATGGACGCCCGCTTCACGCTGACCAATTTTTGCTCCGACATGGGCGCCAAATCGGCCATTATCGAGCCGGACGCGATCAGTCTCGCCTACATCCAGCCGCGCGCACAACGCCCCTTTACACCGGTGTATAGCGACAAGGATTGCCACTATCTGGAAACCATAGTCGTCGATCTCGGCGCCATCGAGCCGTTGGTCGCGTGCCCTCATGCGATCGACAACGTCCATACGGTCGACTCCGTCGTAGGGACGCCGATCCAACAGGCTGTGATCGGTACCTGCACCAATGGTCGCTTCGACGATATCGCCGCCGCCGCCGACATCCTGGCTGGACGCCAGATCGCGCCGGGCGTGCGCTTGCTCGTGATACCGGCCTCCAAGCAGGTGTGGCAGCGCGCGCTCGAGGCCGGTGTGGTCCAGGTCCTCACCGATGCCGGTGCATTGTTCTTCCCCCCGGGTTGCGGTCCGTGCATGGGCGAGCACAGCGGCGTTCTCGGCCGCGGCGAAACCTGCATCAGCTCCGGCAACCGCAACATGCTCGGCCGCATGGGCAGCAAGGAATCGTTCGTCTATCTGTCGTCCGCCGAAACGGTCGCGGCGTCCGCATTGCGCGGCGTGATCACCGACCCCCGCACTCTCTAGATCAGCGCCGAGGCAACCCCATGGAAACTCAAATCAACGGTACGGCATTCACGGTCGGCGACGACGTCAAGGCACTCGACATCATGCCGGTACGCTTCAAGAGCTCGAATGCGCTCGATAGCCAGTCCCTCGCGCTGTCCAGTTTTGCCGACATGTATCCCGATTTCGCCGCAGCCGCGGTTGCCGGTCAGTATCAGATCGTCGTGGCCGGCAAGAATTTCGGCGGCGGCGGCAAATCGATCGAAGGGCCGATCTTTGCATTACGCGGCTCCGGCATTCGCGTGGTGATCGCCGATTCGTTCGCACGCTACTTCCTGCGCAATGCGATCAACAACGCCTTGCCAATTCTCGTGTGCCCCGGCATCTCGGCGCGCGTCGGCACCGGCCATCGCCTTTCGGTCGACCTGCAGGCTGCCACGATCGTCGACGAGACCAGCGGCGAGACGTTCACCGCGACGCCGCTTTCGGCCAGCGCGCTGGAAATCATGAATAGCGGCGGATTGGTCGCTTATGCAAAGAAGAAGATCGCCGCGGGGCAGCAAGCAAAGCCCGTCGCTTCCGATCGGTAACCTCGCGCAGGCCGACAGGCCACCCGCAAAAAGAAAGATCAACCACATCGGAGAGGGCAGGGCAATGGAGACACCGCAGGAACTGGTCGCGCAACCTGCGCAGGCCGCAGGCGCGACGAAGGCACGATGGCAAGGTCTTTCGTTGGTATTTGCATTGAGCCTGATCGCTTACATCGACCGCTCCAACATCGCGGTCAGTACCTCGACCATACTCAGGGTGATGCATCTGACGCCGGTGCAGATGGGGCTCATCACCAGTGCCTTCTCCGCGGCCTACGCCATAATGCAGATTCCGGGCGCGCTGGCCATACGCCGGGTCGGTACGCGTGCGGGCGTGACGCTTATCGTCCTGGCGTGGTCGGTGTTCACGATATTAACCGGCTATGCCGGCGGCTTTCTGGCGCTGCTGGCGGTGCGCGTGGGTTTCGGCTTTGCCGAGGCGCCGTTGTTCCCGGCGCTGAATCAGTACAACCTGCATTGGTTTCCGGTACGTGAGCGCGGCATTGCGAACGGCGTGAAGACGGCCGGTACCTACGGCGCCTCTATCGTCACGCCGCCGGTGGCGGTCTGGGTGCTGCAGCGGTTCGGCCTGGTCTGGGTGTTTATCATCAGCGCCTTGCTCGGCATAGCGGCGGCGATACTGTGGTACCGAGGAACGCGCAATCATCCGTCGGAGCATGCAGGCGTCAACCGTCTTGAGCTCGACTACATTCGCTCCGGGGCCGACGGTCAGGTGAAGCGTGGCGCGGTACCATGGCGTGCGCTATTCCGGTCGCGGTCGTTTTGGGGCGTCGGGCTCACCTTCTTTTTCGCGCTGTACGTCATTCAGTTTTATCTCTACTGGATGCCGTTCTTTCTCGAGAAGCATCTGCACATGAGTTTGCACTCGATGGGCTATGCCGCCTCGGTTCCCTGGATATTCATCTTCATCTCGGCGCTGACTGTCGGGCGTTTCTCGGATGCACTGTTTCGCCGGGGCGGTTCACTGTACATGGCGCGCAATGTCGTGATCATGATCGGCTTCCTGCTGGCTGCGATCTTCATGTATATCGGCACGCTACTCGTGAATCCCTGGGCTGTGGTACTGATGAGCAGTTTGGGGCTGGGTTTCGCGGGCTTTGCCGGCGTATTGCCCTGGGCGCTGGCGACCGACATCGGCGGCGAATTCACCGGCATCGTGTCCGCATGGATGAATATGTGGGGTTTTGCGGCCGCCACCATCATGCCGACGGTGAGCGCGCTGATCGGCACCCGCATCGGTTGGGGCTACACCATCTACACGCTGATCGCGGCGGCCATGATGGGCGTGGTTGCGACACTGTTGATTCGTCCGTCGGAGAAAATCGCCTGAAACGTGTTGCAGCACTAATATTGTTGGTGCATCGTCTTGCATTACGGCAGGCTTGACGTATACATGGGTGTGTGACGAGGAATCCAATATGACGAATAGATATGCTGTTGTTACGGGGGCCGGTAGCGGCATCGGACGAGCGGTCGCTACGACACTCCTGCAGAATGGCTACTCGGTGGCGCTCGCGGGGCGCCGGCGGGAGGCTTTGGAAGAAACCGCCAGTCTGGCGGGTGGCCAAAGTCTTGTGGTTCCCACGGACGTCTCAAAGCCGGATGACGTTGCCGGACTCTTCAGCAAGGTTAAATCCGAATTCGGCAGATTGGATGTGCTGTTCAACAATGCCGGTACTGGCTTGGCTGCAACCAATTTTGGCGACGTGACCTTCGAGCAGTGGTCAGCCGTAATCAATGTCAACATCCATGGGATGTTTCTGTGCGCCAATGCGGCATTTCGCCTGATGCGCGACCAATCTCCGCGAGGCGGCCGCATCATCAATAACGGCTCGCTGTCGGCCCACGTGCCGCGGCCTGGATCCGCCGCTTATACGACATCGAAACACGCGGTCACCGGGCTGACCAAGTCCATTGCCCTGGATGGCCGGGCCTACGACATCGTCAGCTCTCAAGTCGACATCGGCAATGCGGCAACGCCGATGACTGCACGCATGGCTACCGGTGTCCTTCAGCCGAACGGAACCACCGCTGTCGAACCGACGATGGATGTCGCGAATGTGGGCGCTACGGTATTGCTGATCGCTAATATGAGTCTGGACGCAAATGTCCAGTTCGTCACGGTGATGGCACCGCAAATGCCGTTTCTTGGGCGCGGCTAGTTCCGCGTCGACTCGAACGGCACCGTAGATGGTTGCGCGTTGGTCGGGAGGAATTTCGATTCTTGTCGATCCAGCGCGTCGTTAACCGCACGGCGACGTCACAGGTTCAAGCCGCGCCGTCGCGGGTGCTGAACTCTCGCTTCCCAAGCATCAAGAAATACTGCATGTCGAACTCGACCGGCGAAAGCGGGTTGTTGTCGCATGGTGACGCTTCGGGTTATAGAACATCTCGATGCAATCCAGGATGTCGCCACGAGCTTCGTCGCGCGTCGCATAAATCTTACGCCGTATTCGTTCTCGGCTGTCTACGACACCCGAGGCGATTTATATCCATATGGTTATCGCCAATTACAAGATATTGAAGAATCTTTTATATATCGAATAAATTGGCATGCCGAGGTGCGTGGCCGTGTCTATACGAGATTCCAAAATTCTAAAAAGGCGGCATCATGCGAGTCAGTATTTTAGGAGCGGGGGCGGCTGCGTATGGTGCTGCGGCCTATTTGGCGCAGGCGGGGCATGCTCCCATGCTCTGGTCGCCGTCCGGCAAGCGCACGGCTGAGTTTGCCGCGGGCCGGCCGCTCATCGCGACAGGCGCCATAACGGGGCGCTTCACGCCGCGAGTTGCATCCTCTTGCGCCGATGCCATCGCCAATGCAGACGTGGTGATGCTTGCCCTGCCGGGGTATGGCCACAAATTTGCGCTTGAAGCCGCCGCTCCCCATGTGCGTGAGGGGCAGCCCATCATCATCAGCTCTCATATGTCATTCGGTGCGCTCTATTTGTCCAAATTGCTTGCCGCGCGCGGCATTCGAGCACCGATCATCGCCTGGGGCACGACCCTTTCGACGGGAAGGCAGCTGAGTTCGACCGAGGTGAGCGTGGCGACAGTGCGACAGAAAGTGGATATGGCGACGCTTCCGGAAAGTGCTAGTGATGAGGGTTATACACTTTGCACCCGACTTTTTGGCGACCGCTTCGTGAAGCGCGATGGACTTCTCGCGATCGCATTGAGTAACCTGAACCCCCAGAATCATCTCGGCATTGCGCTGTTGAATTTGACGCGCATGGAGCATGGCGAGGAATGGAGCCAGGGCGCGAATATCACGCCTACCGTGGGTCGACTGATCGAGGCATTGGACCTGGAGCGTCTTGCCATTGCGAAGCGCTTCGATTTGCCGGTGAAGACGGTCCAGGAGCACTTCTCACTGTCGTACCACGTTCCCATGGGCGGCGTGTCCGAAATGAATCAAGAAATGCATCGCCGAGGTTTGGGCGGCTCCGGGCCGAAGACGGTGGATAGCCGCTACGTTCTCGAAGATGTTCCATTCGGACTGTTGCCCACCGTTCTTCTCGGTCGACTCACGGGTAGCAAGGCCACCTTGCACGAGTCCGGGATAGCGATATTTTCCGCCGCATATGGGCGGGATTTCACGCAGGACAACGATATTTTGCCTGAGCTCGGCCTGGAGCATATGTCCGTTGCGGAATTGCAGCGGCTCACGCGTGTCGGGTACGAACCTGCTTGATTTCTGTACGACCCATGCAAGAAAGTGCAGGCGAATAATGCCGGCGCTTCTTTAATTTTGGCGATGTTGCTGAGAATTCAAACGGAGACGACGATGATACGAAATGCCATGAAGATGTTCGGCGCGGTATGCCTTGTACTTGGATTTTCGACAGCGGCGGGAGCGCAGACCGTCGACGGCATTGTCAAGAAAATGCAAGCCACCAACACGATTACCATAGGCTATCGCGACACGGTGCTGCCGACTTCGTATCTCGACGATCAAAACAAGCCAACGGGCTATGCGGTCGAACTGTGCTTGGACATCATCGATGCTGCGAAGAAGGAGCTTAATCTCCCGCAGCTCAAGGTCAATTATGTGCCGGTGAACATTCAAAATCGCCAGGCGCTGGTTGCCAATGGCACGGTCGATATCGAATGCGACGGCGCGGTCAACACCTTCTCGCGCAACAAGCAGGTGGACTTCTCACCGGTCACTTACGTTGCCGCCAGCCAACTTCTTGTCCTGAAGAAATCGGGTATATCGAAGTTCTCCGATCTCAACGGGAAAGTGGTCGCCATTGCGACAGGCGGCAGCAGTGAGATGGATATGAAGCAAATCATGAGCGACACGAAGCTGAATATTCACATCATGAACGTCGAAAATCATGCCGATGGGTTGATCGCGGTCGAGAGTCACAGAGCGGATGCTTATTTCAGCGACAACAGTTCGTTCTTCGCCTTGATCAAGAGTTCTAAAAATCCGGGCGCGCTTGCAATCGTCGGACCGGAATATGGCTATTCTCCGCAAGGCCTGATGATCGCGAAGAACAATCCTACATTTATGTGGATCGTCAATCATTCCATGGGGGACATGTTCAAATCGGGCCAGGCAGAGGCCGTCTTCAACAAATGGTTCGGTCCGTTCGGCGTCAAAGTCTCGCCGAAGTTGCGTGCGGCTTGGGATACATTTTCCTACCCGGAGTGAGCGGTCGACATGAATTACCATTGGGACTGGGGCGTTCTTCTGCGAGAGCCTTACCAGGGCTGGCTCTGGACCGGGCTTGAGTTGACCGTTCTGATTAGCTTGGGTAGCTGGTTACTCGCTCTTGTCATCGGTATTACCGTGGGCTCTGCCCGATGTTTGCCGAATCGAGCGATACGGATGGCAGCGGGGATTTATGTCGAGATTTTTCGCAATATCCCCCCGCTGGCCCAACTGTTCTTCTGGTATTTCGTGTTTCCGGAGATCGTGCCGGACGCGCTGGGCATCTGGATCAAGCGCGACTTGCCGGACCCTGAGTTCACCACGGCGGTTCTGGCGATCGGACTCTTTGCCGGCGCCCGCGTGGCGGAGCAAGTACGCGCCGGCATCGCGGCGGTCGGCATTCATCTCATGCCTGCGGCACTCGCGACGGGCTTGCGGCCCTTGCAAGCCTTTCGACTCATCCTTTTGCCGCTTGGGTTGCGCGCCGTCATCGGGCCTCTGACCTCGGAGTTCCTGATTACCGTCAAGATGTCGTCGATCAGTCTTACGATCGGCGTGCTCGAGCTTACGGCACAAAGCCGGCATATCGAGAATTACACCTTCCAGGGTTTGGAAGTGTTTACGGTCGCCACGGTCGCATACCTTTTGCTCGGCTTGGCCGTGACCGCGTTCATGCGCGTCATTGACGCGCGCTACGGCAACGCCAGGTATGGTGGCGCGCGACCATGAGCAATTTTGATTGGGGTGTGATTGCGCAGTCATGGCCATTCCTGGCGCATGGCATGGCGCTCAGCGCATTGCTCGTGGCCGTCGCGACCTCGGGAGGCGTGGTGCTCGGCTTCGGGCTGGCAATGATGCGGATCTCGGGCCGTGCATCTCTTGCCGCGGTCGCGACGGGCTATGTTACCTTGATGCGCTGCGTTCCATTAGTGCTGGTCCTCTTCTGGTTTTACTTTCTGGTCCCGCTCATGCTCGGGCATCCTGTCGGCTCCTTGGCGTCGGCGCTTGTCGCCTTCGTTCTGTTCGAGGCGGCGTTCTACTGCGAAATCATTCGGGCCGGTATCAACAATGTTCGGTTCGGACAAACCGAGGCAGGCCTGGCAACCGGCATGAGGCGCGCTCAGGTGCTGCGTCTTGTCGTCATGCCGCAAGCATTGCGCGCGATGAAGGCATTGCTGCTCAATCAAATCATCATCGTGTTCCAGGACACGTCCCTGGTCTATGTGGTCGGCCTGCGCGACTTCATGACGACGGCAAGCGTGGTCGCATCACGTGATGGTCGGCCGACCGAGATGTATACCCTGGTGGCGGTGGTGTATCTGGTGATTTGCTTTTCGCTGTCGAAGGCAATAGAAATCTACAAGAAAGGTGGCTACGGATGATTGAGCTCGACAATGTTCATAAGACCTATGGCCGCACGCAGGTGCTGCGCGGTTGCACCGCAGCGGTGAAGCAAGGTGAGGTCATCGTCTTGTGCGGTCCGTCAGGCTCAGGTAAAAGCACCTTGATAAAGTGTATCAATGGCCTGGTCGCCATCGATCAGGGAACCATCACGGTGGATGGGATCTCGGTCGCCGATAAAAAGACGGACCTACCCGCATTGCGCGTGCGTATCGGCATGGTGTTCCAGCATTTCGAACTCTATCCGCACATGACCGCGTTGCAGAATGTCAGCTTGGCGCAAATGCATGTCCTGAAACGTTCGCGCGCTGAAGCCGACGCGCGTTCCGAACAGTTGTTGGCGCGGGTAGGCCTGGCCGGCAAGCTATCCAGCCGGCCCGATCATCTGTCCGGCGGTCAACAACAGCGGGTTTCCATTGCACGGGCGTTGGCCATGGACCCGAAAGCGATGCTTTTCGACGAGCCGACATCGGCGCTTGACCCCGAAATGGTCAATGAAGTGCTGGAAGTCATGCAAGCGCTGGCGCACGACGACATGACGATGATGGTAGTGACGCACGAGATGGGCTTTGCGAAACGCGTTTCCGAGCGCGTCCTGTTCATGGACGGTGGTGAAATAATCGAGGACGCGCCGAGCGCTCAGTTCTTCGCGCAACCGTCAACCGAGCGCGCGCGTCAGTTTCTGACCAAGGTGCTGAGTCATTAGGATGGGTTAGACTTGCGGCCTCCATGCATCCTTCGAGGTCGTTGTTATGTTGATGAAAGCTTTGCGTGTCGGACTCGGTCAACTGATCCTGCTCGGTGACGCCGTTAGTCGTCCAAGCCCGCAACGGCGTTCGGCGCAAGGTCAAAACGCGGTGGTAAAAGAAGCGGCGGGGCTGTCACTGTATCAGTTCCATGCCTGCCCTTTTTGCGTCAAGACGCGGCGCGCCCTGCGCCGCCTGAATGTGCCGATGACCCTGTGCGACGCCAAAAACGATCCTGTGCATCGCGAAGCCCTGCAAAGCGGTGGCGGCAAAATCAAAGTGCCTTGCCTGCATATTCAGGAGGCAGGTCAATCGCGCTGGCTCTACGAGTCGAAGGCGATCATCGCCTATCTGGAGCAACGCTTCGCCGGGATAGTCTGATCCAGCGTAACCGCGAGCAATGTTCGGGCAGCAGCCATGGTGGTGCTTGCCACGACTGCCGCAGCCCGGATGCCCTTGGGCTAAGGGCATTCGGGCGACGTACTCAGAAATTGCGTAAAAAATGTGTATAACGCAATGCCTTAAGGCCGCCTCGGGCGACCATACAAGACGGTTTCCTCACTATGCACCTTGTAATGCTCCAGGTAGAAGTCATAACTAGGTAACACCGAGGAGAGAAATTGCGGGATGGTGAAAAAATCCTCGGGGCGGTGATAAAGCGAGATCGCCAGCTTGGGACGGTCTCGGACCAGTGTCTTGACGCCTCCACGCAGTGCAGCAAGCTCGGCCCCTTCGATGTCCATTTTGATGAAATCGATGCGACCGATTTTTTCCGTCTCGACAAAATCATCGATTGTGGTCATCGGCATCGAGTCTTCCTGGCCGACAATGCTGAAACCTGGCGAAACGCCCTGGTCTGCGGTTATTTTCATATCCGTGTGACGGGTTGCGTCACCGACAGCCATCGGAATTATAGCGATGTGCTCGCCAAAACCGTTTTGCTCGATATTGTGCTTGGTCGCCGAAACATGGGTCGGCAACGGATCGAAAGAATAAACCTTTCCTTCGTGGCCGACACTCACGGCAAAACACACGGCTGTATCGCCTAGGCATGCGCCGGCGTCGATCACCGTGTCGCCCGCCTCGGGCTGGATGCGAACATCGGAACGCTCGAAATAATATTGGCGCTTGAGGAACGTGCTGACAACGTTGCCGGGCCAGCAGTCGAGGCGCAATTGCTGGTCACCGAACTCGATGTTTTCAAAATGCCGCAGCGTTCCGAACATGCCGGCCGCCGCCAGTGGCGAAGCACCAGTTTCCCAACCCGCCACGGTTTGATAGAAATGATTGTCGCTGCCGGCCCGAATTGCATCGTTGATACGGCAATGCAAATGGCCCAGCAGGCGATACTGGATCAGACGCAGGAAGCGTTCGCGCGAAACAGCATCACTCAGTAGCAGCCAGGTTGAATAAAAGGCTTCATATTTCTCGGTGAACAGCGCCATATAGCTGGCATGGCGTCTGCTATCGAAGATATTTGAGCGATCTACCCCGTCGTACGAAAAACGGCGCGCATCGTAATTATCCGTTACGATGGTGTGCATCGAATCGAAAACATTGTTCAGGACCGTATTTAAAAAGGCTTTGGCATTCATCGATTCCATGACCGTTATCATTGGATGGATCGGCTCGGACCACCTCCAAAACTCCGGGCCGAAGGAAATATCTCGTTCCGCACTTTACCGGAAAAAATGGCGTTGTTGCGTTAATCTGGCCTACAGACTCGGCCCAACGAGCGATGGTGGAGCGCTACGCTCACCGGACCCCGGATCATCTTGCCGTTGTCGCTTCGCGATTGGATTGCGTACTTGTTGAGGCAGCTACGCCGTAGCTGCGGCGCCAGAAATGAAAAAGGGTTCCAATCGCTTGGAACCCTTTTGATTCTGTTGGTGGGGCGTGAGTGACTCGAACACTCGACCTACGGATTAAGAGTCCGCTGCTCTACCAACTGAGCTAACGCCCCAACAGGAGCGAGATTATAACAGCATAATTTTGGATCGCGCTAGCCCCCAGCTGTAAATTTCCGCAAAGCCCCGTGCGCCGGGGCCGACATCGTAGCCGTGCCCCATATGGGGCCGCTCGACCCCCAGTTTTTCGCTGCTTGGCGTGGCCCGCGCCCCCTCGTATCATGCGGATTCGGTCGCTTCGGCCTGGGCCGGAGCGGCGCCGGAACAAGGCAGAACCCCTGCGGGAGACAGAGCAATGGATCAGGATCAAGTCGCGGCCCTGCTGGAGCGGGTGCTGGCACCGTGGGTCAAGGCGCTGGGTTTGCGCGCCGAGCAGGTCGATGCGACGCAGGTGACGCTGCTGCTGCCGTTTTCCGAGGCCTCGCGTCACGCCGGGGGCGTAATTTGCGGCCAAGTTTTCATGGCGGCGGCGGATACGGCGATGATGGTGGCGATTGCCGCGGCGCTTGGTGGGTTCCGGCCAATGACGACGGTGACGCTCAACACCAGCTTTATGCGGGCGGTGCGTGGCGGCGATGTGCGGGTCACGGCGCGTGTGCTGCGCGCCGGACAGAATCTGATTTTCGGCGAGGTCGAATTGCATGACGAGTCGGGCAAGCTGGCCGTCCATGCGACCACGACCTACGCCTTGCTCACTGCGGAGCCGGTGCATGTTTGATCAAGTGGTGTTTGCGGGCGGCGCCAATCGTTGCTGGTGGCAGGCGGGTTTCTGGCAGGTGGTGGCCCCGCGCCTTGCGCTGCGTCCGCGCGTCATCACCGGTATCTCGGCGGGCGCCGCGACCGCCTGCATGCTGTACACGCGCGACTCGGACTGGGTCATGGCTTATTACCACGAAGTGCTGCGCGACAATCGCAAGAATGCGTATTGGGGCAATCTGCTGCGGCCTTCGACCTCGGCCTGGTCGACGGCGAACGCTTTCTCGAAGCGTTGCCGGCGCTGCTTGCCGCCGGCACAGGTGGCTTGATTTCAGAGTCGATCCAGTACATCGACGTTATGCACGCTGCTCGTGTCGCCGGCGATAAAGTCCAGGATGTTCTGGAAAGCCGCACGGAAGTACAGTTCGTAGCTCTCGCGCTCGACATAGCCGATATGCGGCGTGCAGATCGCGTTCTCCATGCGCAGCAGCGTATGGCCTTGCAAGATGGGTTCGCTCTCGTACACATCGACCGCGACCATGCCGGGCCGCCCCTGGCCGAGCGCCGCGACCATCGCGTTTTCCTCGACCAGCTCGGCGCGGCTGGTGTTGACGAAGAGGGCGGTCGGCTTCATGGACAGCAGGTCGCTTAAGCCCACCGCGCCGCGGGTATCGTCGTGCAGGCGCAAATGAATGGTGAGCACGTCGCTTTGCTCGAACAGCGCCGCCTTGCTTTCGGCGACTTCATAGCCGTCCGCCTGCGCGCTCGAGCGCGACATCTCGCGACCCCAAATCAGCATCCGCATGCCAAAGGCGCGGCCGTAGCCGGCGATCAGGCGGCCGATCTTGCCGTATCCCCAGATACCTAGGGTTTGTCCCCGTAATACCTGTCCGATCCCGAAATTCGGGGGCATCGCGGCTGCGCGCAGCCCGGATTGCTGCCAAGCGCCCTGCTTTAGGTTAGCTACGTATTGCGGAATCCGCCGCTGTGCTGCCATGATTAAAGCCCAGGTCAGTTCGGCCGGAGCGACCGGAGAGCCGACGCCTTCCAGCACGGCGATGCCGCGTGCGTTACAAGCCTGCATGTCGATGTGGGACCCGGCCTTGCCGGTCTGGCTGATGATCTTCAGGCGCGGTAGCTTGTCCAATAGTTGCGGGGTAATGCGAGTGCGTTCGCGGATCAGGACGAGCGCCTCGACCTCGGCCAGGCGCGTTGCGAGTTGGCCGATGCCGCGCACGCTGTTGTTGAATACTTTGATTTCATGTTGAGCGAGCAACTGAAAGCAATCGAGTTTGCGGACCGCGTCCTGGTAGTCGTCGAGTATGGCTATTTTCATGGTCGTCGGATTGTGCGGCCCAAGCCGCACGCAAGATACGGTACAAGATATGGCGAACGCGGCATGAAATGACGCGTCAACAGGGTTTTCTTTCGATATTTAAGACATTTTCTCGTTCCATGCTTTTTTACAGCTTGTGCGTGGTACTTGCAAGCGCGGTATCAAAATGCGGCCGCGTCGGCTGATGCGCGAGGCGGCCTGAGCCGCGCTTCAGTGCCGGCTAAATCGTGCCATCGATGGCGAGCGCCTGCCCAGCGCCCACGCCGCCACGGCAGGTCAGGTTTCTTATTGAAAGTTGAGGGCAGCATGAATCACATCGAAGCCGCAAATCTGGTCCTGCAGGAAAAGCCGAACTACGTCGAACATGCGGGGTTGATCGAGTGGGTTACACAGGTGGTAGCGCTAACCCAGCCCGCGCGCGTCGTCTGGTGCGATGGTTCGCAGGAAGAGTACGACCGCCTTGCCGCGCAGATGGTCGCCGCCGGCACCTTGAGGCAACTCAATCCCGCCAGGCGTCCCAATTCCTACCTCGCCTGTTCCACGCCATCGGACGTCGCTCGCGTCGAAGACCGCACCTTCATCTGTTCCGAGCGCCGCGAAGACGCCGGTCCGACCAATCACTGGATCGATCCAGCCGAGATGCGCGGCACGCTGAACGGGCTGTTCGACGGCGCGATGCGAGGCCGCACGCTGTACGTGATCCCGTTCTCGATGGGTCCGCTCGGCTCGCCGATTGCCCACATCGGGGTCGAACTGTCGGACAGCCCCTATGTGGTCGTCAATATGCGCATCATGACCCGCATGGGGCGTGCCGTGTACCCGGTGCTCGGCCGCGACGGCAGCTTCGTGCCCTGCGTGCATTCGGTCGGCGCGCCACTCGCGCCGGGACAAGCCGACGTGCGCTGGCCCTGCAACGACACCAAGTACATCGTGCATTTTCCCGAGACGCGTGAAATCTGGAGCTACGGTTCGGGCTACGGCGGCAACGCGCTGCTGGGCAAGAAATGCTTGGCGCTGCGCATTGCGTCGACCATGGGGCGCGAGCAGGGCTGGCTCGCCGAGCATATGCTGATTCTCGGCGTGACCGACCCCGCAGGCCGAAAGTATCACGTCGCCGCAGCGTTTCCGTCGGCTTGCGGCAAGACCAATTTCGCCATGCTGATCCCGCCGCAGGGCATGGACGATTGGCGCGTGACCACGATAGGCGACGACATTGCCTGGATCAAGCCAGGTGCCGACGGGCGTCTGTACGCGATAAATCCGGAAGCGGGCTATTTCGGCGTCGCGCCCGGCACCAGCGAAAAGACCAACTTCAACGCGATGGCGACGCTCAAGGAGAATGTGATCTTCACCAACGTCGCCTTGACCGACGATGGCGATGTCTGGTGGGAAGGCATGACCGACACGGCGCCCGCGCATCTGATAGATTGGCAGGGTCAGGATTGGACGCCCGAGATCGCGGCGCGGACGGGCGCTCGCGCGGCCCATCCGAATGCGCGCTTTACCGCGCCTGCCGCGCAGTGCCCGTCGATCGACGCGGATTGGGAAAATCCCGCTGGCGTGGCGATCGATGCCTTTATCTTCGGCGGACGCCGCTCGACCACCGTGCCCCTCGTGACCGAGGCACGCAATTGGAGGGAAGGGGTATATATGGCCGCCACCATGGGGTCCGAGACGACCGCCGCGGCGGCGGGCCAGCAAGGCGTGGTGCGCCGCGATCCGTTCGCGATGCTACCGTTTTGCGGCTACAACATGAGCGATTACTTCGACCATTGGTTGCAGATCGGTGCGCGGCTTGCGCAGCAAGGCGTCGAGCCACCGAAGATTTTCTGTGTCAACTGGTTCCGCAAGGGGCCCGACGGCAAGTTCGTCTGGCCGGGTTTTGGCGAGAATATGCGCGTGCTGCAGTGGATGCTGGATCGTCTCGAAGGACGCGCCGGCGGTTTCGAGCATGCCGTCGGCGTGTCGCCGCGCTTCGAGGATATGAACTGGAACGGCAGCAACTTCGATGCGGCCCGGTTCGAGCAAGTGATCTCGACCGACCCGGGCAGTTGGCGCGAGGAGCTGGCGCTGCATGCCGAGCTGTTCGACAAGCTGCGCTACCGCTTGCCCCCCGCGTTGAGCGACGTGAAGGCCAAAATCGAGCAGCGCTTGGCGGCCTAGTCATTGATTGCCATGACATGGAGCGGTCATTGCTAATGGCCGCGCCCCCCCGCATGTCGTCTGACGATTCGGTCAGGTGAACGTCATCGCGTCGACATGCTTATCTCGCCATATTTACATTGACACTGCGGCAAATCGTCGCAGTGCGTATCCCTCTGTTCTACTGCGGCGGTGGCTGGATGTCCAAGCCTGATGCATCGTCCAGACATGCCACAGACCTGGCGCTTAATCATATCGTGTTGAATATAAATCAGTTTATGTGCTAACGGCAGAATGGGGTCTGAACGGCGGCGCGGTAGCGCAGATGCTGCCGCATTGTTTTCAAATGTAATAAAAATATAGGGACAAACCCGAGTGCTGGAGGGAATTCAGCAGTGAAATCTCAGTCATACGACAATTCCTCATGTCGTTCGATGCGCTGCAACGTGCCGTGCATCCGCAGTACCAGCCAGGAGTTGTTTTATGGACCATCTACAATCCATGCGGGTCTTTGTGAAAGTCGCCGATTTGGGCAGTTTCGCCAAAGCCGCCGCACACCTCGACGTCTCGAACGCGGTGGTGACGCGCCATGTAGCCGATCTCGAAAGCAAGCTGGGCACGCGTTTGCTGAATCGCACGACCCGCAGTCTGTCGCTGACCGAATCCGGTCAAGTCTATCTCGAAAAAGTGCGCAATATCATCGATGAACTCGAGGACGTCGAACAGATGGTCGTCGAGCGCTCGCACGAACCGGTCGGCACCTTGCGCATCGTGGTGCCGGTGGTGTTCGGTCTGCATAATCTTGCCCCGGTGCTGCACGACTACGTGAAAAAGTATCCGCGCGTGATTCCCGACGTGAATCTGGTCGATCGCGATGTCGACCTGGTGGAAGAAGGCTTCGACGTCGGCATCGTGATCGCGCGTAACGTGCGTAGCGCGAGCATCGTCTCGCGGCGTCTTACCACTGGTTGCCTGGTGGTGTGCGCAACGCCCGAATTCCTCGCTCAGTATGGCACGCCGACGCACCCGGAGCAGTTGACCGACTTTCCGTATCTGAGCCTGTCTCCCGAATATTGGGGCGATGAACGAGCGTTTACCGGCCCGGGCGGCGAAGTGCGGGTGCGTCCGAACAACGTGATGGTCGCGAACAATACCGAAATGCTGCGCCAGATGACCTTGCACGGCATGGGCATTTCCATCCTGCCGAGTTATCTGGTCGGGCGCGACATGGCGCTCGGCAAGCTGGTGCGGCTGTTGCCCGACTACCGTTTGTCGCCGGTCGAGATCAATATCGCCTATCCGAGCCGCCGGCATCTGCCGGCCAAGGTCCGCACCTTTATCGACCATCTGGTCGATTACTTCACCAAGACTGCGAACGGTGTCCTCGGCGAACAGTGGCTGAAGGACGGTTTGGCACCGGCCGTCCCGTCGGCCGCCGTATCGCCGCGCCTCGAAACGGTCGCGGCACAGCCCGCTTTGGTCGACAGCGTTGGGCTGGAGGCCGGCTCCGTACGTGCGCGCGAAGGGCTGCGGGTGGTAGAAACGCCGGCCGCACGCGGTACGAAGCACGCGCCTGCCCGCAACGTGCGGCGGGCGGCGGTTGCAATCTGATTCCTTGAGTCCGACTACCGGCAGGTAGGGCAAGGCGGCGAACCTCGGGTTCGCCGCGCTACATCAGGCGGTCTTCTTGGCCGGCGCTTTTTTCGCTACGGCCTTCTTAGCCGCGACTTTCTTCGCCGCCGTCTTCTTGGCCGCGGCCTTCTTGGCGGGCGCCTTGGCCGCCGCGGTGCCGGTCTTGGCGGCCGCGCCTTTCACCGCGGTCTTGCGTGCGGCGGCGGGTTGGGTCTTGGCCTCGGTATCGGCCGTATCTTCGTCTGCAGCGCTGGCGGCCGCAGCCGCCTTGGCGGCCAGGCTCTTGGCCGAGGGTTCCTTTTTCTCGAATTCGAAGCCGATCTTGCCGTCCTTCTGCTTGACCAGGAAGGCTTTGAAATTGCGCCCGGTGCGCGAAGACTTGAATCCGGTCAGCAAGTCGGTACGCCCATCGGTGAGCAGGCGCGTCATCTGCTCGCGCGCCATTTCCTGCTGCAGGATGACCTTGCCCGAACGAAAATCGCAGGTCTTCGGATTGGCCACCGAATTTTCGCAGACATAGCTCATGCCGTGCTCGAACACGCGCGCGCTGCACTTGGGGCAGGCGCCGACCGATTCCTGACCGGAGAAGTCGGGCGGTTCGCCGTTCTCGTCGCCGTTGTCCTGGCCGAAATCGAATTCCAGCTTGTAGTTGTTGATCTCGCTGTCGAGCGTGAGCTTGAGGATGGCGGAGAACGGTCGGCCCATCTTGCTGCGAAAGCCTGACAAGGGGCCGATTTCCTTCTTGGTCAACAGCTCTTCGACTTCCGGTATCTCGAACTGGCGGCCGCCCGGAATCTTGGTGATCGAGAATTCGCACTTGGCACAGGCGAAGCGCCGGTAATTTTCCTTGATCTGGCCGCCGCAATGCGGGCACGGCGTCGACAAGGTCGCGTAATCGCCTGGGATGGTGTCTGAGTCGTATTCCTTGGCGCGCTTGACGATGGTTTGCGTCATCTGCGCGATTTCGCGCATGAATTCGTCGCGCGCCAGCTTGCCGCGCTCCATCTGGGCCAACTTGTGCTCCCAGCCGCCCGTCAGTTCGGGCGCGGTCAGTTCCTCGACACGCAGGCCGCGTAGCAGCGTCATCAGCTGGAAGGCCTTGGCGGTCGGGATCAGTTCGCGGCCTTCGCGCACCAGATATTTTTCCGTCAGCAAGCCTTCGATAATGGCGGCGCGCGTTGCCGGCGTGCCCAGGCCCTTGCCGGCCATCGCTTCGCGCAGGTCGTCGTCCTCGACCAGCTTGCCTGCGCCTTCCATGGCCGACAGCAGCGTGGCTTCGTTGTAGCGTGCCGGCGGCTTGGTGGTCAGGCCTTGGGCCGCCACATTGTCGGTCTTGACCTTCTCGTTCTTCTCGACCGGTACCAGATTGGCGTCCTCGCCCTGCGCTTCGCGGCCGTAGACCTGCAGCCAGCCGGGCGCGACCAGCACCTTGCCTTCGGTCTTGAAACGATGACCGACCACCTCGGTGATGCGCGTCGTGATCTGGTATTCGGCGGCGGGGAAGAACACCGCCAGGAAGCGCTTGACGACGAGGTCATACAGCTTCTGTTCGGGCTCGGACAGGTTCTTCGGCGCCTGCAGCGTCGGGATGATGGCGAAGTGGTCGCTGATCTTCGAATTGTCGAAGATGCGTTTGTTCGGCTTGACCCAGCCGCGGTCCAGCACCTGCTTGGCGTGCGGCAGGTAGTTGTCGCTTTCCTTCAGCATCTCCAGCGTGCCGCGTACCGCATCCAGATAATCTTCCGGCAGCGCGCGCGAATCGGTACGCGGATAGGTCAGTACCTTGTGCCTTTCGTACAGGGCCTGGGCCAGGCCCAGCGTGTTCTTGGCCGAGAAGCCGAAGCGGCCGTTGGCCTCGCGCTGCAAGCTGGTCAGGTCGAACAGCAGCGGCGACAACTGGGTCGACGGCTTGGATTCCTCGGTGACCGTGCCGGGCTTGTCGCGGCAGGCGGCCACCACCGATTCGGCGGCGGCGGCGCTCCACAGGCGCGAATCGCGCTGCTCGGGGTCGAATTCGTTCTTCTTGAATGCCGGGTCGTACCAGCGGCCTTCGTAGAAGCCGGCGGCGCAGACGAATTCGGCCTTCACTTCCCAATAGTCGCGCGGCACGAAACGGCGAATCTTTTCCTCGCGCTCGACCACGATGGACAGTGTCGGCGTCTGAACCCGGCCGACGGTGGTCAGGAAAAAGCCGCCGCCCTTGCTGTTGAACGCGGTCATCGCGCGCGTGCCGTTGATCCCGACCAGCCAATCGGCTTCGGAGCGGCAGCGCGCGGCGTCGGCGAGCGGCTGCATGTCTTCGTCGCTGCGCAGCCGGGCGAAGCCGTCGCGTATCGCGGCCGGCGTCATCGATTGGAGCCAGAGCCGCATGACCGGCTGCTTGGCTTTCGCGTGCTGGACGATGTAGCGGAAAATCAGCTCGCCCTCGCGCCCCGCGTCGCAGGCGTTGATCAGTTCGGTGACGTCCTTGCGCTTGAGCAGGCGGCTCAGGACTTTCAGCCTGGATTCGCTTTTTGCGATCGGATTGAGGTCAAAATGCGGGGGAATGACGGGGAGATTAGCGAAACTCCACTTGCCCCGCTTGACTTCGTATTCTTCCGGCGCGGCGATTTCGAGCAGATGGCCGACGGCCGACGATACGACGTATTGGTCGTTTTCGAAGTATTCGTCATGCTTGGTAAAGCCACCGAGAACACGCACGATGTCATTCGCGACAGATGGCTTCTCGGCGATGATCAGGGCTTTGGACATGAGCGTGGACTGGAAATAAACCTGTAAGCGAGACGTTTAACTTAACATAATCTTGAGCGCAGCCCTGCGGGCTGGCCAGAGCGGCACATCATAAGCGGGTACGGCAGCGTACTGCAAGCGTCGCGGAAAAGCGGACGGCGGTGAATTTCCCGTCAGGCAGGGGCGACAGCACACAATATAGTACGCAACAGCGGCGTGCCGGGGATGTCTCGCAGCATTTCCAGATCGGTCAGCATGCGCTCGACTATGCCCGGATGCGGCAGGACCGTCCCGAAGAAACGCCGCGCCTGCGCGTCCTCGATCAGGATCGTGGGGAAATTCTCCACGTCGAAATCGTCCAGCTGGTCGGCATGGGTTTCGATATCGATCCAGACGAAACACGACTCGGGATGTGCGTCGGCCAGTTGGTCGAAAGCCGCCAGGTAATCACGGCAGGTCCCGCACCATTCGGCGCAGAGGCAGGCAACCAGAGGCCGCTCGGCACTGCTCAGGCTTTCGGCAATCGCAACAGTATCGGTATCGAGGTTCAGCGCGGGCATACGACTTTTATCCTTGGGGCTGGCGCAGCCAGCTCGGCCGTTTCTGCGTCAGGCGCGGTGATACGAACGGCTATGCTGCAGACTCTGCCCCGACTGCGCACTGGGGACCGCGCACCATTGGGCGGCAATGTATCACGTTCTTCTATCTTACTCATAGGCGACAGAGGGCTCCATCAGGGTTCTATCTCAGAGGCGGTGGTGTCGCTTGGGGGCGACAGATCGAGCGATAAGTTGGGCGATATATCGGGTGACACCGCGGGTGATGCCGCGCATGACACCCGCGCATCCCGCTGCCGCGTTTCACGGCGGGCCGGCGCTTGCTGCCGGATCGCCGGGTCGGACCGGTGTGTACCGGACAGCGTAATCGGGGGCGTAATCAAGGGCGCAATACGGCCGCAAGGCAGGACGCTGACGCGCTGTGCCAACTCCAGTTGCAGCAATGCGGTTTGTACCCGCGCCGGGTCCAGTTCGCAGCGAGCGCTCAGCAGATCGACCGCGGCCGCGTCGTGGCCGAGCGCGTGCAGTACCGCTTGCGCGTCGGTGTCGAGGGCGGCGAGGGGGCGCGCCGGGTCCCTTGCATCGCACGCCGGTGCGGGCAGGCTGCCGAATTCCTCGAGCACGTCGTCGACCGATTCGATCAGTTTGGCGCCTTCCTTGATCAGGCTATGGCAGCCTTTGCTTAGCGCCGAGTGGATCGAGCCGGGGATGGCAAATACGTCGCGGCCCATTTCGGTCGCCAGGCGCGCGGTAATCAGCGAGCCCGAGCGCGCCGTCGCTTCGACCACCAGCACGCCGCGCGCCAGGCCCGCGATCAGCCGGTTGCGCTGTGGGAAATGGCTGGGCAGCGGCGCTGCACCGAGCGGCCATTCCGACAGCAGGGCGCCGCGTTCGGCCAGCTCGCGTGCCAGACCCCGATGCCGTTCCGGGTAGACGCGGTCGACGCCGGTACCCAGCACGGCGACTGTCGCGCCGTTCGCGGCCAGGGCTCCTTGATGCGCCGCACCGTCGATGCCGAGCGCAAGGCCGGAGATCACGGTCAGTCCGGCATGGGCCAAGGCCTGCGCGAACGCGCGCGCGTGCGCGAGGCCCTGGGCGCTCGCGTGGCGGCTGCCCACCACCGCGATGGCCGGGGCGTGCAGCCAGTGCAGGCAGCCCTCGACATATAGCAGCGGCGGCGGATCGGGGGTCTGCAGCAACGCTGGCGGATAGGCTGGGTCGGCCAACGTCAGGAGCTGGCAGTTGGGGTGGTTGCGCCAATCATCGGCTCGCGCCAGCGATTCGGCATGGCCGCGGCCCGTCGCGGCCAGCAGCGCGCCTGCCGCGACGGGGCCGACCACCGTCGCCAGCGCGGCGGGCGATGCGGCGAATACGGCCTGCGGCAGGCCGAAGGCGGCAAGCAGCCGCCGTACCTGCGCGCGTCGTACACCGGGGGTGTCGACCAGTCTCAGCCAGTCGCCCAGTTCGGCGCGATCGAGTGCCGCTGCGTGCATCATCGTCATGCTCTCCAGGTTGTGGCGGCAGGATCTGCTGCCGGGGCGGTCGGCCCGTTTGCCGGTGGCCGTTGGCGGCGCGCCCGGCGGCGCGCGGACCCCTTATGCTAAACTGCAAGCCTGATTACAAGGCGCTTGAACGCCGGCATTGCGGTGCGATCTCCGCCGCGAGACACGCTGTCTCGACGCGCGAACGGCGCCATGTATATGCGTGGCAGGCGCGGCTCAACCGTCGGCACCAGCCTGGATAGCCCAGGCCGCCGAAGCCGGCCCATCGCCCAGGTCCGATTGCGGAATTCTGCCGCGTCCGGCCCCGGACCGTAAGCTGGCCGTTCGACCTGGCCGTTTGCACAGGCGCCGCCGAGATACGCCCAGAGGTTAGACACTACAATGGCTTTACTGAATATTCTTCATTACCCGGATCGTCGCCTGCACACGGTCGCCAAGCCGGTGGCCCAGGTCGACGATCGCATCCGGCAACTGGTGCGCGACATGGCCGAGACCATGTACGCTGCGCCCGGCATCGGCCTGGCGGCAACGCAGGTCAATGTGCACGAGCAGGTAATCGTGATCGACGTATCCGATTCGCGCGAAGAGTTGCGTGCCTTCATCAATCCCGAGATCGTCTGGTCCAGCGATTTGCGCCAGCTGTCCGAAGAGGGATGTTTGTCCGTGCCCGGCATCTACGACAATGTCGAGCGTTTCGAGCGCGTGCGGGTGCGCGCGCTGAACGAAAAGGGCGAAACCTTCGAACTTGACGCCGAAGGCTTGCTCGCGGTCTGTGTCCAGCATGAAATGGACCATTTGCTCGGCAAGGTCTTCGTCGAATATCTGTCGCCGTTGAAGCAGAACCGCATCAAGACCAAGATGAAAAAACTGGCGACGGCGATGTAAAGACCGCGCCGGCGGCACGCGAGCGTCCGCTTGCGTTGCACGGGCGATGCGGGGCGGGCGCAATCGGAATGCGATCGTCAGCCGCCTGGTGTGTCCGATCGCCTTTCCACCGCGCGCATGGGCCCAAGGGGCCATGTGCCGCGTCCAGCCTGATTTGCCGAGTGCCTTCCCATGTCCGAATCGTTGCGCGTGATTTTTGCCGGTACCCCGGAATTCGCGGCGCAAGCCCTGGCCGCGATTCATGCGGCGGGCTTTGCCGTTCCGCTCGTCCTGAGCCAGCCCGACCGTCCCGCGGGGCGCGGCATGAAGCTGGCGCAAAGCCCGGTCAAGCAGTTCGCGCTCGCACATGGCCTGGCGGTGGCCCAACCGCCTTCGCTGCGGCGTAGCGGCAAGTATCCGCAGGAGGCGGCCGCCGCCATTGCACTGCTGCAAGCGACCCCGCACGACGTGATGGTCGTGGCCGCCTACGGCTTGCTGCTGCCGCAGGAGGTGCTGGATATCGCGCCGCGCGGCTGCATCAACATCCATGCGTCCTTGCTGCCGCGCTGGCGCGGTGCGGCACCGATCCACCGCGCGATCGAGGCGGGCGATACGGAAACCGGCATCACGCTGATGCAGATGGACGTCGGACTCGACACCGGCCCGATGCTGAGCCGCACGGTGGTGACTATCGATCCTGCGGATACCACTGGCAGCCTGCACGACAAGCTCGCCGCGGCAGGCGCCGAATTGGCTGTGGCCGGCTTGCGTGCGGTGGCGCGCGGCGAGACCTTGCCGTCGACGCCGCAGCCGATCGAAGGCGTCACCTACGCAGCCAAGATCGACAAACAGGAAGCGCAGCTCGACTGGGGACGCGACGCGATCGCGCTGGCGCGTCAGGTGCGTGCATTCGACCCCTTTCCGGGCGCCGCTGCGCAACTCGATGGTGTAGCGCTCAAGATCTGGGCCGCGCAGGCTCTATCGCAGACGGCGGCCGCGGCACCCGGCACCATCGTCGAGATTGGGCACGACGGTATCGTGATCGCTTGTGCGCAGGGGGCCTTGCGCGCGACGCAGTGGCAAAAGCCCGGTGGCAAGCGCTTGCCGACGCGCGAATTCGTGGCGGGCTTCCCGCTGCATGTGGGCCAAGTCTTCGCGCTGCCGGCTTAAGCCTTGGGTACGCCGCCGAACGGCATGGCCTGGGGTGTCCCGCGCAGAGGATAATTGCGCGGCGCGCACATGCCGCCGCGCGCGTTAGAATCCTGGCTATATCATCCCCGGCAGGCGCCGGTTCCGGAGGCCGTGCATGTTGGGTATCGCGCATTTTCCGTTTTTCATGGTGGCTGTGCTGTTGTTGAACGCAACACCGGGCCCTGATACCGCCTATATCGTCGGCCGCAGCGTCAGCCAGGGGCGCGGTGCCGGACTGGTGTCCGCGTTCGGCATATCGCTGGGCTGCTGCGTCCATTCGCTCGCCTGCGCGTTTGGGCTGACCGCGTTGCTGGCTGCTTCGGCCGCGGCCTTTACCGTGATCAAGGTGATCGGCGCTGCCTATCTGGTCTATCTGGGCGTGATGCTGTTGCTGAAAAAGCCCGCCGCCGATCTGCGTGACGAAGCGCCGGCGCCGCCCGCGGCTGCCACACGTTCGCTGCGGGGGCTGTTCCTGCAGGGCTTCTGGACCAATGTCCTGAATCCCAAGGTAGTGCTGTTCTTTGTCTCCTTCTTTCCGCAATTTGTCAGTGCCGGCAGCGCGCATAAGACGCTGGCATTTCTCGCCTTGGGCACGGTGTTCGTACTGATGAGCACGGTCTGGAACAGTGGTGTGGCTTGGCTCGCCGGCACCATCACCCGACGCGTGGGGCGCAGCCCGTCGTTGCGGCGCTGGATCGACCGCGTGATAGGCAGTGCCTTCGTCGGCCTGGGTCTGAAGCTCGCGACTGCGCATCGCTAAAGGCGCTCACCGCTTGAAATCCGGCGCTTGCCCGGCGGTGCGCCGCGTTACAATGCAGACCACGCGCGAGCGCCGGGTGGACCAGCCAGCTGCCGGCCCAGGCAATCGCCGCACCCACGAAATAGTTTCGCAATGTTGGCGCGCTTCGCCCGGTGCGCAATGACGTCCACCTCACTTTGATGTCCGATCGGAGCCGAACCGGCGGACCCATGACCCATGACTGCCAAATCTCCCGCCGCGCCGTCGGCTGCCGCGTCGCCCTCCCGAGTTGCTCGCACCGGGCGCACCCGTCGTGCCGCTTCCAAGCCCGTGCGCGCGGGCGCCGGCGGCGGTGCGGCGTGGCCTTTGGCACCGCTGCCGCTGGTGCCGGACTCGCTGGCGGTCGCGCTCGACGGTGCGGCTCAGGCGCTAGCGGCGATACGCGCCGGTACCGCCTTGCCGCAGGCCTTGGCTGCCATCGCCGCGGTTCAGCACGACGAGTCTGGGCACGGCGCGATCCAGGACATCGCCTACCGAACGCTGCGCGTACTCGGGCTGGCCGACGCGCTATGCGCGAAGTTGCTGCAAAAAGCGCCGCCGCCGCATGTCGGCAATCTGCTGGCCTGTGCGCTGGCCTTGCTGGCCGAGGCGCCGGAAGTGGCCGCTTATGCACCGTTCACCGTGGTCGACCAGGCGGTCGACGCGATCGCTGCGCGCAAGGAATTGCATTTCGCCAAGGGTCTCGTCAATGCCGTGTTGCGCAACTTCCTGCGCGGCCGCGAGGTGCTGCTGGCCGAGGTGCAGCAGGATCCGGTCGCGCGCTGGAACGCGCCAGCCTGGTGGCTGGCCGCATTGCAGCGGGCGTGGCCCGACACATGGCAGGACATTTGTATGGTCGATCGACAGCAGGGACCGTTGACCTTGAGGGTGAACCGGCGCCACGGCACGACCGAGGACTATCTGCAGCAATTGACGCAGGCCGGGATAGCCGCGCAACAGGTCGGACCGCAGGCGCTGCGCCTGGTGCAAGCGGTGCCGGTCGAGCGGCTGCCCGATTTCGAGCGCGGTGCGGTCTCGGTGCAGGATGCCGGCGCCCAGTTGGCCGCGCCGCTGTTGAATCCGCAAGCGGGCATGCGGGTGCTGGACGCATGCGCAGCGCCGGGCGGCAAGAGCGGCCATCTGCTGGAGCTGGCTGATATCGAACTCGTGGCGCTCGAGAGCGACGCGCAACGTGCTGTGCGCATCGAGCAGAATCTGCGGCGCTTGGGCCTGACCGCGCAGGTGGTGGTCGGCGATGCGAGCGACCCGGCTGCATGGTGGGATGGGCGCCAATTCGACCGGATTCTGGCAGATGTGCCATGTTCGGCCTCGGGCATCGTCAGGCGGCATCCCGATATCCGCTGGTTGCGACGAGCGACGGACATCGCGGCGCTGGCCGAGTTGCAGCGGCGCATCGTCAAGGCGCTCTGGCGTACGCTGGCGCCTGGCGGGGAGATGGTTTATGTCACCTGTTCGATCTTTCCAGAAGAAGGTGAAATGCAGGCACGATGGTTTGAAAGCGAGCAACAAGATGCGGTACGATTGGCAGCACCAGGCCAGTTGTTGCCCACGGTCGCCAAACCCGGCACTGAGCCGAGTACCGATCACGACGGATTTTTTTACGCGCGCTTTCAAAAACGGTGACCTTGCCACGTCTTTTCCGCTGTCCTAGTTGGATGCAGCTTGCTGTCGGCGTCCTGCTGACGGTACTGCTTTGCTGCGCGCTGCCCGCGCGGGCGGAAGGCATTGCCGTCCAGCAAGCGTCGCTGGAAACGGATAGCGTCGCCGGCGGCTGGAATCTCGATGCGCATTTCGACTTCCAGCTCAACAGCAGTCTTGAGGACGCGATCAACAAGGGTGTGCCGCTGTATTTCACCACCAACTTTGAACTAAGGCACGCACGCTGGTACTGGTTCGACGAACAGACGGTATCGACCTCGCAAAGCATACGGCTGTCGTTCCAGCCGCTCACGCGCGAGTACCGTGTCTCCAGCGGCGGCTTGCAATTGGGCTTCGACACACTGCATGATGCGCTCGCCGTGATCAAGCATGTCACCTCCTGGCATGTGATCGACCGCAATCAGGTCCAGCCGGACGAAACCTATACCGCCTCGGTGCGCATGCGTCTCGATACTGACCTGATGCCCAAGCCGTTCCAGATCGACGCGGTCAACAACCGCGACTGGAACCTGTCGTCGGAATGGCGGCATTTCCCTTTTACGGCGGTCGACCATGCTAAATAGAGTCGACCTCAAGACCTTGCTGATGCGCGTGCTGGGCGGCACGCTGGCGCTGACTGCGCTGCTGCTGCTCGCGTTGCTCGCGCTCGCCAGCGCCAACACGGAATTCTTCGATCGCTATTACTCGTGGCTGTATGCGGCCAACGTGGTGGTCGCGCTCGTCTTCATGCTGATCCTGGTGGGGTTGGTGTGGGTCATCGTCGCGCGCGTGCGCGAGGGGCGCTTCGGCACGCGTCTGTTGGCCAAGCTCGCGATTTTCTTCGCGCTGGTCGGCGTGCTGCCGGGCGGCATCATCTATCTGGTGTCGCTGCAGTTTGTTTCGCGCAGTATCGAGTCGTGGTTCGACGTGAATGTGGAAACCGCGCTTGATTCCGGCCTGAGCCTGGGCCGTGGGATGCTGGACAGCGCTTTAAGCGACCTCCAGAACAAGGGCCGGGCCATGGCCGAACAGCTGGCGAGCGCGGGCAGCTCCAACGCGACACTGACGCTGTTGCGCCTGCGCGATCAGTTCGGGGTACAGGATGCGATCATCGTCGCCCCACCGGATCGCGTGCTGGCGCAGGCTTCGTCGAATTTCGCCGCGCTCATGCCCGACGATTTGCCGACGCAGCTGATGCTGGAGCAGGCGCGCGGCCGCGGCTATGCGGCCGTCGAAGGCGAACTCGACGGCGACGGCGGCGCGGGCTCGTCGAGCGGTGCCTTGCGCCTGCGCGTGGTGGTGCGGATTCCGGGCAGCATGGATCCGGGCACGCTGCAAAGCGACGAACGCTTCCTGCAGATCACCCAACCGGTTCAGCCTGCCCTCGCGCGCAACGCCGATGCGGTGCAACGCGCCTATCGCGAATATCAGGAAAAGGCGTTGGGTCGCACCGGCTTGCGCAAGATGTATATCGGCACCCTGACGCTCGCGCTGTTCCTCGCGACCTTTATCGCGATGGCGCTGGCATTGGTGCTAGGCAATCAATTGGCGCAGCCGCTCTTCCTGCTGGCCCAGGGCACGATGGAAGTGGCGCGCGGCGACTACACGCCCAAGGGCGAAATCAAGAGCAACGACGAACTGGGTTTCCTCACCAAGTCGTTCAACGCGATGACGCGTCAGTTGTCCGAGGCGCGCGCCGCGGTCGAGCGCAATCAGATCGCGCTGGAAAACTCGAAGGGCTATCTGGAAAGCGTGCTGGCGAATCTGACGGCCGGCGTGTTCGTGTTCGACCGTCAGTTCCGCTTGACCACCGCCAACCCCGGCGCCGAACGTATCTTCCGCCAGCCGTTCGAAATCTATCTGAACACCAAGCTCGACGAGATCGCCGTGCTCGCGGACTTCGCGCTGCAAGTCAAGAAGGCCTTTGCCGATCGCGACGCGGCGAGCAAAACCGGGCGCGGCGACCTCGGCCACTGGCAGCGCCAGATCGAGATCGCGGTGGCCGGCGAGACCGATCCGGTGACGCTGCTGGTACGCGGCACGCGCCTGCTGCGCGGCGCTGCCCGTTCTGCCGAACAGGCCCATGCGGATGCGGCATTGGCCGGCTACGTGGTGGTGTTCGACGATATTTCCGACGTGATCTCCGCGCAGCGCTCGGTGGCCTGGGGTGAGGTCGCGCGGCGCCTGGCCCACGAAATCAAGAATCCGCTGACGCCGATCCAGCTTTCGGCCGAGCGGCTGCAGATGAAGCTGCACGACAAGCTCGAACATGCCGATGCCGAGGTGCTGAAGCGCGGGGCGACCACCATCGTCAACCAGGTGCAGGCGATGAAGCGCATGGTGGATGATTTCCGCGAATATGCGCGTACACCGCCCGCAGTACTGCAAAATCTGCAGCTGAACGATCTGGTGGCGGAAGTGATGACGCTCTACGGCATCGACGAAGGACGGGGTCCGATAAAAGTCGAACTGGGGCTGTTGCCGGAGATCAAGGGCGACCCGACGCAGTTGCGTCAGGTCATCCACAATTTATTGCAGAATGCGCAGGACGCGGTGGCCGAACAAGCGCATCCTCAGGTGCTGCTCGAAACGAAGACAGTAGAATACGGGGAGCCGGATGCGGAAGGTAAGACCCCGCTTGCGGTGCGCATGACGGTATCCGATAACGGGCCGGGTTTCCCGGCTCGCATCCTGACCCGTGCGTTCGAGCCGTATGTGACGACCAAGGCGAAGGGAACGGGCTTGGGCCTGGCGACGGTGAAAAAGATCGTCGACGAGCACGGCGCCCGCATCGATATCCGCAACCGTGAGAAGACCGCCGATTACGCCGGGGGTGGTGCGCAGATCTCTATTCTCTTCCTGCAATTGGCGGACGGTTCGCGCAGCCCGTCCGATACCGCAAGTCAACCGTCGAGCACGGCGACGCCGCATACTGGTCGCCCGCGCGCGAAAGTGCAGAATAAAGTGCAAACAAAGGTAGCGTAAATGGCAACCATACTCGTAGTAGATGATGAAATGGGGATCCGCGAGTTGCTCTCGGAGATTCTGAGCGACGAGGGACATGCTGTAGAAGTGGCCGAGAATGCGCAGCAAGCGCGCGACTATCGCCTGCGCCAGGTGCCCGATCTGGTGCTGCTCGATATCTGGATGCCCGATACAGACGGCGTGACCTTGCTCAAGGAGTGGGCGGCGCAAGGCCAGCTGACGATGCCGGTCATCATGATGTCCGGCCATGCGACCATCGACACCGCGGTCGAAGCGACCAAGATCGGCGCGCTGAACTTCCTGGAAAAGCCGATCGCGCTGCAAAAGCTGCTCAAGGCGGTCGAGCAGGGCCTCGCACGCAACGGGCAACCGGCTATCGCCGCGGCGCCGATCCACGTCGCCTCACCGTTGATGAGCGGCGCTGCGCACACGGGGGGCGCGAGCGGCGACGGCAACATGCAAAGCGGCTTCGCGCCGGGGCAGAGTGCGACGATTTCGTTCGACATCCCGTTGCGCGACGCACGCGACGCGTTTGAGCGCGCCTATTTCGAGTACCACCTGTCGCGCGAGAACGGCAGCATGACGCGCGTAGCCGAAAAGACCGGGCTCGAGCGCACCCACCTGTACCGCAAGCTCAAGCAGCTGGGTGTCGAACTCGGCAAGAACAAGGGCGATTGAGGCCGCGAAAAAGAATCGCAATTATGGCTTGAGCTCTGTCGTAACGTTTGTTATACTTTCGCTCTCTTGATTGGCCCGGTAGCTCAGTCGGTAGAGCAGAGGATTGAAAATCCTTGTGTCGGTGGTTCGATTCCGCCCCAGGCCACCAGTCATGCGGAAAGGACTTGCAGCGATGCAAGTCCTTTTTTATTTCGCCCGAACTTATCGGGTGTCCAGGTGGGCTGTCCGGGCAATTTACCGCTGAAACGCGGGCGAACTCGCGGACAAAACGCGGCCCCGAACCATGCGGCTCGCCCGGCCTTCCATTCGGCTCGGATTTTGGCATGGTGCTCGCGGCACGGTGTGCCGCACTATACTGGGATAATGTCGCTTCTGGACCCCTCGGCGGCTTGCCGATCGAGCATTGGCAAGCCGTCAGCAAGCCCAAGGACGATCGCGCGCCGATATCGCGTCGCGGCATATCTATTGCAGGAGTTATCCGGTGAACCGGTCAGTCGCTCACGACAGTGCGCTGGTACTGTTTTCTGGCGGACAAGATTCCGCCACCTGCCTGGCATGGGCGCTCGAACGCTATGCCCGGGTCGAAACCCTGGGCTTCGATTACGGCCAGCGCCATCGTATCGAACTTGATTGCCGTGCTGGGCTGCGTGCTGCGCTGAGCGATCAATTTCCGCAATGGCAGGGCCGCCTGGGCGAAGACCACCTGCTCGATCTGTCTGTGCTCGGTGCGATCAGCGATACGGCGATGACGCGCGAAATCGCGATCGAGGCCGATGCGCAGGGCTTGCCGAATACCTTCGTGCCGGGCCGCAACCTGATGTTCCTGACCTTCGCGGCGGCGCTCGCGTTTCGCCGTGGCCTGCAGGTCATCGTCGGCGGCATGTGCGAGACCGACTTCTCGGGTTACCCCGACTGTCGCGACGATACGATCAAGGCGCTGCAGGTGGCGCTCAATCTAGGCATGGACAAGCGCTTCGTGCTGGAGACGCCGCTGATGTGGCTGGACAAGGCGCAAACCTGGCAGCTGGCCGAACAACTGGGCGGCACCGCATTGGTCGACCTGGTCCGAAACGGCACGCACACCTGCTACCTCGGTGAGCGCGGCACTTTCAATGAATGGGGTTACGGCTGCGGCCAGTGTCCGGCTTGCCAGCTGCGCCGCCGCGGCTACCAGGCGTATCGCGCGGGGCTGAGCGTGGCCGAGTTGTTGGCGGCAGAAGGCGTGCAAGCGCACGAGGGATAGTCGGCATGACGTACGCGGTCAAGGAAATCTTCTACACGCTGCAGGGCGAGGGCGCGAACGCCGGCCGGCCCGCCGTGTTCTGCCGTTTTGCCGGTTGCAATCTATGGAGCGGGCGCGAAGAGGACCGGGCCGGTGCGGTGTGCCAATTCTGCGATACGGATTTCGTTGGCACCGATGGCGAAGGCGGCGGCAAGTTTCGCGATGCGGCCGCGTTGGCTGCGGCCGTCGCCGCACTCTGGCCGAGCGGCTGGGATCATCGCTTCGTGGTCTGTACCGGCGGCGAGCCGCTGCTGCAGATCGACGCCGCCCTGATAGACGCATTGCACGCACAGGGTTTCGAGATCGCGATCGAGACCAACGGTACCTTGCCGGTACCCGAGGGCATCGACTGGATCTGCGTCAGCCCCAAGGCCGATGCCGAGCTGGTGGTGCGGCGCGGCGACGAATTGAAAGTGGTGGTGCCGCAAGCCGGCCAGCGGCTCGAGGAATACGCGAAACTCGAGTTCCAGTATTTTCTGGTGCAGCCGATGGACGGCCCCGCGCGCGACCTCAACACCAAGCTCGCGATCGACTGGTGCAAGCGCCATCCGTTGTGGCGGCTGTCGATGCAAACCCATAAATACCTGAATATTCCTTGATGGACGATTCCCCCAGCGGGGCCATACCGTGCTGAAAATTACCCGTAAACTCGAATTCGATGCAGGACACCGCATCCCCGACCACCGCAGCCTGTGCCGCAATCTGCACGGCCATCGCTATGTGATCGAGATCACGCTCGAAGGGGATCTGGTTGACGTCGAAGGGGCGCCCGACCGCGGCATGGTGATGGATTTCGCCGACGTCAAGTCGCTGGCGATGGACCATCTGGTCGGTCAATGGGACCATGCCTTTATCGTCTACCAGGGGGACACCCAGGTGCGGGCTTTTCTCGAAACTATGCCCAATCACAAGACAGTCGTGCTCGACAGCATTCCCACCGTGGAAAACCTGGCGGCCGCCGCATTCCGCATCCTGGCCGAAGTCTACGATGCCCATTACGGCGTGAACCTGCGTCTGAAGCATCTGCGCCTGTACGAAACGCCGAACTGCTGGGCCGACATCGAGCGCCCGGCTAGTAACAGTAGCGGCAGCCTCTGATTGTATCGGCTGTGCTCGAAGCGGCGCCGCGCCGCTTTCCCCGTATTCCGCGTTTCCCCTGCGTTTTCCCCTGCGTTTTCCCCTGCGTTTTCCCCTAGGCATCGCCCAGCGCCAGGCCGGACTGCCCCCCGGCCGTCCGTCGCGGTATGATCAGTCATACTCATAAATGGAGCGAGACAGCGCAATGACCACCTTGACCAATGGCCTGAAGGGCCGTCTACGCGAATCCGATCCCTTGTACGGCCTGTGGCTGTCGCTGGGCAGTCCGAGTGCGGCGGAGGCGCTGGCGCATGCCGGCTTCGACTGGCTGTGCATCGATACCGAACATGCCCCCAACGACAGTCTCGATGTCGAGCAGCAATTGCGTGCGATCGCCGCGGCCCATCTGCCGACCGAGGCCATCGTGCGAGTTCCTGACCTGCACAGCGATCTGGTCCAGCGGGTGCTCGACGCCGGCGCCCGCTCGCTGATTTTCCCCGCCATCGAAAGTGCCGACGAGGCGCGCCTCGCGGTGCGCCGCACGCGCTATCCGGCCCCGGACTGTCCGGACGGCTTGCGCGGCGTGGCTGGCATGGTCCGCGCGTCGGGCTATGGGGCGCGGCGCGATTACGTGCTCGATGCCAATGCGCAGATCGCAGTGCTGGTCCAGATCGAAACCGCTGCGGGGCTGGCCCAGGTCGACGCGATTGCGGCGACGCCAGGCGTCGACGGCCTCTTCGTCGGGCCCGCCGATCTGGCGGCAAGCCTCGGCCATCTGGGCGACTCCCGCCATCCGGAAGTGGAGGCGGCATTCGCCGCGATCGCCCAGGCGGCACAGCGCGCGGGCATCGCCGCCGGAATATTTGCGATGGATGTAACCAGTGCCCGCCGTTTTCGCGAATTAGGTTATAAGGTGGTCGCACTCGCGGCCGACGTCATCTGGCTCGTGCGCGCGACGCGACTGGCCTTGCAGGAGATACGCTCATGAGCCGTCATTCCTTGCCGCGCCGCGTGCTGTTGGCGGGGCTGTGCGCTGCCGCGGTCTGGATCGCGCAGGTGGGCACCGCGCAGGAAGTACGCCAGGCCAGCAAGGCAACCCAGGCAGCCATCACCGATTACAACGCCGGCAATTTCCCGGTGGCCCGTACCGAATTTCTGGCGCAGGCCGAAAAAGGTGATCGCCTCGCCGAATTCAATTACGCGATGATGCTGCTCAACGGCGAGGGCGGTGCGGCCGATTTCGATAGCGCGCTTGTCTGGCTGCAGAAAGCCGCCGAAGCCGGCATGGCGCACGCCCAGTACGCGTACGGCCGGCTCTACGATGAGGGTGACCAAGTGCCGCTGGACGCGGCCAAGGCGCACAGATGGTACTTACTGGCGGCCAGGCAAGGCCATGTGCTGGCCGAACTGGCGTTGGCGAACCAGTTCTTCACCGGACGCGGCACGCGCCAGGACGATGTGCAGGCCCTCAAGTGGTATATTGCGGCGGCCAAGGCCGGCGACATGACCTCGGAATACGTGGTGGGCAGCTATTACGAGTACGGCCGCGGCGGTCTGTCGGTGAATCTGAATACGGCCCGCTACTGGTACGCGTTGGCGGGAGCCCAGGGCGATCCGGCCGGTCTCGGCAAATTCCGCGAGTTGTCGCAAAAGCTCGCGCAGGAACGCGCGCAGCATGGGGCCAGCGGCGCATCGGCGGGCGCTGCGCAATAAATGGTGGCCCGGTCGATGCTTGCACAGGGCCGATTCAAGATTTGACCCGTGCCTCCGAGGGCATCGCCGGGTCGGTCTTGGCAGGTTGCGCCTGCATCAGCCACCTAGCTTTGCATCAACCGCTTCTGCCGCGCGACGCTCATGATGATGCCGATCGCAATGCCCAGCGTTGCCAGCGCGGTGCCGCCGTAACTCATGAAGGGCAGCGGCACGCCGACCACCGGCAGGATACCGCTCACCATCCCCATGTTGACGAAGGCGTAGGTGAACAGCGTCATGCTGACCGCGCCCGCGATCAGCCGCCCGAACATCGTCGAGGCGTTGGCGGCGACCAAGAGGCCGCGCACGATGATGGCCAGATAGAGCAGCATCAGCACGATCTCGCCGATCAGGCCGAATTCCTCGGAAAACACCGCAAAAATAAAGTCGGTATGCTTTTCCGGAATGAAGTCGAGGTGGGCCTGGGTGCCCTTGAGCCAGCCTTCACCCAGGGTGCCCCCCGAACCGATCGCAATCACCGCCTGGATGGTGTGGAAACCCTGGCCCAGAGGATCGGATTCGGGATTGAGCAGGGTACAGATCCGGTGCTTCTGGTAGTCGTGCATCATCGGCCACTCGACCGCCGGCTGGCAGATCCTGTCTTCGTTGACGACCACCGTGCCGACCGCGATCGAGCCGGCCACCAGTACCGGGATGATCAACTTGAAGCTCAGGCCGGCGAAATAGATCACGAAGATGCCCGCTGCCAGCACCAACACCGCGGTGCCGAGGTCAGGCTGCTTCGCGATCAGGCCGACCGGCACGCCCAACAGCACCAGGCCGATCAGGTAGTCGAACCAGCGGATCACGCCTTCGCGTCGCTGGTAGTACCAGGCCAGCATCAGCGGCATCGCGATCTTCATGATTTCCGACGGCTGGATCACCACGCCGACGTTGATCCAGCGCTTGGCGCCCTTGCGCGTTAGGCCGAAAAGCGCCACCGCCACCAGCAGCGCTATACCGAAGGTATAGAGCGGCACCGCAAAGCGCATCAGGGTCTGCGGCGGCACGTTGGCGATCGTCCACATCAGCACGAAGGTCAGCACGATGTTGCGCAGCTGCTCCTCGACGCGTCCGGGCATGTCCAGGGTTGCACTGTACAAGGTGACGATGCCTACGCTTAACAACAGGAACACGAACAGCGCCAGCGGCTTGTCGAAACCGACAAAGAGACCGCGGAGGCGGTTCAGCCAGGCGCGAGGATCGATGGGCATGACGATCTCCTTCCTTATTCGTCCGATTCGGGGTGCGCAGGGTCGGCAGGCCTGAGCGGTGCGGGTTGCGGACCGGATGCCGGCGGCGTGGTCGGCGGCGAGGGCCGCTTGCGCGGTGCCGGGCTCGAAGCCGCCGCGACTGCGCTAGCTGCCTGCGTCGCGTTGGCACTGCTGGCGCCGCCGACACCGGTCGGTGCGCTCGCCGTCGTATCCGAGGCCGGCAACTGGAAGGCCTGCGAGCTGGCGCTGACGGACGCCGGCAGCGCGGCTTGCAGCGGCGTTTCCACGCCGCCGATGACCGGCTGGTCGCTGGCCTGGGTGGCCGATGCGGCAGCCGCGATCGCAGCTGCTTCCGCGCCCGGCTTGAAGCGGTCGACCAACCAGTAGTCGAGCACCTTGCGCGCGATCGGGCCGGCTGCTTGGGCGCCCCAGCCGCCGTGCTCGACGATCAACGCAAGTGCGATGGTCGGATGGTCGGCCGGCGCGAAGGCGGTGAAGAGTGCGTGGTCGCGGCGGTCTTCGGCGACCCCATTGTTCTGGGGTTTGGCGCCGTCCAGCGAGTACACCTGGGCCGTCCCGGTCTTGGCGCCGGCCACATAGGGGGCATTGCGGAAGACCTGATAGGCGGTGCCGGACGGGTCGGTGGTCACGCCGACCATCGCCTGCTTGACGAAATCGATGTCGGCCTGGCTCACGTTGATGCGCCCGCTCGATTGCGGCACGGTGAGCTTGAACTGGTGCGTGATCGGATTCTCGATTTCCTTCACCAGGTGGGGCTTCATGATCACGCCGTTGTTGGCGAGCGTGGCGACCGCGTGGGCCAGCTGCAGGATGGTAAACGAGTTGTAACCCTGGCCGATGCCCAGGCTGATGGTTTCGCCCTCGTACCAGCGCTGTAGTTCCGGCCGTTTGTACGCGTGCTGCTTCCAGTCGGTCGAAGGCAGAATGCCGCTCGCTTCGCCCTCGACGTCGATACCGGTCTTCTGGCCGAAGCCCCAGGGCTTCATGAAGTCGGCGATCGCATTGACGCCCAGATCGTGCGCCAGCATGTAGAAATAATCGTCGTTCGACACAATCAGTGCGCGGCGCATGTCGATCCAGCCCTGGCCGTTACGCACGTCGTTATGGAAAACGTGGCCGCCGAAGGTATAGGAGCCGGTATCCTGGAAGCCCCATTGCGTGGTGCGCTTATGCAGCGTCAGTCCGGCCAGCGCCATGAACGGCTTGTAAGTGGAGCCGGGCGGGTAGGTGCCGCGCAGCGGCCGGTTCAGAAGCGGCTTGTCCGGCGAGTTGTTCAATTGATCCCAGGTCTGCTGGTCGACGCCGTCGACGAAGAGATTGGGGTCGAAGCTCGGCGCGGAGACGAAGGCCAACACGTCGCCGGTCGACGGTTCGATCGCCACCAGCGCCCCGCGCTGGCCGGCAAACGCCTGCTCGGCGACTTCCTGCAGGCCGATGTCGAGCGACAGCACCAGGTTGTTGCCCGGCACCGCCTGGGTGCGGGACAGGGTACGCACTGGCCGGCCGCCCGCCGTCACCTCGACTTCCTCGAAGCCGGTTTCGCCGTGCAACTCGGTTTCGTAGCTTTGCTCGACGCCGATCTTGCCGATATAGTCGGTCCCCTTGTAGTTGTTCGCGTCGAGCCTGGGATCGTAGTGGGCCGGATCGTTGTCGTTCTGCTCGCTGGCCGCGTCGATCTTGTCCTGATCGTGCTGAGAGATGCGACCGATATACCCGATCACGTGTGCGGCGGTCGTGCCGAGCGGATATTGGCGAAACAACCGGGCGCGGACTTCGACGCCGGGAAAGCGATAGCGCTGCGCGGTCATGCGCGCGACTTCCTCGTCGGTGAGACGGGTGCGGATCGGCAGGCTTTCAAAGTTCTTCGAGTCTTCCAGCAGCTTTTTGAAGCGCCGCCGGTCGCGCGCGTCGATCGTGATCACCTTGCTGATCTGGTCGATCACGTCGTCAAGCGAGCCGTTGATCTTGGATGGGGTGATTTCCAGCGTATAGGCTGAGTAGTTCTTCGCCAGCACCACGCCGTTGCGGTCCGTGATGATGCCGCGGTTGGGCACGATGGGCGCGACCGAAATCCGGTTCTCGTCGGCCTGCAGCGAATACTTGCTGTAATGCCAGACCTGTAGATAGAGAAAGCGAGCGGTCAGCAGGCCGAAGCAGGAGAACACGAACAGCGCGGCCGCGGCGATCCGCATCCGGAAGCGCTGTAGCTGTTGCCCGGTGTTCTTGAATTCGGTCATGCGTGAAGCTCGATTCGATAGGAGGGCGGCGCGACGCACCGGCGGCTCGCCCGAACGCGGGCAGTCCGCCGCAGCGCGTGCGCGGTCGGGCTGGCGGCGCGCTGCGCAGTAACTTTATATAGGTCGAGTGTCATCCGGGTCTGCCGGGCGTTTTTGCGGTGCAAGCAGCAGCAGGCTCGTGACCGGCCACAGGATCGCTTCGATAAAACCGTTGACCAGATAGCCCCAACCCGGGAATGCGCCGCCGACCACGAGACGGATCAGGAACGGCACGATCTGCGCGATCAGCAGCAACGGCAGTACATGCAGCGCCTGGGTCGGCAGCGAGAACCACAGCACGCGGCGGTGCATCATGATCGCGCCATAGGACAGGATGGTGTAGGCGAGCGCGTGTTCGCCCAAGAGGCTTGCGTCGTGCACGTCGACCAGGATCCCGACCAGGAAGGCGATCCCCATGCCGACTTTGCGCGGCTGGTGGATGTTCCAGAACAACAGCGTCAGCGCGACGAAGTCCGGCACGCCCAGCGCATGGCCCCAGGGCATCAGGTTCAGCAGGAAGGCGACAGCCAGGCTGAAGACAATGAACGTGGTATTGACCGGCAGCAGAATGTATTGTGGCCGGTTCATGGGCGCGCTCCGTTTGTCGCAGGCTGCGCGCCTGATGTACCCAACGCGCCGGTGCGGGGGGCGCCTGCGAGCGCCGGTTTTTCGACCGTGGCGGCAGCCGCTGAAGCGCCGGCCTTGTTGGCCACCTGATTCGCGGTCTTGTCGGCGCCCTTCTGGTTGGGCGTTGCGCCGGCCTTATCGGCCTTGGGCGCCTTCTTCGCGGCGTTCGCGTCCTTATCGGACGGTGGCGGACTGTCGAGGTCGACCGGCGGCGGCATGGGCGTCTGGTATTGCAGCACCAGCAATTGCCGCGGACCATGCACCGGGGCAATCGAGACGCACACCACATGCGCGAACGCGGTATCGGCCTGGCGATCGACCTGCGCCACGCGAGCGACCGGCAAGCCGGCCGGGAATACGCCGTCCAGGCCGCTTGTCACCAGTTCGTCGCCGACTTTCACGTCGGCGCTGGTCGGCACGAAGCGCAGATCGAGCGCCTCGCCGCGGGGCGTGCCGTAGATCACGCTGCGCAGCCCGGTGCGCACCAGCTGCACGGGGATCGCTTGGTCCTTGTCGCTGATCAGTGTGACTTCCGACTGCAGCGGGAAGATCCGGGTGACCTGGCCCAGCACACCGTCTTCGTCGACCACCGGGGCGCCGAGCTGGATGCCGGCGCGGGAGCCGCGATCGATCACGACCTTCTGCGTGAACGGGTCGCGGGCGTCGTACTGGATCTCGGCCGGAATGCTGTTGATGCCGGGGCGCTGGGTCAGGTTCAACAGCGCGCGCAGATGGTTGTTCTCGGCTTCCAGTTCGACCGCTTGCGATTGTTGCAGCGACAATTTCAGGTTGCGCGCGACCAGATCGGCGTTTTCGGTACGCAGCTTATGCGAAGAGGTGAAGAAATCGGCCACCGCGTAGATCGTATCGCGCGGCACCAGGGCCGCGCGTTGGGCCGGATAGAGGCCGGTGCCGATCACTTCGCGCAGCACTTCCAGCGTTTTGAAGCGGGCATCCGACACAAGCAGAGCCACCGCGAGCGTGACGAAAAAGATCAGCCGGGCGATCGCCGAGGGGCCCTGTTTGAAAAGAGGCGGCGGACTGTATTCCATGCTCGGCGCCAGGCAGGTCTAGAGTTGCGAAATCGGCTCCGCGAACGGAGCCCTGATTGGATAACGGCGCGTCCGGGACACGACTTTAGCGCGGCGCGGCGTGCCGTTCCCGGGCGCGCCGCGCTCGGATCATTCGTACGAGAAGATGCTGCCCAGCTTGTCCATGCGCTCGAGCGCCATGCCGGAACCCCGTACCACGCAGGTCAGCGGATCTTCGGCAACCAGCACCGGCAGACCGGTTTCCTCGGCCAGCAGGCGGTCGAGATCGCGCAGTAGTGCGCCGCCGCCCGTCAGCATCATGCCGCGCTCGGCGATGTCGGCGCCCAGTTCCGGCGGCGTTTGCTCCAGCGCAATTTTGACCGAGGACACGATCTGGTTGAGCGGATCGGTCAGGGCTTCGAGGATTTCGTTGCTGGAGATGGTGAAGCTGCGCGGAATGCCTTCGGACAGGTTGCGGCCCTTGACTTCCATTTCCTTGACTTCGGAACCTGGGAAGGCGGAGCCGATTTCCTTCTTGATCGCTTCGGCGGTCTGCTCGCCGATCAGCATGCCGTAGTTGCGGCGGATGTAGTTGACGATGGCCTCGTCGAATTTGTCCCCGCCGACGCGTACCGAGCCTTTATAGACCACGCCGCCCAGCGAGATCACGCCGACTTCGGTGGTGCCGCCGCCGATGTCGACCACCATCGAGCCGGTTGCTTCCGACACCGGCAGGCCCGCGCCGATCGCGGCCGCCATCGGCTCCTCGATCAGGTAGACCTGCGAGGCGCCGGCTCCGTGAGCGGCTTCCTTGATGGCGCGGCGTTCGACCTGGGTCGAACCGCAGGGCACGCAGATGATGATGCGCGGCGACGGCGAGAACATCCGCGATTCGTGCGCCATCTTGATGAACTGCTTGATCATCTGCTCGGTGACGGTGAAGTCGGCGATCACGCCGTCCTTCATCGGGCGGATCGCCTCGATATTGCCCGGCACCTTGCCGAGCATTTGCTTGGCTTCCTTGCCGACCGCCTGGATCGTTTTCTTGCCGTTCGGACCGCCTTCCTGACGGATCGAGACGACCGAGGGTTCGTCCAGGACGATGCCCTTGCCGCGCATGTAGATGAGGGTGTTGGCCGTGCCAAGGTCGATCGCGAGATCGTTCGAGAAATAGCTGCGAAGAAAACCGAACATTCAAAAATCCTGTCTCGCCGGGGGCCAAGACGACTCGGCCAGCGGCTAATTAACGGCTTCGGGAAGCGGGCAGTGCAACATGCGCACCGCCGCGCGGTCTCGAACCCGCGAGAAAATTGACCGGCGGTGTCCGCCGTGACTTTCGCGCTTCGCTATGCGCTCGAAGGAAGCGCATACAGGCGAAGCGCGGAACCGGCTGGGCACCGCAGGGACGCTAAATTACACTGTCGAACCCTATATCCGGGTCCGTCGGCGCGTTGCCGGCCACTCCAGCGCCCACGTCCGGGGGGCGCCCAAGAGGCTGCGATTAGATCGAGCGCATAATGATACCTTATAATTTTTGGTGTTTTGCAGTAAAACCGGCCGGAATTGGTGGCACTTTTTTCTTTTGCTGTGCCGGTTTATCTGTCCCTTGAGCATTGTCGCAACGGGCTTGGCGCCCGCAGCACGGCAACTCAGCCCATTTTTCCGGTGACCGTATGGCTTTGAACCTGAACGACGTAACCCGCATCGCCCATCTGGCGCGGCTCGAATTGGCCGAGGGCGAAGCCCAGCAAACCCTGGGGCAGCTTAACAGCATCTTTGCGCTGGTCGAGAAAATGCAGGCGGTCGATACCACCGGCATCGCGCCGCTCGCCCATCCGGCCGAGCAGATCGGGGTCGTCGACCTGCGTTTGCGCGATGACCTGCCCAATGCGCAGATCGACCGCGCCGAATTCCAGCGCAGCGCACCGGCCACGCAGGATGGCCTGTACCTGGTGCCCAAGGTGATCGAGTAAGCACCGGCCCCCCAAGGGCGCTGCCGCCAACAACAAGACAATCAGCAGTAAGGACACGCACCATGCATCAAAAAAGTCTGACCGAGTTGCGCGCGGCATTGGCGAGCAAGGACATTTCGGCCGTCGAACTGGCGCGGCACTATCTGGCTCGCATCGATGCCGCTCGCGGTTTGAACGCATTCATCGGCGTCGATCCCGAACTGACGCTGGCCCAGGCCCAGGCGGCCGACGCGTTGCTCGCGCGCGGCGCGGGCGGCCCGCTGACCGGGCTGCCGATTGCACACAAGGATGTCTTCGTCACACGCGGCTGGAAGTCGACCGCCGGTTCGCGCATGCTGGAAAACTATCAAAGCCCGTTCGATGCCACCGTGGTCGAGCGCCTCGCGCAAGCGGGCATGGTCTGCGTGGGCAAGACCAATATGGACGAATTCGCGATGGGATCGTCCAACGAGAATTCCTACTTCGGACCGGTGCGCAACCCCTGGGACCGCAACGCGGTTCCCGGCGGCTCCTCGGGCGGCGCGGCGGTGGCGGTGGCCGCGCGTCTCGCGCCGGCAGCCACCGGCACCGATACCGGCGGCTCGATCCGCCAGCCGGCAGCCCTGACCGGCGTCACCGGCATCAAGCCGACCTATGGCCGCGTCTCGCGTTACGGCATGATCGCTTTCGCCTCGTCGCTGGATCAGGCCGGTCCGTTCGCGCAGAGCGCGGCCGACTGCGCACTGCTGCTCAATGCGATGGCCGGCTTCGACGCCAACGATTCGACCAGTCTCGAACGCGATGACGAGGACTACACGCGGCACCTGGGCCAAGGCTGGCAGGAGGGCACTGCCGCCGACAAACCGCTGGCCGGGCTGCGCATCGGCTTGCCGCGCGAATATTTCGGCGAGGGCCTGGCCGACGACGTGCGCAGCGCGATCCAAACGGCATTGGACGAATACAAACGGTTGGGCGCGACGCTGGTCGACGTGACGCTGCCGAAGACCGAACTGTCGATTCCGGTGTACTACGTGATCGCCCCGGCCGAGGCCTCGTCCAATCTGTCGCGTTTCGACGGCGTGCGCTACGGTCACCGCGCGGCCCAGTATCGCGACCTGCTCGACATGTACAAGAAGACCCGGGCCGAAGGCTTCGGTCCCGAGGTCAAGCGCCGTATCCTGGTTGGCGCCTATGTGCTTTCGCACGGCTATTACGATGCGTACTACCTGCAGGCACAGAAGATTCGCCGCATCATCGCGCAGGATTTTCAGCAGGCATTCGCGCAATGCGACGTGATCATGGGACCGGTCTCGCCGACGGTGGCGTGGGATCTGGGCGCCAAGTCCAGCGATCCGGTGCAGATGTATCTGGCGGACATCTACACGCTGTCGACCAGTCTCGCGGGCCTGCCCGGCATGAGCGTGCCGTGCGGCTTCGGCGGCACCGCATCGGCCCAGAGCAGCAAGCGCCCGGTGGGCTTGCAGATCATCGGCAATTATTTTCAAGAGGCGCGCATGCTGCAGGTTGCGGATGCATTCCAGCGCGTCACCGACTGGCATCTGCGCAGCCCGCAAGACCAGGTTAGCCAGCAGGCAGGAGTTTGATTATGCAGTGGGAAGTCGTCATCGGTCTGGAAACGCACACGCAGCTATCCACCGCGTCCAAGATATTTTCGTCGGCATCGACACGCTTCGGCGCCGCGCCCAACACGCAGGCTAGCGTGGTCGATCTCGCATTGCCGGGCACCTTGCCCGTGATGAACCGCGGCGCGGTCGAACGGGCGATCCGCTTCGGCCTCGCGATCGGCGCCACTATCGCGCCGCGCAGCGTGTTCGCGCGCAAGAATTATTTCTACCCGGACCTGCCCAAGGGCTATCAGATCAGCCAGTATGAAATCCCGGTGGTGCAGGGCGGCACATTGAAGATCCAGGTGCCAGCCAACGAGAAGGCCAAGCAGGCGGCCTACGAGAAGACTATCCAACTGACGCGCGCGCACCTCGAGGAGGACGCGGGCAAATCGCTGCACGAGGACTTCGCCGGCATGACCGGGATCGACCTGAATCGGGCCGGCACGCCGCTGCTCGAAATCGTCACCGAACCCGAAATGCGCAGCGCGGCCGAAGCCGTGGCCTATGCCAAGACGCTGCATGCGCTGGTGGTCTGGCTAGGCATCTGCGACGGCAATATGCAGGAAGGGTCGTTTCGCTGCGATGCCAACGTGTCGGTGCGTCCCGTGGGCCAACAGGAATTCGGTACGCGCGCGGAAATCAAGAACCTCAACTCGTTCCGCTTCCTTGAAGAAGCGATCAACTACGAGGTGCGTCGCCAAATCGAGCTGATCGAGGACGGCGGCACCGTGGTGCAGGAAACCCGGCTGTACGATCCGGATCGCCGCGAAACGCGTTCGATGCGAAGCAAGGAAGACGCGCACGACTACCGCTATTTCCCCGACCCCGATCTGGCACCGCTCGCGATCGGCGAGGACTGGATCGCCCGCGTGCGCGGGGAGCTGCCGGAACTGCCGGCAGCGATGCAGGTGCGCTTCACCGAGCAATACGGTTTGTCGCCATACGACGCCAGTGTGCTGACCGCAAGCCAGGCGATGGCCGCCTATTTCGAGGCAGTGGTGGCGCTGTGTGGGGCCGCGCAGGCCAAGACGGCCGCCAACTGGATCATGGGCGACGTGTCGGCGCAGCTGAACCGCGACGACCTCGACATCGGCCAGTGCCCGGTATCTGCCAAGCAGCTGGCGCTGCTGTTGCAGCGCATCGCCGACGGCACCATCTCGAACAAGATCGCCAAGGAAATTTTCCTGGCGATCTGGGAAGAGCAGGCGAGCGACGACGAGGCGGCCGACCGCATCATCGAGGCCAAGGGCTTGAAGCAGATCTCCGATAGCGGGGCACTCGAGGCTATCATCGACGAGGTGCTGGCGGCCAACGCGAAGTCGGTCGAAGAGTACCGAGCGGGCAAGGAGAAAGCCTTCAATGCGCTGATCGGCCAGGCGATGAAGGCAACGCGCGGCAAGGCCAATCCGCAGCAGGTCAACGAACTGCTCAAGAAGAAGCTGTCGTAAAGCATACCGGCGCAAAGGGTAGCGAGAGGAGAAGGCGAGCCGTGGCAAAAAACAGCTTGGACGATTTTCGGGTGCCTTTTTTTGTGGCGAACAGCGCCCTGACCGGCCATGCGAGCGAGAGTGCGCACGCGCTGGTCGCCAATCGTGCGTTCTCGCTGAAGCAGTACGATACGGCTTCCAAGCCTTTCTCGCGCGGTTCCAAAGACGACGATCTGGCGCGCTTGACCGAGCTTGGCGCACGCCTCGACAGCTTGCAGAACCGTCTGCATGCGCAGAAGATCAAGCGCGTGCTGCTGGTGCTGCAAGGGATGGATTCGAGCGGCAAGGACGGCACCATCCGCACGGTGTTCCGCGAGGTGGACCCGCTAGGCCTGAACGTGACAGCGTTTCGTGTGCCGTCCGAATACGAGGCCCAGCACGACTTCCTCTGGCGCGTGCATGCGCGCGTGCCGGCCGGCGGCGAGCTGACCATCTTCAATCGCAGTCACTACGAGGATGTGTTGGTGCCGCGCGTGCTCGGCCAGATCGACGAGCACGAATGCGAAAGGCGCTATCATCACATTCGCGGCTTCGAAACGCTATTGGCCGAGACCGGCACCACCATCGTCAAATGCTTCCTGCATATTTCCAAGGGCGAACAGCGTGCGCGCCTGCAAGCCCGTGCCGACGACCCGGAAAAGCACTGGAAGCTAGATCGCAGCGATATCGATGCGCGCAAGCACTGGGGCGACTATCAGGGCGCCTACGAAGCCGCGCTCGCCGCGACCTCCACCCCACATGCGCCCTGGTACGTGATACCCGCCGACTCCAAGCTGCATCGCAATGTGATGGTCGCCGAACTGATGTGTCTGGCGATGGAAGGATTGGATCTGACGTATCCGCCCTTCGACCCCTCGCTGGTCGGCATCAAGATCGTCTGATGATGTCGCGCAGCGCAAGGCCCCTGCCTGTGTCACCCCTCTATCAACCCGACGGACGATATGTCCGTCTGCCAAGGATAATTTCATGTTTCGAGTGATATCGGCCAACCTGAACGGCATCCGCTCCGCGGTGAACAAAGGCTTTCTCGACTGGCTCGCCAAGCAGAACGCCGATTTCGTCTGCATGCAGGAGCTGAAGGCTCAGGAGGCCGACATGTCGGCGGCGATGCTGGCCCCGCCCGGCTATCACGGGTATTTCCACTATGCCGAGAAGAAGGGCTATAGCGGCGTCGGCATCTACGCGCGGCGCCAGCCGGATCGGGTGGTGGTCGGCCTGGGTGTACCTGAAATCGATGCGGAAGGTCGGTATCTCGAATTGGTATTCGGCAATTTGTCGGTGGTCTCGGTCTATTTGCCGTCGGGTTCCAGCGGCGAGATCCGGCAGGAAGTGAAGTTCGCCTTCATGGAGCATTTCTTCGGTCACCTGGCCGAACTCGCTCGCGCTGGCCGCGAAGTGATCCTGTGCGGCGACTGGAATATCGCACACAAGGAAATCGACCTGAAGAATTGGAAGGGCAACCTGAAGAATTCGGGCTTCCTGCCGGAAGAGCGTGCCTGGCTCACGCGCGTGTTCGACGAGTTGGGCTGGGTCGATGTGTATCGGCGTCTGCATCCGGATACGACGGATGCAGCCTATACGTGGTGGAGCAATCGGGGGCAGGCCTGGGCCAAGAACGTGGGCTGGCGCATCGACTATCAGATTGCGACGGACGGCATCGCTCGCACCGCAAAAGCGACTTCGGTCTACAAGGACGAGCGCTTCAGCGACCACGCGCCGTTGACGATGGACTACGGTTACGCGGTCTGAGACGGCTCGCAGGTCAACCCGGCGCCAGCTCATGGACAAGGAAACACGCTCGAAGCCAGCCGGGACTGCGTCGGCGCAACTGCTGCAGCGCGCGTTGGCGAGTCACCAGCAGGGCCGCCTGGCGGAAGCGGAGGCGCTGTACCGGGAGATCCTGGCACGCGATCCTGAGCATTTCGACGCGCTGCATCTAAGCGGCGTCATCGCCTACCAGCAGGGGCGCTACGATGCCGCGGTCGAGTCGATCGGGCGCGCGCTGATGCGGGAGCGCACCCAGGCGGCGCCATACTCCAATCTTGGCCTGACGCTACTTGCGCAGGGCCGGCACGAGGCGGCCCTGGCCTGCTTCGAGCAGGCACTGGCCTTGCAGCCTGATCAAGCCGGCTCCCATAACAATCGTGGCAATGCCCTGCGCGGTCTGAAGCGCAATCAGGAGGCGCTCGCCTGCTACGATAGGGCGCTCGCGTTGCAGCCCGATTTCGCGCTGGCGCACAGCAATCGCGGCAATATCCTGCAGGATCTGCAGCGGCACGAGGATGCGCTCGCCGGCTATGACGCGGCGCTTGGCCTGCAGCCGAATTACGCGGAAGCGCACAACAATCGCGCGCACGCGCTACGCCGGCTGAATCGCCTGGACGAGGCGCTCGCGTCCTGCGAGCGCGCGCTGCAGATCCGGCCCGAGTATGCAGAAGCGCATAACAATCGCGGCAATATTCTGCAGGACCTGGGGCAACATGAGACGGCGTTGGCCAGCTATGCCCGTTCGCTTGCACTGCGCCCCGATTATGCCGAGGCGCATCTGAACGATGGGCTGTGCCGTCTGTCGTTGGGCGACTTCGAGCGCGGCTGGCGGGCATATGAGTGGCGCTGGGCTTCGCCGACCCATCGTTCGGCCCGCCGCGATTTTACGCAGCCGCTGTGGCTCGGCCAGTTTTCGCTGGCGGGCAAGACGCTGCTGCTGCATGCCGAGCAAGGGCTGGGCGATACGCTGCAGTTTTGCCGCTTCGCGCCGCAATTGGCAGCGCAGGGCGCGAGGGTCCTGCTCGAAGTCCAGGCGCCGCTCGCCGGTTTGCTGGCATCGCTCGCCGGGGTCTCGCGCGTGGTGGTCCAGGGCGAGCCGCTGCCGGATTTCGATTATCACTGCCCGCTGCTGAGCCTGCCGCATGGATTGCGCTTGAGCCTGGCGCATCTGCCGTCCACCGTGCTGCCCTACCTGGCCGTAGATCCGGTGCGCGCGGCGCAGTGGCGAGCGCGTCTTGCGGCCTGTCCGCGTCCCTGGGTCGGTGTCAGTTGGTCCGGCAATCCGACCCACGTCAACGACCACAACCGCTCGCTGCCGCTCGCGGCGCTGGACGATCTGTGGCTGCGCCCGGGCACGGTGATCGCCGTGCAGACCCGGATGGCTTCAGCCGAGCGAGACGCCTTCAGGGCGATGGGCGGGATCGATCCCGCCGAGCTGCTGGGCGATTTTGCGGATACGGCCGCCCTGCTGAGCTGCGTCGACCATGTGCTGACGGTGGACACCGCCAGCGCCCATCTGGCGGGTGCGATGGCATTGCCGACCACCTTGCTGCTGCCGTTCAATGCCGATTTCCGCTGGCTGATCGGGCGCGACTACAGTCACTGGTATCCGACTCTGCGCATTGCGCGCCAGGCCCGAATGGGCGATTGGTCCGATGCCGTGGCGCAGGCATTGGCGAGCTTGCCGTCCGCTTGAACCGGCAGGCATCGAGCGTGAACGCGGCACCGGCCCGGGCGCGCGCCGCTGAATCCGTGCTGTGGCCAAACCCTGGTGGGGCCTAGTCGGCGTTGTCGAGCTGCTCGACGCGGCGCGCGCTGGCCGCGTAACCGACGCCCTGATATGCCGGTAACCGGCTGATCGGCTTGCTCACTGCCCGCGCATAGAGCGCCAGCATGTCGCGCATATGCTTTTGCATGTCGACGATGCGACGGCCGTCGAACGGATGGGTTTGCACGTACGGTTGCCGGGCCAGCCGATTGACCCCGTCAAGCTTGTACCACAGCGAAATCGCCGCGCGCGGATCGTAGCCTGCGCGGGCGGCGACTTCCGAACCGATCACGTCGGCTTCGATTTCGTCGTCGTGCGTATAGGCGAGCGCGAGCCAGGCGGTGTCGCTCGGCGGCGTGTCATTCAGGCCTGCAATGCGGGCGAGGCCGAACAGGCGCGCGATGCTGCGCGCCGAGCGCGGCGTGTCGGTTTGCGCATGATCGCGCGCATGTTCGCGCAGCCCGTGGGCGATTTCATGGCCCAACAGCATGGCGAGTTCGTTGTCGCTGAGGTGCAGGCGTTCGAGCATCCCGGTCGTGATCACCAGCTTGCCGCCGGGCAGGCACAGCGCTTCGATCGGGCGCGCTTCGATCACGTTGATCTCCCAATGCCAGTCGCGCGAGCGGTCGTTCCATTTGAGCGCGTACGGGATCAGCTTGGTGGCGATCGCGCGCACGCGCAGCACGGTTTTGTTCTTGTCGCCGAGCAGGCGCTTTTCGCGGGCGGCCGCCGCGATCAGCAGCGCATATTGCTGGTCTGCCTGCTGCTCGATCTGTTCGGGCGGCACCCGGTTGCGGAACATCGCGCTGTTGCCGCCGTCGGTCTGGGCGGCGGCAGCGGCGGAGGCCACCACGGCGGACGAGGGCGCCGCTGGGGCGGCGCACGCGCCGCGGCCGAGGGCCAGCAGACTCAAACCAAGCAGCAGGAATGCGCTGCGTGAACGCAGTGCGGACGGCGCATAACGCAAATTCATCGACGACTCCATGGCGCGACGCGGGTCAGGATCAGGATGCCGGGGATCGCCAGCACACTGCACAGCAGGAAAAATTCCGGCCAGCCTAACATTTTTTGCAGATAGCCGGCACCGGCGTTGGCAAAGGTGCGGGGCACCGAGGCCAGGCTGGTGAACAGCGCGAATTGGGTGGCCGTATAGCGCGGATCGGTCGCGCTCGCGATATAGGCGGTGAAGGCCGCGGTACTCAGGCCGGTCGCGAACGCCTCGAAGGCGATCACCGTCCCCAGGCCCAGTTCCGAACGGCCGTGTCGCGCCAGCCACATAAAGCCCAGGATGGACAGCAATTGCGTGATGCCGAAGACCCACAGTCCGCGCGAGATGCCGATGCGCATCAGCCAGATGCCGCCGACCAGGCCGCCGGCGATGCTCGCCCAAAAGCCGCTCGTCTTGGCGATCACGCCCAGTTCGGTCTTGGTGAAACCCAGATCGAGATAGAAGGTGGTCGAGAGCGAGGTCGCCATGCTGTCGCCCAGCTTGTACAGGAAGATAAAGGCCAATACCAGCAGCGCGCCGCGCCAGCCGTCGCGCGCGAGGAATTCGCGAAACGGCAGCACCACCGCCTGTTCCAGCGTCTTGGGCGGGGCCCCCGGGGTGCGCGGCTCGCCGATCACGAGCGAGGTGATGATGCCCGGCACCATAAACGCGGCGGTAATGATGAAGACGGCCGCCCAACTCATATGGTCCGACAGAATCAACGACAAGGCACCCGGCACCAGTCCGGCCACCTTATAGGCATTCACGTGGACTGCCGTGCCCAGACCCTGTTCGGCATCGTCCAGCAGTTCGCGCCGATAGGCATCGATCACGATGTCCTGGCTGGCGCTGAAAAAGGCCAGTGCGGCAGCTAATGCAGCGACGGTCCAGAGGTCGTGGCTGGGCGAGAAAAAGCCCATGCTGGCGATGATCGCCGCGGTCACGATCTGCGTCAGCAGCATCCAGCCGCGCCGGCGGCCCGGCCGCCAGCCGCCCAGCCCCGGCACGAAGCGGTCCATCAGCGGCGCCCAGAGGAATTTCCATGAATACGGAAACTGCAGCAGCGCGAACAGGCCGATCGCCTTGATGTCGACGCCGGCCGAACGCAGCCAGACCTGCAATAAGGTAATCAGGATGAAAAGAGGCAGCCCGGAACTGAAACCGAGGAACACGCAGATCAGCATGCGCGTATTGAAATACGCGCGCCATCCGCTGTGCGGATGGGCGGACGGCCGCGCCGCGCCCGGATGGGACGCGCGGTCCGGCGGCACGGCGCCGCTCACAGGCAAGATGCCGCGGCAAGAGGCGGCTGTAGCGGCTGGAACAGGATGCGGAGAGCTTGAGGCAAACGGCGTGGTGGCATGGCGTATCAGTGATAGGGACGTAGCAGCGCGGATCTGGTCAGCCGTCTATGCTACCCGATTGGCGATTTGACCCTATACACTCGCTGCGCCGCGCACCCGATAGACCGCAAGGCTAGCACGCCAGTTGCATCCCCAGCGTATGGTCTGGTTCCCGTGCAGCACGCTGCGCTCGATGATTTCGATGCCCACTTCGGGCGCCAGCGCTTCGAAATCGCGGATCGTCAGTACCCGGACGTTCGGCGTATTGTGCCATTGGTAGGGCAGGGCTTTGGAAACCGGCATGCGCCCGCGCAAGACCTCGAGCCGATGCGGCCAGTACCCGAAATTCGGGAACGATACGATGGCTTCGCGCGCGACGCGCACGGTCTCGCGCAGGATTGCAGCCGTGTGGTGGATGGTCTGCAGCGTTTGCGACAGGATGGCCAGGTCGAAACTGTGATCCTCGAACAGGCGCAGGCCGTCCTCGAGGTTTTGCTGGATCACGTTGACGCCCTTTTGCGCGCAGGCGAGTACGCCGACGTCATTGATTTCGATGCCGTAGCCCTGGATGCCGAGCTCCTCGCGCAGCAAGGCCAATAGCGAGCCGTCGCCGCAACCGAGGTCGAGCACGCTGGAGTTGGGTTCGACCCAGCGCGCGATGGTGCGGAAGTCGGCCCGGGTGGTCAGCGATTCGAATATACGGGCGCGCTCGCTGGCGGCGTGCGCGGCGTTGGCCGTGGCCGTGGCGATTGCGTTAATGTGGGCGGCGGAACCGTTCATGCGCCGATCTCCTTGGCAATGCGTTCGTAGTAGGCGCGTACCAGATCGTGATAGCGCGCGTCGTCGAGCAGGAAGGCATCGTGTCCGTGGGGTGCGTCGATCTCGGCGTACGTGACGGTACGTTTGTGGTCGAGCAGGGCCTTGACCAGTTCGCGCGAACGGGCCGGCGCGAAGCGCCAGTCGGTCGAGAACGACACCACCAGGTATTGCGCGCGGGTGTGCGCGAGCGCGGCCGTGAGGTCGCCGCCGTAAGCCTTGGCCGGGTCGAAATAATCGAGCGCGCGGGTGATCAGCAAATAGGTGTTGGCGTCGAAATAGTTGGCGAACTTGTCGCCCTGGTAGCGCAGGTACGATTCCACCTCGAATTCGACGTCGAAGCTGAACTGATAGTCGTCGCCGCCCGCGGCCAGCGCATCGCGCTGCAGCGCCCGGCCGAACTTGGTCGCCATATCGTCGTCCGACAGATAGGTGATGTGGCCTATCATGCGGGCGACGCGCAGCCCGCGGCGCGGCTTGACGTTGTACGCGTAGTAGTCGCCGCCGTGAAAGTCGGGGTCGGACAGGATCGCCGAACGCGCGACTTCATTGAAGGCGATGTTCTGCGCCGACAGCTTCGGCGTCGAGGCGACCACCACGCAGTGACCCAGGCGCTCCGGATACATCAGGCTCCACGCGAGCGCCTGCATGCCGCCCAGGCTGCCGCCCATCACCGCGGCAAAGCGCTCGATGCCGAATGCGTCGGCCACGCGGGCCTGTGCATTGACCCAATCCTCGACAGTGATGACCGGAAAGCTGGCGCCATAGGGCGCGCCGGTGGCCGGATCGATGCTCATCGGGCCGGTCGAGCCGAAGCAGGAGCCGAGGTTGTTGACGCCGATCACGAAGAAGCGGTCGGTGTCGAGCGGCTTGCCGGGGCCGACCATGTTGTCCCACCAGCCGACGTTGCTCGGATCGTTTTCGTAGGCGCCGGCGACGTGATGCGACGCGTTCAGCGCGTGGCATACCAGCACGGCGTTCGTGCGCGCCGCATTCAATTCGCCGTAGGTCTCGACCATCAGGTCGTAGGCGGCGAGCTGGCTGCCGTTTTGCAGCGCGAGCGGCTCGGCGAAATGCATGGTCTGCGGCGTAACGAAGGGGCGTGCGCCACTGCGACGGTCGAGTTCGACCAGGGTTTCGGTCGGATTTTTGGCCTGCGTTTCCGTCCGAGTTCCGGCCCGTTTATTTTCGGCTGGATTCCTGGTGCCAGCCGGCAATGCCGCTGCCGGGTCCAGCGTCTCGGGAGTAGCTTGGGCATCCAGTGCCGCGGTCGACGATTCCATATTTCCACCAATCAGTGGCTAAGGGCCGGCGAAGCGCGGTAGGACAGTGAGGGGCGCTGCTGACGACCTCTTTAGCCGCATTTATTGAACCTGGGCCGCTTGCGCCGCGGCACATGCCGCCTTCGCTGGTGGTCCAGGATTCCCGCGCCCGCAATCGAGTCAGCAAATCGGCGCGTGGAGGCGAGCCTGGGACTCTGCCTCAGGCGGAAGTATACCGCAAACGCGTGGTCGCCATAGCGCTGCCTGGACCGCCCGGTAGCGCGGCCAGCGGGCGAAAGCCGGGGGCGGTTCGGGTATCGAGCGGGGCGCCCGTCAGCTCAGCAGGATGCGCAATTGGGCGTCGGCCTGCTCCGTCGGGCGACGCGCAAAGCCGCTGTTGGCGTAGCGATGCCAGCGCCCGAGCACATAGCTCAGCACCAGGCTGGCGCGCAGCGCCGGGTCGTAGTCGTCCGGCAGCGTGCCGGCGCCGACCGCGAGCTTCAGAGTCTGTCGCAGCGACGCTTCGATGCGGTCCTGCATCTGGTTCATGCGCTCCGGCAGGCGCGGATGCTCGCCGACTAGCGCGGCGCCAGTCAGCACACGCGTCATGCCCGGATTCTTGTCGGCGAAGCCGAGCAGCATCATGCCGATTGCGCGTACCTGACGCACGCCATCCGGCTCCTTCTGCGCAATCTGGTTGATCAGGGTGAACAGCGTATGCTCGATGAATTCGATCAGCCCTTCGTACATCTGGGCCTTGCTTGCGAAGTGGCGGTACAGCGCCGCTTCCGATACCTCGAGCCGGGCAGCCAGTGCCGCGGTGGTGATCTTCTCGGTCTTGGGTTGCTCCAGCATGGCGGCGAGGGCCTGCAGGATCATCTCGCGCCGTTCGCCCGGGCGTGCGCGCACGCGGGGCGCGGCGGCGCCGGACTCGGGGGCTACGTTCGCTTGCCGGGAACTGGATTGCCGCATGGATTCCACCTCGAGCCGGTGCTAGGGCCTGCTATTAGTATGAACAGACCCTGGTATGTAGCGATTTTAGGGAGCGAATGCGGTGATCGACATAATGCGGGCGCCCGGACCCGCTTGAAGTGGGGCCGGGCAGGTGGCCGACCATCCAGACCGTACGCAGGCCCAGCCGCTTATAACGCTTCAGATGGCCGCGCGTGTCCTCGACCAGGATCGCGCAATCGGCACGTACGCGCGCGCGCCGCAGCACGCGGCGCAGCATCGGGCGATCGGGCTTGGCGCGCCAGGCCCGGCCGTCCTGCATCTGTTCGATCGCGATCACGCGCTCGAACAGGCCGGCGATGCCGAGCACTTCCAGCACCTGGCGCGCATAGTTTTCCGGGCCGTTGGTCAAGATCAGCTTGCGGCCGGGTAGCGCGCGCAGCAGCGGGGCCAGGCCGCGTTCGGCGCGCACCAGCGGGGTCAGGTCGCCCAGGGCATGGACTTCGCGCAGAAACGCGTGCGGATCGATCGCATGGTGGCGCAGCAGGCCGAGCAGAGTCGCGCCGTAGCGGCGGGTGTAGTCGCGCCGCAGGCGGTCGGCCTCGTTGCGATCGACTTGGGCCACGCGCGCGACGTAATCGGTCATCAGGCGATTGATGGCCGGGAAGATCGCGTGCGAGGCCGCGTGCAGCGTATTGTCGAGGTCGAACAGCCAGACCGGCGCGCGGGACGAAATACGCGTGCGGCGGGGGACGGCGCGGGCGGGTTTCATGGTGGATGCGGCGCGAGCCTGAGCGCGCGCCGCTTGGCTCAGTGCGAGCGGATCATGGTACCGAACGGCTGTTCGGTCAGGATTTCCAGCAGCACCGAGTGCTCGATCCGGCCATCGACGATATGCACCGAGCGCACGCCGCTCTTGGCCGCATCCAGCGCCGACGAAATTTTCGGCAGCATGCCGCCGGAAATCGTGCCGTCGGCAAACAGGGCGTCGATCTCGCGCGCCGACAGGTCGGTCAGCAACGTGCCCTGCTTGTCGAGCACGCCGGGAATGTTGGTCATCATGACCAGCTTTTCGGCGTTCAGGACCACGGCCAGTTTGCCGGCCACCAAATCGGCATTGATGTTGAACGAGAGGCCGTTCTCGTCGAAGCCGATCGGCGAAATCACCGGAATGAAGGCGTCGTCCTGCAGCGCCTTGACTACCGCCGGGTTGATCGCTTCGACTTCGCCGACCTGGCCGATGTCGAGGAATTCGCCCGGATTGTCGCGATCCGGCATCAGCAGCTTGCGCGCATGGATCAGCCCGCCGTCCTTGCCGGTCAAACCGACGGCATGACCGCCGTAATGGTTGATCAGCATCACGATGTCCTGCTGCACTTCGCCGCCGAGCACCCATTCGACCACTTCCATGGTTTCCTCGTCGGTCACGCGCATGCCCTGCACGAAGACACCTTGCTTGCCGATTTTCTTCAGCGCCTGATCGATCTGCGGGCCGCCGCCGTGCACAATGACCGGATTGATGCCGACCAGCTTCAGCAACACCACGTCCCGCGCGAAGCCCTGCTTTAACCGTTCGTCGGTCATTGCATTGCCGCCGTATTTGATGACTATGGTCTTACCGTGGTACTGGCGGATATACGGCAGTGCCTCCGCCAGGATTTCGGCTTTGAGGGCGGGTGCGATCTGCGAAATATCGGGGAAATCGGACATGGCGGCAGGCAGGGGCTAAAAGTGACGAGTAAAAGCCGATGGCGAAGGGGGCCAAAAACGGAGCCAAACACTCGCAATGCGAGTTGCCGAAATTGTACAGGACTCGGCGGCCGTACCAGGGATTACTTGGGCCTTTGCCACATACACACAACGCCGGCCGCCATGGGCGGGCGCCGCGCCGCCTGGTTGTGCCCTGATCGCCTTGGTTGCCGCGCCGCCCGCGGCCCAGTAAAGTGGGCCCATTTGGCGCGCAGTCTTGCCCTCGCGTGCCGCCGGATACGGACCTCATGACCGATAGCCAGGATAGCCGGACCGTCGACCCCACCCAGTTCGAACGCCTGCGCGTGCAGTTGATCCGCTTTGCTCGGATTCATCTGCGCCAGGACGCGGCGGTCGAGGACGTGGTGCAGGACACCCTGATCGCACTGATTGAACACCCGGAGCGCTTTGCCGGCCAGTCGTCGCTGAAGACCTACGCGATCGGCATCCTCAAGCACAAGATCGTCGACGTGCTCAGGCGCGGCCAACGCGAGGTGGCCCTTCATAGCGACGAAGACGACAATCCGGCGGCCGATCTGGCGGCGCTTGATGCGCTGTTCGACGAAACCGGCCATTTCCGCGAGCGGCCGAACGACTGGGGCGATCCGGACGCGAATTTCGAGCGCAAGCAATTCTTCGAAATCCTCGAGCTGTGTGTCGAGCGCCTGCCGGCCAAGATCGCGCAGATTTTCATGATGCGGGAGTGGCTTGAACTCGAGACCGAAGAAATCTGTCAGGAATTGGGCATTACCGCGACCAACGCATGGGTGATGTTGTATCGGGCGCGAATGCGCTTGCGCGAGTGCCTGCAGCTGAATTGGTTCGGCATGGCGCCCGGCGTACCCGAACACCGAGCATAAGGCGGAGGCACAGATGAAAATCCGGCTGCAATGTCGCGAGGCGCACCGCTTGGCGATCGAGGGTATGGACCGGCGCCTGACGCTGGGCGAACGCCTGCGCCTGCGCGCCCATCTGCTGGCGTGCGACGCCTGTACCACGCTGGGCGCGCAGATGCGGCTGCTGCGCGGCGCGATGCAGCGCCTCGGACGCGACGCGCCACGCTAGCGGCGCGCAAAATCGGGCTGGCCGAACAGATGGCGCGGCAGATTGTCGCGCCGCACCCACACGACACCGGTGCATACAGGCACGACGTAGCACGACGCATGCATGGCCGACACGCTACACTGCGCGCATGACACCTCTTACGCAAACCGGCCGCCTGCATCTGGACCAGCTGTTCTGGCTGCGTTGCCTGGCGATCATGGGCCAGTTCGTGACGATCGCGGTAGTGCAGGTGCTGTTGCACGTCCATCTACCGCTCGCGCCGATGCTGTGCGTGATCGTGCTGGAAATCACTTTCAACGCCTGGACCTGGCTGCGCGCGTCGCAGCGGGGACGCCGCGAGACCGATGCCGAGCTGTGCGGCCAGCTGTTCGTCGATCTGCTGGTGCTGTCGGCGCTGCTGTTTCTGTCGGGCGGCACCACCAACCCCTTCGTTTCGCTCTATCTGCCTTCGCTGGCGATCGCAGCCGCGGTGCTGCCGCTGCGCCTCGCGCTGTGGATTGCGCTCTTGGCGGTGGTCTGCTATTTCCTGCTCGGCATCTATGCGCTGCCGCTGCAGATGGACGATCCCCTGCGCCTGTTCGACGATTTCCGGATGGGCTTGTGGGTCAATTTCATGGTCAGCGTCGGCTTGATCGTCTGGTTCGTCTCGCGCATGTCGCGGGCGCTGCGCATGCGTGATGCCGCGCTGGCCTATGCGCAGCAGCGCCTCTTGCGCGACGAGCGCGTGGTTGCATTGGGCGCCCAGGCCGCGAGCGTCGCGCACGAGATCGGCACGCCCTTGGCCTCGGTACTCCTGATCAGCGAGGAGTTGCGCCTGGCGGCGCAGGACGAACCGCATCTGGTCCAGTTCGGGGCCGATCTGAAGCTGCTGGAACAGCAGGTCGCGTTATGCCAGTCGGCGCTCGCGCGATTGCGGGTGCGCGCAGAATCGGGCAGCCGGCAAAGCGTCGATGCCTGGCTGCCTGGTTTTGTCGAGGAGTGGCGCTTGCGTCATCCGCACGTGGCGATGGAAATCGTCGGCACGATACCGCTTGGCGCGGTATTGGGCGATACCGTGGCGGTCGGGCAGATCCTGACCATCCTGCTCGACAATGCGGCGCGCGCGAGCCGCGATTTCGTTACGCTGGAGGCGCGTTTGGTGCACACGGGGGACGGCGACGTGCCTGACGGCGGCAGCGGCGAACAAGTCGAGTTCCTGATTTGCGATCGCGGCCCGGGCGTGCCCACCGCGTTGCGCGACACCCTGGGCTCGGTGCCCGTCGAAAGCACGCAAGGCGGCCAGGGGGTGGGCTTGTATCTGGCGTATGCGACGGCGGCTCAACTGTCCGGCTCGATTGCATTGCGGGATGCGCCGGAACGTGGCACGCTGGCTGTATTGTGTTTGCCCAGTCTGGGCAGATAAAACCTTTTACCGACAACTAGCGATATGAATTTCCTGGTCATCGACGACGATGAGGTATTCGCGGGGATCCTCGCACGCGGCCTGGTAAGGCGCGGTTTTACCGTGCATCAGGCGCACACGGCGGAAACAGCCCTGAAACTGGCCGACGCGCTGCCGTTCAGCCAGATCACGGTGGACCTGCACCTGGGCAACGATTCCGGCTTGTCGCTGATCGCGCCGCTGCGCGACCAGCACCCCGACGCCCGGATCCTGGTGCTGACGGGCTACGCGAGCATCGCGACCGCGGTGCAGGCAGTCAAGGATGGCGCCGACAACTACCTGGCCAAGCCGGCCACGGTGGAAACCATCCTGGCCGCCCTGGCGCAGGATGCGAGCGAGGCGCGCGCCGAAGAGGCGCTGGAAAAACCGGCAACCCTGTCGGTTGCACGCCTGGAATGGGAACATATCCAGCGTGTGCTGTCCGAACACGATGGCAATGTGTCGGCCACCGCCCGGGCCTTGAACATGCATCGCCGCACGCTGCAGCGCAAGCTTGCCAAGCGCCCGGTCAAGCAATAAGGCAGACCGGGCGCATAGAGCGAAAAAGGGCGCAAAGGAGCGGCAGGCGATCGCGCCTGCCCCGCGCTACAGCACGTAACGCGACAGATCCTCGTTCTGCGCGACTTCGCCCAGCGCCTGATTGACATAGTCCGCATCGATCTCGAGCGGCTTGCCGGCATGGTTGCCGGCCGAGAACGAGACGTCCTCGAGCAGCTTTTCGATCACCGTGTACAGGCGGCGCGCGCCGATGTTCTCGGTCTTCTCGTTCACGGCGTAAGCGATTTCGGCCATGCGGCGGATCCCCTGCGCGGTGAAGTCCAGCGTCACGCCTTCCGTCGCGAGCAGCGCCTGGTATTGCTTGACGAGGCTTGCGTCGGTGCCTATCAGGATCGCCTCGAAGTCCTCGACCGACAGCGATTCCAGTTCGACTCGGATCGGAAAGCGGCCCTGCAATTCCGGGATCAGGTCGCTGGGCTTGGCCAGATGGAAGGCCCCGCTGGCGATGAACAGGATGTGGTCGGTGCGGATCATGCCGAACTTGGTGCTGACCGTGGTGCCTTCGACTAGCGGCAGCAAATCGCGCTGCACGCCCTGGCGCGACACTTCACCCCCGCCGCCGACATCGCTGCGCGAGGCGATCTTGTCGATTTCGTCGAGAAACACGATGCCGTTTTGCTCGACATTCTGGATCGCCAGCTGCTTGACTTCGTCTTCGTTGAGCAGCTTGCCGGCTTCCTCGTCGATCAGCAGCTTCATCGCTTCCTTGATCTTCAGCTTGCGATGCACTCTCTTGTGCTGGCCGAGATTGGCGAACACGCTGCGGATCTGGTCGGTCATGTCCTCCATGCCCGGCGGCCCCATGATTTCCATCGACGGCGTCGGTGCGTCCAGATCGAGCTCGATGTCCTTGTCGTCGAGCTGGCCTTCACGCAGCCGCTTGCGGAACACCTGGCGCGTTGCGTTGTCGCTGTCGGCGCCGCTGCCGCCTTCCAGCGCGCGGGCACTCGGCAGCAGCACGTCGAGGATGCGGTCTTCGGCCAGATCCGCCGCGCGGGTTTTCACCTTGCGCATTTCGTTTTCGCGGGTCTGCTTGATCGCGATTTCGGCCAGGTCGCGGATGATGCTGTCGACGTCGCGTCCAACGTAGCCGACTTCGGTGAACTTGGTCGCTTCGATCTTGATGAACGGCGCATCGGCGAGCTTGGCCAGACGGCGCGCGATCTCGGTCTTGCCGACCCCGGTCGGCCCTATCATCAGGATGTTCTTCGGCGTGATCTCATGGCGCAGCGGTTCGGCCACCTGCTGGCGCCGCCAGCGGTTGCGCAGGGCGACGGCCACCGCGCGTTTGGCCTTGTTCTGGCCGATGATGTGTTTGTCGAGTTCCGAGACGATCTCTGCGGGATTCATGATACTCATGGGCTGTCCTGGGTGTTCTGCGGTTTCCCGCTGTGCTGCCGCTCGCGGGCGGCGGGTGGCGGCGGGTTTATTTGGCTGTTTCGACGGTATCGATGGTTTCGATCACGCGGTTGTGATTGGTATAGATGCACATGTCGGCGGCGATGCTCAGTGACTTCTCGACGATATCGCGCGCGCCCAGTTCAGTGTTGCTGGCGAGCGCTGCGGCCGCGGCTTGGGCGTAGGCGCCGCCCGAGCCGATCGCGCAGATGCCGTTTTCCGGCTCCAGCACGTCGCCGTTGCCGGTCAGCACCAGCGTGGCGTCGGCGTCGGCGGCGATCAGCATGGCTTCGAGACGGCGCAGCGCGCGATCGGTGCGCCAATCCTTGGCCAGCTCCACTGCAGCCCGGGTCAGATTGCCTTGATGCTTTTCCAGCTTGGCTTCGAAGCGGTCGAGCAGGGCGAATGCATCGGCGGTGCCGCCGGCGAAGCCCACCAGAACCTTGCCGTTATAAATGCGCCGCACTTTGCGCGCGCTGCCTTTCATCACGATATTGCCGAGCGTGACCTGGCCGTCGCCGCCTAGCGCGACTTCCTTGCCGCGCCGTACCGAGACGATGGTGGTGCCGTGATACTGCTCCATGGGATTTCCTTGCAGGTGTCTGTGGGAGTGGGTCGTCGGCCGATGGCTGCCTGCGCGGATGGGCGCTTCGGCGCGACGGTGGCGGCCGAAGCTCGCACTTCCTATTCAGTTTAGGGCATTCGGCGGATTATCAAGAGCCATGCTACGGGGCACGCGCCGGGCAAAATAAAACCCCCCGCGACCCTTCGATCGTCGGGGGGCTGGCTGGCATGCCGGGCTTAGCCGGCCATGCCGCCGGGGTCAGTCGCCGAACAGCTTCTGGCGCAGTTCACGGCGTTCCTGGGCTTCCAGCGAAAGGGTCGCGGTCGGGCGCGCGAGCAGGCGGGGAATGCCGATCGGCTCGCCGGTTTCCTCGCACCAGCCGTATTCGCCGGACTCGATGCGGGCGAGCGATTGCTGCACCTTCTTCAGCAGCTTGCGTTCGCGGTCGCGCGTGCGCAACTCCAGCGCATGCTCTTCTTCGATGGTCGCACGGTCGGCAGGATCCGGCACGATCACGGTCTCGCGCAGGTTTTCGGTGGTTTGGCCAGCATTGCGGAGGATTTCAGTCTGCAACTGCTCAAGCTTGCTTTTGAAGAAAGCAAGTTGATCCTCGTTCATGTACTCCTTCTCGCCCATCTTCAGGAGTTCGGCTTCGGTCAAGAGTCGTTTCGTCGTCATCTGGCTTGCTGTCTTCCATGTCGGGTATGAGGCCCACGCTAATGCGTTGCCCGCAATCGGCGGCACAGGCATTCCGCCCGTCGGGATACGGCTCATGCCCGTATCTTTTCCGCAGCTGCGGGGGCGAACTCCTACAGTTGACCGATACTTCGCCGGCAGACCGGCGGTGGTTCGTTTTCGTTCTCTAGCGGCGACGTATTGTAACTGAATCGAGTCGGTGTTCCGCAACTGCGCTATTTTCAGCGCAGTTTCCGCTCACTGTGCCCATATTCTAGTGCAGCAAAACACGGGATTGATGGGTCCGGCGACACACCGCATCCCTATCCGGGGCTGATCACTAACCTTCAATCATACTCGCCCATAATTCGTTTGGTCCAGCGCGGCTGCGGGTGCGGCGTTGGGCCGACGCCCGCCTGCAACTAGGCCAAGCACCCCTCCAGGCCGTCGACGATCAGGTCCTGGGGCAAATCTATTCCAATAAATACCATTTTGTTGGTTTTCTTTTCTGCTGGCAGCCATTTTGTGGCGAGATCGCTCCCCATCATCTGGTGCACACCCTGGAACACCACGCGGCGATCGATCCCCTTCATATACAGCACGCCCTTGTAGCGCAATAGCCGCTCGCCGTAGATCTGCAGCACGCCGCCCAGGAAATCTTCCAATTTTTCCGAGTCGAACGGGCGGTCGCTGCGGAACACAAAGGATTTGATCTTGTCGTCGTGATGCGCATGGTGGTGATGGTGGTGGCCGTGATCGTGGCCTTCATGGTCGCAATGACCTTGCTCGTGATCGCAGTCGGCGTGATCGTGGTCGTGGTCACGGTCGTGATCATGCTCGTCTTCGGCGAGGAAATCCGGATCGATCTCGAGCTTGGCGTTCAGGTTGAAGCCGCGCAGATCGAACACGTCCTTCAGCGGGGCTTCGCCGAAATTCACCACCGCGATCGGCGCACGCGGATTCATATGCACCAGGCGATGCTTGAGCCCGGCCAATGTCTCGGCGTCGACCAGATCGCTCTTGGTGATGAACAGGCGATCGGCGAAGCCGACCTGGCGCTGCACCACTTCGTGCTGGTCCAGCTGCGCATCGGCGTGCTTGGCGTCGACCAGGGTGATGATGGCGTCGAGCAGGTATTGGTCGGCGATCTCGTCGTCCATGAAGAAAGTCTGCGCGACCGGGCCGGGATTGGCAAGACCCGTGGTTTCGATCACCACGCGATCGAATTTCAGGCTGCCAGCCTCGCGTCGCGTGATCAGGTCGGACAGCGCGTTGATGAGGTCGCCGCGTATCGTGCAGCAAATGCAGCCGTTGCTCATCTGCACGATCTGCTCGTTGCTGTCCTGGACCAGGATCTCGTTGTCGATGTTTTCCTCGCCGAACTCGTTCTCGATCACGGCGATCTTCATGCCGTGCTGTTCGTTGAGGATGCGCTTGAGCAGGGTGGTTTTGCCGCTGCCGAGAAAGCCGGTCAGAATGGTTACGGGAATCATGGTGGTTCGTGGCCTGTCAGTGTTGCTGCCGCGCGATGCACGCGGCGTGAAAGAAGGAGTGCCGGTTCGACATCATAACCAAATCGGGCGCAGGGCATCGGCGCCGACCTGGCCTGCCGTCCACCGGCCAGCCATCTTTTGGCTATCCGGTCATCGTTGATTAATGCGACCCTTAAATCGCATCGAACCTGGACAGGTGATTCGTCCCTAGATGGGGACGTTCAGATCTTTTGCAACCATAGTCCTTTCAGATATTCGCCTTCGGGAAAAGCCAGCAGCATTGGGTGATCGACGCCCGCGCCCAGGCGCTGCAGCACCCGCATGTCGACCCCGGCATCGGTCGCGGCGCCGGCGACGATCTTCTGGAACAGGTCCGGATCGATCGCGCCCGAGCACGAATAGGTCGCCAGATAGCCCCCGGGCCGCAGCAGCTTCATGCCGGTCAAATTGATGTCCTTGTAGGCGCGTGCGGCGCGCTCGACATGGGCCTTGGAGCCGGCGAATTTGGGCGGATCGAGCACGATCAGGTCGAATTGCGCACCGCTTTCGGCCAGGCTGCGCAACGCGGCGAAGGCGTCGGCATCGCGCCATTCGGCACGCGTCGCGTCGAAGCCGTTGAGCGCGACGTTGCGCTGGGCGGTGGCGAGCGCCTCGCCGGACGAATCGATCGAGACCACGCTGGCGGCGCCGCCCTTGAGTGCTGCCAGCGAAAAACCACCGGTATAGCAAAAGCAGTTCAGCACGGCCCGGTTCGCAGCGTGCCGCTGGATCAGCAGGCGGCTGTCGCGCTGGTCGACGTAGAAGCCGGTCTTGTGTCCGAGGCGAACGTCGACGTGATAGAGCACGCCCGATTCGTTGACTACCAGGCTGTCCGGCGGTTCGTCGCCCGCCAGCACGCCGGTGACCGAGGGTAGTCCTTCGCGTGCGCGAATCGACACGTCCGAGCGTTCATAGACATTGGGGCAGCCGGTGACGCCGACCAGTGCCTGCACGATCGCGCTTTTCCACGCCTCGACGCCGGCGGCCATGAACTGGCATACCAGTTGTTCCAAGGGCGGTGTGTCGGCGCTGCGATAGTGATCGACCACGAGGCCGGGCAGGCCGTCCGATTCGCCGAATACCAGGCGCACCGCGCCGGTGTCGCGCACTGCCGCCTGACGATAGGCGAAGGCGCGCTGCAGGCGGCGCTTGAAAAAGGCGTGGTCGATCGGTTCGCTCTCGTCGAAGCTCCAGACCCGAGACCGTATCATCGATTCCGGACTGTAGGCGGCGCGCGCGAGGAAGCGCCCTTCGTGGCTGCGCACGACGACCGTTGCGCCCGATGCGGGACGCCCTTCGACGCGGGCGATCGCGCTGTCGTAGATCCACGGATGGCGCCGCAGCAGCGATTTTTCTTTGGTGGGCTTGAGGGTCAGCGTATGCATTGCGTGGACAGTGAGGTTCAGCTGCGCTTCTTCGCGCGCGGATGCGCATTATCGTAGATCTGCGACAGATGCTGGAAATCGAGTGCGGTATACACCTGGGTCGCGGAGATGCTGGCGTGCCCGAGCATCTCCTGGACCGCGCGCAGATCGCTGCTCGACTGCAGCACGTGGCTTGCGAACGAGTGACGCAGCACGTGTGGGTGCACATTGGCTGGAATGCCCGCCACGAGCGCCAACTGCTTGATGCGTTGACGCACCACGCCAGGTGCCATGCGCTTGCCGCGTACCGACAGAAACAAGGGATGCGGATCGTCGCGCAGCATCCGCGGCCGTGCCGCGAGCCAGATTTGCAGCGCCGCCAGGGCCTTGCGGCCGACCGGTACGCTGCGGCGGCGCTGGCCCTTGCCGGTGACGGTGACTTCGGCTTCAGCGAGGTCCAGCCAGCCGCTGGAACGATGTTCCGCGGTGTCGGCAAAGGTCACATCGAGGTCGGTCAATTCCGCCAGGCGCAGTCCGGACGAATAGAACAGCTCCAGCATCGCATGGTCGCGCAGCGCAGCCGGATCGCCCGGATGGACCGCTTCCATCAGGGTGTGGGCGTCGTCGACCGAGAGCGCCTTGGGCAGCGTCTTGGCGCGCTTGGGCGCGCGGATGCCGGCCACCGGATTGGCCTCCAGATTGACCCCCAGTTCGCCGTGCTGGCCCAGCCAGCGGAAGAACGAGCGCCACACCGAGAGGCGGTGCGCGATCGAGCGCGGCGACAGTTGGCGTGCGTGGGCGCGCGCGACGCTGGTGCGCACGTCGGCCGGCGTCAGGGCCTGCAGCGAGCGGGCGCCTGCGAGGGCGCGCAGTTCCGCCAATTCATGCGCATAACCGCGCAAGGTGTGTTCGGACAGCTTGCGCTCGTGCATCAGGCTGTCGAGAAAACGGGCGATCGAGGCGTCCGCCGGCACCGTTTCGGCATCGGCCTGCGCGTTAGGGGCTGCGGCGGACGGCGTATCCATGGTGGCTCGTTTGTGGCCCGAATGCTGCGGTGTTCAGTGCGGCAGCAGGCGGCTCAACGCCGCGCCGGCCATGTCGCCGATCTGCTCGATGTAATCGGTCGCCATGCCCTCGTGGAAGCGGCGCGGATCGGGCGAGCCCATCGCCAGCAGGCCGTAGACGGGCGCCGCCTGGGCCGTATCGGCGGCATTGGCCGGCATTGCGGCGGTGCCGCCAGGTATGCGCAGCGCGATCAGCGCGATGGAAGCCGGCTTGATCACCTCGGGCGTGCTGTCCGTGCCGGTTGCCGGGAAGGTCGCGGCGTGCGGCTGGATCAGCCAATCGGCGGCCTCGAAACCGGTATTCGGCCCGCAGTAGGGCAGGGAGAGGCTGTTGGCGAAGAGGCGGATTTCCTCGCCGACGCCATTTGCGTAATCGGCGTCCGCATGCTTGTCGGCGACATCCCAGACGCGCAATGCGACCATCGGCATTTCGAAGATCTGAGCCAGACCTAGTGTCAACGTGCGGGGTAGCGCATGGGTGTCCCGTTCGGCCAGGATCAACGCGATCCAGCGGGTCAGGCGGGACACGATGCCGTCATTCTCATGGCCGTGGCGCAGCAATTCGGCCAGGCGCCGATCGAGTTGCTTGATCTTGTCGCGCAGCATTTCCATCTGCCGCTCTTGCAGCGAGACGGCGCGATTGCCGTGCGGGCTCGTCAGCTTGACTGCCGCCAGCAGTTCGGCATGACGGGAAAAGAACTCAGGGTCGGACAGCAGGTAATCGGCTACTTCGCGTTCGTTCATGGCAAATGGTCAGTTAACTTTCGTCGAATGGAAAACCCGCCGACGCCGCGACAGCATGGTCGACGCCGTTCTTATGCTGCTGATACTGATACTGCTGCTGTGGTTCAAGCGTCGGCGAGTTCGACCTCGCCTTCGAATACGGTGACAGCCGGGCCCGACATCGTCACGCAGCCGTTGCGCCACGCGATGGTCAGCGGGCCGCCGTGGGTTTCCACCGTCACCGGGCTGTCCAGCAGACCACGGCGGATACCGGCGACGACCGCGGCGCACGCGCCGGTGCCGCAGGCCAGGGTTTCGCCCGCGCCGCGCTCATATACGCGCAGCTTGATCGCATGGCGATGCACAATCTGCATGAAGCCGGCATTGACTCGCCGCGGAAAGCGCGCATGCCGCTCGATCAGCGGCCCGTCGATCTCCACCGGCCAGGCTTCGGTGTCCGGCACCACCTGGACCGCATGCGGATTACCCATCGATACTAGCGACAGCCAGACGGTCTTGCCGGCGAATTCGAGCGGCCACAGCGTGTCGTCACCCTGAGTTTGGCCGGCAAGTCCGGCGGCGTCGAATGGGACTTGTTCCGGCTCGCACACGGGCACGCCCATGTCGACCTCGACCATGCCGTCCGGCTGCAATGCGAGCGTGAGCAGGCCGCGCTGCACTTCGACGCGTATCGTCGTCTTGTCGGTCAGGCCGCGTTCATGCACGAACTTGACGAAGCAGCGCGCGCCGTTGCCGCAGTGTTCCACTTCGCCGCCGTCGGCATTGAAGATGCGATAGCGGAAATCAACGTCGTCCCGGCTTGAGCGTTCGACAACCAGCATCTGGTCGGCGCCGATGCCGAAATGGCGATGCGCGAGCGCGCGGATCTGGTCTGGCATCAGCGCGAACGGTTCGCGCGTGGCATCGAGCACGATGAAGTCGTTGCCGGCACCGTGCATTTTGGTGAATTTGAGCTTCAAATCGCTTTCCGAAGGGCGGTTCGGCGGGGTGTGCCGTGATTGTGCGTCTATTTTGCGTGTCTTTATTGCGCGTTTCTAATGTATCTCGTCAGGGTGCAGGTTCGCGGTGCTCCACCGTGCAAACGCGATGCCGGTCGACCGCCTATTCTAGCGCGTCAAATCGCGGCGCGGCGGCCCGTGGCTCGGGTGGTTCTCCAGTGACGTTAATACACCGGGGGCTCGCCGGGCGGACGGGTTTTGAAGCGGCGGTGCATCCAATAATACTGTTCCGGCATTTCGCGGATATGTTCTTCGAGCACGGCGTTCATCCGACGTGCGTCGGCCGCGTCGTCGCCGCTAGGGTAATCCTGCCAGGGCTTGAAAATTTTCAGCCGGTAGCCGCGATAATTGGGTAGCACTTCGACTACGTACGGAATCACCAAGGCTTTGCCGGTTTGTGCGAAGCGCGATACTGAGGTCAGCGTGCAGGCAGGCACGCCGAAAAATGGCACGAAGGTCGAATTGCGTATGCCATAGTCCATATCGGCCGCCAGCATCACGGTTTTATTCTGGCGAAACATGCGCAGCACGGCGCGCGCGCTGTCGGCGCGCGACACCAGTTCGGCCCCGAAACGCCCGCGCGCGGCCCTGGCCGCTTGGTCGACGTAGGGATTGCTCATCGGTGTATACAAGGACCCGCTGGGACCCAGCAGACTGTACCAGATGCCGATCTCGACGCCGACGAAGTGATAACCGAGAAAAATGGTCGGCACACCGCCTGGACGTCCCGGCGCTGTGCTGAGGTCGATTTCGCTTTCGACCTCGATCAAGGACCGGAATTTTTCCTCGGAGCCGAACCATTGGACGCTACGTTCAGCGTAGCTGCGCACCGCATGGCGGAAGGCTTGCTGGGCAACTGTCTGGCGCCGGTCCTCGCTCCATTCGGGGAAGCAGAGTTTGAGGTTGGTCAGCACGATGCGCTTGCGGCGACTGGGCACCTGAAACGCCAAATAGCCCAGCAGGTCGCCGAGGCGGGCGATAAACCCATAAGGCAGCAGGGCGAGCGCGCGCAGGAACAGCAGGCCCGCTTCGCTGACGAGGCGGGTCAACATGCGCGGTGTCCCGCGGCGCGGGCAGGGCGGCGAGCGGAAAAAACGGCTGCGGAGTAGGTCTGGAAAGACACGGGGGCTTGCAAACAGAATCGAAAAGAAGCGCGTATAATACAGTCTTCGCCGAGTTAACAGACAACTTGCGGGGCGAAGGCGCGGAAGGGCAGGCTACGGCATGCCGCTCCACGCAATTATGAATCCGCTAAAGCGTCGCCGCTTTGACAGACTCCTGAAGCCGGCGCGCGGAAGTGAACTCCGTTAGACCGTTTTAGGAGGTTTTCCTGTGTCAAACAACTACCTGTTTACGTCGGAATCGGTATCCGAAGGCCATCCGGATAAAGTTTCCGATCAAATTTCCGACGCCGTCCTCGACGCCATCTTCAAACAAGACCCGTACTCGCGCGTCGCAGCAGAGACGCTGTGCAATACCGGTCTGGTGGTGCTCGCGGGTGAAATCACCACGACGGCCAACGTCGACTATATCCAAATCGCGCGCGACACCATCAAGCGCATCGGTTACGACAACACCGACTACGGTATCGACTACCGCGGCTGCGCGGTGCTGGTCGCCTACGACAAGCAATCGCCCGACATCGCGCAAGGCGTCAACCGCGCGCACGACGACAATCTGGACCAGGGCGCGGGGGACCAAGGCCTGATGTTCGGCTATGCCTGCGACGAAACCCCGGAACTGATGCCGCTGCCGATCCACTTGTCGCACCGCCTGGTCGAGCGCCAAGCCGATCTGCGCCGCGATGGCCGCCTGCCCTGGCTGCGTCCGGACGCCAAGTCGCAAGTCACGATCCGCTACGTCGACGGCCGACCGGACAGTATCGACACTGTCGTGCTGTCGACTCAACACGCGCCGGACATCGATCTGTCGCAACTGCGCGAAGCGGTGACTGAAGAAATCATCAAGCCGGTGCTGCCCAAGGAACTGATCAAGGGCGAAATCAAATTCCTGGTCAACCCGACCGGGCGTTTCGTGATCGGCGGTCCGCAAGGCGATTGCGGCCTGACCGGCCGCAAGATCATTGTCGACACGTACGGCGGCGCAGCGCCGCACGGCGGCGGCGCGTTCTCGGGCAAGGATCCGTCCAAGGTCGACCGTTCGGCCGCCTACGCCGCGCGCTACGTCGCGAAGAACGTCGTCGCGGCAGGTCTCGCCTCGCGCTGCCTGATCCAGGTTTCGTACGCGATCGGCGTGGCACGTCCGACTTCCGTGATGATCAACACCTACGGTACCGGCCGCGTGTCGGATGCCGTCATCACCGAACTGGTCCAGCGCCACTTCGACCTGCGCCCGAAGGGCATCATCAAGATGCTCGACCTGCTGCGTCCGATCTACGAAAAAACCGCCGCCTACGGCCACTTCGGCCGCGAAGAGCCGGAATTCACCTGGGAAGCGACCGACAAGGCCGCGGAACTGGCGGAAGCTGCCGGCATTGGTTCGGTTGCGGCGTAAGCTGTAGCGCGCGGCAGCACTGCCGCGCTGCGGTACCGGGTTAGTCTGCTTGGTACCCTAGGGTTGCAGAAAAGGCCTGGATGTACGCATCCAGGCCTTTTCTATTGTGCGGCCCTCTGGGGCAGTGTCGATCGACACATTAAGTCATAGGGCCGCACCGTCATACCGGCCAGAGCGGTGCTTCGCTCATCAGCGCAATCTGCTCGCGCAACTCCAGAATCCGATCTTCCCAATAGCGCGGCGTGTCGAACCACGGAAACGCGGCCGGAAACGCGGGATCGTTCCAGCGGCGTGCGAGCCAAGCCGAGTAATGGATCAAACGCAGCGTGCGCAGCGCTTCGATCAAATACAGTTCACGCGTGTCGAATTCGCAGAAATCCTCGTAGCCTGCCAGCAGGTCGCCCAGTGCCCGGCTCTGTTCGGCGCGCTCGCCGCTCAACAGCATCCACAGATCCTGCACCGCCGGGCCGTTGCGTGCATCGTCGAAATCGACGAAGTGCGGACCGGCGTCGGTCCACAGCACGTTGCCCGGATGGCAGTCGCCGTGCAGGCGCAGGATGCGCACCGCGCCGGCTCGCGCGTACGCATGCTCCACCGCTTCCAGCGCCAAGGCGCTGACCGTGCGGTACGGCTCGCGCAGCTCGGGCGGAATGAAATCGTGAGCTAGCAGGAACTCGCGCGGCTCGGTGCCGAACGACTGCAGGTCAAGCGTCGGCCGGGCCTCGAAGGTGCGTGCCGCGCCGACCGCATGGATGCGGCCGATAAAGCGGCCGATGCGCTCGAGTGTGTCGCGGTCTTCCAGTTCGGGGGCGCGGCCGCCGTGACGCGGAAACACCGCGAAGCGAAACCCCGCATGGTGGTGCAGGGTGCGGCCGTCGATCTCGAGAGCCGGCACGGCGGGAATCTCGTGCTCGGCCAGCTCTGCAACAAACACGTGCTCCTCCAGGATGGCCGCATCGCTCCAGCGCTGTGGGCGATAGAACTTGGCGACCACGAGCGGGCCGCCCGCACTGTAGCCTGAGCCGCCGAACGGCGCGTCTTCGACGCCGACTTGATAGACCCGGTTTTCATAGCTGTTCAAGGCCAGCAAGCGGCCGTCCGGACGCAGGCCGACGGAATCGAGCGCATCCAGCACGCACTCCGGCGTCAGGCCCGCATAGGGTTCGCCCGTCGGCGCGTGGCCGTCGGTCTGGGCTGGCGGGAAATCTGAGTCTGTGGTCATGGCTCTGGTGTCAGGATGCTGCAGGCGCCGCCTGGGCGGCGCCGATGGACCCGCGCTCATGCAGAGTCGTGGACCGCGGCGGCGGCTTCAGTGCAGCTGGGTACGCTGCGAGGGAATCAGGTCGCCCGTGTCGATCAGGTCGGTTAGAAAAAACGGCTCGGTATTGAGCACGCGCGACGCGCCCGGTTGGCCCGCGTACCAGGTGACCATCGCCATGTCGCCGAGGATGCGCGTAATGATGCCGAGCGCCCCGTTTGGGACTGCGATATGGCGCGATTGGACGATGGAGCCGACTTGCATGATGTGTCTCCGCAATGTATCTCCTCAGATTGTAACGGAGAGTGTGGGCGGGGCTGTGCGGTGGGCGAAATGGATAAATGGGGTCTTATTTAATGGGCTGCGCACACTTGAGCCGCGGATTGCGCTGGCGCATCGACGACGGCAGGAAAAAAAGCGCCGCCGTCCAAGACGATCGGGGATTGCACGCGTTTCCAAAAGGGCGACGGGGTCGCGCTGGGTGACTCGTGCCTTGACGATCTGTTTCGATCACTCTCATTTGGAGGGAAACAAAACCGGGCTGGCTGCGATGAGGCATTTAATTGTCGGTGCGGGTGCCTATCCGGGCGGCACTACTGCGGCGTAGGCCCAGCCGGCAACGCAAGAAAGCCCGTCCTGAGTTTTGGGGAGTGATAATGACCATTTCGATACGCCAAAGTACGGTGCAATCGATAGACAGTTCATCGGAACCCGCCGGGTTTACCGATCTCGACTCTGCCTTCCAATACGTCAATCCTGCCGCGGCGGCAGTGTTCGGCGTCGCCCATCATCTGGACATGATAGGCGCGAGCTATGCGGATATGCCTTGCGGCGCCGCGGAATTTGCCAGCACATTCATCACGCAGGATCAACACATCATCGAAACCCGGCAGACGCTGCATACGCTGGAAATCCATCCCTACGCGAACGATGCATGGCACGTCTTCGTGCTGACCAGCAAACCCTACATCGATGACCATGACCGGGTGCTGGGCAAGACCTTCCACGCACGCGATATCACAGCGCCGTACAGCCTGTCGTTAAGCGCTCAGCTCGCTCAATGGTCGGGCAGTCACGAAAACAGCTACACGCTGGCGAACGTAGCCGGGCGCAACCTTACTCCACGTGAGGAGGAAGTCCTGTTCCTGATCATCCGAGGCAAAACGGCCAAGCTCGCCGCGGCGAGCCTCGGGCTGTCGCCGCGAACGGTACAGCAGCATATCGACATGCTCAAAGCCAAATTCAATGTATCGACCAAAGGCGAATTGATCGACATGGCTATCGCCGCCGGCTATTTGAATCAAATTCCGATATCGCTTTTTTCCAAACAATTATCGATCGTGCTGGCGATCCGTTGACGTGGTCATGGCGAGGCGTTTGGGCGGACGGCTGCGCGGCGTTGTGATTGGGTCTGATAGTCGATGTAAGCCGGTCGCGGACATGCTTCGACGAGAACAATGATCGCGTGCCTTTGCGATCGGGCGAAAAAACGCCCAGTAAAAATGACGTAGGGCGGCGGCACGCTTGTTTTTGACTGGAGTTGTCATGACTGAAGTCAGCCAGGACATGCAAACCTTCTTCGACAAGATGCCCGGCGTATGGGGCTGCAAGGACGAACGGTCCATGTTCTGTTACGCCAATGCGGAATTCGCTCGTATCAACGGCGTCGCTCACCATCTCGATTTGATCGGCACTACGTCGGCCGATCTGCCCAACGAAGTGGCGGCCTGCGCCGAACTGTTCCACGAGCAAGAGCGCGCGGTGATGGAGCATCGCAAGAGCTTCCGCATGCTGGACATTCATCCCTGGGTGGGCGGCTGGGGAGTGCGGGTCGTGACCAAAACGCCCTGGCTCGACGGGCAGCAGCAAGTGGTCGGCACCATTTTTCATGGGGTCGACATCACCGATGCCTACAGCATGAACCTCAGCGCCCAACTGGCGCGCTGGAGCGGTGCAGGCCAGCAAAGCTTCGTGCTGCAAGGAGCGGACGGCGCGGGGCCCAAGCTCACGGCGCGCGAGTCGGAGGTCCTGTTCCTGATCATGCGCGGCAAGACCGCCAAGCTCGCAGCGGCCAGCCTGGGCCTGTCGCCGCGTACGGTACAGCAGCACATCGACATGCTGAAAGCGAAATTCAACGCGGCCAACAAAAGCGAACTGATAGACGCGGCGATGGCGTCCGGCTATCTGAACCGGATTCCGCTGTCGCTGTTCACGAAGCAGTTGTCGGTCGTGTTGTCCAACGATTAAGGGGGAGCAGGGGGCGCAGCAGGGGGGGAGGGGAAATGGGGGG
>FTBI01001890.1_pt1 | contig 82353 bp, 77 predicted proteins | sample 1639171 | NCBI WGS metagenome assembly FTBI01 (sample SAMEA3914812, study PRJEB12502) | metagenome | biome: forest; material: soil | place: Canada | collected 2011-07-07 | depth 0.1 m | reverse complement strand
TTTTTGGCTCCCCGACCTGGACTCGAACCAGGGACCTGCGGATTAACAGTCCGTCGCTCTACCGACTGAGCTATCAGGGAACAGCAGAGAAATGAATTATAGGGTTACTGGTAAACCTTGTCAATACCCTGGGCGCTGCTCGATGCTGGGTTTTGACGTTCCGCGGAGGGCTCGCGCCGGCACGAGCGAAAAAACTTTACCGATCAACGCTCGAGCAACTTGAGCTTGTCCTTTACGTCTTTCCATGTGTCGGCATCGCCCAGTGCGGCCTTGGTCTTGGTAATGCTGGGCCAGGCTTTGGCGAGTTCGACGTTCAGCGGGATGAAGTCCTGCTGATCGGCTGGCACGTCTTCCTCGGCGTAGATCGCGTTGACGGGGCACTCGGCCACGCAGACGGCGCAATCGATGCACTCATCCGGGTCGATCGCCAGGAAATTCGGGCCTTCGCGGAAGCAATCCACCGGGCAAACGTCGACGCAATCGGTATAGCGGCACTTGATGCAGCTTTCGGTCACAACGTGGGTCATTCAGGCTCCTGCAATCGATGAGCGTTAAGCTAAACCAATATTGTATCGTAACGGCGGATTTTTATTGACAAGGGCGCCGCCGGCTTTATACAGAAACATGATTTGCATATGCGCCGGCGCGGGCAGGGCGGTCGCGCTGGCGCCGAGCCTGGCCGTGAGGCGGAGCCGATCGCCGCCCGGGATTGAGCCCGGGATTGCGGCCTGAACCGCGCGGGCCGGTGAATTGGTTTACCATCCAATTCAAGCTCGAGCCGTATACTTGAGTCCCTATAGCTTGAGCTTTATCCAGCCGCACTGTCGGCATCCGTCGTCCGCCCCAGCATGAGAACGGGGCCGTGTATTGCAGGACTAGCCGCTACATGCCCATCATTCACTCGCTGCTCGATACCGATCTCTATAAATTCACGATGATGCAGGTGGTCCTGCATCAGTTTCCCGCGGCACAAGTCGAATATCGGTTTCGCTGCCGTACGCCGGGGGTCGATCTGGTACCCTTCGTCGACGAAATCCAGGACGAAATCGCCGCGCTGAGCGATCTGCGCTTTACCGCGGAGGAACTCGAATACCTGCGTCGAATGCGTTTCATCAAGAGCGACTTCGTCGATTTTCTCGGTCTGTTCCATCTGAACCAGAAATACATCTCCGTGGCGCCGTCGGCCAAAGGGAACGGCGAAATCGATATCGTCATCACCGGTCCTTGGTTGCACACCATCCTGTTCGAGGTTCCGGTGCTGGCCATCGTCAACGAAGTGTATTTCCGTAATACGCAGCTGTTGCCTGACTACGGGGAGGGACGCGAGCGCCTTTCGGAAAAGATCGCACTGTTGGGCCTCAAGCCCGAATATAGCGACTGCACGATTGCCGACTACGGGACGCGGCGCCGCTTTTCCAAGCGTTGGCATGAAGAGGTGATCCTGACGCTAAAGCAGCGCCTGGGCGGGCAGTTCGCCGGCACCAGCAATGTCTTCTACGCGATGAAGCACGGGCTTACGCCGCTTGGCACGATGGCCCACGAATATCTGCAGGCCTGTCAGGCACTGGGGCCGCGTCTGCGCGATTCGCAGATTTTCGGTTTCGAGATGTGGGCCAAGGAATATCGCGGCGACCTCGGCATCGCGCTATCCGACGTGTACGGCATGAAGGCCTTTTTGCGCGACTACGACATGTATTTCTGCAAACTGTTCGACGGCGCGCGCCATGACTCCGGCGATCCCTTCGAATGGGGGGAGCGCCTGATACGGCACTACGAGGCGAACCGCACCGATCCACGCACCAAGGTCATGGTGTTCAGCGATGCGCTGGATATCCCCAGGGTGCTGCAGCTCTATGAGCGGTTTCGGGGCCGCTCGCGCCTGGCCTTCGGCGTCGGTACCAACCTGACCAACGACCTGGGCTACGTGCCGCTGCAGGTCGTCATCAAGATGGTCCGCTGCAATGGGCAGCCGGTCGCGAAGCTGTCGGATTCGCCGGGCAAGAACATGTGCGACGACGAAGCGTATCTGGCTTATTTACGCCAGGTGTTCGAGATCGAACAGGTCTGATTCGTCGACGGTTGTGGCAGACGGCGCATTCGTCGCCGGTCATGCAATTTCGGGAGCCGCGCCCGTTATAATCGGACTCGCCTGTTCAACCCGGCCCGACGCGGGGCCGTCGCCGTGTTTGTCGTAAATCGGCCGCCGTGCGGTGCCGATCCGCGGCATCGCGCGCGGGCGCCACCTATCTCCCGATGAAATATCTCTGGATCTCGCTAGTACTGTGTCTGCCGTGTGCCGCGCATGCCGCCGACTTCGATGGCGCCACGCTGGCTGCGTGGTGGACGCTGCCGTTCGCCGGGCTTCTGCTGTCGATAGCCTGCCTGCCTTTGCTGGCGCCGCATTTCTGGCATGCGCACTTCGGCAAGATCGCGGCCGCCTGGGCCTTGCTGCTGCTGGTGCCACTTGCCGCCCTGCACGGCGCGCCGGCGGCCTGGGTGACCCTGGGGCACGCGATGCTGGCCGAATACATTCCCTTCATCATCCTGCTCGCATCGCTCTATACGGTCGCCGGCGGGATCTGCGTGCATGGCCGCCTGCGCGGCACACCGGCGCGCAATACCGGGCTCCTGGCCTTCGGCGCGTTGCTGGCCAGCGTGATGGGCACCACCGGCGCCGCCATGCTGCTGATCCGTCCGCTGTTGCGCGCCAATGCGCAACGCCGCCGTACCGTGCATCTGGTGGTGTTCTTCATTTTTTTGGTCGCGAACGCGGGCGGCGCCTTGTCACCATTGGGGGATCCGCCGCTTTTCCTGGGCTTTCTGAACGGCGTCGATTTTTTCTGGACCACCCGCCATCTGCTGTGGCCGACCTTGTTCGTGTGCGGCGTCCTGCTGCTGCTGTTCTTCTGGATCGATACCATAATGCTGCGCGGCGAACCGGATGCGATCGAACATCTACGAGCCGACCATGGAGGCGCCCATGGTGCCGCGGGCGGGTCAGGCACGGAACGCCTGACCCTGGATGGCAAGATCAATCTCTTGCTGCTGGCCGCCATCGTGCTGGTGGTGCTGGCAAGCGGACTGTGGCGGCCGGCCTATGCGCTGACGCTGGCCGGTACCCGCCTGGCGCTGCAGGACGTGTTGCGCGATCTGCTGTTGGCGGTATTGATGCTGGCGTCGCTAGCCTGGACGCCGCGTTCGGCGCGCATCGGCAATGCCTTCGGTTGGGCGCCGATGTTGGAAGTGGCCAAACTGTTCGCCGGCATCTTTGTCACCATCGCACCCGTGATCGCGATTTTGCGGGCGGGTGAAGCGGGTGCGCTGGCGCCGGTGCTGCGCTGGGTTGACGGGCCGTCCGGGCAGCCGCTGGTGCCGATGTACTTCTGGGCGACCGGGCTGCTGTCCTCGTTTCTCGACAATGCGCCGACCTATCTGGTGTTCTTCCATGCGGCGGGCGGCGACGCTGCCACCCTGATGGGGGCCGGTGCGCGCACGCTGGCGGCGATTTCCGCCGGTGCCGTGTTCATGGGGGCGAACAGTTATATCGGCAATGCGCCCAACTTTATGGTGAAATCGATTGCCGAGGCGCGCGGCGTGCGTATGCCCGGCTTCTTTGGCTATCTGTTTTGGTCAGGTGGCATCTTACTGCCCCTTTTCCTGCTGACGACCTGGATTTTTTTCCGCGCCTGATTTCCGCCATGTTCTGCTGTGAAATCGGCCGCCAGCCTCTTGATGGAGCGAAACCCCACGATGAAACCGAAAATCCTGATTACGCGGGCGATCTTTCCCGACATTATCGAACGCCTGCAAGTCGAGGTCGAACTCGAGACCAACCAGGAAGACGTGCTCTACGACGCTGCCGAGATGGGACGTCGTCTGGCTGACAAGGATGGCGTCCTGGTTGTCGGCAGCAGCATCGGTGCCGAAGCTTTGGCTCAGGCCAAGTGCTTGCGGGTGGTGGCCAATATGGCGGTCGGCTACAACAATCTCGATATCGACGCGATGACGCGAGCCGGCATTCTGGCCACCAATACGCCGGACGTGCTGAACGAAACCACGGCCGACTTCGGCTGGGCCCTGATGATGGCCGCCGCGCGCCGGATTACCGAATCCGAGCATTGGCTGCGCGCGGGCCGCTGGCAGAACTGGGGCTACGACCTGTTCGCCGGCACCGATCTGCACGGCTCGACGCTGGGCATCGTCGGCATGGGCCGCATCGGCCAGGCGATTGCGCGGCGCGCGCTTGGCTTCAATATGCGTGTGATCTACTGCAACCGTACCCGCGTCGCGCCCGAGATCGAACGGGAGTTGAACGCCACCTGGGTTGACAAGGACAGCCTGATGAAGCAGGCCGACCACGTGATGCTGGTGGTGCCGTACAGCCCGGCCACGCACCATCTGATCGGCGCGGCCGAAATCGCGTTGATGAAGCCGACCGCCACGTTGACCAATATCGCACGCGGCGGCGTGGTCGACGAAATCCCCCTGATCGCGGCGCTGCGCGAGCACAGGATCGCCGCGGCCGGGCTCGACGTGTTCGAAGGCGAGCCGCGCTTCAAGCAGGATTTCCTCGCACTGTCCAATGTCGTGCTGACGCCGCACATCGCCAGCGCGTCGCTGCCGACGCGGCGTGGCATGGCCAATCTGGCGGTCGACAATCTGCTGGCGGGCCTGGGCCTGGGGCCCCGCGCGGGCGATCCGCCGAATCCGATCAACCCTGAAGTCCTGGAGCAGGGTCGCGCATGAGTTTGACCTTGCTGGTGATCGTATTGTTGGCTGGCCTGGCGCTGCTGCTGGGTGCGGCTTTGCTGTTCGCGCTGCGCGGCGGTGCCGCGGCGCGGGCCTCGCAATCCACCCTGCTGCCGGAGTTGCTGAAGAGTCAGCATGACGAAGCGCTGCGGGCGAACGAAAGACTGGAGCGCGAGTTGCGCCAGGAGATTGCCGAGAGCGCGCGGCTGGCACGTGCCGAAGCTGGCATGGGGCTGAGCCAATTCCAGCAGACGCTGACTCAGCAAGCAACGCAGATCGCCACGCTGCAGGCGGCCAAGATCGACGGTTTCGGCGTGTCGCTTGCCAAGCTGACCGAGACCAACACGACCCAGCTCGATGCAGTGCGCGGCAATCTGCAGCAGCAGGCCCAGACGGCGCGCGACGAGCAGGCGGCGGCGCTGAAGCGCTTTGGCGACACCTTGAATCAACAGCTGGCCCAATTGTCGGAAAGCATCGACCGGCGTTTCAACGACGTGCGCGCGACGCTGGAACAGAAGCTCAAGGATATCGAGCTGAACAATGCGACCAAGCTCGAGGAAATGCGGCGCACGGTGGACGAGAAGCTGCACGCGACGCTGGAGCAGCGCCTGGGCGAATCCTTCAAGCTGGTATCGGACCGGCTCGAGCAGGTTCATCGTGGACTCGGCGAAATGCAGACGCTGGCCGCCGGCGTGGGCGACCTGAAGAAGGTGCTGACCAATGTGAAGACGCGCGGCACCTGGGGCGAAGTGCAGCTGGAAAGCTTGCTCGAGCAGATGCTGACGGCTGATCAGTACGCCAAGAATGTGGCGACCGTGCCCGGCAGCAGCGAACGCGTCGAATTCGCGGTACGCCTGCCTGGGCGCAACGCCGGCGCCGCGAACGGCGAGGCTAACCAGCCGGTATGGTTGCCGATCGACGCCAAGTTTCCGCGTGAAGACTACGAACGTCTGATCGACGCACAGGAACGGGCCGACCCGCAGGCGGTCGAGGAGGCGGCTCGTGCGCTTGAGGCGCGCATCCGCCAGGAGGCGCGCACGATACGTGACAAATACGTGGCGCCGCCGCACACCACGGATTTCGCGCTGCTGTTCCTGCCGACCGAGGGCCTGTACGCCGAAGTGCTGCGCCGTCCGGGCTTGAGCGACCTGCTGCAACGGGATTTCCGCGTCACCGTGGCCGGTCCGACCACCCTGAGTGCCTTGCTCAACAGCCTGCAGATGGGCTTTCGCACGCTCGCGATCGAACAACGCTCGAGCGAGGTCTGGCAGGTGCTGGGGGCGGTCAAGAATGAGTTCGGCAAGTTCGGCGAGGTCCTGGCCAAGACCAAGTCGCAGCTCGAGACGGTGGCCCGTTCGATCGAGTCGGCCGAGCGGCGCACGCGCGTGATGAGCAAGACATTGCGCGCGGTGGAAGCGCTGCCGGACGAACGCGCGACGGACGTACTGGGCGACGTGGTGCTGATTGATGACGCTGAGTGATGCCGCTGAGTGACGACGTCAAGTAGCGGCACCCATCGTGCGGTGGTATTGCACTGAGCGCGGACGCGCGCTGCTTGCCAGGCCGACGCTAAGCGCCAGCCGGGTCGGCCAGTTGTTTGAGCGCGTCGCCTGTCATGCGCACCACCCGCCAGTCCGGCAGTACCTGGGCACCCAGTCGCTGGTAGAAATCGATCGCGGGCTGATTCCAATCCAGCACGGTCCACTCGAAGCGGCCGCAGCCCCGCTCGACGGCCAGCGCGGCGAGCCGCTGCAGCAGCAGTTTGCCGATGCCGCGACCGCGCTGGCCGGGCTGAACGTAGATATCCTCGAGATACAGACCGCGCCGGCCGAGGAAGGTCGAGTAGTTATGGAAGAACAGCGCGTAGGCCACCACTGGCGACGCCGCATCGGCCGCGCTATCGGTCGGGCGTTCGACCGGATCACGCGCCTCGTGCCATTGCGCGACCAGGCATTCGATCGCCGGATGCGGGCCGAACAGGGCGTCGCGCAAATCTTCCTCGTTCGCGACGAACAGATCCGTGAGCTTCTCGTACTGCGCCAACTCCAGCAGCAAACCATGGATGGCAGGGATGTCGCTCTCACGCGCATTGCGCAGCAGCGCCGGCATCAGACTTCTTCCTGTACGTCCGACAGCGTGATCTCGATACCGCCGAAGCGGTTTGCGACCCAGTTGTACGCATGGCATGCCACCCACAGCAGTGCGAAGCCGAGCAGCGCATTCAGCATCAAGGCACTGGGGATGGTCATCAGGTCGATATTTCCGCCATTGAAGAAGAAGGCGACCACGATACCGATCAGCATGATGGGCACACTGAAGGTCAGGTAGATCAGAATCAGGGCTTTGGCCGTCTGCAGCGGAGCGATATACGAGATTTGTTTTAGCATGATGGGAAGTTGTACGTTGAGTCTGTATACGATTTTGTGTCAGCTTTTGTGCCTGATCAATTACACTTAAGTCTGCTTAAGTTGCTGTGCCGCTTCATTTTTCTTCGTAACCGTTGCGATCCTATCCGATCTGCGCCGGGGCCAGAGTCAGATCAGCCCGTCGAACAGCATCACGTCCACCGGCTCGCCCGCCGCTACATCACCCTGATCGTGGCCGAGCACGATCAGGCAATTGGCCTGGCTCATCGAGCTTAGAATGCCCGAGCCTTGCGCGCCCGTCGGGGTGACCTGCCAACTGCCGTCCGCCTCGCGCTGCGCGACGCCGCGCAGGAATTCGCTGCGGCCCGGACGCTTGCGCAGTGCGAGCGCGGTCTGCGCGCGCAATACCGGCGCAGGTTGCGGCAGGGCACCACCCATTGCCAGCAAGGCGTCGCGCACGAAGGTATAGAACGAGATCATCACGGCGACCGGATTGCCGGGCAGCCCGAAGAATAGCGCGTTGTTGCCGTCCGTGCCCAGGCGTCCAAAGGCGAACGGGCGCCCCGGGCGCATCGCCACCTTCCAGAAAGTCACCTCGCCAAGTTGCGCCATCAGCGCGCGCGTATGGTCGGCGTCGCCGACCGACACACCGCCCGTGGTGACCACGGCGTCGGCCTGTGCGCAGGCGGCGCGCAAGGCGGCTTCCAGTGCCGCGGGTTCGTCTCGCACCACACCCAGGTCGATGGCTTCGACGCCGAGCCGCTGCAGCATGCCGTACAGAGTGTAGCGATTGCTGTCGTAGACGCAGCCTGGCTCGAGCGGCTCGCCCAGCGAGCGCAGTTCGTCGCCGGTCGAGAAGAACGCCACTCGCACGGGGCGCCGCACCGAAACTTCGGCGATGCCGAGCGAGGCCAGCAAGCCTAGATCGGCGGCCTGCACGATGCGACCGGCAGGCAGCGCCAATGCGCCTAGCGGGAGGTCTTCGCCGGCGTGTCGCAGATTGGCGCCGGCACGCACGTCCGACGCCTCGAAACGGATGGTCGCGGCCGTGTCCGCGGACGACGTGGCGCCGCGTTGTACTAACTCCTGCACCACCACAGTGTCGCAGCCGGTCGGAATCATGGCCCCCGTCATGATGCGGACGCAGGCGCCCGGAGCGACGGTGTCGGGATAAGGATGCCCGGCAGACGACGTGCCCACACAAGTGAGCGTGATCGTGCCGTGCGCGGTGAGGGCCGCACCGTCGAAGGCGTAGCCGTCCATCGCCGCGTTATCTGTACCCGGCACATTCAATGGGGCGAGCACGGCTTGCGCGAGTATCCGGCCGAGCGCCGCGCGCAGCGGCACGGTTTCGCTTGCCGCGAGTGGTTCGGCCAGATCGCGGATGACGGCCTGTGCGGTGGCGACGGGCAGTGCATCGGGATCGTAGTCGGACAGGCAGCTCGTGACGGATTGCAGCGTTTTCATGGGAAAGCAGGCCCGGACTGGAAATGGAACTGGAATGCGAAATCAGGCAGCCGGAGGCGGCTGGTGTCGTGTACCAAGCCGAATATCGCAGCCGGTGCGTCTTGGCCGGGAAATATAACTGGCCGAGCCACGCGCAGCGCATGTGGCATTCGGGCACCGTCCGGTGGCGGGCACAGGGACGCACTTGGGGACATCGTCACGCTTTCGTCACGCACGGGGTCCGCGCGGGCCGGGCTCATCTGCGTGCTGCGCGCGCTGTAGCGCCTGCAGCGAGTTGATATTGTAAAACGCTCGGTCATCGGCAAACTTCGCTTCGACCGGATTGTGGTGTGCGTACCACGCGCGCACCTTACGGCCGCCTTGCGCCAGGTAGTCCTGCAAATCGTCAGCGAGCGCACAGGCCAGCAGCGCGCAGACCGGATGTTCGCGCCAGGTGCCGTCTTCGGCCTGGCTCGCCGCATAGGCGATCACGGCGGGCGGCGTGCATGCGTTGGCGGCGGCGAGGAGGTCCCGCAACACCGAGGTGGGCACAAAGGGGAGGTCGCAAGGGGCACAAAGCAGATACGGGGTCGCTGCGGCGCGCATGCCGGCGAGCATGCCGGCGAGCGGACCCAGCGCCGCCGCGGGGTCGGCGTCGCCGAGCACCGGATAGCCGAACCCACGATAGCGTTCCTGATTGCGGTTGGCGCTGATCAGCAGACTTTCGACCTGTGGGCTCAGGCGTTCGATCAGGTGTTGCGCAAGCGGTTTACCGGCGAGTTCCTGCAGGCCTTTGTCGACACCGCCCATGCGGGTGGCGAGACCGCCGGCGAGTACCAGGCCGGTTACATCGCGGTCGCTGATCATCCGCCGATATACGACATTTCGACCCGGTGCGCAGCCGAGGTGTCGGCGGCACTGTCGGTGCCACCGTCGGCTGCGGGTGTGCGCAGCGCGGAGTAGCGGTCGTCGCGCTGTCGCCAGATATGTGCGAGCGCGGTCGTGATCTGTGCGTCGCTGGCTGTACCGCGCAACAGCGCGCGCAAATCGTGGCCGCGTTCGGCGAACAGGCACAGATACAGCTTGCCCTCGGTCGACAGGCGGGCGCGTGTGCAGGCCTGGCAGAATGCGCGGGTGACGCTGGAGATCACGCCGACTTCGCCGCTGCCGTCGGCGTAGCGCCAGCGCTGCGCGGTTTCGCTGGCCGTGTGGCGGCCCAACGGGATCAGCGGCATGGTTTCGGCGATGCGGGCGATCACCTCGGCGGAGGGCAATACCTCGGCCATGTTCCAGCCGTTCGAGGTGCCCACGTCCATGTATTCAATAAAGCGCAGAATCGCGCCGGACCCCTTGAAGTGGCGGGCCATCGGCACGATCTCGTGGTCGTTGGTGCCGCGCTTGACGACCATGTTGACCTTCAATGGGGCGAGTCCCGCCGCGAGCGCGGCGTCTATGCCTTTGAGCACGTCGGCGACCGGAAACTCGGCGTCGTTCATGCGCATGAACAAGGTCTCGTCGAGCGCATCCAGACTCACCGTGACGCGCGACAGTCCCGCATCCTTGAGCGTGCGCGCCTTGCGCGCGAGCAGCGAACCGTTGGTGGTCAGCGTGAGGTCCAGTGCTTTGCCCGACGGTGTGGTCAAGCGCGCAAGCTTTTCGATCAGCGCTTCCAGATTCTTGCGTAGTAAGGGCTCGCCGCCTGTCAGGCGGATTTTCTCGACGCCGTGCGCGACGAACAGACGCGTGACCCGCTCGATTTCCTCGAAAGTCAGCAGCGACGAGTGCGGCAGGAAGGCGTAGTCCTTGTCGAAGATGGCGCTCGGCATGCAATACACACAACGGAAATTGCAGCGGTCAGTGACCGAGATGCGCAAATCCTGCATTGGCCGCTCATAGCGATCCGTCAATACGCCGGTGGGTACGACAAGCTGCCCGGAAACGTCTGGGACGACGCTGCCGTAGCGCAAATCGGCGACCGGGATGACTTTGGATGACATGGCGGAAAACAGTAGGACAGCATCCTATTGTAGCGGAATGCGCGATGTGGAAGCGCGCACGATCGTAGCGACCGGACCCGCCAAAAACATGGGAGCCCGAAGGCTCCCATGTTTTTTTGCTGGTTTTCAGTTGGTTTTTTGCCAGTTTAGCGCCGGCTTCGTGCTGGTTTTTCGCCGGTTTCCTGCTCGATTTCGGACAGCCGCTGCGGCGCTATGCCGCAGCGGCGATCAGATCAGGGCTGGCGGGTCGGCGCGGTTTCGACCTGCACCATGGGTGCGCTGTCGGCGGACGGCAGTGCCTTGCGTTCACGCGGGACACGCGGCGCATCGACGTGCTGCGCCGCGCTTTCCTGGGCTGCCTTCAGCTTGGTCGAGTCGGTATTGACCCAGGTCAGCCCGGCCGAGGCCAGCATGGGCTGCAAGGTTTCGACCGCAATGCGCGTAGTGCTCGCCTGCACCGGCGTATCGGTAGCCGCAACAGTCGGGGCAACCGCAACAACCGCAGCAGTCGGCGCGACGGGCTCAATCGAGCTGGCGACGGGGGCCTGATCAACGGCAGGCGTTGCGACCTCGGGCTGCAGTGGGTCCGTTGCGCTGGCGGCAATCGTCGCCGCGGCTTCGATCGATGCCTTCGGCGCCGTCGATTCGATTGGTGCTGCCGCAACCGGTGCTGCTTCGAATGCCGGCTGCACCGGATGCGCTGCCGCCACCGGACTCGGGGTCGGCTCGGTCGGCTGGGTGCGTTTTCGGTTACGGCTGCGGCGTGATAGCCGTCCACCGCATCGGCCGTCACCGGCGTCTCGATGGCTTGCGGCACGGTTGCCTCGACCGCCGCAGCGACGGCTTCGGTCTCGGTGGCGACGGCGACGGCGACGGCGACGGCGACAACCTGCGCGGGCGCAGACGGCGTAGTTGCCGGTGCTTGGGCTGCCGGTGCTTCGGTATGAAAGACTGCGGATTCGGCAGCTGCGGAATTGCCTGCATCGGATTCGCCTACAGCGGATTCGCCGGACGCCTGGTCGGCCGAATCCGCTGTATTACCCGTGTCTTCCTCGCGGTCGCGACGACCGCCACGGCGGCCGCGACGGCGGCGGCGGCGCTCTTCGCCTTCGCGTTGGCCCGATTCCTCGGCGCTCAATACGGCGTTACCGGACTGGACCAGATTGTCCTGTTCGAGCACCTGGCTTTCGTCGAGGTCTGGCTTGACTACCGCGCTCTCGGCAATGGCTTCGACCGGCTTGCGGTCGCGGGGCGGCCGTTCGCCACGTTCCCCGCGTTCAGCACGCTCGGGGCGCTCGCGGCGGCCTTGTTCCTGGCGCTCGCCTCGATCGCGGCCGTCGTTGCGGGTTTCGTTGCGCTCCGGACGCTCCTGGCGTTCGCCGCGTTCCGCGCGTGCTTCGACCACTTCGGGCTGGCGTTCGCGGGGTTCGCGATTGTCGCGGTTATCACTTTTGCCGCGACCTTCGCCCCGTACACCTTCGGTGCGTGGTTCGCGTTCCGGGCGGGCCTGACTTTGGCCCTGACTCTGTGCGTTCGCCTGTGCGTTCGGACGGGCAGCCGCGGCGTCGCGCGGACCGCTCGCGGGGCGGCGATTGCGGTTGTTGCGTTCGCCGCGTTCGTTGCGGTTGTCTGTGCGTTCGCCACGCTCGCGTGTCGATTGTGCCGATTGCGCCGTGCTCTTCGCGGGGACTTCAGGCGACGGTGCGGGCGTATCGCTCGCGAACATGCGCTTCAACCAGCCGAACAATCCACCGCTGGCGGCGGGCGCCATCGGCGCCGGTGCCGTGGCGGGGCGCGGCGCGGAGATCGGAGCCGGCCGTTCCGGTGTGATGCCCTTGACCGCGGCTTCCTGCTTCGGCTTCACTTCTTCGCTGCGTTTGCTGTAGCCGGAATCGGCTTCCAGTTCCTGTGCGGCTTCCTGGGCCATTTTCCAGCTGGCGGTCGGATCGTCCAGACGCGGATCGTCGTGACGCAGGCGTTCCAGCTTGTAGTGCGGCGTATCCAGATGCTTGTTCGGGATCAACACCACACCGACCTTGAAACGGGTCTCGATCTTGTTGATTTCCTGCCGCTTCTCGTTGAGCAGGAAGGCGGCGACCTCGACCGGAACCTGGCAGTGGATGGCTGCCGTGTTTTCCTTCATCGCCTCTTCCTGGATGATGCGCAGGACTTGCAGGGCAGACGATTCGGTATCGCGGATATGGCCGGTGCCGTTGCAGCGCGGGCAGGTGATGTGGCTGCCTTCGGAGAGGGCCGGACGCAGGCGTTGGCGCGACAATTCCATCAGGCCGAAGCGCGAGATCTTGCCCATTTGCACGCGGGCGCGGTCGTAGCGCAGCGCATCCTTCAGGCGCTGTTCGACTTCGCGCTGGCTCTTGGCCGATTCCATGTCAATGAAGTCGATCACGATCAGGCCGCCCAGGTCGCGCAGGCGCAACTGGCGGGCCACTTCATCGGCGGCTTCGAGATTGGTACGGGTGGCGGTTTCCTCGATGTCCGCGCCCTTGGTCGAGCGCGCCGAGTTAACGTCGATCGACACCAGGGCTTCCGTGTGGTCGATCACGATCGCGCCGCCCGAGGGCAACGGTACCGTACGCGAATAGGCGGTTTCGATCTGGTGTTCGATCTGGAAGCGCGAGAACAGCGGCACGTCGTCGTGGTAACGCTTGACCTTGTGCATGTTGTCCGGCATTACCACGCTCATGAATGCGCGTGCCTGTTCGTCGATTTCCTCGGTGTCGATCAGGATTTCGCCGATATCGGGCTGGAAATAATCGCGGATCGCGCGTATCACCAGGCTCGATTCAAGATAGATCAGCAGCGGGCCGCGGGTGGCATTGGCGGCTTCTTCGATCGCGCGCCACAACTGCATCAGGTAGTTCAGGTCCCATTGCAGTTCTTCGGCGCTGCGGCCGATGCCGGCGGTGCGGGCGATGATGCTCATGCCGTCCGGCAATTCCAGCTGCGCCATGGTTTCGCGCAGTTCCTGCCGTTCGTCGCCTTCGATACGGCGCGACACGCCGCCGCCGCGCGGATTGTTCGGCATCAGGACCAGATAGCGGCCGGCCAGCGAGATAAAGGTGGTCAGCGCGGCGCCCTTGTTGCCGCGTTCCTCCTTCTCGACCTGGACGATGAGTTCCTGACCCTCGCGCAGCGCATCCTGGATGCGCGCGCTGCGTGCGTCGACTCCGTCGCGGAAGTATTGGCGGGCCACTTCCTTGAACGGCAGGAAGCCGTGACGGTCTTCTCCATAGTTGACGAAACAGGCCTCGAGCGAAGGCTCGATGCGGGTGATGACGCCCTTGTAGATATTGCCTTTACGCTGTTCGCGGCCGGCGGTTTCGATGTCGATGTCGATCAGCTTCTGGCCGTCGACGATGGCGACGCGCAATTCTTCTTGCTGCGTCGCATTGAAAAGCATGCGTTTCATTAAACGGCTCCAGTACGGTTGCGTTCGCTTGGCCCCTGCCGCGCTCATACGGGCGGAAAAAGGGGTGTAGCGGCACACCGCGCTTGTGTTTCAAAAACACGCCGGGCCGGGATGGTTTCGGGAGAATTGCCTAGGGCGTCCGCCGGGCCGCGAGCCGAAGCGAGTCGGGGGCCGGTGTAGCCAGGGCGCATGCGAGGATACGATAACTGAAGGCCCTTGGTGTCCGCTTGCGCCGTGCAAGCCGGATTTCCTCGGGCACGACCGGACAGGCGGGCCGGCGTCGTGCGACGGGAGCCCATGAACCGGGGTGCTGCATTCAGTTTTGCGGTCTACCGGTGTTCCCCCCGAGCGCAGGATGTGCAGCTGTTCAGGCGGTCTACTGGTGCTTTTCGTATCGTTTCGCAATTCGGCAAGCCATGCCGGTCGACGCTGAGCGCACTGCGCGGCGTCGCGCGGCCAAATGGCTTGCCGACAAAATTCTTTTAAACCTTAAATCCCGTAGCCTTAAGAGGAACTGTCTCGGCCGAACGCGCCTGTGGGCGCCGTCCCTGCCGACATGAACCTCATGCGTGCGACTTGTTGCTCTATTTACCGGACGAGCAACTGATCCGGGGCGCGAGCCAGTAGAATAGCGGTTTGTCGCTCGCGCCAGCACACGGTTGTTGACAAGCCGACGTACATGCCGACATGGCTTGAGTGCCGACTTATCGGCGACTGGCCGGTCACAAACCCGCTGCTGTGCCAAATTATATGCAGAATGAATGAGTTAGGCAAAACATCCTCGCGAATTCCGTCATCCGACCAAGTTTCCCTGCTTGAAATTGGGGACGAATCGGCTGGGCAACGGATCGATAATTTCCTGCTGCGCGCCTGCAAGGGCGTGCCGAAAAGCCATATCTACCGGATCCTGCGTAGTGGCGAAGTGCGCGTAAACAAGGGCCGGGTCGGTGCCGAATATCGGCTGTGCCTGGGCGATCTGGTTCGTATTCCGCCGATCCGAGTCGCGCAGCCCGATGCGGCCCGTCGCGATGCCCCGGTGCCACCGGCATCCTTCCCTATTTTGTTCGAGGATGAGCATCTGCTGATCATCGACAAGCCGGCCGGCGTCGCCGTGCACGGCGGCAGCGGAGTCAGTTTCGGCGTGATCGAGCAATTGCGGCAGGCGCGCCCACAGGCAAAATTCCTTGAGTTGGTGCATCGGCTCGACCGCGAGACCTCGGGTGTGCTGATGCTGGCGAAAAAGCGCGCGGCATTGGTCGGTTTGCACGAGCAGATGCGTCAGAACCGCATGGACAAGCGCTACCTTGCGTGCATACACGGCGACTGGCGCGAAACGCGGCGTATCGTCAAGGTGCCGCTTCATAAGTACCTGACCGCGGATGGCGAGCGGCGCGTGCGGGTCCAGGAAGACGGTCAGAGCGCGCATACGGTGTTCAATCTGGTACGTCGCTTCGACGGTTTCGCTTTGCTCGAGGTCGAACTCAAAACCGGTCGTACGCATCAAATCAGGGTCCATCTGCAACATCTGGGAACGCCTATCGTCGGCGACGAGAAATATGGCGATTTCGCGTTCAATCGCGATTTGGCCCGTGCCGGCGCCAAACCGCAGCTAAAGCGCATGTTTTTGCATGCATGGCGCCTGCGCCTGCAGCACCCGGCCAGCGGCGAGGCGCTTTCCGTCGAAGCGCCGACGCCACCCGAATGCGAGCGGTTTTTGCAACAATTAGAGATGGCCCATGCTTGAATCAGTCTTTAAGCCGGCCTGGATAACGTCACTCCGAGAGAGTCTAGGGACCCATGGCAAGACAACACTTTGACCTGATCGTGTTCGATTGGGACGGTACGCTGATGGATTCGACCGTGCACATCACGCGCAGCATACAGGCGGCTTGCCGCGATCTCGGCTTGACGGTGCCCGACGACATTTCGGCCAGCTACGTGATTGGCCTGGGTTTGCGAGAAGCGCTGCAGATCGCCGCCCCCGAGCTGTCGCCAGACGACTATCCCCGGCTGTCGGAGCGCTATCGCCACCATTATTTGCTGCGCGACCCGGAAATGGAGTTATTCGCCGGCGTGCCCGCCATGCTGGCCACGCTACGCGACCAGGGCTATTTTCTGGCGGTGGCGACGGGCAAGACCCGCGTCGGCTTGAATCGCGCGCTTGCCGCGGTGGGTCTGACCAGCATGTTCGACGCCACGCGTTGCGCCGATGAAACCTTTTCCAAGCCGAATCCGGCGATGCTGCATGAATTGACCCGGGAACTGGGGCAGGACCTTGGCCGCACCGTGATGATAGGCGACACCACCCATGATCTGCAGATGGCGGCCAATGCGGGTGCCGCCAGCATCGCGGTCACGTACGGCGCGCATCCGGCCGAGACCTTGCGCGGCCTGACGCCGCGTTTTTGCGCCAATAGTGTCGGCGAACTGTCGGATTGGCTGTTGACCAACGCCTAGACGCAGCCAAACGCCGAAGAAGCCGAGATCGAATCTGCCATGTCCGATACGTCCGCCGCCCCCGCCACGCCGTCCCCGATCGCCGTTTGTGCGTCCAACGCGCTTAGCGACGGCGGCCTGGCGGCGCGGCACGATGCCTTGTTCTACGGCAGGCCTGCGTCGGTCTTCTTCGTACGCTTTCACGGTGCGGTGCATGGCTACTTGAATCAATGCGCGCACGTGCCGGCGGAAATGGATTGGGTCGAAGGGCAGTTCTTCGAATCCTCCGGCCACTATTTGATGTGCGCGATGCACGGTGCCATCTACGAACCCGATACCGGCCGCTGCGTTGGCGGTCCCTGTCGCGGCGGCCGTCTGCGCGCGCTGCAGGTCGAGGAGCGCGACACCGCTGCCGGGCGCCAGGTTTTTTGGCTGCCGGATGCTCATGTGACCCCGGTCACACCCTCCTTTTCCCCCAACCAAGCGCCAGACCATGTCAGATCAACAGACGCCTGAAAAATCGGAACCCGCCTCGGCTCGCGCAGCCGCCGGCCAGCGCCCCGGCAAGCACGATGCTCCGGGCTGGGAACGTGATGCGCTAGAGCGCATCGCGCTGGCGGCGATACAGGAACAAAGGGCCAGCCGGCGCTGGAAAATCTTCTTTCGCTTTGCCTTCCTGGCGGTGCTGGTGCTGATCGCATGGCGTCTGTTCGATGTGACGGGTGCCCCGGTCACGACCGGCGCGCGCCACACCGCGCTCGTCACGCTCGACGGCGAGATTTCTGGCGACACGCAAGCCAGTGCCGACAATATCGATACTGCGCTGGACTCGGCTTTCGAAGACAGCGGCACGGTCGGCGTGATTCTCGAGATCGACAGCCCCGGTGGAAGTCCGGTGCAAGCCGGCATGATGTACAACGAGATCCGCCGCTTGCGTGCCAAGTATCCGAAAAAACCGCTGTATGTGGTGGTCGACGATATGTGCGCTTCGGGCGGCTATTACGTGGCTGCCGCCGCCGACAAGATTTACGTCGACAAGGCCAGCATCGTCGGCTCGATCGGCGTGCTGATGGAAGGATTCGGTTTCAACAGCTTTATGGACAAGCTCGGGATCGAGCGGCGCCTGCACGTGTCGGGCGAGAACAAGGCGCTGTTCGACCCGTATTCGCCCGAGAGCGACAAGGCCAGGCAATATGCGCAAACCATGCTGGACCAGATCCATCAACAATTCATCGACGCGGTCAAGCAAGGCCGCGGCAGCCGCCTGAAGGACGATCCGGATCTGTTCTCGGGCCTGTTCTGGACCGGTGAGCAAAGCGTGCAGCTGGGGTTGGCCGACGGCTTCGGCGATACCGGCTATGTCGCGCGCGAAGTGATCAAGGCGCCGGACGTGGTCGACTATACGATCAAGGAAAATTTCGCCGACCGTGTCGCGCATCGCTTCGGCGCATCGCTCGGGGCGGGAGCGATGAAGGCCCTGATTTCGAGCGGGCTGCGGATCGAGTGAGGTAGCGGACGGCCTGTGGCCGTCTTCGCTGGAATCGAGGCCGATGCATTCCGGGTTGCATCGGCCTTTTCTTTGGGGAGGCGGATTGCCGGGGCTAACTGTTGACGCCTGATGTGGTCGGCGCTTGGTGCCGCGGGTTGATCAACGCGGTCAACACGTGATCGCGCCACGCGCCGTTGATATGCAGATAGCCGCGCGCATAGCCCTCCCGCTCGAAGCCCAGGCGCGCCAGTACTTGCGCGCTACGCTGGTTGTGCGGTTGATGATTGGCCATGATGCGATGCAGGCCGACCGTGTCGAACATATGGGTAATCGCCGCATGCAAGGCTTCATGCATCAAGCCGCGCCCCTGATGGCGCGCGTCCAGGCCGAAGCCCAGGTGGCAGGCCTGCAGCGGGCCGCGCACGATATTGCTGAAATTGCAGATGCCGACCAGTGCGTGGTCGTTGTGGCTATACATCAGCAGGTTGACCGAGGAGCCGATGTTCATCTGTTCGGTCATTGTCGTGAGGCGCTGGGCCATGGTGGCGTAGGTGTAGAAGCCGGCCGGCCGATCAGGCTCCCACGGGCGCAGATGTTCGCGATTGTTGGTGTAGTAGGCGAGTACCGCATAGGCGTCGTCGACGCTGGGCGGACGCAGGGCCAGCCGTTCGGTGAGAAGGCCCGCGGCGGGAAACTCGGTGATTGACATGGTGGTGACGGGCTGGAAGGGTTCGGGGCTCTGGCAAATCTGGCGCGGGTGGCGTGTCCACGCAAACATCCACTCAGGCTGCCAGCATCAGGAACAGTGCCGGCCGCTTGTGCAGATCCAGCAGATCGAGCTGCCATTCGCTCGCGGGCCGCGTCACGATGCGCTCGGTCGGCAAGGTCAGGTCGACGGCGACGCAGATCAGGGTCGAGGGCGTGCAGGTAGTCAGCAGCGTTTCGAGCAATGCGCGATTACGGTACGGGGTTTCGATAAAAAGCTGGGTTTGGGAGGCTTTGCGCGATTGCTGTTCCAGTTCGCGCAGGCGTTTCGCGCGCTGGGCGGCGTCAACCGGCAAATAACCATGGAAGGCGAAGCTCTGGCCGTTCATCCCTGAGGCCATCAACGCGAGCAGGATGGAACTGGGGCCGACGAGCGGCACCACCCGCACGCCGAGCTGATGCGCACGCCGCACCAGCAGCGCGCCGGGGTCGGCGACGGCCGGGCAGCCGGCTTCCGAGACCAGCCCGGCATCGCTGCCTGCGAGTATCGGCGCGAGCAGTCCGTCGATTTCGGCGGCCGGGGTATTGACGTTCAACTCGCGAATTTCGATTTCCTGGATCGGCCTTTCGCTGCCGACGCGTTTCAGGAAGGCGCGCGTGGTCTTGGCGTTTTCGCCGATGAAGTAGCCAAGCCGTGCGGCCTGGGCGCGCACCGGGTCGGGTATCACGGCGGCCAGCGCCGCCGCGTCGCCGTCGCCCAGGGTGTTGGGTATCAGATAGAGAGTGCCGCTCATGGTCGGTTCGAAATAATCAGCTTGAAAACTCAGTTCGAAAGAGAAAGGCCGGCCTGCCGCAGCATGCCGGTCAATGCGATCAGGGGCAGGCCGATCAGCGCGGTGGGATCGTCCGAGCGGATTGAAGCCAGCAGCGTGATGCCCAGGCCCTCCGCTTTGGCGCTGCCGGCGACATCATACGGCTGTTCCGCGTGCAAGTAGGCCTCGAGTTCCGTGTCGGGCAGGTCGCGAAATACCACATGGGTCACCACATCGGTGCTTTGCATGTGGTCGTGCCGGCTGTCATAAAGACAAAGCGCGCTGTGGAATTCGACCGCGCGGCCGCGCATCGTCTGCAGTTGTGCGAGGGCGGCTGCATGGCTGCCGGGTTTGCCTATTTGCCGGCCGTCCAGGGTGGCGACCTGGTCGGAGCCGATCACCAGCGCATCGGGCTCGTCGCCGACGACCGCGCGTGCCTTGGCCTGCGCCAGTCGCAGCGCGGTCTGCGCCGGGGTTTCATGCGCGAGCGGGGTTTCGACTATGCCGGGGACGCGAACCGTGAACGGGATGCGCAGCCGCTCCAGCAATTCGCGCCGGTAGGGCGAACTGGAGGCCAGGATCAGGCGGCGCGTGGGAGAAATGAGGGGGGGTGGCATCGTGCTTGAGATCACAGCTTAAGTATTTGACCTTAAAAGATAAAACGGCTACAATATCGGGCTTCCGTTTGGATCGGCTGTCGGATTTTTATCCGCTGGGCCGGCGTCGGGTCCTGCCGGGCATTGTGTGGGCGCTAGATGCGGCGCAAGTGCGCGGCTCCGAGCGTGGCAGTCCACGTCGTTCCGGCTGGCGTACCTTCGGCAGCGGGTTAAGTATGGCTTGGTGCAAGTGTGTACGGCTTGCGTCGATTTGCCCAGGAGTTGTTTATGGTCCGCCCCGAGACGCAGGATACGCTGGGTCCGACAAATGTGGATGCGCTACGTGCGTTCGACCTGTTCGCCTTCACCCGTAGCGGTCGTACGCTTTCCGGTACGCTGGATCTGAGCAGCTTGCCGCGCATGCTAGCCGAAGTGCCGGCTGACGCGCCAGCGCCGGATACGCCGCTTGCCTGGCGGGCTGAAGGTAGCGTGACACGCGAACCCAGCGCCGACGGCGAGCGTGAAGCCTGCTGGCTGACGCTGGCGGTTAGCGGGGCGGTGTGGCTCGAATGCCAGCGTTGCTTGACGCCGTATCGTCAGGGGCTGGATGCCGAGGCCCGTTTCCTGATCGTCGAAACAGAGGTCGAGGCCGAAGCGTGGCCGATGGAAGACGACGAGGCCGATGCCATTGTCGGTTCGCGTCAGTTTGATCTGGTCGAGCTGATCGAAGAGGAATTATTGCTTTCGCTGCCGCTCGTGCCCAAGCACGCGGTCTGCCCCGCCGTTCATAAGAGCTTGACGAGCGGTGCCGACGGCAGCGAGAACGAAACGCCGCCCGGCGAACTCGCGGCGGAGCAGGACGCGCCGCAGCCGAACCCGTTTGCGGCACTGAAATCGTTGGATCTCGAGCCTGCCTCGGACGGTACCGAGACGCTGGCGAAGCCCGACGATAAGTCAAAGGCGTAAGCCATAAGCTTAAGTCATGGGCTTGGCAGCCGACGGCAGGTTTGCGTCGCGCGGCCAGGGGCGGCGGAAAGCAGTTTGGCCGCCAGACTGTGCTAGAATTCAGAAAATTTTGAGGAGTTATCATGGCAGTTCAGCAGAATAAGAAGTCGCCGTCGAAGCGCGGCATGCATCGTTCGCACGATTTCCTGACTGGCGCGCCGCTGGCCGTCGAACCGACGTCGGGCGAAACGCACCTGCGCCACCATATCAGCCCGAACGGCTTTTATCGTGGTCGTAAAGTCGTCAAGACCAAGAACGACTAAACGGCACGGCGCATCACCCGAGCCCGTGTTCGGTTCGTCCACGCATTTCCGGTTCGAAAAAAAAGCGGCAATCCTATGCCGCTTTTTTGTGCCTGAACACCGTCGCATCGCATGACGATAAAACTCACCATCGACTGCATGGGGGGCGATCACGGCCCGTCCGTGACGGTTCCCGCTGCCGTCAATTTCGTACGCGCGCATGCCGACGCCGAATTGTTCCTGGTTGGCCTGCCCGAGGCCATCGAGGCGCAACTCAAGAAAGCCCGCGCGACTCGGGAATCCCGCTTGACCGTCATCGCCGCGAGCGAGGTGGTCGAGATGTGCGATCCGATCGAAATCGCGCTACGCAGGAAAAAAGATTCCTCGATGCGCGTCGCGCTCAACCTGGTCAAGGATGGGGCCGGGCAAGCCTGTGTCTCGGCCGGTAACACCGGGGCGCTGATGGCGGTGTCGCGCTACGTGCTGAAAACGCTGTCCGGCATCGAGCGACCGGCGATCGCCACGGTCCTGCCGAATATCAAGGGCTGGACCACGGTGCTCGATCTCGGCGCCAATGTCGATTGCGAGCCGCAGCATTTGCTGCAGTTCGCCGTCATGGGCAGCGCGCTGGTGGCGGCTGTCGATGGCCACGAACGGCCCACGGTCGGTCTCCTGAATATCGGCGAAGAGATCATCAAGGGCAACGAGACGATCAAGCGCGCTGGTGAACTGCTGCGCGCCAGCAGCCTGAACTTCTACGGCAACGTGGAAGGCAACGACATCTACAAAGGCACGACCGATGTGGTCGTGTGCGACGGCTTCGTCGGCAATGTGGCGCTGAAGACCTCTGAAGGTCTCGCGCAGATGCTGGGCGAAATCATCAAGCAGGAATTCAACCGCTCCTGGATGACCCGGGCGATGGCGCTCGCCGCCTGGCCGGTGCTCGCGCATTTCAAGAAGCGCGTCGATCACCGCCGCTACAACGGTGCGGCCTTGCTGGGGCTGCGCGGTCTGGTGTTCAAGAGCCACGGCTCGGCCGACGCGTATGCCTTTGAATACGCGATCAAACGCGCGTACGATGCAGTCAAGAATGGTCTGCAGGAGCGCCTGACCCAGGCGCTCGAGCCGCAAACGCAACTTCCTTCATCCGAACACCTTGCGCCCACCGATGGGGCCGATACGGCCGAACCGCTCGCGGCGCTTTCCTCGAAGGCATGATGGCTCAACACAACCTCTATTCCCGCGTTATCGGGACCGGCAGCTATTTACCACCCAATCGCGTGACCAATCAGGCGCTCGCCGAGCGGCTGGCCGCGGGCGGTATTGAAACCAGCGATGAATGGATCTTCGCGCGCACCGGCATTCGCGCGCGCCATTTCGCCGAACCCGAGGTGGCGACGAGCGATCTCGCCAAGATTGCCGCCGAGCGTGCGATCGAGGCGGCCGGCATCGATCCCCAGAGCATCGATCTGATCATCGTCGCGACCTCGACGCCCGATTATGTCTTCCCGAGCACCGCCTGTCTGCTGCAGAACAAGCTCGGCATTCGCAACGGCGGCGCTGCGTTCGACGTGCAGGCGGTGTGCTCGGGCTTCGCCTACGCGCTGGCGACGGCAGACAACTTTATCCGCAGCGGCGCGCATCGTACCGCGCTCGTGATCGGTGCCGAGACCTTCTCGCGCATTCTCGATTTCAACGACCGGACCACCTGCGTGCTGTTCGGCGACGGCGCCGGCGCGGTGCTTCTGAGCGCATCGGAAGAACCCGGCGTGCTGGCAACCGCGCTGCATGCCGATGGCAGCCACGCGCCCATTCTGTGCGTACCCGGCAACGTGCACGGCGGCGCGATCGCTGGCAATGCCTTCCTGCATATGGATGGACAGGCCGTGTTCAAGCTCGCGGTCAACGTGCTGGAGAAGGTCGCGATCGAAGCGCTGGCCAAGGCGGGTCTTGTGTCCGAACAGATCGATTGGCTGATCCCGCATCAGGCCAATATCCGCATCATGCAAAGTACCTGCCGCAAGCTGCATCTGCCGCAGGAACGCATGGTGGTCACGGTGGACGAACATGGCAATACCTCGGCTGCCTCGATTCCGCTCGCGCTAGATGCCGCGGTGCGCGATGGTCGCATCCGGCGCGGCCAGCATGTGCTGATCGAAGGGGTTGGCGGCGGCTTCACCTGGGGCGCCGCCGTGTTCAAGTATTAAGAGACTCAAAACTCAAGTTCGACAGGTAGACCATGAAATTTGCATTTGTGTTTCCCGGCCAAGGTTCGCAGGCGATCGGCATGTTGAATGCGTTCGGCGACGCGCCGGTCGTGCGCGAAACGCTGCAGGAAGCGTCCGATGCCTTGGGCCAGGACCTGGCTGCATTGATCGCGGGTGGCCCGGCTGAGGCCCTCAACCTGACCACCAATACCCAACCGGTGATGTTGACCGCGGCTTACGCGGTCTACCGCGTCTGGCAGGCGGCGGGTGGCCCGGCCCCGGCGCTGGTGGCAGGCCATAGTCTGGGCGAATACACGGCGCTGGTCGCGGCCGGCGCCCTGGCGTTTCGCGATGCCGTTCCGCTCGTGCGCTTTCGCGCGCAGGCGATGCAGGAAGCCGTGCCGGTCGGCGAAGGCGGCATGGCGGCCATCCTCGGCCTCTCCGATGACGACGTGCGTGCGGCGTGCGCGGAAGCAAGCGCGGTCGGCGTCGTCGAAGCGGTGAATTTCAATGCGCCTGCGCAGGTCGTGATCGCGGGTCATAAGGCCGCCGTCGAGCGCGCCTGCGAAATCGCCAAGGCCAAGGGGGCTAAGCGTGCGCTGCCGTTGCCGGTGTCGGCACCGTTCCACTCGTCGCTGCTCAAGCCAGCGTCCGATCGTTTGCGCGAGTACCTTGCCGATGTCGAAATCCGCACACCGGGGATTCCCGTGATCAACAACGTCGATGTGGCCATTGTGTCCGATCCGGCGGCCATCAAGGACGCGCTGGTGCGTCAGGCGGCCGGTGCGGTGCGCTGGGTGGAATCGGTGCAGGCGATGCGTCGCGATGGCATCACGCACGTGCTGGAGTGCGGTCCGGGCAAGGTGCTGGCAGGTCTGACTCGCCGCATCGATGGCGAACTGACGGGCGGTGCCGTGTATGATCCGGCTACGCTGGAAGAAACGTTGGCCCTGCTGCGCGGCTGACGCGTTGGGCTTGCGGCAAGGGGCTAGGACCCTAATATTGAGAAAAGCATGGAAAAAAATCTGGACAAGCAGGTAGCCGTCGTAACTGGCGCATCGCGTGGCATCGGCCGTGCGATTGCGATGCTGCTGGCGCGTGCCGGTGCCACGGTGATCGGCACGGCTACCACGGTCGCCGGCGCACAGGCGATTAGCGAAGCTTTCGTGGCAGCCGGCCTGAACGGCCGCGGCGTCGAGCTGAACGTCAACGACGCGGCAGCGAGCGATGCATTAATCGACGCGACGGTGAAGGAATTCGGTGGCCTGCAGATTCTCGTCAACAATGCCGGCATCACGCAGGATCAACTGGCGATGCGGATGAAGGACGAGGACTTCGACAACGTGATTGAAACCAATCTGCGTGCAGTGTTCCGTTTGTCGCGCGCGGTGCTGCGTCCGATGATGAAGGCGCGCGCGGGTCGCATCATCAATATCACCTCGGTGGTCGGTTCGACCGGCAACCCCGGGCAGGTCAATTATGCAGCCGCGAAGGCCGGTGTGGCGGGCATGACACGGGCGCTCGCGCGCGAGATCGGCAGCCGCGGCATTACCGTAAACTGCGTCGCGCCGGGCTTCATCGAAACGGATATGACAAAAGTTCTGCCCGAGGACCAGCAAAATGTGCTGCTGGGGCAGATTCCACTCGGCCGATTGGGTAGTGCGGACGATATTGCTCATGCGGTGGCCTTTCTGGCATCGCCCCACGCCGGCTACATTACGGGCACCACGCTGCACGTGAACGGCGGGATGTACATGAGCTGAACTCATGGGCTGCGCGCGCTTCGGTTGGACGGCGCACGCAGCACACCGTATGCGTGTTTCGCATGCGAGTGCAGTGTCGCGTTTTTTACGGTTCAAACCTGATAAAATGCGCACACTTTGTTTTTGTGAACTAATTTCCCTGGAGGGGTCGATGGATAATATTGAACAGCGCGTCAAGAAGATCGTTGCGGAACAACTCGGCGTCGCCGAAGCGGAAATCAAGACGGAAGCGTCGTTTGTGAACGATCTGGGCGCAGACTCGCTGGATACCGTTGAGCTCGTGATGGCGCTCGAAGATGAATTCGGCATGGAGATCCCCGACGAAGAAGCCGAGAAGATCACCACCGTGCAGCAAGCGATCGATTACGCCCGCGCCAACGTCAAGGCCTAAGGTTTCGAATCGGTTTTCGGCTGCACAGCCACAGGACCCACGGAGCGTTGTTCTGTGGAATCTGTGGCTTTTGTTTTTTGTTTGCTTTGAAAAGGGGTTATCGTGAGCCGCCGCCGTGTCGTAGTAACGGGTCTTGGACATATCTCGCCTGTCGGTAATACTGTTGCCGAAGGCTGGGCCAATATCGTCGCCGGCAAGTCCGGTATTGCCACCGTCACCAAATTCGATGCGTCCGCGCTGACCACGCGCTTCGCGGGCGAAGTGAAGCACTTCGACATCGAGGAATATATACCGGCCAAGGAAGCACGCCACATGGATACCTTTATCCATTACGGCGTGGCTGCGGGCATCCAGGCGATGAACGACAGCGGCTTGGTGATAACCGAGGAAAACGCCGAGAACGTTGGCGTGATTGTCGGGTCCGGCATAGGCGGCCTGCCGATGATCGAGCAGACCCAGACCGAATTGCTCGCACGTGGCCCGCGCCGCATTTCGCCGTTCTTCGTGCCGGCCTCGATCATCAACATGATTTCCGGCCATTTGTCGATACGCTACGGCTTGAAGGGCCCGAACCTGGCGATCGTCACTGCGTGTACCACCGGTACCCATTCGATCGGCGAAGCGTTTCGCATGATTCAATACGGCGATGCCGACGCGATGCTCGCAGGTGGCGCGGAATCGACCGTTTCGCCGTTGGGCCTGGGCGGTTTTACCGCGGCCCGCGCGCTGTCGCAACGCAATGACGATCCGGCCACGGCGAGCCGTCCTTGGGACCGGGATCGCGACGGTTTCGTGCTGGGTGAAGGTGCCGGCGTGCTGGTGTTGGAAGAGTATGAGCATGCGAAGGCGCGCGGCGCGAAGATCTACTGCGAAGTAGTGGGCTACGGCCGCAGCGGCGATGCGTATCACATCACCGCGCCGAGCGGCGAAGGGGCACGCATCTGCATGGACAAGGCGATGCGCGATGCCGGCGTGACCCCGGATGCGATTGACTACGTCAACGCCCACGGTACCTCGACGCCGATCGGCGACGTCGGCGAATCGAACGCGATCAAGGCGGCTTTTGGCGACGCGGCCAGGCAAACCGTGATCAACTCTACCAAGTCGATGACCGGTCACTTGCTGGGTGCCGCAGGCGGGATCGAAGCGGTGTATTCGGTAATGGCGATGAAAGATCAGGTATCGCCGCCGACCATCAACATCTTCAACCAGGATCCGGAATGCGACCTGGATTACTGCGCGAATACCGCCCGCCAGTTGGAGATTGAGTACGCGATGTCGAACTCGTTTGGTTTTGGCGGAACTAACGGCACCCTGGTGTTCAAGCGCATCTGACGCGTACCATGGGGCTGGTTCCAAGCGCGGGTGTGCGTGTGCGGCTGGTCCGCTCGGTACGGCTGCAATGGCTGCAGGCGGGGTTTATGCTGGCCGCGATCGGTGCGGCCTGGCTGATCATCGCGCCACGCCTGGGTGCGCTGGCTGCCGGATGCGGCGCAGCCGCTATAGCTGCCTGGCTCGCCTGGCGTGCCGGCATAGATAGTCAGCGCGGACCGGACTGCTTGATCCTGCATGAGGATGGCCAAGTCTACCGGCTTGCGGGTACCGGCCTGCCGCGTGTCGGCAGACCGGCTGGTTTGTTGCAATGGCCGGGTTTGCTGGCGCTGGATCTGCAATATGACGACGGTGGCGCCGAGACCGTACTGGCGCTGTCCGACGGGTTGGAGGCCCCGGCATTTCGTACGCTGGCTGCCTGGGGGCGACGCCATGCGCAGCGAGGCCTGGCGTGAAGTGTGTTGAAATTGTCCCCGCGGCGTAATTGGTCGGACCGGCGCGCATGTCAAGGAAGGCTGCGGCCGTGTCCGTATGCGGGGATGTATTTTTGTGTAACCGCCGTAACGACCTTAAACGTAACATTGGGGTCCCGGAGTGGGGCGCTACAATCACGCGCTGGAAAACGGTATTCAAACGTGAGCGGACTATCAGGTGAGTGAAAAGGAAATCGACCAAGTCCTGGTCGAACGCGTGCAAAGAGGTGATAAGGCCGCGTTCGAACTGCTGGTCGCGAAATATCACCGAAAGATCATCCGTCTAATCTCGCGTCTCGTGCGCGATCAGGCGGAGGTCGAAGACGTGGCCCAGGACGCCTTTATCAAGGCTTACCGCGCCTTGCCGCAGTTTCGCGGCGAGTCGGCGTTCTATACCTGGCTATACCGTATTGCCGTCAACACCGCGAAGAATTATCTGGCAACGCAGGGACGCCGCGCGCCGACGTCGACTGAAACGAACGCAGAAGATGCTGAAACTTTTGCCGATGCAGACCAACTAAGGGATATCAACACGCCGGAGTCGATGTTGATGACCAAGCAGATTGCTCAAACGGTGAATGCCGCAATGGCGGTGTTACCGGAGGAATTACGCGTGGCCATCACCTTGCGTGAAATTGAGGGTCTGAGCTACGAGGAAATCGCGGAAATGATGGGCTGCCCGATCGGCACCGTTCGTTCCCGAATTTTCCGTGCACGCGAGGCGATCGCGACCCGATTGCGCCCTTTGCTGGACACGCCGGAGGGCAAGCGTTGGTGAGTGTGGCGGGTACGTCACAGATTTGCGAAATTCCGCAAATTGTTTGTGCCGCCTCCTTATCATGTTGCTGTAATTTTTTCCGGCGGCGTATTGCAGGGATTGCAGTCTTGAGGGTGCTGGGGAGCGTTGTGCGAAAGCCTTGAGGCCTTGGGTCTTAAAGGGTTGCAGGCAGCATGCGTTTCCTGGAACAGGGAAATCGGGTTTAACGGTGGGTGTGAGTAAGGATGGGGAGCATCATGGGTTCTGTCTCGATGCAGTCGGCCGGCATAGCGCGCGCCGAACGGCTGTCGGCTTTGATCGACGGAGAGTCTGCCGGCGATCGCGCGGTAGTATCCGAACATGACTTGACGCAGTTTCTGAGCGAATTCGGCGAAGCAGACCGTGCGCTGTGGGCTGAATATCACTTGGTCGGCGATGTGTTGAAATCCGAGGACCTCGTCGCCGCTCCTGCCGCCGACCGCGCCTTCCTGATCGGTTTCTCCGCCGCCTTGGAAAGCGAGCCTGCGTTGTTGGCGCCGCGCGCCCTCAAGCCCAACCGTGCCGCACTGCAAGTGCGGCGCTACATGCCCACGCTGGCGGCTGTCGCCGCCGTCGTTACCCTGACCTGGATCCTGGTGCCGCGTCAAATGCACGGCGGCGTGCCGGGTGCGGCAGAACAGACCGCCGCTAATGTAGCCAACACCGTTGCACAAACGCAGGTTGTCGCTCAAGCGGTCGTGCCTGGGCTGGCTCAAGCCGGCGGCAGCAGCGACGTACGGCGCGTCGCGATGGCTGCTTCCACCCCTGATACCGACACTGCGACACCCGCTCCCGACGACGTCAACATGATCCGCGATGCTCAACTCGACCAATACCTCGACGCGCATCAGCAATTCGCACAACGCCCGGTACCCCAAGACGTACCTATGGTCAGAGTCGTTTCAGACTCGCAAGAGCAATAATCCGATGTCGAAACGGCTGTTTGCAGCATATCTCACGTGGCGGCGCTTGCTGTTGGTCGCTGCATTCGTTTCCGCCGCAGGAGTCCATGTTGCCGCCTTCGCCCAACCCAGCGACCCGCTGGTGGTGCGGCGCGAAGTCAATGGCTGGCTGAACCGCATTCATGACGCGGCGCTGAACGAAAACTACGAAGGCACGTTCGTCTTTCAGCGCGGCGGGATGATCCAATCGTCCCGCATCGTTCATGTGGCGCCCCGCCATGGCGACGAATACGAACGTCTCGAAAGCCTGGACGGCCAGCCGCGCACGATGCTGCGCGATAACGACAATATCTTCACCTTCATCCCCGAGCGCAAGTTGTGCATCGTCGACCATCGGCAGAGCAAGATCACCTTTCCGGCCCTGGTTGGGGCCGACAGCAGCAGTGTATTGGACGTCTATGACCCCAGGCTGCTCGGTGTCGAGCGCGTTGCCGGTTACGATAGCCAGGTGATCGAACTCGATCCCAAGGACCACTTCCGTTTCGGCTACAAGCTCTGGGCCGACAAGTCCACGGGGCTGTTGCTACGCGCCCAGACGCTAGATCCGAACGGCCATGTGCTGGAACAGATCGCATTCTCGCAGATCGAAATCGGTACCGATAACGACCATAATTCGATTGCCGTCGCGATCCACAACCTGGCGGGTTGGCACGTGATCCACGACAGCACCACCGCGGTCAACATGAGTGCGCAGGGCTGGACCATCAACCCCGGCGTGGCCGGCTTCAGGGAGATCCGCCAGTTGCGTCGCCCGATGATTGTGCACGGTCCCGGCAGCGCCCCGGTCGAGGTCGATCAGGCGGTGTTTTCCGACGGTCTGTCCGCGATCTCCGTGTTTGTCGAGCCGGGAGGGAAAGGTACGCGTCACGAAGGCACAGGCAGTAGCGGCGCGACCCACATTCTGGTTCGGCGCATGGGCAATTTCTGGATCACCTTGCTGGGCGAAGTCCCGCTCGATACGCTACAAGAATTTGCTTCTGCCATAAAATACAAAGACCCGAAGTAATTTCGGGAGGTACGCCGGGGCCGCCCGGCGCGCGTCTGTCACAGGCTGGTCACGCGCTCGGCCCGTGGCCCGGCGAATCGCAGCACAACCGGCACTCCCTATGAAATCCCATTCGATACGCAAGCTGTGTGTGCTCGCGGCATTTCTGTCGTTGACGATGCCGGTGGCACCCTGGGTACAGGCTGCGCCGTCGGCTGCCAATCTGCCCGATTTCACCGACCTGGTCGACAAGGTTGGACCGTCCGTCGTCAATATCAGGACCACCGAGCATGTGCGCACCGATCCGCAGGGCGCGTTGCCGCCGGGTATGGATGAGGGCGACATGGCGCAATTCTTTCATCGCTTTTTCGGCATTCCGTTGCCGCAGACGCCCAAGGGTGGCGCAGGCGGCGGCCATGCGCCGGGTGCCGATACGCCGGATCAACAGGATCAGCAAGACAACCAGCTGGGTCAGGATGGCGGCGACAGCGACGACAGCGGCGGTGTCGGGTCGGGTTTCATCCTGACCCCGGACGGCTACGTGATGACCAACGCCCACGTGGTCGATGGCGCCGATACCATTTACGTCACCTTGACCGACAAGCGCCAATTCAAGGCGCGTCTGATCGGCGAGGACGATCGCACCGACGTCGCGCTGGTGAAGATCGACGCGACCGACCCGCTGCCGGCCGTGGCCATCGGCGATTCGAACATGGTTCGTGCTGGACAGTGGGTCGTCGCCATCGGTTCGCCCTTCGGCCTCGACAACACGGTGACGGCCGGCATCGTCAGCGCCAAGGGGCGCGATACCGGCGATTACCTGCCGTTCATCCAGACCGACGTGGCTGTCAATCCCGGCAATTCGGGCGGCCCGCTGATCAATATGCAAGGCGAAGTGATCGGGATCAACTCGCAAATCTATAGCCGTACCGGCGGTTTCATGGGCATTTCTTTCGCGATTCCGATCGACGAGGCGATGCGCGTGGCCGACGAGTTGAAGACGACTGGCAAGATCACGCGCGGCCGCATCGCGGTGGCGATCGGCGAAGTCAACGAGGACGTCGCGCAGTCGCTTGGCTTGTCCAAGGCGGGCGGGGCGATGGTCAGCGGCGTCGAACCGGGCGGGCCGGCTGACAAGGCGGGGGTGCAGCCGGGCGATATCATCCTGAAGTTCGGCGGCAAGAGCGTCGACAACGCGACCGATCTGCCGCGCATGGTGGGCGATACCAAGCCCGGCACGCACAGCTCGCTGACGGTCTGGCGCAAGGGACAAACCCTGGAATTGCCGGTGTTGATCGGCGAAGCGCCGTCCGACAAGCAGACCAAAGGCGGAGAGTCCAAGACCCCGCCGGCCCGTAGCAACGCGTCAAATGCGCTGGGCCTGGGCGTGAGCGACCTCAGCAACGACCAACTGAAGGCGGCGAAGGTCCACAACGGGGTTCAGGTCGATGTCGTGACCGGCCCGGCGCAGCGTGCCGGCCTGCAAAAGGGCGATATCGTGCTGCGCATCGGCGACACCGATGTGGTCAGCGCCGCGCAGTTCGGTGCCATCGTGCACAAGCTCGACCCGCAGAAGATGGTCGCGCTGCTGGTCAAGCGCGGCGACATCACGCAGTATGTCGCGCTCAAGCCCCGCGCGCGGCAGGCCCAATAGTGCCGGGGCGTTCGGCGGTCTGGCCTTCGGGCCCGGCCGCTGGCGTCTGCGCGGGCCGCTCCAGCGGCGTTCCCTGCGGATACACGCCGAATTCGACCCAATGACGGCGCGGGTCGGCCCCATCCGGCTGGCAAAGCCGCCACGGGGAGGGTGTTTTCCGCTAAAATGCGCGCGTGCTGTCTCATCTGAAGGCGTGCTTCGAGATCTACCGAGCGCGCCTTTTTTGCATCATTAGGCTGAATGGATCATATTCGCAATTTCTCGATCATCGCGCACATCGATCATGGCAAATCGACGCTCGCCGATCGCATCATCCAACTTTGCGGCGGCTTGTCCGACCGCGAGATGGGAGCCCAGGTGCTCGATTCGATGGATATCGAGCGCGAGCGCGGCATCACCATCAAGGCCCAGACCGCGGCGCTGAGCTATCGCGCGCGCGACGGCAAGATCTACAACCTGAACCTGATCGATACGCCCGGGCACGTCGACTTCTCGTATGAAGTCAGCCGCTCGCTGTCCGCCTGCGAAGGTGCGCTGCTGGTTGTTGACGCGAGCCAGGGGGTCGAGGCGCAGACAGTGGCGAATTGCTACACCGCGATCGAACTCGGTGTCGAAGTGGTGCCGGTGCTGAACAAGATCGACCTGCCCGCGGCCGACCCGGAAAACGCGATTCAAGAAATCGAGGACGTGATTGGCATCGACGCGATCGACGCGGTACGTTGTTCGGCCAAGACCGGACTGGGTGTCGAGGACGTGCTGGAATCACTGATCGCCAAAGTGCCGCCGCCCGTTGGCGACCCGGCTGCGCCGCTGCAGGCGCTGATCATCGATTCGTGGTTCGACAATTACGTCGGTGTGGTGATGCTGGTGCGCATCAAGAACGGTACGCTGCGTCCCAAGGACAAGATACAAATGATGGCGACCGGCGCCCAGTATCCGGTCGAGCATATCGGCGTCTTCACGCCCAAGTCCCAGGATCGCGATACGCTGTCGGCGGGCCAGGTCGGGTTTATCATCGCCGGCATCAAGGAGCTGACGGCCGCCAAGGTGGGCGACACGGTGACGCACGCGAACAGGCTGGCGACCGAGGCGCTGCCGGGCTTCAAGGAAGTGAAGCCCCAGGTGTTCGCCGGTTTGTATCCGATCGAGGCCAACCAGTACGACGCGCTGCGCGAATCGCTGGAAAAGCTGAAACTGAACGACGCGTCGCTGCAATACGAGCCGGAAGTCTCGCAAGCGCTCGGTTTCGGCTTCCGCTGCGGCTTCCTTGGCTTGCTGCACATGGAGATCGTGCAGGAGCGGCTGGAGCGCGAGTTCGACATGGATTTGATCACCACCGCGCCTACGGTGGTGTACGAAGTATTGCTGGCCAACGGCGAAACCATTTCGGTCGAGAATCCGTCCAAGATGCCGGAGCCATCGAAGATCGCGGAAATCCGCGAACCGATCGTGGTGGTCAATCTGTATATGCCCCAGGAGTATGTGGGTTCGGTGATTACGCTATGCACGCAAAAGCGCGGCGCGCAGATCAATATGTCGTATCACGGCCGGCAGGTTCAGCTGACCTACGAAATCCCGATGGCGGAGATCGTGCTCGACTTCTTCGACAGGCTGAAGTCGGTGTCGCGCGGCTATGCGTCGATGGATTACGAATTCAAGGAAAATCGTGCGTCGGACGTGGTCAAGGTCGACATGCTGATCAACGGCGACAAGGTCGATGCGCTATCCGTCATCGTGCACCGCTCGCAAAGCGTATACCGCGGCCGCGAGGTCGCGGCCAAGATGCGCGAACTGATCCCGCGGCAGATGTACGACGTCGCGATTCAGGCGGCGATCGGCGCCAACGTCATTTCGCGCGAGAACATCAAGGCACTGCGCAAGAACGTGCTGGCGAAGTGCTACGGCGGCGACATCAGTCGTAAGAAGAAACTGCTGGAGAAACAGAAGGCGGGCAAGAAGCGGATGAAGCAGGTGGGTACGGTGGAAATTCCGCAGGAAGCCTTCCTGGCGATTCTGAAGGTCGAAGACAAATAAACGGACGGTTTATGAACTTTGCATTAATCCTTTTTATTCTGGTGATCGTCACGGGTATCGCCTGGGTCGGAGATAAATCGGTGTTCCTGCCGCGCCGGCGCGTGGCGGCGGCCGCGGCGGTGGCCGAATTCAACCGCCAGCAGGAGCGCGTCGGCGAGCGTTTTGCCGACGAAAACGCGGATCAGACGCGTGCCAAGCTGCACGACGACGCGTTGCGCCAACCCTGGTGGCTGGAATATTCCGCCAGTTTCTTTCCGGTGATCCTGCTGGTGTTCGTGCTGCGCTCCTTCGTGGTCGAACCATTCAAGATTCCCTCCGGCTCGATGATCCCGACCCTGCTGGTCGGCGATTTCATCCTGGTCAATAAATTCGATTACGGCATCCGCTCGCCGATCAGCGACCAGAAGCTGATCGCCAACCACGATCCCAAGCGCGGCGACGTGGTGGTGTTCCGCTATCCCGAAGACGAATCGGTCGATTACATCAAGCGCGTGATCGGCGTGCCGGGCGACGTCGTCGACTATCACGACAAGCATCTGACGATCAACGGCGTGCCGGTGCCGGAAACAGCGCTGCCCGATTTCCTCGGCTATGCGACGGACGGTCAGTTGAGCTATACCAAGCAGTTCGAGGAGACTATAGACGGCCGCTCGAACGGGATCTTGAATATCGATAGCCAGCCGTCTTTCGTGCTCGGCGTGCACGATTTCCCGCACAAGGAAAACTGCACGTACGACAGCACCGGATTCACCTGCAAGGTACCGCCTGGCAATTACTTCATGATGGGCGACAATCGCGACAACAGCGAAGACAGCCGCTACTGGGGTTTCGTGCCGGACAAGAACCTGGTCGGCCGCGCCTTCTTCATCTGGATGAACTTCGGCGACCTGAAGCGTATCGGCAGCATCATCCACTGAAGCGTGGTGCCGCGGAAAAAGAAGGGCATGCCTTGGGCATGCCCTTCTTTTTTTACACGGGTTTTACCCAGAGACGGGCGGCGCGACAGCCAAGTGCACATTGCCATCGGCCCGTCCAGCCTGCGGCGCAGCCCTGCAACACGCGCGAGCCCACCCTGCCAGGGACATCCCGGCTCGCGCTATACTTGTAAACATGTCTCTTACACAGTTGGAAAGCCGCCTGAACTACCAATTTCGCAATGCGGAATTGTTGCGCCAGGCGATGACACACCGCAGCCATAGCGCCACGCATAACGAACGGCTCGAGTTTCTCGGCGATTCCGTCCTAAATTGCGTGGTAGCCGGCTTATTGTTCAAACGTTTTGCCGACCTCGACGAGGGCGACCTGTCGCGGGTCCGCGCCAACCTGGTCAAGCAGCAGTCGCTGTACGAGATCGCGCAGGCGCTTGCGATTGCCGATTTTCTGCGCCTGGGCGAGGGGGAGTTGAAAAGCGGCGGTTTTCGCCGGCCGTCCATCCTGGCCGACACGCTGGAAGCGATTTTTGGGGCCATATTTGTCGACCAGGGCTTCGAAGCGGCGCAGAACGTGATCGAGCGCCTCTACATCCCGATTCTCGACCATATCGACCCGCGCACGCTGGGCAAGGACGCGAAGACTCTGCTGCAGGAGTATCTGCAGGGGCACAAGATCGCGCTGCCGCAATACACGGTGGTGGCGACTCATGGTGCGGCGCACAATCAGCAGTTCGAGGTCGAATGCTCGGTGCCCAAACTTGAGATCAAGGTATCGGGAACCGGCGCGAGCCGCCGCGCGGCCGAACAGTCTGCCGCCAAAAAGGCGCTCGATGAGGTCCTGGCTTTGGCGCCGTCGCTGCTGGGCAAGCCGAAACGCTCGAAAAAGGCCGCCGCCAAGCAACGTGCCGACGGCGCCGTGCAGGGCGCGCTCGATTTGCGTGCCATTCCAGAGCGCAAGCGCGAGGCGCGGCCGTCGCCTGTGCATGGCGAGGGCAAGCACCCGCTGCCCGGCACGGCGGGCGCTGTGCGCGCCGTGTTGACCGCATCCGGATCCAGAGTTGCCGGGTCGGGGGTAGCTGCCGGGGCGGCATTACCGACCGACGAGGCGCGCACGGCGGCACCGGTCGTTTCTGACGAATGACGCCGGAGTCCGCACGGTCACGTCGTCTTCCGCTGTGCGTTGTCCGAACGGCACCATAGCGGCCTTACTTCATTCTGGATAGATTCATGAACGCACCCGACGACACTGTTTTCCGCTGCGGCACGGTCGCCATCATCGGCCGTCCCAACGTCGGTAAATCAACCTTGATGAACGCCCTGGTCGGTCAGAAGGTCAGCATCACCTCGCGCAAGGCACAGACCACGCGTCACCGCATTACCGGTATCTATACCGATGCCGGCGCCCAGTACGTTTTCGTCGATACCCCGGGTTTCCAGACCAAGCATAGCGGCGCCTTGAACCGCTCGTTGAATCGTGCGGTGACGTCGACGCTGACCGCTATCGACGCCGTGCTGTTCGTGGTCGAGGCCGGCCGCTTCGGCCCCGACGATCAGCGCGTGCTGGATCTGGTGCCGGCCGGCGTGCCTTTGCTGCTGGCGATCAACAAGATCGACCGGATCTCCGACAAGCCCAGCCTGTTTCCCTTCCTGGAGAAAATGGGCGCGTTGCGCGATTTTCGCGAGATCGTGCCGATGTCAGCCAAGTCGCGCGACGACGTGATTCATCTGCTGGATACGATGCGTCCCTATCTGCCGGAAGGCGAGCCGATGTACGGCGAGGACGAACTGACCGACCGCAGCGAGCGCTTCCTGGCGGCCGAAATTCTGCGCGAGAAGGTGTTTCGCTGGACCGGCGACGAGTTGCCGTACACCAGTACCGTGCTGATCGAAAAATTTGAGCAGGAAGGCCGCTTGCGCCGCATTTTCGCGACCATCATGGTCGATCGCGATACCCACAAGGCGATGATCATCGGGCAGAAGGGCGCCAAGCTCAAGCAGATCAGCACCGACGCGCGCCTCGACATGGAAAAGATGTTCGACGGCCCGGTCTATCTGGAAGTCTTCATCAAAGTGAAAAGCGGGTGGGCCGACAACGAGGCCGGTCTGCGGGCCTATGGCTACGAGTGACGTGATCGAGGCTGTGCCCGAGTCCGAACTCGAGGCGCGGCCGGCATCCGAATCACCTGTGCCGTCAGGCGAGGCGAAGCGCTTGCGTGCCCGTGCGCGTACCAGTTCAAGCGCAAGCGCACACATACCGATGGCGCCGTCGCGCGCGGTGCAGGCCCATCGCATCGGTGAACAGCCCGGTTTTGTGCTGCACAGCTACCCGCACCGCGAAACCAGCCTGATCGTCGACGTCTTCAGTCGCGATCATGGTCGCATTGCTCTCATCGCCAAGGGTGCGAAGCGGCCTCACTCGGCGCTGCGCGGTGTGCTGCAGACCTTCCAGCCGCTATCCCTGTCGTGGTCGGGCAAGGCCGAGGTGCGAACCTTGACCAAGGCGGAATGGGTCGGCGGCATGCGTCCGCTGTCGGGCGATGCACTGCTGTGCGGCTTCTATGTGAACGAACTGCTGGTCAAGTTCTGCGCCCGCGAAGATGCCCACGAACGCCTGTTCGACCATTATGTGCTGACGCTCACCCGACTGGCGCACGAGGAGCCGCCGGTACAGGTGCTGCGCTCGTTCGAGCGGGTGCTGCTGTGCGAGACCGGCTATGCGTCCGCCTTCGATCGCACCGCGCGCGATCATGCGGCGGTCGAAGCCGACCGCGTCTATGTGTTCGATCCCGAGCGGGGTATCTGCGACAGTGCCGGAAGCGTCGATAGCGCGCCGGCCGCGTGGCCACGCGTTGCCGGACAGACCCTGATCGACATGGAGCGCGACGACTACAGCCGGCCGCAGACCGTGATGCAGAGCAAGCTGTTAATGCGCTTTTTGCTGAATTTCTACCTGGGCGGCGTGCCATTGAATACACGCCAGATTCTCATCGACCTGCAAAATCTATGAATCCGCTCGCTCCCACTCCGATCCAACTCGACCTCGGCGTCAATATCGATCACGTCGCCACGCTGCGCAACGCGCGCGGCACGCCCTATCCGGACCCGTTGCGGGCCGCACTGGCGGCCGAAGCGGCCGGTGCCGACCTGATCACGCTGCACTTGCGCGAGGATCGCCGCCATATCCGCGACGCCGATCTGTGGGCCATACGTCCGGCGCTGGCGACACGCATGAACCTTGAATGCGCGGTCACCGCCGAGATGCTGGATATCGCCTGCGCGGTACGGCCGCAAGACGTTTGCCTGGTACCCGAAAAGCGCGCCGAGCTGACCACCGAGGGCGGCCTCGACGTGGTCACGCATTTCAAGGCGGTGCAGGCCGCCTGCACGCAACTGGCCGGCGCCGGCGCCCGTGTGTCGCTCTTCATCGATGCCGACGATGCGCAGATTCGCGCGGCGCACGAGAGCGGCGCCACCGTGATCGAACTGCACACCGGCCGCTATGCAGAAGCCGTCGACGCGGCGGTGCAGCACGACGAGCTCGAACGTCTGAAGGCCGGTATCGAACTAGGACTGGCGCTGGGGCTGAAAGTCAACGCGGGGCACGGCCTGCACTACGGCAATGTGCAGGCCATCGCCGTGCTGCCAGGTATCTCCGAATTGAACATCGGCCATGCGATCGTCGCGCATGCGATCTTCGCCGGCTGGGAAAACGCCGTGCGCGAAATGAAGGCGATCATGCTGGCAGCCCGCCTGGGCGCGCGCCTGGAGGCTGCGGCGCTCGCCGCCGGTAAATCATGAGCCGCATCTACGGCATCGGTACCGACATCATCCAGTTAAGCCGGGTGGCGGGCGTGATGGAGCGCACCGGCGGACGCTTTGCCGAACGCATTCTGGGCCCCGAGGAAATGGAGAAGTACCGGGCTCGCGCTGCCCGCTCGCCGGCACGCGGACTGGCCTTCCTGGCCACCCGCTTTGCCGCCAAGGAGGCCTTCTCGAAGGCGATCGGCCTGGGTATGCGCGCGCCGATGACCTGGCGCGCGATGCAGACGTTGAACGCACCCAGCGGCGAGCCGCTGGTGGTGACGAGCGGGGCGCTGGCGAGCTGGATGGCCGCGCGCGGCCTGAGCGCCCGGATCTCGGTGTCCGACGAGCATGAATATGCGGTGGCCTTTGCCATCGCTGAAGTGGCGCCCTAGCCCGGATTTGAATCGCAGCGAGGAGAAAGGCGAGTGAAGCACGTAGAGAAAGCGGGTCCGGGTTTTGGCCCGGTGATGCTGGATGTGGTCGGTTTGAGCTTGAGCGACGACGATGCGAGGCGCATCGCGCATCCTTTGACGGGCGGGGTGATCCTGTTCGCGCGCAATTACCGCGACCGTGCCCAGTTGCTCGATCTGACCCGCCAGATCCGCGCCGTGCGCGAGGACATCCTGATTGCGGTCGACCACGAGGGCGGCCGGGTCCAGCGTTTTCGCAGCGATGGCTTCAGCGCCTTGCCGGCGATGCGCCGGCTCGGCGAATTGTGGGAGCGCGATGTGCTGCTGTCGACCCAAGTGGCGACGGCGATCGGTTATGTGATCGCCGCGGAATTGCGCGCGCTGGGCATCGATCTGAGTTTCACGCCGGTGCTCGATCTCGATTATGGCGTCTCGAAGGCGATCGGTGACCGCGCGTTGCACCGCGACCCGCGCGTCGTCACGCTGCTGGCCAAGAGCCTGAACCACGGTCTGGCCTTGGCCGGCATGGCCAACTGCGGCAAGCATTTTCCCGGGCACGGTTTTGTCGAGGCCGATTCCCACCACGCGATGCCGGTCGACGCGCGCAAGCGCGCGGCGATCCTGGAGCAGGATGCGCAACCGTATGGCTGGCTCGGTCTGTCGCTCGCGGCCGTGATGCCGGCCCATGTGGTCTACCCGGATGTCGATTCCCGGCCGGCGGGCTTTTCGCCGGTCTGGCTGCAGCAGATCCTGCGCCGCCAGCTTGGTTTTGGCGGGGTGATCTTCAGCGACGATCTGTCGATGGAAGGCGCGCGTTTTGCGGGCGATATGGTGCAGGCGGCCGAGGCGGCGCTGGATGCCGGCTGCGACATGGTGCTGGTGTGCAACCGGCCGGAGTCGGCTGATGCCGTGCTGAATGGCTTGCGGCCAAGGCAGGACCCGGCATCGCGCGCGCGCCTCGCGCAATTGGCGGCGCGCGGCGAGGCGCCCGATTGGTATGCGCTGCAGGAACAGCAGGCCTACCGCGACGCGGTCGCGCTAATCGGGCGCAGCTTCGACGACGCTTAAGCGCGGCTCTTGTATTCGCCGGTACGCGTATCGATTTCGATCTTGTCGCCGATTGCGCAGAAGAGCGGCACTTGCAGCTCCATGCCGGTCGCCAGCTTGGCGATCTTCATTACCTTGCCCGACGAGGTATCGCCCTTGACGGCCGGTTCGGTATAGGTGATCTCACGCACCACGGTGGTCGGCAGATCGACCGAGATTGCCTTGTCGTTGTAGAACACGACTTCGCAGGGCATGGAGTCTTCCAGGTAGTACAGGGCGTCGCCGAGGTTTTCCTGCTCGACTTCGTACTGGTTGTAGTCGGCATCCATGAACACATACATCGGGTCGGCGAAATACGAGTACGTCACTTCGCGGCGCTCGAGCTGGACCACGTCGAATTTGTCGTCGGCCTTGTAGACAGATTCGCTGGGCGCTGCGGTCAGCAGGTTCTTGAACTTCATCTTGACGACGGCGGAGTTGCGGCCCGACTTGTTGTATTCGGCCTTCTGCACCACCATCGGATCGCTACCGATCATCACAACGTTGCCAGCGCGGAGTTCCTGTGCGGTCTTCATAAAAAAACAGTCCTGTGTGTTGAGAGTAAGCGTTCGGGTTCGGGTATTACCGCTTCGGTCATCGCTGTGCCGGGTTGCGCTCGGCGCGAACCGGCAGACGATCCAGCCATGCCGGCGCCCGGCCCGAACTGCAGGGCGCCTGTTGTGTCTGGCCTGAAATACATGGGTCATTGGGACCCAGGTCGTTGGAACGGGTCTAGTCCCGCCGGGCCTAGGCCCGACCCCTGTCCCGTGCCAGGACACGTTTCATAAGCGGTTGAATAACCTCTTATTTTAACTGATTTTCGACGAATTCCGCCAGATTGGCGGCGAGGCCGCCCAACGCCGCGACCTCTGCCGCCCAGTTCCGTGCCTGTGCCGCCAGCGCATCCCGGTGCCGCCAGAAGTCCGCCCAAGGCGGCGTGCGACCGGTATTCCAGGCCTGCCAGAAGCCGGCTCGGGCGGCTAAAGCGTCTTGGGCCGCCTGGGCATCCGGCCCGGCGGACAGGCTCGCGCTACTGGCCTCCAACGCGGCGGCGAGTTTCACCAGATGGGCGTCTTCAAGCTGTGGATACAACTGCCACACCATCGGACGCTCGGCCCACAGCGCCCGTACGAAAGAGTCCTCGCCGCGCACGAAGTTCAGGTCGCAGGCCCACAGCAGGCGGTCGTACAGCGCGCCCTCCATGAATCCGACCGCGTGCAGCGTGAGCGCGCCCGAATGGGCAACAGCGCCGGCGGAGAAGGTATCTCGCCCCAGGTAGTGAGCGATTTCCGGCGAGATCCGGCCCTCAGGCACAATACAGACGACCGGCTCGGCCTGTGCGCGCCAGGCGTCGAGCAGAGCGGGCAGGGCCGGATTTTCATAGCCGAACAACGAGACTTTCGTGGCTTCCGGCGCGGGCGGGACGATGCCCAAAGTCTGCCAAACGCCGGCCGGGCCGTGCGTCGGGTGTGGCACCGCATCCAGAAATGCGCGTCGGGCCGCGCGCAGATCGTGCTCGAGCAGGACGCCGCCGGTACCGGGGCGCAGGCCAGGAAAGAAAAAGGTCTTGGACAGGCCGGGGTGGCGTGGGTGCGGCGAGGGCTGTAAATGGAAATCGGCAACCCAGGGCTCGGCGCTCAGATATTCGAGATTGATCCAGACTGGCAGGCGCGGGCGCTGCGCCATACCGGCGATGTAGTCCTCGGGCAATTCGCAGGCGAAGGCCTCGATCACCACGTCGGCTAGCGCCTCTTCGCAGCCGGGTGCCTGCGGGTGCCCGGGGACGCGGATCCAATGCACGATCTCGATGGCGTCCACGCTCTGTGTTGCTGCCGTCGGGTCGACCGCCGTGCACAGATGCGAGAATACTTGCAAATCGTCGACCCAGAGCCGGATCTGCCAAGCGGCCTCGCGTTGCAGTTGACGAGCGAGGCGCCAGCACACGCCGATATCGCCGAAATTGTCGACCACCGCGCAGAAGATGTCGCAGTGTACGGCGCGAGCGGGGCGATGGGCGGCGGTGGGCATGATGGGCGGCGGTCGACTGCGAGGGGAGGTGCAAGGATGCGGTTTATGGCTTGGGCCGGTCGGGCGTGCGGCTGGGCCGGGCAAAGCCGGATGCGGCCCGGGGCGGGCTTGTTCTACACTAGGGCTACGGGTTGGTTGTGGCTGTGTTCGCGCTTGCTGCCGCGCGGCCGGTATACAATCCAGCCGCTATCTTAATGCATCGTCGCCGCATCGCGGCCCGCAGCGAACCTTTGCGGGGGCAACGCCAGCCCGTTATTAGCGTGAACAGACCCTAGCATGTCCGATACCGCAGAATTCGATCCTAAAGTCCAGTTGGCACAATTGCCCCATCTGCCGGGCGTGTACCGCTACTACGACGGCGACGGCAATGTGCTCTACGTCGGCAAGGCGCGCGACCTGAAAAAACGTGTTTCCAGCTACTTCAACAAGAACCTGTCGTCACCGCGCATCGCCATCATGGTATCGCGCATCGCGCGCCTGGAAACCACCGTCACGCGTTCCGAGGCGGAGGCGCTGCTGCTGGAAAACAATCTGATCAAGACGCTGGCGCCGCGCTACAACATTCTGTTTCGCGATGACAAGTCTTATCCGATGCTGAAGCTGACGGGGCATGCGTTTCCGCGCATGGCCTACTACCGCGGCGCCGTCGATCGCAAGCACCAGTATTTCGGTCCGTTTCCCAACGGTTGGGCGGTCAAGGAAAGCATACAGATCCTGCAGCGCGTGTTCCAGCTGCGCACTTGCGAAGACTCGGTCTTCAACAATCGCACGCGGCCTTGCCTGCTGCATCAGATTCAGCGCTGCAGCGCGCCCTGCGTGGGCGCGATCGGCGCCGAGGACTACGCGCGCGACGTCAATAACGCGGCGCGCTTTCTGAACGGTCAGTCGCGCGAGATCCTGGGCGAACTCGAAGCCAAGATGCACGGCTTTGCCGCCGAATTGAAGTTCGAGCAGGCCGCCGTGGTGCGCAACCAGATGAGCGCGCTGTCGGCGGTACTGCATCAGCAGGCCGTGGAAAACACCGGCGGCACCGATGTCGACGTGCTGGCGGTCGTCGCGCACGGCGGGCGCGTTTGCGTGACGCTGGCAATGATACGGGGCGGACGTCATTTGGGCGACCGCAACTATTTTCCGACACATCTGGATAGCGTATTGCCCGCAATGGACGAACCCGGCGAGAACATCGACGTCGACAGCTCAGCACCTAAGCCCGCGCAGGAAGGGCCGGAAGTCCGGGTAACGCATGAAACACGGGAAACGCATGAAATGCAGAGTCCGGAGACCGCCGCCGTCGGCGACGAGGCCGACATCTCCGCTCCGCCGTCGGGTCAGATTGGCGATGCGCGCGGCAGTTCGCTCGAAGTCGAAGTGCTCGAGGCCTTCATCGGCCAGCACTATGTCGATCAGCGCATTCCGCCGGTCCTGATCGTCAGCCATGCCTTGTCGAATCCGGAGTTGCCGCGCCTGCTGACCGAACGCGCAGGACACAAGGTATCGGTGATCCGTCAGCCGCAGGGGCAGAGGCGCGCCTGGTTGACGATGGCGGAAAACAACGCGCGCCTGGCGTTGACGCAAGCGTTGTCCGAACAGGGATCGCAGCGGGCCCGTACCCAGACACTGGCCGAAACCTTGGGCATGGAGCTCGACGATCTGGCCGCGCTGCGGGTCGAGTGCTTCGACGTCAGCCATACCATGGGCGAAGCCACGCAGGCGTCGTGCGTGGTTTACCATCATCACAAGATGCAGTCGGCCGAATACCGTCGCTACAATATCGACGGTATTACGCCGGGCGACGACTATGCGGCCATGCGGCAGGTATTGACGCGGCGCTACAGCAAAATGGTGGCGCAGGCGGCCCAGGCGGAGCAGGATCGTGCCCAGCAGGAAGCCGCTGCGGACGAGGTGCCGGCACAGGGGGGCGCCGAGATTCCTCTGGAGAATGCGAATGTCGCCGAAATCGCGTCGGCGAATGCAGCGCAGTCCGATGCAAGCGCCGCGCCGAGTGCGGCTATTCTGCCCAGCATCGTACTGATAGACGGCGGCCGGGGCCAGGTTGAAGTCGCGCGCCAGGTATTCGTCGAGCTGGGACTCGATATCGGCTTGCTGGTCGGCGTGGCCAAGGGCGAAGGGCGCAAAGTCGGCCTGGAAACCTTGGTGTTCGCGGATGACCGCACCGCACTGGAGCTTGGCAAGGACAGTGCGGCATTGATGTTGATCGCACAGATCCGGGACGAGGCCCATCGCTTTGCCATCACGGGGATGCGCGCGAAACGGGCGAAAACCCGCCAGACGTCGCGCCTGGAGGAACTGGAAGGTGTGGGTGCGAAACGGCGACAACGTCTGCTGGCACGCTTTGGCGGATTGCGCGGCGTGGTTGCCGCGAGCGTCGACGAACTGACCAGCGTCGAAGGTATTTCGCAGGCGCTGGCGGAGCAGATCTACCGGCAACTGCATTGAAAGCAGGTCGAACGTGCCGCGGTAGCAGAGCAAAAGGGTGCGCCGCGGCAGTTCGATGACGCAAAGGTGGCGCACGGCTGTCGCAGCGGTGGCGTTAGGCGTTCGATTGCTGCGCTGCACGGCTGGCATTCGGCATATCGCTAGTCGTGGCTGGTCTGTCGGATGAGTCTCGGTGTAACATTTGCTCGTTTTGGTCGCTGAGTTTGGCCGGTCGGCATTCACAACTTAATCCAGCAGGTCCTACATGCCTTTCAATTTGCCGATCTTTCTCACTTGGCTGCGTATCGTCCTGATACCGCTGGTGGTAGGCGTGTTGTATCTGCCCGATACGATGCTGGGCGCGGCGGATCGCAATCTGGCCGCGGCCCTGATTTTCGTGCTTGCCGCGCTGACCGATTGGTTCGACGGCTTTCTCGCTCGCAAGCTGAACCAGACCTCGGCCTTCGGTGCCTTCCTTGATCCGGTGGCGGACAAGCTGATGGTCACGGCGGCCTTGTTGGTGCTGGTGCAACTTGCGCGCTTGAATGCGGCGATCGCGCTCGTCATCGTGGGCCGTGAAATCACCATCTCCGCATTGCGCGAATGGATGGCCCAACTTGGCGCTTCAAAGAACGTGGCGGTCAATTCGCTCGGCAAGTTCAAGACCGCGTGCCAAATGACGGCGATCCCGCTGCTGCTTTACAACGGTGTGCTCAAGCTCGATTTTCTTGTCCCGGGACAGGTGCTGGACCTGCACGTATTGGGGATCTGGCTGATCTGGCTGGCAGCCGTGCTGACCATCTGGTCGATGCTTTACTACATGAAGCTGGCCTGGCCGATGATTCGGGAGAAGACCGGTCCGATCTGAGCAGCGGAACGGCTGATGTTAGATAGTCGCTTGACACGGGCGTAAGCCTTATTCATAATCTCGTTCTCGCGTTTGTTACCAAGTTTGTTGCGGCTCGCGAGCAACAGGCAAGGCAGCGAGAAGTCGTAAAGGGTCGTACGAAGCAGTTGTGGTAGCGCGGGAGTAGCTCAGTTGGTAGAGCGCAACCTTGCCAAGGTTGAGGTCGCGAGTTCGAGCCTCGTCTCCCGCTCCACGTTGATCGTGGAGCCATGTGGGATCCATGCAGTATCGTTGTTGCAGTTGTTTGTGGTTGTTTTATCCGCGGGAGTAGCTCAGTTGGTAGAGCGCAACCTTGCCAAGGTTGAGGTCGCGAGTTCGAGCCTCGTCTCCCGCTCCAAATCCAAGGGGAAGCAACGCTTCCCTTTTTAGTTGCTTAAAATGAGCAACTTTTTGACGGATATCCAGCAAATACCCGTCGCGAATGGCACGGTATGCCGTTCGAACAGAATACGGCGCGATAGCAAAGCGGTTATGCACCGGATTGCAAATCCGTGTAGGTCGGTTCGACTCCGGCTCGCGCCTCCAGACAAAGCCACCTACGGGTGGCTTTTTTTGCGTCTGCGCAAATGCCCGCCGTTTTTGTTGGCCGTTTTGGCTTGTCAGCCGTTCTGGCTGGCGTACGATAAGGACATCGAGGACCAGAACGGACCGGGGGGGCACGATGTCGGAATGCTCAAGCGAGTCGTACAAGGGGTATCACATTACCGCGGCTGCGCGCCTGAATCCGGTGGCTGGCGATTGTTGGCAGTTGCAGCCTGTGTACAAACCGCTCGCGTTGATCGCCTGGCGCAGCGGCGGCAAGTCCTACGAGAAGCGGCTGGACGATCCCAAGCACGTGTTCGCCGATGCGCAAGATGCGCTCAAGGTCGCGCTTGCCCTGGCAAAGCGCTATATTGACCAACTCGATCACAGTCACTGTCCACCCGATGTCGAACCCCATCCCGTCCCCAGCGGTGCCGTCCCCTGCCCGGAATCCATCGCGGCAGAAGCCGAGCGCAAGTCGGATTGAATGGCATTGGCAGGCCTTCGACAGCCTCACCCCGGGCGTGCTCTATGACATGCTGGCCACACGCAGCGCGGTGTTCGTGATCGAGCAACAGTGCATTTATGCCGATATGGACGGGCTCGATCGCGATGCATGGCATCTATATGCGCTCGACATGGCGGCGGATACGCCGCTCAAGCCTGTGCTGGCGGCATGCGCGCGGGTATTGCCGCCCGCCGCGGGCGAGGCGGTGGTGCGTATTGGGCGCGTGCTGACGGCACCGGGCTATCGCGGCTTGGGCTTGGGCCGGCAATTGATGGAGCAGGCGTTGCGCTACATTGCGCCGCAGTGGCCCAGTGTGCGGATCGCCCTGCATGCGCAGGCCCACCTGCAGGATTTCTATCGCGCATACGGTTTTGAAACGGATGGCGAGATTCACCTCGAAGATGGTATTCCCCACGTCTGGATGCGGCGCCCGGGGTTGAGTGCACAGCCCTAGTGAAGCCGAGCCTGCATCGGGTTTCAGCTAAATATATCACAATGTGATATATTGTCCGAATATCCCCAACATTACTCATCCAGAAGGTGCCGGTCATGCCCCAACGCGATGCCGCCCCCGCGAACTTGAACAAGAAGGACTTCGAAGTGCTGTCCGAATTTCGCTATCATATGCGCCGCTTCATGCGCTTTAGCGAAGAGGCCGCGCATACGGAAGGCATTACCCCGCAGCAGTATCTGGTGCTGCTGCACATCAAAGGTTTTCCGGGCCGCGAGTGGGCCAGCATCGGCGAGCTCGCGGAACGCCTGCAACTGCAGCCGCATGGCGTGGTCGCCCTGGTCTCGCGCTGCGAGGCGGGTGGCCTGGTGCGGCGCAAACCCAGCGAGACCGACCGCCGTCAGGTGCAAGTGCATCTGCAGGATAAGGGGGCGCGCGTGCTGCATCGCCTCGCCTCCCTGCATCGGGCGGAACTGAAGTCCCTGGGCAGCGCCTTCAAGGTTCCCGACCTCGAATTCGAAAGCGCGGACGAACCCTGAGGCGATGCCGCCGCATGCGGTGCGGGTCGATTTACCGGTCGCGGCTGTGCACCAATTCGCGCAAATCGTGCTTGAGCGAGGCGGTCGTATCGTTGTCGGTCGCGATCAGGTGGACATGGCCTGCGCCGTCGAAGATGTAGATCGCCGCGCTGTGCGTGACTTCGTAGTTGCCGTCGGGGTCGGGCTTGCCGAGTTCGTAGGCGACGCGATAGCGCCGCGCGAGTTCCGCGATCGCACTGTCGGAACCGGTCAGGCCCACCGCATGGGCGGGGTCGAAAGCTCGCACGTAGGCCTGGAGGATGGGCGGCGTGTCGCGATGCGGGTCGACCGAGATGAAGGCAATGCGGATGTGATCCGCGTCGTGTCCCAATTGCTGCATGACTTCGGCCAGCCGCGCCATGGTTTCGGGGCAGACGTCGGGGCAGTGCGTATAGCCGAAGAACACCAAGGTCACGTCGCCCTTGAACGCCGCTTCGGTGATGGGCTTGCCGTTATCGCCGGTGAGCGAGAACTGCAGGTCCGGCAGGTGGCCGCTGACATCGGTCAATTTCCAGTCGGGCGTGGCACGCTGGCAGGCCCCGACGGCCAGCGCCAAGGCGCAGATCGCCAGCATTTGGACCAGGCGCCGCAGCAGCGTACGCAGTCTGGACCATAGCGAGGCAAACAGGTCGCCGCAGAGCAGGGCAATGAAGGCAATAAGGGTAATGCGAAGTTCGAACATCGTGTCTCGCACTTGAACCGATCAGGCGGATAAAGCGTTTAATATAGCGCAACCCCATCAGCGCCGGGGGGAGGCGTATCCGGCTCGGGCAATTCGAACCATGATCCCATGGTTCGTTTGCCAGTAGGCAACCTGGCGAACCACGATCCGCACCGATCCAGCGCAAAGCGTTGTAAGATGCAAAGCGCAACCGATCCCCGTTTTAATTATCGTTCGAAGTCTTATACGATGCCTACCGACATGCATACGGCGCCCGCCGACGATTCTTCGCGTGCGGCGCCGGCTGCCAGCCATACCGCATTTTTCCTCGATTTCGACGGGACTTTGGTCGATCTGGCGCCGACGCCGGATGCGGTCGTGGTACCCGACGCACTGCGGCACCTGCTGGCGGCGCTACGCGATGCCGCGGACGGCGCGTTGGCCATCGTCTCCGGCCGCTCGATCGAAAGCATAGACGCGCTGCTGGCGCCGCTAGTGCTGCCTGTCGCCGGCCTGCACGGCGCCGAATGGCGCGATGCCCAAGGCACGCATGTGCGGCAATTTGCTGCTGATGCGCGGCTTCAGCAGATGCAGGCGGTGCTTGAAGAGGCCGTGCGCGACCATCCCGGGATGCTGCTGGAAACCAAGCTGGTGTCGCTTGCGCTGCATTTCCGTAATGTGCCGGAACGCGCGGCGCAGGCCCTTGACGCTGTGCAGCGTGCCGTCGCACCGTTTGCCGATGCCTTCGTGCTGCAGCCGGGCAAGATGGTATTCGAAATCAAACCCGCCGGGGTCGACAAGGGGCGTGCGATTGCGGCCTTGTTGGCCGATGCGCCATTTGCCGGCCGCACTCCGTGCTTTGCCGGCGACGATCTGACCGACGAAGCGGGATTTACCGCGGTCAATGCGCTCGGCGGCCTGTCGATCAAAGTTGGCGAAGGGGACACCGCGGCACGCATACGCGTGCCCTCGGTGGCGCATATGCTGGCCTGGCTGGCCCAACTGGCCATTTTGCAAGGCAGCCGCCAGGAATGAGGGTTGCCGTTCCCACGCGACCGGATTCTTCCCGACCGCGGCATCGCGTCACGCGCCCAAGCACGATGTACTTCACGGAAATGTCATGAGCCGATTGATTATCGTATCGAACCGGGTCGCGCCCATCTCGGAAGGCGGTCCCGCCGCAGGCGGACTGGCCGTCGGCGTGTTCGATGCGCTCAAGGAAACCGGCGGCATGTGGTTCGGCTGGAGCGGGGACATTCTCGCCACCGATCACGCGACCATCAAGCTTGAAGAGAGCGGTCCGGTGACCTTTGCGACCATCGGCCTGACCCGGCGTGATTACGACCAGTACTACCGCGGCTTTTCCAACGCGACGCTTTGGCCGACCTTCCACTATCGCACCGACCTGACGCAGTACGACCGCCAGGAATTCGACGGCTACCAGCGCGTCAACACTTGGCTTGCGCAACAGCTGCTGCCGCTGCTGCGGCCCGACGATGTGATCTGGGTGCACGATTACCATCTGATCCCGTTTGCCGAGGCGCTGCGCCTGGAAGGGGTGCGGAACCGCATCGGCTTTTTCCTGCACATTCCCTTTCCGCCGGCCAGGTGCTGATCACCGTGCCGCCCCATGAAGCGCTGATCAAGGCCTTGTGCTGCTACGATCTGATCGGCTTCCAGACCCCCTACGATCTACGCTCGTTTACCGACTACATCGAACACGAAGCGCACGGCCAGGTCGCGGCTGACGGCATGGTCAGCGCGTACGGCCGTACCCTGCGCGCGGGCGCCTATCCGATCGGTGTCTATCCGGACGAGATCGCCGCCCTGGCGCAAGCAGGCGAGAATCGCAAGCCGGTGCAGATGCTGAAACAGACGCTGCATGGCCGTAAATTGATCATGGCGGTGGACCGGCTCGACTATTCAAAAGGACTGGTCGAACGGTTCCGCGCGTTCGAAAAATTGTTGGAAATGGCGCCACAGCAGCGCAATCAGGTGTCGCTGCTGCAGATCGCGCCGCCCACGCGCGCCGACGTCAATGCCTACCAGCAGATCCGTTCGCAGCTCGAAGCCGAGGCGGGGCGCATCAACGGTAAATTCGCCGAACTCGACTGGACGCCGATACGCTATATCCATCGCCAGTACGAGCGCGACACGCTGGCGTCGCTGTTCCGCACGGCCCAGGTCGGTTTCGTCACGCCTTTGCGCGATGGCATGAATCTGGTTGCCAAGGAGTACGTGTCGGCGCAGGATCCGGCCAATCCGGGGGTGCTGGTCTTGTCGCGCTTTGCCGGTGCGGCCCAGGAGTTGAGCGGCGCGCTGATCGTCAATCCGCTGGATCTGGCCGGGATGGCCGAAGCGCTGGACCTTGCGTTGAATATGTCACTGCCGGAGCGGCAGGCACGGCACCAGGAGATGATGACCGTGCTGCGGGCGAATAGTGTGTCGGTCTGGCGCGATCGCTTCATGCACGACTTGCGCGGCTAGCCGACCACAGCAGTGCGATCTGCCGCCTCGGCGGCGTGGCTCTTGTGGATCTGGCGATTCAACAGGTCGCGGTAAATGCCCGGCCGGTTGCGCAGCGCTTCGGGCGTCCCGTCGTCGATGACGCGGCCGCTGCTCATGACGATGATGCGATCGAAATTCTGCAGCGTCGACAGGCGGTGCGCGATCGCGATCACGGTGCGACCGCGCATCAGGCGGTCCAGCGCCTGCTGGATCGCCTCCTCGGAGGCGCTGTCGAGCGCCGACGTGGCTTCGTCCAGCAGCAGGATGGGCGCATCTTTCAGGATCGCGCGGGCGATCGCGATACGCTGGCGCTGGCCGCCGGAGAGCTTGACGCCGCGATCGCCGACGGTGGTGTCATAGCCCTCCGGCATCGCTTCGATAAAGTCGGCGCAACGTGCCTCGCGCGCCGCAGCATAGATTTCCTCGCGCGTCGCCGACGGCCGCCCGTACCGGATGTTCTCGATGATGGAGCGGTGGAACAGCGAAATGTCCTGTGGCACCAGCGCGAGCGCATGGCGCAGGCTTTCCTGGGTGACCGCGGCGATGTTCTGGCCGTCGATCTCGATGGCCCCCCCTTGCGTCTCGTAATAGCGTTGCAGCAGCGACATCACGGTCGACTTGCCGGCACCGGACTTGCCGATCAGGCCGACGCGCTGGCCGGGCTCGATGTGCAGCGAGAAATCGTCGAGTATCGGTTTGCGGCGCGGGTAGGCAAAGTGGACCCGGTTGAAGTCGACCCGTCCGCCCGTTGTCGTCAGCTTGCCGGCATCGTTGCGATCGGGCATTTCATGCGGCTCGAGCAGCGTCTGTACGGCTTCGGCCAGGCGCGCCACGTGTTGGGTCACGTCAACCAGGGCCACCGCCAGATCGCGCGTGCCGTGCAGGATGGTGAAGCCGAGCGAGCTGACCAACACGATATCGCCCGAGGTGGCGCGGCCCTGCTGCCACAGCATCAGCGCCCAGCCCAACAAGCCTGCCGACAGCATCGCGGTCAACACCGCATGCAGCAGGCGCAGCCGTTCCAGATAGTGCAGGCTTGCGCTGCGCGCGTCGAGTTCTTCCTGGACCTTCGCGCCAAAACGGCTGTGTTCGCGAAAGGTAGCGCCGAAGGCGCGCACCAGGCCCATGTTGCTGATCACGTCGACCAGTTCGCCGTCGACCGCGGCGGCTTTCGAGGCAAACGCATGGTGGCGCGCGGTACCGCGCCCAGCGAGCTTATACAGGATGACGGCCAGGATCAGCGAAGTCGCCAGCAGACAGGCGGCCATCAGCGGGTTGACGATGGAGATCATCACGATCGCGCCCACCACGGCGAGCACCGGCGGCAGCACGTTCCAGGCGGTGGTGTTCTCGGCCGTATAGATCGCGTTCGAGGTCGCGGTGATGCGGCTTGCGAGCGTGCCTGGCTGCTTTTCGGCAAAATAGGTCGGCGAGTGCCCGCTCAGATAGCTGAACAGTTCGCGCCGCAGGTCGCCCGTCACGGTGACAAAGACATGCGCGGCGATGCGTCCACCCACGCGCCACGAAAGATTGTCCGCCGCGATCAGGCCGACCAGCAGCGCGAACGCCAGCCATTGCGGGCCGGGATGGCCGCGTCCAAGGCCGAGCACGTCGATCAGATGCTTGATTGCGTATTGCGAAGCCAGCGCACAGCCGACTGCGGTGAACACACTGATCAGCACCGCCAGATGGGCGAGGGGGTGCCGTTTGATGTAACGAAACAGGAATGCGAGCGGGCGGTTCGCATATTCCGCGAGCCGGGCATTGTGTGCATTGCGCTGCGCGACAGTCAGCGTCTCGAAGTGATCGTCGGCGTGCGAACGTTCGGTCATAAGGTCGAATAAAACAATCTATCGGTGCCGGGGGCCTGTGTTGCGGGCCTGTTGCGACATGTCCGACGAATCAGGCTTGGGCCATGGGCCGGCCGACGAAGGCATAGCCGCCGGCATGTCGGTGGCGCCAAGCCGGCAACCCGACATCGGCGCATATTTTAAGCATCGCGCCCCGCTTTTGCCCGCTAAATCTGCGCGGCGCAGCGAAATTCTCAAAAAATCGCACGCGGCCTGGCGGGAGATGTAATCTGTGCCTTGGGGGGCTTGCCGTCGGTTCGACGACCGGCAAAGGGCAACATCGCCCGCCGCGCCCGCCCGAGCCCGACCGCTGCGGCTCAAGATACGCGAAGCGTTGCTCAAAGGGTTCCACAAAGTGTTTCAGCAATGTAACAAGATAAATACTTTGAAATTACATAGTAGGAGTAATTTTCGCGCGTGGATAATGCCCTTCATTGCATCGCAACAGAAGTTTGCGGCGACCCGGCGGATCGGGCGCGGGCAGGGCGGAAACGGCGATGCTCCCGGGTCCGGCGGTTGACGCCACAGCGCGCAGCGCCGAATCCGGTTGCCGGTAGATTCAAAGTCCGGCATCCAGAGGCAGCGCGCCGAAGGCGGACAGCACCTCATATGACCGTGGTCTTTTGCTTATTTTTGCCTGGAGATTGATCGATGCGTATCGCTCAGATTGCACCTTTGCACGAGGCCGTCCCCCCGAAACTATACGGCGGCACCGAGCGCGTCGTCTCCTATCTGACCGAAGCGCTGGTCGACCTCGGCCATGACGTCACGCTGTTCGCGAGCGGCGATTCGGTGACATCCGCCAAGCTCGAAGCGTGCTGGCCGCAAGCCCTGCGCCTGGATCCGACGATTCGCGATACGATGGCGCCGCATATGCTGTTGCTTGAGCAGGTGCGTCAGCGTGCCCACGAATTCGACGTGCTGCACTTCCACATCGATTACTACCCGTTCCCGCTGTTCAGCCGCCAGGACACGCCGTTCCTGACGACCATGCATGGCCGTCTGGACCTGCCCGAACTGCAGCCCATCTTCAACGCCTTCACCGACGCGTCGGTCGTGTCGATCTCGAACCACCAGCGTCTGCCGCTGCAACAGGCGAACTGGCTGTCGACCGTCTATCACGGTCTGCCGAACGATCTGCTGCGCCCGGCGCCGGGCTCGGAGCCGGGCTATCTGGCCTTCCTCGGCCGCATTTCGCCGGAAAAGCGCGTCGACCGGGCCATCCGTATCGCCCAGCAGTGCGGGATGAAGATCAAGATCGCCGCGAAGCTCGACAAGGCCGACCGCGCCTACTACGAAGAGCAGATCAAACCGCTTTTCGACCTGCCGCACGTCGAATACATCGGTGAAATCAACGAATCGCAGAAGCCCGAGTTCTTGTCGAACGCCCACGCGCTGCTGTTCCCGATCGATTGGCCGGAGCCCTTCGGTCTGGTAATGATCGAGGCGATGGCTTGCGGTACCCCGGTGATCGCGTTCAAGCGTGGTTCGGTGCCGGAAGTGATCGACAACGGCGTGTCGGGCTTCGTCGTCGAAGACGAAATCGGCGCAGTGGCAGCCGTCAACCGACTGCACACCCTGTCGCGCGAAACCGTGCGCGCCCAATTCGAAAAGCGTTTCTCGTCCAGGCAGATGGCGCTGAACTATGTCGCATCGTACGAAGAGTTGCTGCGCAAGAAGCGCCGCACCGTCCTGCGCGAGGTCGCGGCGGGCTAAACCCGACCCGGCTTGGCCGGGCAGGGGGTGCTCCGTTGCCGCAGTATCCGGGCCCCGCCGATTCGGCGGGGCCTTTTTGTGTCCGCATGCGGCTGTCACGGTCGCGAAAGACAGAGCCGATATGTTGTACGCTGGCCCGCATCGGCTGCCTGCGCTACCCTTACACTATTAAACGTGACCTAAGCGTACGATGCCATCCACGGGTTGCTGCGGCGACCTGGCCCTGGCAGGCTCCCGATTCAACTTGTAACGCGTCCACGGAGCATCGCTTGATCTTGAAGAAATCCGGTCGTTCCGAGCCAATACCCGGTAGCGGCACGCTATTCGCGTTGCGCGTGATCGGTATCGTGTTCCTGATACGCTGGGTCCATGCGATGAGCGATTTCGGCCTGGCGGCCCTGCTGCAGGCGATGGCCGGTTCGGCCTGGGCCTGCATCAATATGGCGTTCATTGTCCTGTTGATCGTGCTGCCGGGAGCCCGGGCGCGTACCGAGCGACCGTCGCACCCGATGCCGCAATGGCTGCGCCAGCTCTTGCGCGCGCTCGGCACGCTGGGTTTCGTGTTTGCCACTTGGCTGGTGTGCTACTACGTGTCCGCATCGGGCTTGCAAGCGGCCCTGCACGCGGTACGCGTTGCCAATGGCTGGCCGCTCGTCGCGCCGGCCTTGTTTGCCGCCACCATCTGGTTGTGCCGTCCGCGTCCGTTGTGGCCGACCAACCCGGTTGCACGCCGTTTCGCGATCGGTCGCTATGCGGTGACACTGGACGTGCCGCTCCAAACCGCGATCGTCTGGGCCGAGAATCGCAAGATGGGCCAGTATGCGATCCAGGAACTGGCGCTGTACGGCGCGCGCAGCCTGTGGCCGTCGCGTAACAGTTTGCCCAAGCCCGCGCGGGCCTCGTTGCCGTCCTCGGGCGATCCGGCCGATCAGACACAGCCCGCACCCGCATCGCCCCCGTCCGCGTGGGCCGCCCTGCCGGCCTTTGACGCCGCGCGCGCGCGCTCGGTCGCTTTGCTCTGGAGTTCGGCGGCCGCCGCAGGCCATAACCGCCACCTGGTGTTTCGGGCAAGGTTATGGCGCGCCGCGGACCGCTTCGCAGCGCAGGCACTGGATACGGCGCTGAGACGCTTTTTGTAAGGACGCAACATCCCGTCGCGGTTTACCCGAATTCCGCAGCCGTAAACGTGCCCTCGTGTATGATTTTGTTGTGTCCCCATCAGCCATGGCGGCCAGACCATGTTGTCGAGCGGACCGATAAACGGATGGAAAACGGGTGGAACAGTGTTGGATGTCAGGACGCTTTATTTCGCAGTCTTTCTGATCGCACTGATTCTGGGCATAGCCCAAACGGTGGCGTGTTTCAATCGGCGCTTGGATAGCTGGGTCTCGTGGTGGGGCGCCGGCAATATCGTCGGTGGTCTTGGCGTATTCGCGCTGACCCTGCATTCGATCATCCCGGATTATCTGTCGATCGCGGCGGCGAATACGTTGGTGCTGTCGAGCTTCCTGCTGTTCATGACCGGCATCGAACGCTTTGCCGGGTTGAAGTCGCATCGTATCGCCTATCTCGGCGTCGTGGTTCTGCTGTTCGCCGCACTGAGCATTCCCTCCCCGCTGAGCCAGAGTCTATTGGCACGCCGCCTCGTGTCGCTCGCATGCGATATGGCGATGAACGTCCGCATCCTGCTGCTGTTGAACGGCATCGTACGCAAGGAACGGCTATTGGCCGCACATCTGGTGCGCGTCCTGTTCGCCTGTTCGCTGGCCCTGTTCGCCTACCGCAGCTTTGAAGTATTGGAGGGGTTCACCGGGCACGACATGTTCGTAAGCAATCTGTCCAACGTCGGGATTGCGCTGTGTTGGGTGATCGTGGTGCCGGGCTGGAACATGGGGCTGATGTTGATGGCGGCCGAGCGCATGCGCGACCGTCTGTTGCACCTGGCCCACCAGGATCCGTTGACCGGCGTGCTCAATCGCGGCGGCATGCTGGCCGCCCTGGAACCGATGTTGAACGACAAGCAGGGCCGCTATTTCCCGCTGACGCTGCTGCTCGTGGACCTCGATTATTTCAAGCAGATCAACGACCGGTACGGTCATGCCGCAGGCGACGTGGCGCTCAAGATCTTCGCCGAAGCCGCTCGCAGCCATCTGCGGTCGACCGACATTCTGGCGCGTCAGGGCGGCGACGAATTCGCCATCGTCCTGCCCGGCTTGAGCAAGCAATTGGCTTGCCAGATCGCCGAACGCCTGCGCGAGGAATTCACCCAGGCGGCGAGCCGCCAGTTTTTTGGCACGCAAGTCACGCTGACCATCGGGGTGGCCTGCTGCACCCAATTGCCTTGCACCATCGACAGCCTCTTCAACGCGGCGGACAAATCGCTTTATAGTGCGAAAGAAGGGGGGCGAAATCGTGTACTGTGGCTGCCCGGCAGCGGTCTATGACGAACCGCGCAATATGCGGCCATGACCGATCCCCATCATGGCCGCAGACCATCACATCCTGGAAAACATGAAACGCTGCATCGTGCTGCTGTTGGTGGGTTTGCTGTTCGCGCCGCTGAGTCATGCCGACTATAACGACGGTCTGGCCGCATATAAGACACAGGATTACGACGCCGCGCTGCGTGCCTGGATGCCGCTCGCCGCGCAGGGCGATCCAGCGTCCGAGGCGTCGCTTGCCGTGATGTACTACGAGGGCAGCGGGGTCGCCCAGGACTACGCCAAAGCCGCTTACTGGATGCGTAGATCGGCCGACCAGGGCGGCGCCGCGGCACAGGTATTTCTCGGTACCATGTATTTCGACGGCAAGGGGCTGGCCAAGGACGACAAGCAGGCGGTCATCTGGTACCGCCGAGCAGCCGGGCAGGGTTCGGCGCAGGCGCAGGATCTGCTCGGCATGATGTATTTCCACGGCGGCGTCGGCGTCGAACGCGCGCCGAAGATCGCCGTCGCCTGGTTTCGTCAGGCGGCCGACCAAGGCTATGCCGCCGCCAAGTACAACCTGGGTGTGTGCTATGAAGCGGGCGACGGGGTGCCCAAAGACATCGGTGAGGCCTTGAGCTGGTATCGGCAGGCGGCCACGCAGGGCTATGCGCCGGCCCTGATCGACCTTGGCCATCGCTACCTGGAGGGACGTACGGTCGAGAAGAATGCAGTGATGGCTTACGTGTACTTCGACATCGCACTGCGCGTGTCCAGCGACCTGAAGGAGATGCCTTTGCGCGATCAGATCGGCGATCAACTGACGCCCGAGCAATTAAGCCACGCGCACGGGCTGTCGTCCGCATGGGCGATCGGCCATCGGCTGCCGGAAAACTGATTGCGGGAGCGGTGGGTCGGCCCAGCGATCGTCGTGCAGTTTCGCGTTTGTTTTCCTATCAGACCTTGTATGAAGGGTCCAGCCGGTCGACCTTGCGCAAGAGGGCGTCGAATACGTTCTGGCCGGCACCGTGCGCCGGATCGAATTGCAGGGAGTCGCGTGTCGCCCGCGCGCTGACCGTGGCCGGAATCGGAATGGTTTGGCCGCCCAGCGCGCTTGTCGCCAACTGTATTTCGCAGGCGCGATTGAGTGTCCACAATAGCGCGAAGGCGTGGGCCAAGGTACTGCCGTGAGATAGCAAGCCGTGGTTGCGCAGGATCAGCAGGCGCTTGTCGCCCATCGAACTCAGGATGCGTGCGCCTTCTTCCGCATGGACGGTAATACCCTCGAAGTCGTGATAGGCGACCATGTCGTGCAACTGTGCCGCGTAGAAGTTGTCGCAGGTCAGGCCCTGGCTCATGCAGGCGACGGCCTGGCCGGCCGTGGTGTGGGTGTGCATCACGCAATGCGCGTCGGCGACGTGGCGGTGTATCGCGGCGTGGATCACGAAACCTGCCGGATTGATCGGATACTGTGAGGGGCTCAGGATATTGCCGGCCAGATCGATCTTGACCAGATTGGATGCCGTCACCTCGTCGTAGGTCAGGCCGAAGGGATTGATCAGGAAATGCGGTGTACTGTCCGGACCCGGCGCACGCAAGGTGATGTGGTTGAAGATCAGTTCGGTCCAGCCCAGCAGGTGGAACAGGCGATAGGTGCCGGCCAACCGCACGCGGGCGGTCCATTCCTCCGGGCTGCACCAGCCCGGGTGGCCGGCTTGGATAGCTTGGCTCATCATGTCTCCTTGCGTTTCAGGTCATATGGTTTCAAGCATCGTAGCAATATGTATATGCGTGCGCAAGCATCTATAGTCGGTGGAAACCCTCAGTTTGAACGCATGGGGCAACGTGGCGTACTACACACCATTTCAACAAGCTTACAACGCCGTTGGATTCCGTTCGCCGAGTTTGCGCTTCGCCCTGCATGATATGCTTGACGGCCAGGAAAACTGGCCCTTAGAGTGTGAAAAGCACGGTTTCAAGCCCTATGCCAAGGACGTGGCGGCGTGTGGCGGGAACGTCGGCCACGGCGGCCCGGCGCACCGGATTGACGTTCAGTCAGGGTGATCAGGATGTCGTATTTATGTCGGATCCAGGGACGGGGCCGTCGCATCATCGACGTTCCGCGGCGGTCGGCTTTCATAACAGATGAATTGCATGAATCAACCGGGGAAGACCGTGAGCAACGCACAACATGAAATCGACGAACGGACTAATCTGACAAGCAACAACAAGTTCGAGATGTTGTTGTTCCGCTTGGGGGGGACGCCGGATTCCGAGCAACGCGAGTTGTTCGGCATCAACGTCTTCAAGGTGCGTGAAATCCTGGTCATGCCGAACGTGGTCGCGGTTGCCGGCTCGCCGCCGCATATGATGGGTGTGACCAATATCCGCGGGCAGATCATTCCTGTCATCGATCTGGCTGCCGCGGTCGGCTGCAAGCCGCGCAACGGCCTGCAGATTCTGCTCGTAACCGAATACGCGCGTTCGACGCAAGGCTTTGCGGTGGAAGAGGTCGACGAAATCGTGCGCCTCGAGTGGAGTCAGGTGCTGTCTGCCGAAGCCAGTACTGCCGGTGCCATGGTCACGAGCATCGCCCGCCTGGACGGCAACGTCGACAATACCCGCCTGGCACAGGTGCTGGACGTCGAGCAGATCCTGCGCAGCGTGCTGCCGAACGCCGAACCCGATGTCAATCCGGCGACCATCGGCCCTGCGGTGATACTGCCGGCCGGCACCGTGATCCTGGCTGCCGACGACTCGATTTTCGCGCGGACCCTGATCGAAGGCGGCCTCACCGCGATGAAGGTACCCTTCATCATGGCCAAAACCGGCAAGGAAGCGTGGGAGATGCTCGAGGACATCGCACAGGACGCGGCGGCCGAAGGCAAGACGGTACGCGACAGGGTAGCCATGGTACTGACCGACCTGGAAATGCCGGAAATGGATGGTTTTACGCTAACGCGCAAGATCAAGAAGGACGAGCGTTTCCGCTCGATTCCGGTGGTGATCCACTCGTCGCTGTCCGGTTCGACCAACGAGGACCACGTGAAGAGCGTGGGTGCCGATGCCTATGTCGCAAAATTCCTCGCCGAGGATCTGGCGGCAACCATCCGCAAGGTGTTGTCAAGCTGACTTGAACCGGTCTTTTGAAACAGAATAATTCGACCATGGGCGTTGTGTACGATAGTGCGGCCAATCTTCTACGTCGCATTTACGATGCGCGCATCGACGACGCGCCGGTACTGGATGCACAGCAACGGTTTCCCGATGCGCAGCGCTTTATCGATGCGTGGCCGCAGTTGCGCGACGAGGCGCTGCAGTTGGTGGGCCGCTTGCAGTCGGTGCCGAGGTTCCATGAATTGATGGCCTCGCAAGCCGCGATTTCCGCCAACGACGGAATCGACTGGCGCCTCTTCGTGCTCAAGGCCTATGGCGCGCAGATGCCCGTGAATCTGGCGGCTTGTCCTCAGCTCGCCCGTCTGCTCGCGAGCTGTCCGGATGTATTGTCTGCGTCCTTGTCTTTTCTTGCGCCGCACAAACATATCCCTTGCCATCGCGGCCCGTTTCGCGGTGTGCTGCGCTTCCAACTCGGTCTGTCGGTGCCGCTCGCACCCGATGGGCGCCCGGCGGCGGTGCTCGCGCTGGACGGCGCCGAGCATCGGATCGGCGACGGCGCGGCGCTGCTGTGGGACGACACTTATCCGCATGAAGTATGGAATCGCAGCGAGGCCGTGCGCATTGCGCTGCTGTTGGATGTCCGGCGGCGCGGCCTGCCGCTCGACCTTGCGTTGCTGTCGCGCATGCTGATCGGCGCGGTGCGCGTTGCGGTCAAGTTGAATGCCGCGCGCTGCCCAGTCATTCCTGACGGTCGCTCTTGACGGGGCGCGCGGGCCGGGGGCACCGTATGCAGCCATTTTATGGACGAGGGCAGCAATGAGGGCGGTGGACATATCGCACCATCGATGTGAGCTGTGGCTATCGATGGATACTTAGGTATTTGTACGGTCACCTGCGCTTGCCAAGGCTATTTAATTTCAGGTTACGATACGGCCTAGCCTCAAAGCGGAATTCTGCTGATGAAAAGCATCAAGTCTAAGCTGACTGTCTGGCTGATCGTAGGCATCACGGCGATAGTCGGCATCACCGGCTTGGTTTCATACAATAAAAGCAGGAGTCAGGACGAAGCAGCCTACCGCTCGCTACGCAATGCCTTGCGGCAACGGCTTGCGCTGTCGTTGCCGCAAGGCGCCTGGGAGATGGACGAGCAATACATCCGGCTCACGCTCGACGCCGAATTGAGCTGGCCCTCCCTGGTTGCGATCCGCACCACCGGCGACGCCGGCCTGAACCTCGGGCGGATACGCGACGGCGGGCGGATACGCGACATGGCGCCCAACGAAACCGTGTCGGCCGACGATACCATCGTCATTCCGATTCTTTATCAGGGCAAGGAAAAACTGGGTACGGCGACGGTCTACCTGTCGCGCGACGAGCTGCTGGCCAAGCAGCATGCCAGGGTCGCCGACATCATCGTGCAGATCGTGGTGTCGGACCTGCTGATCCTGATCATGATGAGCTATACCCTGCGGCATTTCGTGTTTCACCCATTGACGGAGTTGCAGCGGGCGCTCGACTGGGTTGCCAGCAGCAACGACGTGCACACGGCCAAGCTGACCGTGGATCAGGACAACGAATTTGGTGCGGTGATGCGCAGCTTTAACGCGATCGTCGAACGGATCAAGGGCGACTTGCTGCAGTTGACCGAAGCGGAAGTGATTGCCAAGGAAGAAAAGGTCAAGGCGCAAACGGCATATCAGCGCTTGCTGGAGGCGCAGCAGACGCTGGTCGAAACCGAAAAGCTCGCCTCGCTGGGCGCACTGGTCGCGGGCGTGGCCCATGAAGTGAACACGCCGGTCGGCATTACGCTGACGACGGCGTCGCATCTGGCCCAGGCGACCCAGCAGATCGATCAACGACTACAGGCGGGTGCGATCAAGAAGAGCGATTTCCAGAGCTATCTGGCGACGGCCCGCGAAAGCTGCGACCTGATCCTCTCGAATGCCGAACGTGCCGCCAACCTGATCCAGAGCTTCAAGCAGGTCGCAGTCGACCAGACCAGCGAGGCGCGGCGCGATTTCCAACTTGACGATTACCTGCACGAAATCATCACCAGCTTGCAGCCCAAGCTGCGGCGCACGCTGATACGGGTGAACATCGATTGCGAATGCGAATTCAAGATGGACAGCTATCCGGGCGCCTTGTCCCAGGTCATCACCAACCTGGTGATGAATGCGTTGATCCACGCTTTCGACGACGGCGTCGCTGGGACCATCACGATCCGCGCGTACCGGGAGAAAGCCGATCATGTCAGTCTGACGATCGCGGACAATGGACGAGGCATTCCGTCGATCTTCATGAACCGGATCTTCGAGCCGTTCTTCACCACGAAACGCGGCAGTGGTGGTAGTGGCTTAGGGTTGCACATTGTGTATAACATCGTGCGGCAACAATTATGGGGTACGATCGAGGTCAATAGTACGATGGGTGAAGGGACTGCGTTCCTCATCGTCATTCCGAACAAAGCACCGGCACCTTTTCGCAGGGAGCAAGCCTGATGGATAGTCCAGAATTCGAGCGTGACGAGGACGATTGGCTGGTCGACGACGACGCCGAGGCCGCCGCGGTCGCTTCGGAGCCGGAGCCGGCCGCCAAGCGGCCGTGGAAGATCCTCATCGTCGACGATGAGCGCGATGTCCATGCGGCGACGCGCCTTGCGATCAAGGACATACGCTACAAGGAGCGTGCGCTTGCGCTCTTCAGCGCCTATTCAGCCTCCGAGGGTTTCGACATCATGTGCGAGCACCCGGACATTGCTCTGGTACTGCTCGATGTGGTGATGGAGTCCGAGGATGCCGGTCTGACGCTGGTCGGCCGGATCCGCAAGCAACTGGGCAACCAGACCTCGCGCATCGTACTGCGCACTGGCCAGCCGGGACAGGCGCCCGAGCAGAAGGTGATCCTCGAATACGATATCAACGACTACAAGACCAAGACCGAACTCACCGTGCAGAAGCTGTTTACCACGGTGGTATCGTCGCTGCGCGCGTACGAGAACCTGCTGTCGATCGAGAAGAACCGCCAGGGCTTGAACAAGATACTCGAAGGTGCGGCCGATCTATACCAGATGTATTCGCTGAAGGAATTCGCCTCCGGCGTGCTCAAGCAGATCGGCGTGCTGCTCGACGTCGGCATCGACGGCATGTTATGCGTGGAACGGCACGGCACAGCCGAGCTGGAGGTGTTGGCGGGCAGCGGCATCTACGAGAATGTCGATGCCGAATTCCGCGGCAAGCCGGCGCTGGCGGCGGCGATACGCGAGGTGTTCCGGCAGAAGAAGAGCTTGTATCAACATCCGTTCGAAGTGCTATATATCATGAGCCGCAACGACCGCGAGTTCGTGGTGCATTTCAATCCGCCCTGGCCGCTTGACGACGTCGAGCGCAATCTGCTCGAATTGTTCTGCCAGCGGATCTCCGCAGCCTACGACAACCTGCACCTCTACCAGCAATTGCGCGTGTCCCAGCAAGCCACCGTGGTCGCGCTTGCCGATCTCGCCGAGTATCGCGATCAGGATACCGGCGAGCACGTGCTGCGAGTGCAGAAGCTGACCGATGCCATCGCGCAGGAATTGACCGCGATGAGCCTCTATCCGGACGAACTGACGCGGGACGTGATGGACATGATAGGGATGGCTGCCATCCTGCACGACGTGGGCAAGGTCGGCACGCCCGACCATATCCTGTTCAAGCCGGGTCGGCTCGATGCGCAAGAGAGGGTGGTCATGGAACAGCACGCGACCATCGGTGCCCAGATTCTGCAGAAGGCAGGCCAGATGGTGCGGGGTGTCAGCTACCTGTCGCTGGGTTCGCAGATTTCGGGCGGACACCACGAGCACTATGACGGCAACGGTTATCCGCAGAAGCTCAAGGGCGGGGAGATACCCTTGTCGGCGCGCATCGTGGCCGTGGTGGACGTGTTTGATGCCTTGTTGAACAAGCGCCCGTACAAGGAGCCGTGGTCCTTGCCGGACACGATGACCTATATCAAGGGCCGTTCCGGCACGCAGTTCGATCCGCACGTGGTCGAGGCGCTGACCCGTCTGGTCGAGGATCAGCGCTTGCCGCCGGGCAGTGTCAGCCTGGTGTCGACGCCAGTATCTTGAGCAGGCGGACGCGCAGCCGGAATCGGGCGCGTGCCCCGGACGGCCTATTTAGCCGCCGCATCCTTTTTTGCCAGCGCAGCCGGTGCCAGCCACTGGAATGCGGTCAACTGGCGCCCCGCGAACAGACACTCGGCGCCCGCATTGCCGGGCGGCACCGCGTATGCCGAAGACGCCGCGTCGGCAGCGGAAGCCGGCCCTGCCGAGGAGGCCGCCACCGCGCTGGCGCCGCTCGCCGCGCTGCCGTGCGCCGCGAATAATTTCGCCAATCCGTGCTTGGGTTTGGGTGCGTTGGGATCGGCGATCTGACCTTCGACCACCACGCGAGAGCCACCAGTCGCGACCGACACATTGACGATCTTCATCGGCAGCTTGGACTGGGCATCATAGCTGCTGCGCGCATGGGCGACACAGACTTGCCGATTGATCTGGCTGGTCGTCAGCGGGATGGCGCAGCTGGATAACAGCGCTGCCGCGAACAAGGAACCGGCGAACAGCAGGCGGGACGAATTCATCGTGTTCTTCGAGGTCTAATAGGATGCCGCGGGTGGATCGAAAGCATGCCGCTACGGACGCAGAGGCAGTCCAGCTTGCTGATTGTAGCGCACCGCGGCAATCCACTGCTTGCGGGCGCAAAAGCCAGATGACGGGGACTGGGTTACCATAGGCGCGCCTGTCCCATTCCCTCCGCGCGCATGACCGCTCTGCCCAGACTCGACCCCAGCCATCTCGCGCATCTCGGCGCACAACCTGCGATCGGGCTTGCCTGCCTGTGGCGCAGCGCCTTCGCCGGCGGCGGCGTGGCGTCGTACTACGCGCCATTGATCGAACGTGTGCGAGGGCATGGCGACGCCTACGCGATGCTCGACCTGTCGCACGTGTTGCAACTCGACTTCCAGCGCGATTCCGCGCTGTCGCTGCAGGGGGCGGCGGTGCAGCGTCAGCCCCTGTACCGTCTGCAGCAGGCCCGGCGCACGCTGGCGCCGCGCATCCTGCTGCTGAAGGCGGCGGGCGATTTGATGAGCAACGCGCCGGTCGAGTTCCTGTTCGAACAACGTGACTATATGGTGGATGTGCTGTACGTCGGCATGGACGCACCGCTACCGGAGACCTTGCCCGACCACGATGTACTGTGGGTGGCGATTGCCGAGTCGGATGCCAATCGCGCTTTGCTGGAGGCACTGGACGGTTTGCTCGCGCATTGGCCGCGGCCGGTCTTGAATCGGCCGGCTCGGATCGCACAGCTTGCACGCGACCGCTGGCATGCGCAATTGCGCGGCGTCCCAGGGCTTGTCGCGCCGGCCACCGCACGCGTGCAGCGCGCGACGCTGGGCCGCATGGCCGCCGGCTTGGCGCCGTTGGCATCGTTGCCGCTGGAGGGCGGCTTGCCATGGATCGTGCGCCCGGTCGGCTCGCACGCGGGGCAGGGCCTGGCCAGATTCGACAGCCTGACCGAACTGGCCGGCTATCTGCAGCAACACGAAGCCGACGCGTACTTCGTCGCGCGCTATATCGACTACGCGTCCGCCGACGGGCTGTATCGCAAGTATCGGCTGGTCTTTGTCGGCGGCCGGCCGTATCTCTACCATGTCGGTATTTCCAACCACTGGGTCGTGCACTATCCGTATGAGGAGATGATGCAAGATCCGGCTCGTCTTACCGAAGAGGCCGCCGCGATGCACAACTTCGACGGCGATTTCATGCGCCGTCATGCGCGCACGCTGGCCTTGCTGGCCGAACGCGTCGGACTGCCCTATTGGGGTCTGGATTGTGCGCAGACGCGCGACGGCAGCCTGCTGGCATTCGAAGCGTCGAGCGCGATGCTGGTCCACGGCATGGATCCGGCCGATCCTTTCGCGCACAAGGTGGCACAGATGAGCTTGATCGGCGATGCCGTCGAACAGTTGTTGAACGCTGCGCGGCCTTAGATATTAACCTTGCAGCGATTGGGCAACGATCAGCAATTCGCTCAATTCGTGTTCGAGCCGTTCGGCCAGGTGACGCAGCGATTGTGCCTGCGGACCTTCAGTCTGCGCGAGCAGTTGGAGAATTTTCCCTGCCTGCAAAGACAAGATGGCGATATCGTCGGAAATCTCATTGAGACTGCGCTGTTGGACATCGGTCAGACTCTTGGTGGCAGGCTGCTCGAGGGACGGCGGCACCCAACGGGATACGGTGGGCCTGGGGGTATCGGTACTCGAAACCAAGCGCATAGGCCCGAATGTTTTTCTATGTTGCATGATGAGTACCTCCTTCAGATGAAAACCCAGAGCCTCGCAATCCGAGATTGGATCGACTGAGGATGTCTTGAACATTTGTCACGCCTGGGGCGATGATGCTCATCGCCAACTCGCGCAATAAATGTTGTGTCAATGCGCCCGCGCCACCTTGAGCGAGCCGCTGAAGTTCATTCAGGTCTTGCGCGGCGTGGCTCATTGTTTTTCCCCTTTTTATAAAAGCTTGTTGGTAGAACTTATGCGGCGCGTTGTTCCTGACCAGGATCACGCGAAGAACGTGCCAGTTGTCGCAAGTATTTGATTGGATTGAATATCTGAAAACGTAAATGCGCTCGGATGGAGGGAGTGCGCGAAAGCGTTTCGATTTTGATAACTATTGGCCGATTCCAGGCAGGGAAGCGGTGGATAGAGCAACACGCAACACTGGGCGTCTACCGCGTACACGGCCGATTCAGGCGCGCCCAAGGACTTGCGCGTCGTCCTTGACGACCTTGAGATGAGGATATGCAGAGACCGTGCCCCGTTTAATCGCTTCGTAGCCACGCCGTCCCGAAGCGGATTCCGGCCGATCATGCGGCGGCGGTAAATACATCATCCTGAAGGGGCGTTGCTGCGATGCACAGACGATTTATGGTGAAATCGACTTAGGTTGCGGTCCTTTTGACGGGGACGTATCGATTTGTTTCATTCCTGAGGATGGTGATGTTGCGCGCGGTACGATGCGTCCCGAGCGTTTGCAAGCGAGTGGTCGGATTTGCGGGTATTCTTTTTGACTCATCTGCAATCCATCACCGTCAGCAGGGACAGCAATGCAAAAACACACTATCGGAACCTCGGATCTTCAAGTCGCTCCTCTTGTCTTCGGCGGGAACGTCTTCGGCTGGACGGCCGATGAGCGCACCTCGTTCTCCATCCTCGATGCGTTCGTCGACCATGGCCTGAACTTCGTCGATACCGCGGATGCCTATTCGCAGTGGGTCGAGGGCCATCAGGGCGGCGAATCCGAAACCATTATCGGCAAGTGGTTCAAGGAAAGCGGTAAGCGCGACAAGATCGTGCTTGCGACCAAGGTCAGCCGGTTGAAGACTCGGCCGGGCCTGTCGGCGGCAAATATCGAGGCAGCCGTCGAGGATTCGCTGCGTCGTCTCCAGACCGATTACATCGACGTCTATTTCTCTCACTTCGACGACCCGGCGACGCCGATGGAAGAGACGCTTGGCGCGTATGACAAGTTGATCAAAGCGGGCAAGGTGCGCGTGATCGGTGCGTCGAACTTCACCGGCGCGCGGCTCGAGGCAGCGCTGAAGGAATCGAAGGATGCGGGCTTGCCGGCGTATCAGGTGCTGCAGCCTGAATACAATTTGTACGATCGGGAAGCTTACGAGACGGAGATCGAACCGGTCGCGCAGGCGCACAAACTGGCGGTAGTCACGTACTTCAGTCTGGCGAGCGGCTTCCTGAGCGGGAAATACCGCTCGAAGGCGGACATCGAGCAGCGTGCACGCAGTCCATTCGTTGGCAAATACCTGAACGAACGTGGATTGCGTATCGTCGATGCGCTCGTTGAAGTGGCCAAACGCAACGACACGACACCCTCAACCGTGGCAATCGCCTGGATCATCGCACGGCCTAGCGTGACGGGGCCGATTGCAAGCACAACCTCGGTGGAACAACTGGAAAGTCTGGTGGCGGCGACGCGCCTGCAACTTTCTCCGGATGACCTGACGCTGCTTAACGAAGCCAGCGCACCGGCGAAATAGCGTCTGCTGGCCGCCGCGCCTCGCGACGCGGCGGCCCTGGGTCCGGCGGCTTCAGTCCTCGAGCAGTCCGGTTATGGCCGCGGAAATAAATGCGGCATCTTCTACATTGGCGGTCGGCAGTCCGGCGCGATGGCCCCAAACCGATGAAATGGGCAGCAGCTTGGCGTTGCGCATTTGCTCGACTTCGAGGCGGTTGTCTTCGACTTGGAAATATAGATCGGTATCGCTCGGCATGATCAGGGCTTTCGCCGTAATCGCGCTGAGCGCCGCATGGAAATCGCCGTTATAGATGGAATTGGCTGCGATGTTCGCATGTCGCCAGGTCCATAAGTGGGACAGCAAGTTGTTGGCGTCTCGCCTCAGGAAGTTCGCTTCCCACGACATGACCACGAAATCTTCGAGCGAGGAATAGCCTGCCTGCCGCCATACCTCGTCACGATAGAACGTCTGCGACATCGCCATCGCGGCATAATTCCGGCCCACGGCCCGCAGACCGCGCTCGGGACGCTGGACGAACGTGCCGTTTTGAAAGGCGGGATCCGTCGTCAGCGTGGCACGCACACCGTCGATGAATACCTGATTGTGCGGCGAGGTTTTTGCCGCTCCGCAGAGCACGACCAGCCGCTTGACCATGTCCGGATACCGCGCCGCCCACTGATACGCCTGCAAGCCGCCCATCGACCAGCCGCAGGCCATTTGCAAGACTTCGATCCCCAAGTGCTGTGTCAGCAGCTTGTGTTGAATCGTGACGTTATCGGCAATCGTGAAATTCGGCCAGAGGCTCCCGCTGAAGGGCTCGGTTGCGTTGCTGGGTGAGGACGACAATCCATTGCCGAACAGGTTCGGGATAATCACGAAGTATTTGTCGGTGTCCAGCGCCTTGCCTGGGCCGACCATCCAATCGATATCATAGTGATGCGCGGCAAAGGATGTCATGTACAAAATGACATTCGATTTCTCCGCATTCAATTTGCCGTAGGTTTGATAGGCAAGCTTGGCATCTCTGAAGGTGATGCCGGATTGCAAGACCACGTTTCCCGCATTGAACAAAAAATAATCATCCATGAGTCGCATTGCCTGTCGGTGAAATGTAGCAAGTAGTCAAAAAAACTCGGGCCGGCCCCGGCATCCGATCGAATCTGCTGATCTGCCGAGATGGTATGAAAACGCGCCGTCAGATCGGCAGATTCGTACCGGCTACGATGATATTCCCACAGCCCTTGCAACTCAACACATGAAGCACGCCCAGGCGCTTTCCGTTTGCGCGGCACCGAGCCGGTGCGGCAGCGCACGCGGATGGGGCACCGTCTCTCGAACCGATGCGCATCTGCTGCATATAGCTTCGAGACACAGCGCCATCGCCTCCATATTGTCTTGGCACGGATGTTGCGATCTCACTCGACTTTGATCTTCAGTCGGGTAGACATCTTCATGAGTACTCAGAGTTTCAGTCCCGGCGCGCCCGTGTCGCAAGTTCTCTCGCTGCGCAGCCGCTGGTGGCAACTGCTGTGCGGTCTCATATGCGCGATGGTCGCATCGAACCCTCAATACATCTGGACTTTGTTGACGCATCCGCTGATGGAGCGGCTCGGCGTGTCGCTGCCCAGCTTGCAAGTCACGTTCTCGATCCTCATCGTTTGCCAGACCTTTCTGTCGCCGCTCGAAGGCTATTTGATCGAGCGTTTCGGCCCCCGCTGGCTGTTGGCCGCGGGCGGCGCGATCACTGGGCTGAGTTGGGTGCTGACGAGCCAAGCGCAGTCGCTGACGTCCATCTATCTGTGCTACGGTGCGCTCGGCGGGGTTGGCGTAGGGATTGTCGTCGTCGGCACGATCGGGCTGATGGCCCGCTGGTTTCCGGACCATAGGGGCTTGGCCGTTGGCGTGGTGATGGCGGGCTTCGGCATGGGCGCGATGCTGACCACATTTCCGATCAGCATCAGTCTCAACAAATACGGCTATCAACATACGCTGGTTGTCTACGGCCTGATCCTCGGCGTGGTCGGCATCGTCGCCGCGCTTGGCATGAGGCTGCCGCCACCTGGATATATGGAGGACTGGCAGCCGCCGGCCGCTACTGCCGCGGTACCCAATACGCGCACCGGCAGCATGCTGCGTACCCCGGTCTTTTGGCTGATGTTCGTCATGATGTCGATGATGGCTACCTCGGGCCTGATGGTGACGTCGCAAATGGCCGTCTTTACCAGGGACTTCGGCATGACAGGGGTCAGCGTGTTCGGGCTCGCCGCGCTGCCGCTCGCGCTGACGATAGATCGTGTGGCGAACGGCGTCACACGTCCCATGTTCGGATGGGTCTCCGACATGATCGGACGCGAACATACGATGCTGATTGCGTTCGGGATGGAAGCGATCGCGATGACCTTGTGGCTCACGCTGCGGCACGACCCGCTGCTGTTCGTGCTGCTCTCGGGCGTGGTTTTTCTTGGCTGGGGAGAGATCTTTTCGCTGTTTCCCGCAACGCTCACTGATACCTTCGGCGGCAAGCACGCGGTCGTCAACTACGCGTGCCTGTCTTATGCGCAAGGCATCGGCTCTATCCTGGGCGGACCGGTAGCGGCGTTGCTGCACCAGCATACCGGCGGTTGGAATTCGGTGTTCGGCACGGCTATCGCGCTGGATAGCTGTACGGCCGTGCTCGCGATCATCGCGCTCAAGCCTATGCGCCGTGCGTGGTTCACGCGCGCGGGCGCTGTCAGTTTGCGATAGCTTGAGGTGCGCAGCAGGCGCTTCTTAAATACGCTCTTCGAGACGGGCCGGCTCCATTCACCGCGCCCGCATCGCCTCGACTCAACCGATCGACGCCAGCTCGAGCTCGACGCCGGACTGCCGCATGCCGAGCGCCGCGGCCGGCGCGAGACCGTCGTCGGTGATGATGAGGTCGAAGCGATCGAGCGCCGCCACCTTGTACAAGCCAAAGGTGCCATACTTCGAGCTCGATACTGCCAGTACCGTGCGCGACGCGGCTTCCATGGCCGCCAGCTTGACTTCCACCTTTGGCGCGGACGGCGTCGTCACGCCACGCCGCAGATCCCACGAACTCGCCGAAATGAAGGCCACGTCGAGTGCGACCTGGCGCAGCGTCGTGGCGGCGAGCGGGCCGACGCTCGACAGATTCGCGTGATCGAGTTGGCCGCCAGTATGGATCACGCTGACATGCGTGGCGCCAGATAGCTCGCGGACGATCTCGAAGTCGTTGGTGATGACCGTCATGTCGCTGAGCGCGACGATGTGCGGCACGATCGCGAGCAGCGTCGTGCCCGCGTCGAGGTAAATTGTCATGCCGGCCCGCAGGCTTTGCGCGGCGACGCGCGCAATCGCCTGTTTATGCGGCTGCTCGACGGTGAACTTGGACTGGTGACTCGGCTCGCTGCCGAGGTGACTCGCGATGCGTACGCCGCCGGGCACGGTAAAAACGAGGCCCGCCTCTTCGAGCGCCGCGATGTCGCGTCGGACCGTCATGTGCGAGCAGTTGAACGCCGCCATCAACTGTTGGACCGACAGGACCTTGTCCCGCCGCAACTGACGAAGCATGGCTTCCCGTCGCTGATCGGGTATCAGAGGCGCTTCGCTCGAATTGGGGAGGGCGTGGCTCGACATGGCAGGTCGGTAGCGCGTGTTAGCGCACTATATCACGATATTAAAACAATTTATCAAATGTTAACACATCTCGATCAGCCGCCGCTAAAATGCGGTATACGGAGGCCTTTCCATGCTTACTCACTCCCCACGTCCATTGCTGGGATGCATTGCTGACGACTTCACCGGCGGCACCGACCTCGCCAGCACGCTGGTGCAGGGCGGCATGCGCACCTTCCAGACCATAGGTGTGCCAGCGAGCACCGATCCGATCGATGCGGATGCACTCGTGGTCGCGCTCAAGTCGCGCACGGTCGATGTGGCCACGGCCATCGCGCAAGCGCTCGCCGCGCTCGACTGGCTGCGTGCGCAGGGTTGTCGTCAGTTCTTCTTCAAGTATTGCTCGACCTTCGATTCGACCGACGCGGGCAACATCGGCCCCGTCGCCGACGCGTTGCTCGACGCCCTGTCGGCAGGCGGTGACGCCCCATTCACGATCGCCTGCCCGGCATTCCCGGAAAATGGCCGCACGGTCTATCGCGGGCATCTGTTCGTCGGCGATACGCTGTTGAATGAATCGGGCATGGAGCATCACCCGCTGACGCCAATGACCGATGCCAACCTGGTCCGCGTCTTGCAGCGCCAAACGCGCTCGAAGGTCGGCCTGGTGCGCTACGACGCCATTGCGCAAGGCGTGGACGCGATACGCGCGTCGATCGATGGGTTGCGGCGCGAGGGCGTTCGGATCGCGATCGCCGATGCGGTTTCGGATGCGGCCATTCGCACGCTCGGCGAAGCCTGCGCGGACCTTCCGTTGATCACGGGTGGCTCCGGCGTTGCGTTGGGTCTGCCAGAAAATTACCGGCGCGCGGGCTTGCTCGCCGATGCGGCGGGTGCTGGCGATCTGCCATTCATCGAAGGCGGGTCTGCTGTCCTGGCGGGCAGTGCCTCGACGGCGACGAATGCGCAGGTGGCCGCATGGTGTGAGAGCAGGCCGGCGTTCCGTATTGATCCGCTCGCTGCCGCACGCGGCGAACCTGTCGTCGAGCGCGCGCTGGCGTTCGCGCGCGAGCATATGGAAGCGCGCGTCCCGCAGCGGGTGCTGATATACGCCACGGCCTCCCCGCAGGACGTCAAGGCCACGCAACGCGAGTTGGGTACAGCCGAGGCGGGGCACCTGGTGGAACGCACGCTAGCCACGATCGCGCGCGGGCTGCGCGAACTGGGCGTGCGCAAGTTCGTGGTCGCTGGCGGAGAGACATCGGGCGCGGTGGTTCAGGCGCTTGGCGTCGAGATGCTGCGCATCGGCAGACAGATCGATCCGGGCGTGCCCGCGACGGCGACAATCGGCGAGTCTCCGCTCGCGCTCGTGCTCAAGTCCGGCAATTTCGGCACAGTCGACTTCTTCGCGAAGGCGCTGGGCCAACTCGACCGAGGCATGCGATGAACAGTCCCGTGTCATGCGCCGTTCACGCCAGCGACGAAGCGAAGATCCGCGAAGAAATCTGCGTGACAGGCGCGAGCCTGTATACGCGCGGCTATACGGTGGGTAGCGCAGGTAATATCAGCGCGCGTCTCGAGGACGGCTGGCTGATTACGCCAACCGACGCCTGTCTGGGCCGGCTCGACCCGGCTCAGATCGCCAAGGTTGATTTGGCCGGGAACCTGGTGTCCGGCGACCGGCCGTCGAAGACGCTCGCGCTGCACCGCGGCGTCTATGCACGCAATCGCGACGTGCGCGGCATCGTCCACACGCATTCAACCCACCTCGTCGCGCTGACGCTCGCGGGCGTGTGGAGCGAAGCCGACGTGCTGCCGCCGATCACGCCTTACTTCGTGATGAAGGTCGGGCATGTGCCGTTGATCCGTTACCGGCGGCCAGGCGACCCGCAGGTCGCGCAGCAGATTGCGGCACTGGCCGACAGTGTGCGCGGCGTGCTGCTGGAGCGCCTCGGGCCGGTCGTGTGGGAGCGTTCGGTGTCACAAGCCTCGTATGCGATCGAAGAGCTGGAAGAGACCGCGCGTCTGTGGCTGATGTCGAACCCACGTCCGGCGCCGCTCGACGCAGCTGCGCTCGAGGAACTACGCACGGCATTCGGCGCGCGCTGGTAGCGCGCCGATGCAACGAGCAGGCATCCGTCACGAGCGGCCTGCATGAACGAAAAAACAAGGAGACAACCACTGTGGCCACGACGAACTCACTAGCCGCCGACTCCGCACTGGAACGCAGGACGATGCGCAAGGTGTCGCGACGCATCATTCCGTTCCTCATCATTCTGTACTTCCTCAGCTTCCTGAATCGCGTGAATGTCGCATTCGCGGGGCTGACCATGAACCACGATCTCGGCTTCACCAACGCGGTATTCGGCGCTGGCGCCGGGATGTTGTTTATCGGCACCTTTATCTTCGGCACGCCGTCGAATATCGCCCTGAATCGCATCGGAGCCCGTCGCTGGATTGCCTGGATGATGCTCGCGTGGGGTTCGCTTTCCGCAGCGAATGCCTTGACGACGAGCTCCACAAGCTTTTACTTGGTGCGCTTCTTTATTGGTGTCGCGGAGGCAGGCTTCTTTCCTGGCGTCATTCTGTACCTCAGCTTCTGGTTTCCGACGCGTCATCGCGCGTTTGTGACGGCGATCTTCATGGCGGCGGCGCCATTGTCCAACATGATCGGGTCTCCGATTTCCGGCGCGCTGTTGCAGTACACGAATGGTCTTGCTCACCTGCATGGCTGGCAATGGCTGTTTATTGTCGAAGCCCTTCCCACCGTCGTGCTGGGATGCATTTCGCTCGTCTATCTGACCGACAAGCCGGAAGATGCACAGTGGCTAGCGCAGGATGAGCGGCGCTGGTTGACTCAGGAGATGGAAAAAGAGCGCTCGGAAAAGGCGGCGCGGAGTGCTTCCAATATCTGGGTTGCGTTCAAGGATATGCGCGTCTGGCTTCTTGCGCTGATCTATTCGGGGACGTCGATGGGGCTTTACGCGGTCGGCTTTTGGGCACCCATGCTGCTCAAACAGTTCGGCTTGAGCTTCCTCGAGTTGGGCATTGTCAACGCGATCCCGAATCTGATTGCGGTCGTTGGCATGGTCTATTGGGGTCGGCGCTCCGATCGTCAGCGCGAAAGGCGTTTGCATGTCGCCATCGCCTGCCTCGCGGGCGCGCTGGGCATGGTCGTCGCCGGGCAGGCGGCTTCCGCGCTGGTGCTGGTGATAGCCTTGTCGGTCGCCAATTTCGGCATCAATGCGGCGAAGCCGCCGTTCTGGAGCATGCCGACGCTCTTTCTTTCCAGCTCGGCCGCCGCGGCAGGCATCGGCCTGATCAACTCGGTAGGGAGTTCGGTCGGGGGCACGATAGGGCAGATGGTCATCGGCAAATTGCGCGACCTGTCGGGCAATTATTCTTCGGGGCTTTACTTCGTCAGCGCAGCGCTCGTGCTTTCTGCTGTCATTGCCGTCCTGTTCGAGCGGCCGGTGACGTCCAAAGTGGAAATGCGTTCGCCGAGCAAATAGTCCGGCAACGCGACCTTTTTAACGGTACAAGTGAACACCCATGCAAACTGATGCTTACAAGGTCCGCTTGTTCAGCGGGTTGGCCGTCCGCGCGGCATTTGACAACGGCATGATCGCGGCTCTTCGCGAACACGGAATCGATGCGACGATAGGCTGGGATCCTACTACGGTCATCGAGGCGCGCCTAAAAAGCGGCGAGACGGCCGATGCGGTCATCGTGACTGACAGCGCGATCAAAAACATGGTCGACGCAGGATGGGTGGCTGCGCCATATTGCCTGCCTCTGGTCGAATCTTCGATTGGCGTGGCAGTGAAGCGTGGGGCGCCGCGCCCGGATATTTCCTCCGTGCAGAATTTCTTCGACGCCCTGTTGAAGAGTCGTTCCCTGGCGTATTCATTGAGCGGCGCGAGCGGCATTTATTTGCAGCAACTGCTGCGCGAGCACGGGCATCTTGAAGAGATCAACCGTCGCGCCACGCCTGTCGACAAAGGCCTTGTCGCGGAAAAACTGGTGAGTGGCGAAGCCGATGTCGCGATCCAGCAAATCAGCGAACTGAGCGCGGTTGACGGCATCGACATTGTCGGCCCGCTTCCCGCGGAGATCCAGCAAACTGTCTTGCTGAGCGTCGGCATTTGCAGCGCTTCCGTGGACCGGCCGGTGGCACATGATCTGCTCAAATTGCTGACCAGCGACTACGCGAAAACGATCTACGAACGCAGTGGACTCACAGCCCGCTGGTGAATCCGCCTGTGAATGGAGTACGAAATGACATCAAGAATTGTTTTGCTGCATGCCACCCCCGTCGCCATGCAACCGATTCATAGTGCCTTCGCCGAAGTGTGGCCAGAGGCCGAGACCGTCAACCTGCTCGACGATGGCTTGACCATCGATCGTGCCCGCGAGAACGAGCTCTCGGAGTCGCTGATGGAGCGCTTTGTGCGCTTTGGCCGGTACGGCTACGACATGGGCGCGGATGCCATCCTCATCACATGTTCTGCATTCGGTCCCGCTATCGATCGCTTGGCGGCGGAGCTGCCCGTGCCGGTGCTAAAGCCGAATGAGGCCATGTTTCACGCGGCCGTCTCCTATGGTCTGCGGATTGGCATGCTGGCGACATTCGGACCCGCGGTTGTCACCATGACCGAGGAGTTCGACGATTACGTTGCCCAAATTGGCAGCAAGGCCGAACTGAAGACGGTACTGGTCGATGAAGCCATCGACGAACTGCGCCGCGGCAATGTAGAGCGCCACAATACCCTCGTGGCGGCACGGGCCCACGAGCTGGCCGACTGCGATGTCGTCATGTTGGCGCACTTCTCGACCTCGCGCGCAGCCGCGCAGGTGCGCGAGAAAATCTCCGTGCCTGTGCTGACGGCGCCGCACGCGGCCGTCGAGCGCATGCGCAAGCTCGTGGAAAGAGGCAATTAGAAGCGCCCAGCCACTGCTCGCGCAGCGCGGGCACGCGCCACGGAATCGTCACGTAGCACTTGCGCGCCGTGTAAACAGGTAACATCATCATACAACTTTGGCAGGGGCGTGCGCCGCGCATCCCGTAGAACGAAGGAGACGATGATGGAAGTCGTGGTGACCGGCGCCGCCGGCTTTCTGGGCCAACGCCTGATACGCACGCTGCTGGCACGCGGTGAGCTCACCGGCCCCGACGGCCGCGCGCGGCGCATCGAGACAATTCGCGCGTTTGACGTGGTCGCGCTTCAAGGTATCGACGACGCGCGCGTCGAAGTGCTCACGGGCGACATCGCCGAAGCCCCGCAAATCGAAGCGTTGATCGGGCCGAAGACCGCCAGCGTGTTCCATCTCGCGGCGGTCGTCTCGGGCCAGGCGGAGCAGGAATTCGACCTCGGCATGCGTATCAATTTCGATGCGACGCGTGCGCTCTTCGAACGCATCCGAGCGCTGGAAACGCGCGCACGCTTCGTGATGACGAGCTCGGTCGCCGTCTTCGGCGGCGCGCTGCCGCCCACCGTCGACGACACGCACGTGTGGGCGCCAAGGAGCTCCTACGGCACGGAGAAGGCGCTTGCCGATCTCCTGCTCGCCGACTACAGCCGGCGTGGCTACCTTGACGGACGCAGCCTGCGCATGCCGACCGTCGTGGTGCGCCCGGGCCAGCCGAACCGCGCGGCGTCGAGTTTTGCAAGCGGCATCATCCGCGAGCCGCTCAACGGCTTGGCATCCGTATGCCCCGTCTCCCCCGAGACGCTGCTATGGCTCATGTCGCCCGACCGCGCCGTCGAGAATCTCGTGCACGGCCACGAACTGCCTGCCGAACGATTCACCGAGGGGCGCGTGATCAACATGCCGGGCCTATCGGTGACCGTGAGCGAGATGCTGGCGTCGCTGCGCCGCATCGCAGGCGACGCCGTGGCGGACCGCGTACGCTTCGAGCGCGATCCCGCGGTCGAGAAAATCGTAAATTCGTGGCCGGGACATTTTTCGGCGCCGTATGCGCGCTCGCTCGGCTTTTTCAACGACACGAACTTCGACGATGTGGTGCACGCGTTCATCGAGCGCGACGCATGCGCGCGCCGTCTTCGCTCACACTCGATCCCTTCCATCCAGGAGTCCTGACATGCTGCGTTTTTCCGCGAATCTTTCGACGCTGTTCCAGGAGTTACCGCTCGCCGCGCGGTTCGAAGCCGCGGCGCGGGCCGGTTTCGATGCCGTCGAAATGTGGTTCCCATATGAAATCCCCGCGCCGCAGATGCGCGCACTGCTCGAGGCGCATGGCCAGCGTTGTGTCGGCATCAATACGCTGGCAGGCGACGCGCGGCGAGGCGATTGGGGGCTGGCCGCGGATCCCGCGCGTCGCGACGCGTTCGATGCGAGTGTCGAGCAGGCGTTCAATTATGCGCAGGCGATCGGCTGTCCGAATGTACACGTGTTGGCCGGCCAGATCGAGCCAGGAGCACCATTTCAACCCGCGTGGGATCACTATCTGCACTGCCTGGGCGCGGCGGCGGACCGTGCGGCCGCGCGCAATCTGACCGTAATCATCGAGCCCCTCAACCGGCTAGACCGTCCGCGCTATCTGCTCAATACGCAGGCGCAGGCGCTCGAGGCGCTGGCCGTGCTGAATCGGGCGAATCTCAAGATCATGCTTGATCTGTACCACGTGCAGCGCGGAGAGGGCAATCTGATCGAGCGCTTGCGTGTGTCGCTGCCGCATGCGGCGCATGTGCAGATCGCCGACAACCCGGGCCGTCACGAGCCGGGCACGGGCGAGATCCGTTTCGATAGCGTCTTCGCTGAGATCGCAAGCAGCGGGTATGCGGGGTGGATAGGCTGCGAATACCTGCCGTCCGGCCCGACGGTGGAGAGTTTCGGCTGGCTCGAAGCGACGCGGGCCGCGTAGTCTACTTTCATGTCCTCTCACCCAGATATCACGCTGGAGCGCATACACTTCGACCTGACCACCTTGCGTCTGTTCGAAGCCACCGCGGAATTGGGCGCGGTGACGAAAGCGGCCGAGCGCATTTGTCTTGCGCCCGCAGCGGCGTCCAGGCGCATCCAGGAATTCGAGGCGCAGTTCCGTATCGCACTGTTCGAGCGCTTACCGCATGGCATGGCGCTGACCGATGCAGGCCGGGTGCTGCTCGCGCACGTACGCAGCATGTTGTACACGGTCGGCCGCATGCAGGACGATGCAGTGGCGTTCCGGCAAGGCCATATGGGGGTGGTACGGGTGTCCGCCTGTACGTCGATGGTCTTGCAGTTTCTCGCGAAAGACATCCGCCGCTGCCATGAGCAGCATCCCGGTATCAAGATCGATTTGCAGGAGCTCAATAGTCAAGGCGTGATCGAAGCGGTGACGCGGGGCGTGGCCGATGTAGGCATCTACGAAAGCACCGTTAGCGGCACCGCGCTGCCGACCGTGCCCTATCGCACAGATCGCCTGGTGCTGGTGGCGCCGCATGGCCATCCGTTGTCGGAGCATAGCGAAGTGACGCTGGAAGACATTCTTCCGCACGATGTCATCGGTTTGAGTGAAGGGGCCGCGCTATCGCTCACGATGGGGCGGCTCGCTGCGCAAGCGAGCCGCACACTGCACATGCGCGTGCTCGTGCGCAGCTTTCAGAGCATGGCCGCAATGATCGCCGAAGATATGGGCATCGGCCTGATGCCGCACGCGGTCGCGGACCTGCTGGCATCCGGCGGACAATTACGTCTGATTCCGATCAAGGGCGCCTGGGCTGCCCGCCATTTCGTCATCTGCCATCAGCCGGTACATGCAATGTCCAGCTCCGGGCTTGCCGTGGTCCAGGCGCTGAGGGGCTCGGTTTCGCAAATCGCGAATACTGATTCGCCGAAATAACGATGGAGGCACGTGGCCTTGCGCTTTTATAGTTGACGATCGCTCTTTCTCATGCGCTGCGCACTCGCGCGCAGCGTCGTGATGAATCAGCACGATCGTCAGCCGTAAAGGAGCAGACATGCCTACAGCAATACCCGCTCAGCGCAAGCCCCGTATCGCATTGACCGTTGGCGATCCTGCCGGCATTGGTCCCGAATTGATCGTACGTCTGTTGTCGTCCCCCGACATCGCAGCGCGCGCGCATGTCACGCTTATCGGTAATCGTCCGGGGCTGGAGCGTGCCGCACGCGCCGCCAAGGTGGACATGCCAAGCGAATCCGATTGGCTCAGCATCGCCGAATGGCCGGGTATGGATAGCGAGTTCGTGCCGAGTGTCGCGGCTCGGGAGAACGGGCGCTTTATCCTTGACTCGCTGAGTTTTGGTACGCGCCTGGTCCAGCAGGGCCACGCTGACGCACTGTGTTTTGCGCCGTTGAACAAAGGTGCGATGCGCAAGGGCGGCATGCACGAAGAAGATGAAATGCGTTGGTTTGCCAAGCAAATGAATTACGACGGTCCGTGCGGCGAATTCAATATCCTGGGCGACCTATGGACCGCGCGCGTGACGTCGCATGTGCCGCTCAAGGACGTGTCCTCCATGCTGACTGCGCGCGGTGTAAGCGGCGTTATACAGATGCTGACCGAAGCGTTTCGCGCCTCGGGGAAACCGCATCCGCGTATCGGGGTGTGCGGCTTCAATCCCCACTGCGGCGACAACGGCAACTATGGCAACGAAGAGGCCGACATCATTGCGCCGGGTATTGCGATGGCCGCCGCCGCCGGTTATCCCGCAGACGGCCCATTCCCGGCCGACACGATTTTCCTGAAGGCGAAGGAAGGCAAACTGGACGGCATCGTCACGATGTATCACGACCAAGGACAGATTGCGACCAAGCTGCTCGGTTTCGATGTCGGGGTGACGGTGGAGGGCGGCTTGCCGATTCCGATCACTACGCCGGCGCACGGCACCGCATATGACATCGTTGGCCAGGGGCTAGCCAAAACTACAGCGATGGCCAATGCTTTCGAATTGGCATGTCGCATGGGCGAGAGCCAGGCGAGGGTGGTCGCGCGCTGACGGTCGCGGCGACGCTTTACGGAGACATTCACCACTGCGCTGTTTATTACCCTGCGGTTTATCAACATAACGAGCGGCATCCACACGAGATGCCGCCATCCTGTGCGAGGAGACTATGCAAAGAGATACGAATCAAGGGCGTGCCAGCCACGTCCAGAAATACATGCTGGCCATTTTTTGCGCGATGTCGTTCATCCTGTATCTGGATCGCGTCAATCTGGCTGCAGCGGCCGGCCCGATCAAGGCCGAACTGGGTTTGTCCAATACCACGCTGGGGGTCGCATTTTCGGCGTTCGGCTACACCTATGCCGTGTTCCAGATCATCGGCGGCTGGTTTGCCGACCGCCTCGGCGCTAAGAAAACGCTGATCGTGTGCGGCTTGATCTGGGTTGTCGCCACGGTCGCAGTGGGTTTTGTCAGCGGATTGTTTTCGCTGATCCTGGCGCGCCTGCTGCTCGGCGTGGGAGAAGGCGCGGCACTGCCGGCGCAAGCGCGGGCCATTTCGAATTGGTACCAGCAAAAGGACCGGGGCTTCGTGCAGGGGATTACCCATTCGTTTTCGCGCTTGGGCAATGCGGTTGCGCCGCCTATCGTGGCCATGTTGATTCTTATGCATTCCTGGCGCGCGGCGTTCGTCGTGGTCGGACTGCTCACGCTGGTGTGGATCGTTATCTGGGCGCTGTATTACAAGGACAACCCGCGTCTGCATAGCGCCGTCAATGAAGCCGAACTGGCGCGTTTACCCGAACATGTCAGCGCCGCGTCTGTAGGGAATACGCCTTGGAAGAAGATTCTGAGCCGCATGTCGCCGACCATCTTTGTCTACTTTTGTCAGGTGTGGACCAATACCTTGTTCTTCAGCTGGGTACCGATCTTTTTCCTGAACGCCTACCATATGGATCTGAAGAAATCCGCGGTGTTCGCTTCGGGCGTCTTTTTTGCCGGGGTGGTGGGGGACGTGGCCGGAGGATTGATTAGCGATCAGGTGCTGAAGAGGACCGGCAGCTTGCGCTGGGCCAGGCAAGGCGTGATCGCGGTCAGCCTGCTCGGTGCTTTCGGCTTTCTGATTCCCGTGATGTTGAGCCACGACGTGAACGTGGTGGTGTGGTCGCTGTCCGGCGCATTTTTCATGCTTGAACTGACGATAGGGCCGATCTGGGCATTGCCCATGGATGTCGCGTCGAAATTTGCAGGTACAGCCAGCGGCATGCTCAATACGGGGGCCGCGCTTGCAACCATCATTTCCCCGGTGGTATTCGGCGCGGTGGTCGATATGAGCGGCAATTGGACTCTGCCGTTCCTTGGCTCGGGCGCGTTCCTGCTGATCGGCGCGTTCTCGACCGTGGCGATCCGTCCCAATCGCGATATCTATCACGTCGCCGCAAACCCCTCGGCGAGCCTGTCGCACAGCTGATCCTTATGTCCGAGCCCACCGGCGGTGGGCGTTTCGGCTTACCAGCACGCGCCCAATCCCGCATTACGGATAGCCGACATGTGGGTGGAGGCGCATTTCGCACCGCACAAAAACGGCCGTCTGAGCGCTTCAGGACGTCTCGCCAGGTAACCCGATTCCGAGGTTGGATGACAGCGGTGTCATAATCGTTACTACTAATATTGGGCATTCCGAACGAATGATATTGTTGTCTGCGTATTCTTGATTGCTGCACCGTATTTGGCAAATGTTGCTCCACGAACGAACAAAAGAATCGGAGAACAAACAATGTCCAACAGCAATACGAGGCGGAACCTGTGCCGCGTCATCCGTGCCGGTGCGACCATAGCGGCACTCGCTCTCGCAGTCTCGGCCTACGCGGCGGGAGACCCCATCAAGATCGGAGTAATCGGCGAGGAATCGTCGGTGGCCGGCGCGTCGATCACCAAGGCCGCGCA
>FTBI01000060.1_pt1 | contig 86000 bp, 73 predicted proteins | sample 1639171 | NCBI WGS metagenome assembly FTBI01 (sample SAMEA3914812, study PRJEB12502) | metagenome | biome: forest; material: soil | place: Canada | collected 2011-07-07 | depth 0.1 m | reverse complement strand
TGCGGCCGTGCCGCGGGCCGGCAACGCGTCGGGCGGCGGCCAACCGGGCTGGATCCTGAAGTGCAAGGGTTGGGAAAGCGATCCGAACGCCTACATCTATTTCATCACGCAAGCGCCGGTCTGGGGCGAGATATGCAAGCTGATCGGCAAGGAAGAATGGATCACCGATCCCGGTTTCAGCACACCGGCCGCGCGTCTCCCGCATCTGGAAGACATCTTCGCCGAGATCGAACACTGGACGATGTCAAAGACCAAGTTCGAGGCAATGGAAATACTGAACCAGCACGATATTCCATGTGGCCCGATACTGTCGATGAAGGAGATCGCCGACGATCCGTCGTTGCGCAAATCCGGAACCATCGTCGAAGTGGATCATCCTGTACGCGGGAAATATCTGACGGCCGGCAACCCGATCAAGCTCTCGGATAGCCCAACAGAAGTCATGCGTTCACCGCTGCTGGGTGAGCATACCGATGAGGTGATGGCGGAACTCGGTTATACAATCGATGAGATCGCGACCTTACGCAGCTTGGGGGCGATATAGCACATCGCCCCCAGCACCGCCTACGGCAACCTGAAGACCGCCACCGACGAGCGTAAATCACCAGCTTGTGATTCGAGCGAGCTCGCCGCCGCGGCGGCCTGCTCGACGAGCGCCGCGTTCTGCTGTGTCACCGAGTCCATCTGCGTGACGGCCTTGCTGACCTGGCCGATACCATTGCTCTGCTCGACCGACGCCGCGGCGATCTCGCCCATGATGTCGGTGACGCGCTGCACGGATTGCGTGATCTCATCCATTGTCACGCCGGCCGCGTTGACGTACTCGGCGCCAGTTCGCACGCGCTCCACGGAGTCCCGAATGAGCTCCCTGATCTCCTTCGAGGCCGATGACGAGCGCTGCGCAAGCGAGCGTACTTCACTCGCAACGACGGCGAACCCCCGGCCCTGCTCACCCGCTCGGGCGGCTTCGACGGCAGCGTTGAGCGCGAGGATGTTGGTCTGGAACGCAACGCTTTCGATCATGCCGACGATATCGGCGATCTTGTCCGAGCTCGCCTGGATGCCGTTCATCGTATCGATGACCTGCGAGACGACGCCGCTGCCACGCTGCGCGACCTGCACCGCTTGCGCCGCGACCTGACTTGCCTGACGCGTGTTGTCGGCGTTCTGATTGACTGTCGAGGTGAGTTCTTCCATGCTCGCAGCGGTTTCCTGCAATGCCGCCGCCTGCTCCTCCGTGCGCTGCGAGAGGTCCTGGTTGCCGGCGGCAATTTGGCCTGTTGCCGATGCGATCGACTCGGCCGATGTCGTGATCGTGCGGATTGTCTCCGTCAGTCTATCCTGCATCCGCTTCATCGAGTAGAGCAGGCTGCTGTGGTCGCTCGGCGCGGTCTTGACGACGACGGTGAGATCGTCATTCGCAATGCGCGTCGCGATCTCGGCCGCGTAGCTGGGCTCGCCGCCGAGATCGCGCAGAATGCCGCGATTCAGCAAGGTCACCACGAGGCCCAGCAAAGCGCCGACCGCGACCAGCCAACCGATGCTCTCGTACAAGGTAGTACGGAAAGCCGCGTTAATATCGTCGAGATAGACACCCGTCAGAATATACCAGCCCCACGGGCGGTAGCCATCCTCATAGGTGATCTTCGGGAACACGCCGCTGACACCGGGCTTCGCAAACGAAATAGGCGTGAAGCCTCTACCGTTCCGGTTCACCATATCGATGGCAACCTCAAAGGTGAGTACGCCATTCGGGTCCTTGAACCCGCTCACATCCTTGCCCTGGATCTGCGGAAGGATAGGATGCATCAGAACGTGCTGCGAATCGATAATCGTGAAGTAGCCATCAGAGCCCGCGTAGCGCATGTTGCGCACGGCATCCATGGCCTTCGTCTTCGCCTCGTCGACCGTGATCGTACCGGCAGCAGCCTGATCTCCGAACGTCTTGACGACTGACATGGCCAGTTCCGTGGCATGCACTAGATCGGCCTTTCTTTCTTCCAGACGAACGTCTCGAGTGCGATAGGCGTCGATCACCGAGAGTCCGGCAAAGCACACAAGACTCAATACCAGCGGCAGCCAGAGCTTTTGCGAAAAAGACAACTTCATCACCTACATCTCCTGATTAGATTGCGCAAACGCACAAGTGCAGGGGTGCGCCGTTGGTTAACGGCTTAGATGATTAAAAACCTTAGCTCTTGCGGCAAAAAACCTGTATCCCGAAGGCCGGCGTGCCGCTACCATGGGAAAATTGCCGTCTCTTCCTCGCGTTGCTCTACAGCGCGTGCTGGACAGCCCTCGCAGAGCTGGAAATATCCTGGCCAGCACCCGCGACCGTATTACAGCCCACCAAAGCAAGCAGACCGCCCACAAGCAACAACGTCGTTGTAACACGCTTAAACATACTGACTGACCTCAACTCAATGTTTTTGGAACATGCTCGAAGCGAACGATCTTTTCCCGCTACCACTTCCGATTATCACTTCGACCATGCGATGGAGAATGAATCCATACTCTATCTCAAATTTGAGTCATCGGAGGGTTGGCGACTCGGCGCGTCACCTTAAAACGCATGGAAGCGCGCTCGCCAAAGAGCGAGGGAGACTAAGCGCGTCTTATCGGTCCCGTTGCAGCGGGCAGGTTGGACAACACCAGCCTGATTAGACAAAAGGCCCGCCGTGGAAACCACGGCGGGCCTTTATTCATCTGGTCGGGGCGAGAGGATTTGAACCTCCGACCACCTGCACCCCATGCAGGTACGCTACCAGGCTGCGCTACGCCCCGAAAGAAAAAGATTGTATCAGAGTTACCGCACCATTTGAACTGGGTTCACGCACAAATCCTGCATTTATCCTGCGTCGCCGACCTCGGTCGCATCGTCCTGCACATCGATGCCGGCCAGCATGTCGCGCAGTTGCAGCAGATCATGGCGCAGTTCAGTTAGATTGACCGGCACCCACTCGGCCCCTGCTGCGGACTGGGTGTCTGGCATCGCACCACCTTCGCCCGGTACCGCTTCGTCGCGATGGCTTTCACGTGCGTCGAGCCGGTTGCGCGCGCCGTTGATGGTGAAGCCCTGCTCGTACAGGAGCTCGCGGATGCGGCGTATCAGCAGTACTTCATGATGCTGGTAGTAGCGCCGATTGCCGCGCCGCTTGACCGGCTTGAGCTGGGTGAATTCCTGTTCCCAATAGCGCAGCACGTGAGGTTTGACGCCGCACAGCTCGCTCACTTCACCGATGGTGAAGTAGCGTTTGGCGGGTATAGGCGGCAGTGTGACTTTTTCCATCGTCACTCGATCGATAGGTCGGGTTGGAGCAATACGAAACGGTTAGCACACAGCAGTAGCACCGACGGCTTCAACGCGCAAGCGCTGCAGTTTCCTCGGTGCCGCCTTCGACCAGCATCTTCAGCTTCTGGCTCGCGTGGAACGTCACCACGCGACGTGCGGCGATCGGAATCGCCTCGCCGGTCTTGGGGTTGCGCCCCGGTCGCTGCGGCTTGTCGCGCAACTGGAAATTGCCGAAGCCCGACAGCTTCACACTTTCGCCGCTTTCAAGCGCGTCGCGGATCACTTCGAAGAAGGCTTCGACCATATCCTTCGCTTCGCGCTTGTTCAGACCGACCTGATCGAACAACAGTTCGGCCAATTCGGCTTTCGTTAGCGTGGGCGTGTCGGGTGTCGGACCGGGTTGCATCGCGTTGTGTGTATCGCGCTGAGCCTCTCGTTGCAGGCTTACCAGTGCTTCAAAATCACTCGAGTTCATTTCGTTCGAATAAAAAAAATGGGCGCCAAGCTGAGATGCAGCTCACCGCGTTGCGATCAACGCATGTCAGCCGCGCAACCTTGCGCCATATACTCGAGCCAGCCGGTCAACCATCGTCTTGATAGCCAAATCAACTGTTTCGTCCTGCAATGTGCCACCAGTATCTTGCAAGGTAACACGGAACGCAAGGCTTTTCTCGTGCGGCGCAAGCCCACCGGCCATACCGGCTTTCGGGCGGAACTCATCGAACAGCGCAATACGCTGGACCGGCTTGCAAGCCTCATCCAAGCGCGCTTTTTGCATTTCGTCCAGCAGTGCCTGGGCACTGATTTCCTGACCGACCACGAACGCGATATCCCGTCGTACCGGCGGGAATTTGGGTACGTACGCCGGCTGCGGCAGTGCGCGGGCGATCAGCGCATCAGCCTCAATCTCGAACACTACCGGTGCGTGCGGCAAATCGTATTTCTGCAACCAGCGCGGATGCAGCTCGCCGATCCAGCCGACCACCACGCCGTCCAGTTCGATCTTCGCGCAGCGCCCCGGGTGCAAGGCTGGATGGGCTTCGCTCGCGCTCGCCGGCATGAAGCGTGCAACCGCCGGCGCCAGCAGCGCTTCGAGATCACCCTTCACGTCGAAGAAATCGACCGTGCGGGTGGGGTTGCCCCATTGCTCTTCGAGCGCGGGACCGTAGGCCAGCGCGCCTATCATCTTGGGTTGATGGAAGCCCGGCACACTGAGATCGCCTGCCTGCACGCTCGCATGGCGATGGAACACGCGGCCGACTTCGAACAGGCGGATGCGCTCGGCGCGCCGATTCAGGTTGTAGCGCAGCGTGCCGATCAGGCTGCCGATCAGGCTGCTGCGCATCACAGACAACTGGCTCGAAATCGGATTCAGCAGCTTGATCGGATCGGTGTTGCCGGCGAAGTCCTGCTCCCACTCCGCTTCGACGAAGCTAAAGTTGATGGCTTCAGAATAATCGCGCGCGGCAATCTGATGGCGTATCGCATGGATGCTGCGCTTTGCCTCGTAGGTCTGCCGCATCGCATTGGCGGCCACCGGCGGCCGCGCCGGAATCTTCTCGAAGCCGTAGATGCGGGCGACTTCCTCGATCAGGTCTTCTTCGATCTCGATATCGAACCGGTAGCTGGGCGGCGTCACGGTGAAGACACCGTCGCCGCGCTCGAAGGCCAGCCCCAGACGGGTGAAGATCGCCGCCATCTCATCGGCGTCGATGTCGATGCCGATGATGCGGTTGGCGCGCGCGACACGCATCGTCACGGCTTTGCGCTGCGGCACGTTGACGCTCTGGTCGTCGACCGGGCCAGCGTTGCCGCCGCAGATGTCGAGGATCAGCGTAGTGATGTGTTCGAGATGTTCGACCGTGGTCGCATAGTCGACGCCGCGCTCGAAGCGATGCGCCGCATCGGTCGAGAAGTTGTAGCGGCGCGCGCGCCCGCGGATGCTGTCGGGCCACCAGAAGGCAGCTTCGAGATAGACATGGCGCGTATCGAGCGAGACCGCCGTGCTGTCGCCACCCATGATGCCGGCCAGGCTTTCGACCTGCTGCGTGTCGGCGATCACGCCGACGCCCGCGTCGAGCTCGACGGTGTTGCCGTTCAGAAGCTTCAGGCTTTCGCCCGGGCGGCCCCAGCGCACGTCGATGCCGCCGTGGATCTTGTCCAGGTCGAACACGTGCGACGGGCGGCCCAGTTCCAGCATCACGTAGTTGGAGATATCGACCAGCGCGGACACGCTGCGCTGTCCGGCACGCTCAAGCCGCTCGACCATCCAGGCCGGCGTCGCGGCGCGCGCATTGACGTTGCGGATCACGCGGCCGGAGAAGCGGCCGCACAGATCGGGCGCCGAAATCGTCACAGGCAGGGTCTCGTCCAGCGTGACGGCAACCGGGGCGAAGGTCGGCACCGCCAGCGGCGCGCCGGTGATCGCCGCGACTTCGCGCGCAATGCCGTACACAGACAGGCAGTCCGCCTTGTTCGGCGTCAGCTTGATTTCGAAGATGGTGTCGTCGAGCTTCAGCGTATCGCGGATGTCCTGACCAATCGGCGTGTCGGGCGGAAGGATCAGCAGGCCCGAGTGGTCCTCGCTCAGCTTCAGTTCGCGCGCCGAGCACAGCATGCCCTGGCTTTCGACGCCGCGCAGCTGCCCCAGTTTGATCTCGAACGGCGCGCCGCCTTCCTCGGCCGGAGGCAATTGCGCCCCCACCAGCGCGCACGGCACCTTGATGCCGGGTACCACGTTCGGCGCACCGCAGACGATGGTCAAACGGGTGTCGCTGCCGACATCGACCTGGCACACGTTCAGGCGATCGGCGTTGGGATGCTTGGCGGTTTCCAGCACATGGCCGACCACGATTTTCGAGGTGGGCGGTGCAGCCGGACGCAACGATTCGACCTCGAGGCCGGCCATGGTCAACGCATGAGCCAGCGCATCGGTCGACAGCGTGGGGTCGACAAAGGTTCTGAGCCAGGATTCGGAGAATTGCATGAGATCAGTGTTCGATGAAAGTTATATCGGCGCTATCGGGGCCAGCCTCAGGCGAACTGCTTCAGGAAACGCAGATCGTTCTCGAAGAACAGACGCAGATCCTGCACGCCGTAGCGCAGCATCGCGAGCCGTTCGAGGCCGCTGCCGAAGGCAAAACCGATATAGCGCTCGGGGTCCAGGCCCATGTTGCGGATCACGTTCGGATGCACCTGGCCCGACCCCGATATCTCCAGCCATTTGCCGGCGCCCTTGCCGTGCTCGAACATCATGTCGATTTCAGCCGATGGTTCGGTGAACGGGAAATACGAGGGGCGAAAGCGCACCTGGATATCGTCGCGCTCGAAGAAGCGGTACAGAAAATCGGTATACACGCCCTTCAAGTCGGCAAAGCTGATGTTCTCGTCTATCCACAGGCCTTCGACCTGATTGAACATCGGCGAGTGAGTCGCGTCGCTGTCGACGCGATAGGTGCGGCCCGGGGCGATCACCTTGATCGGCGGCTTGTTCATCCGCGCATAGCGAACCTGCATCGGGCTGGTATGGGTGCGCAGCAGCAAGGGCCGACCGCCCTCGTCCTTCGCGTCGATATAGAAGGTGTCCTGCATCGAACGCGCCGGATGATTTTCCGGGCTGTTCAATGCACCGAAGTTGTACCAGTCGTTTTCGATTTCGGGACCGTCGGCGACGTCGAAACCGATTGTGCGGAAAATTTCCTCGACACGCTCCCAGGTGCGCATCACCGGATGCAGCGTACCGACACTCGCGCCGCGTCCCGGCAGCGTCACGTCGATAGCCTCGGTGGTCAGGCGCTGGCTCATCAGCGTGTCGGCCAGTGCCTGGCGGCGCGCGTTTAGCGCAGCCTCGACCTGCTGCTTGGCGACATTGATGCGCGCGCCTTCGCTCTTGCGCGTCTCGGGGTCCAGTTTGCCCAGGCCTTTGAGCAGCTCAGTCAGCTTGCCGGCCTTGCCGAGAAAGCGCGCCTTCTCGTTTTCGAGTGTCGCGGCGTCGGCGGCTTGAGCGAATGCGGCTTGCGCATCCGAGACAATCTGTTCCAGATCCATGGAGCCCTTCTAAATAGCGTCTATTCATCCGTGCACAGCGCGGGCTCGCGGCCCCCACACCGGCACGTACCAACAAAAACGGGGCTCGGTGAGAGCCCCGTTTCGACCTTACCGTCCAGACTGCGGGCGGCTCGGTGGTCTACGCATCGCGTCGGCCGCCCTGATATCTTGAGGCAGCCGGCGTGCCAGCGGCATCAATGCGCGACGGCGGCTTTCACCTGGTTCACAATCGCGGTAAAAGCCGGCTTGTCGAACACAGCCATATCGGCCAGCACCTTGCGGTCGAGTTCGATCTGCGACCGCTTCAGGCCGTTGATGAACACGCTGTACGTCATGTCGTGCTGACGCACGGCCGCATTGATACGGGCGATCCACAATGCGCGGAACACACGTTTCTTGTTGCGGCGATCGCGATAGGCATATTGCCCGGCGCGCATGACGGCCTGCTTGGCGATACGGTAGACATTATTGCGACGGCCACGATAGCCTTTCGCCAAGTCGATGACTTTCTTGTGACGGGCCCGTGCGGTAACCCCACGTTTTACTCTAGGCATGGTTTGCTCCTGTGAGTGTTGGGGTTAAGCGAACGGCATCATCGCGCGTACGGATTGAACATCCGACGCGTGGACGCCCACGGAACCGCGCAGATGACGTTTGTTCTTCGTCGTCTTCTTGGTCAGGATGTGGCGCTTGAAGGCTTGACCGCGCTTGACGGTACCGCCCGGACGCACCACGAAGCGCTTTGCAGCGCTCTTCTTGGTCTTCATCTTCGGCATGACAAACAACTCCAGGTTTTTCGATGAGCGCGGGTGTGCGGCTATAGACCGCCCTTTAAAGACCCCCGTCCACTTGGTATGCGGCAGACTTCTGGCCAGCAGGCCGGTTCGCCGCCGCTTCCGGGATGGCAACCTTGCGCCATCCGGAATCGGGTCCGGCACGCACAGCGTGCCGACTCGGTCGGGCACAGCCCGACCCAAATACAATAAAAACGCTTACTTCTTTTTCTTCGGCGCCAGCACCATCACCATCTGACGGCCTTCCATCTTCGGCATTTGCTCGACTTGGCCGTATTCGTCCAGATCGGTGCGCAGGCGTTCGAGCACACGCATGCCGATTTCCTGGTGGGCCATTTCACGGCCGCGAAAACGCAACGTGATTTTCGTCTTGTCGCCGTCATCCAGGAACCGGATCAGATTACGCAGCTTGACGGAGTAGTCGCCGTCGTCGGTACCCGGGCGGAATTTCACTTCCTTGACCTGGATGACCTTCTGCTTGAGCTTGGCCTCGTGGGCCTTTTTCGATTCCTGGTACTTGAACTTGCCGTAATCCATCAAGCGGCAAACCGGCGGCGCAGCCTGGGGCGCGATTTCGACCAGATCGACATCCGAGGCTTCCGACATGCGGAAGGCGTCGGCGAGCTTCACGATACCCAGTGCTTCCCCTTCGATACCGACCAAGCGCACTTCGAGCGCGGTGATTTCGCCGTTGATGCGGTGAGCAGACTTATCCGTAGCGATGTTACGTTTCCTTTAAAAATTTAAAAAAACTAAGCCGTGCCTGCATAGCAACGGGTTCACTGGAACGATTGCACCTGCTTTTGCAAGGTTTCAATGAACGTGTCGATCGGCATCGAACCGAGATCGACCCCGCCACGGGCACGCACGGCTACCGTATTCAATTCGCGCTCTTTGTCGCCGACCACCAGCAGATACGGAACTTTTTCGAGCGCGTGTTCGCGTATTTTATAGCTAATTTTCTCATTGCGCAAATCACTCTCCGCCCTAAGCCCTTGTTTTTTCAACGTTTGGGTCAGGGATTCGGCATATTCGCGCTGATTTTCCGTGATATTGAGCACTTGGACCTGTACCGGCGCAAGCCAGGCGGGCATCGCGCCGGCGAAGTTCTCGATCAGAATCCCGATAAAACGCTCAAGCGACCCCAGTATTGCCCGGTGCAGCATCACGGGACGTTTGCGGGCGTTGTCTTCCGTCACATATTCGGCGTCCAGGCGCTCCGGCAGCACCAGATCGAGCTGTAGTGTACCGCATTGCCAGGAACGACCCAGCGCGTCCTTGATGTGATATTCGACCTTGGGACCGTAAAACGCGCCCTCGCCCGGCAATTCCTCCCACTTCACGCCGCACGCGGACAGTGCATGGCGCAGGCCGTCCTCGGCGCGATCCCAGGTTTCGTCGGAGCCGGCGCGCAGCGTCGGGCGCAGCGACAGCTTGACGTCAATGTGCTCGAAGCCGAAGTCCTGGTAGATGCTCATTGCCAGCGTGTTGAAGGCGATCGACTCGGCAATGATCTGGTCTTCCGTGCAGAAGATATGTGCGTCGTCCTGCACGAAGCCGCGCACGCGCATCAGGCCGTGCAGCGAACCCGAGGTTTCGTTGCGGTGGCAGGAACCGAATTCGGCGAAACGCAGCGGCAGATCGCGGTACGAGCGCAGGCCATGGTTGAAGATCTGCACGTGGCCCGGGCAGTTCATCGGCTTGATCGCATAATCGCGCTTTTCCGATTCCGTCGCGAACATGCCTTCGCGATAGTTCTGCCAGTGGCCCGAGCGCTCCCACAACGAGCGGTCCATGATCATCGGCGTCTTGACTTCCTGATAGCCTGCCTCGCCCAGGCGGCGGCGCATGTATTGCTCGATCTGCTGCCACAGGGTCCAGCCCTTCGGGTGCCAGAACACCATGCCGGGCGCCTCGTCCTGCAGATGGAACAGGTCGAGCTGCTTGCCGAGCTTACGGTGGTCGCGCTTTTCCGCCTCTTCCAGCATGTGCAGATAGGCTTCCTGGTCTTCCTTCTTGACCCAGGCCGTGCCATAGATGCGCTGCAGCTGCTCGTTGTTGGAGTCGCCGCGCCAGTAGGCGCCGGCCAGCTTCATCAGCTTGAACACCTTGAGCTTGCCCGTCGACGGCACGTGCGGGCCGCGGCACAGGTCGGTAAACGCGCCGTGCGAGTACAGCTTGATTTCGTCGCCCGCGGGAATCGCTTCGATCAGCTCAGCCTTGTAATTCTCGCCCAGGCCCTTGAAATAAGCGATCGCCTCGTCGCGCGAGACCACGCGGCGCGTAACCGGCTCGTCCTTTTTCGCGATCTCGGCCATGCGGCGCTCGATCTTCTCGAGGTCTTCGGGCGTAAACGGCCGGCTGTAGGCGAAATCGTAATAGAAACCGTTGTCGATCACCGGACCGATCGTTACCTGGGCTTCGGGAAACAGTTCCTTGACGGCCGCGGCCAGCAAGTGCGCCGTCGAGTGGCGAATGATTTCCAGGCCTTCGGCATCCTTGTCCGTCACGATCGCGAGTGCGGCATCCTGGTCGATCAGCGTGCTGGTATCGACCAGGATGCCGTCGAGCTTGCCGCCGAGCGCGGCCTTGGCAAGACCAGGACCGATCGAGGCGGCCACCTCGGCGATCGTGACCGGGTGATCGAACTGACGCTGCGAGCCGTCCGGCAAACGTACTGAGATCATGCTGCTCTCCCGAGCGCCGCTGGGCGGCGGTTAATTAAGGTTATGCGCAACGCAGACGCCTCTCATGCGCATGCGTGCGGAGAAAACGCGCGGGCAAAAAAAATGCGGCCTATCGAGGCCGCATTTCTTTTTCCTGCACGAGAAAGGTCCTCGACTTAGCGTCGCTCCGACGTAGTTGCGGGAGTCGTTCGCGGTGTCATACCAGACCTTTACGTTTAGCGCATGTACAGCATACTGCTTGAAACCCGATCTTATCGCAACACCCATCATGCGATTTGCGCAACAACAAGACCGAATTCCATTTTCGTTGGTAGGCTCGATTGGACTCGAACCAACGACCCCCACCATGTCAAGGTGGTGCTCTAACCAGCTGAGCTACGAGCCTAAGGAGAAAGCGATTATAAGGAGCTTTTCGGATTTTGCCAAGCCCCTTGTGTGAATCTTTCTCAGCGCCCTTTTCCGCAACACCGCATGCACGCTGCATATCCGGGCAGTGCGCGAGCAATCCGCGCCAACATCATGACTTGCGATCCGCCCTCACCACGCCGGGAATCTCCCCAAGCAGCACGCGCGCACGTTGCACTTGCGCGCCGCTCGAGACCTCGACCGTGAACTGCATATACGCGGCCTGCCTTTTCGAGACGGTCTTCACGCCAATCACGTTGAGCTTCTCGCGCGCAAACACTTCGGAGATGTCGCGCAACAGGCCCTGTCTATCGGTCGCTTCGATTGCGATGTCGACCGGGTAGACGCTTTGCCCGCGTCCTTCCAGCACATCACTGGACCACGCGGTTTGCAACACGCGCTCCGGCGCGCGCGCCTCAAGCCGCAAAAAACTCGGACAGTCGCGTCGATGGATGGACACGCCCTTGCCGCGCGTGACGAATCCCGCAATCTCGTCGGGCGGCGCCGGACGGCAGCAGCGCGCCAACTGCGTCAACAGCGCACCGACGCCGACCACCAGCACGCCGCTCGATGCCCCCTGCGCGACGCTCGCGCCACTGCTCTTCTTGGCGATCGACGACAATTCAGGATCGGCCGGCTCGGGTGCTGGCGCATCGTGCAAGGCGTGTTCGACGTGACGCAGGCTGAACTCATCCTTGCCGACCTGCACGAAGAAATCCTCGGTCGACTTGAACCCCAGCTTGGCAGCCAATTCGTCCAGATTGACCGCAGTCTTGCCTTCGCGCTGCAGCGTTTTTTCGACCAGCGCCCGGCCGGTCCCGATGGTATCTTCGTGATCGATCGTGTTGAACCACGCGCGCACCTTGGCACGGGCACGCGGACTTTGCAGATAGCCCAATTGCGGATTGAGCCAGTCGCGCGACGGACCGCCCTGCTTGATGGCGATGATTTCCACCGTCTGCCCGTTTTGCAGTGGCGTATTCAGCGGCACCATCGCCCCGTTTACCCGTACGCCGCGGCAACGGTGGCCGAGTTCGGTATGCAGGTGATAGGCGAAGTCGATCGCGGTCGCCCCTTGCGGCAGCGCGACCACGCGCGCCTGCGGCGTCAGCACATAGATATGGTCGTCGATCGCCGTGTGCTTGAGTTGCTCCCAATGCTCGCCGTCTTCGCCTTCTCCCTGCGCCGCATCGCCGACCTCGCTCTTCCATGCCAACAGTTGACGCAGCCAGGCGATCTTCTCGTCGTACTCGTCGTCGGCGTTGAAATGCCCGGCGTAGCCGCGCGTGCCGGCTTCCTTGTAGCGCCAATGCGCGGCCACGCCATACTCGGCAAAGCGATGCATCTCATGGGTGCGAATCTGGACTTCGAAGGCGCGGCCGTCCTCGCCGATCACGACCGTATGCAGCGACTTATAGCCGTTGGGCTTGGGCCGCGAGATGTAGTCGTCGAATTCCTTGGGAATCGGCTGCCAGATGTTGTGCACGATGCCGAGCACCGTATAGCAATCCTTGACGTCCGGCACGATGACTCTGAACGCGCGGACATCGTGCATCTCGCTGAAATCGAGATGCTTGCCGCGCATCTTGCGCCAGATGCTGTAGATATGTTTGGGCCGGCCGCTGACCTCGGCCGCAATCCCCGCTGCCGCGAGTTCGCGTTGCAGATGCTCGATCGCATCCTTGACGTAGCCTTCGCGCTCGACGCGCTTCTCGTCCAGCAAGCGTGCGATCTGCTTATAGGTTTCGGGTTCCTGGAAACGGAAGGCAAGATCCTCGAGTTCCCACTTCAACTGCCAGATGCCCAGGCGGTTGGCGAGCGGCGCGTAGATATCCAGCGTTTCCTGAGGCACGCCCGCGCTCGGCACAGTCTTGGTTGCCGCGTGGAAGCGCAACGTCTGCAGGCGGGAAGCCAAGCGAATCAGGACCACGCGGATATCCTGCGCAAACGCGAGCAGCATCTTTCGCAGCGCTTCGACCTGCGCCCGGCGCAAGGCCGCCGCTTCGCGGCCCTCCGGTTGCGCGTCGGTGGCGCGGCCGCCGACGATGCCGAGTTCAAGCAGCTTGCGTACGTCGACCACCAGGCGTGCGACTTCGCCGCCGAAGGTTTCGTTCAGCGTCTTTTCCGTATCGCTTAAGGTCGCCGACAACGGAAACAGCACTGCGGTGATCTGGGTCGGTTTATCGACGCGCAGCGTCTCGACGATGCGCGCCGTCCCGAGCGCATGATCGACCATGCCTTCACCGGACGACAGTATGCTGTCGCCCGCATGCTCGCGCAAGAAAGCGACTGCGTCGTCAAACGATGCCGGCAGTCCTTCCGCAGATTCGGTTTGCATGACCAGCGGCCTTGTTTCGATTCTTCAATGACTGCACCGGCACCTTTCGGATTTAGCGCTGTGCCGCCACCACGACGATTTCCACCAGGCAGGCCGGATTGGCCAGTCGGGCTTCCACCGTCGCGCGCGCCGGCGTATGACCCTGGGCCACCCAGCTGTCCCAGACTTCGTTCATGGCCGGGAATTGGCTCATATTGACGATGAAGATCTGCGCCGAAAGAATCAGGGTTTTATCGCTATTGGCTTCGGCCAGCAGACGATCGATATGGCCCAGGACTTCGCGCGTCTGGTCGGCGATTCCTTGCTGGGTATTTTCGGCGACTTGCCCGGCCAGATAGACGGTACCGTTGTGGATCGCGACTTCCGACAAACGCTTCCCGATATGCAAACGACTGACTGCCATGTTGTACGTCCTCTAAAGTTGCACTACTGCGGTTACACTACTGCGGCGCTTCGCGCCGTTGATATAGCCGGACCGCGCGCAGCCCAATGCCGGAGCGGCCCGCGCGTGGTCCGGCGCTGAATCAGTGACTGCCGAGAAAAAACGCCTCGGCAATCCGGATCTGGTCGTCGTGCACGAAACTCGGCGCATGACCGACTCCGGCAATCTCGACGCTGCTGATGTGGCGCCCGCGGTCCTTCATCTGGTCGACCGTGGCACGCGTGAGCAGATCGGATTCCGCGCCGCGCACGACCAGTATCTGCCCGTCGAATTTCTCGAGGTTCTGCCACAGCATCCCCTCGCCCGCCGCCAGTTGCTCGGGCGTCACGTTCTTGAACGGCAGCGCGATGCCAGGATCGTAGCGGATATGCCAAACGTCGTCGCGTTCGATCAGCAACGGCGCATTCAGTGCGCGCCATTCGTCGGCGCTGTGCGGGCCGAAGGATGCGGCCAGCGCGGCGAGATAGTCGATGCCGTCCTGTTCGCTGGCAAAGGGCGGCGTCACACCCAGGTATTCGCCGATGCGGGTTAGCGAATCCGGTTCGACATGTGGACCGACATCATTCAGCAGCAGGCGCGAAATCGGGGTGCCGTCCAGGCCAGCCATGGCCAGACCGATCAGCCCGCCCATCGAGGTGCCGAACCAGTCGAGCGTCTCCACATTCAGGCGCGCGATCAGTGTGATCATGTCGGCCACGTACTGCGGCACACCGTAGCCCGCCGGATTGGCCAGCCGATCGGATTGCCCGCGCCCGACCACGTCGGGGCATACGACCCGATAATCGCTGCTCAGGCGTGCTGCGAGCACATCGAAATCGCGACCGCTACGGGTCAGCCCGTGCACGCACAGCAGTACATGCGGATTGGCTGGATCGCCCCATTCGGTATAGGCAAGGCGATGCAGACCCGATGGGCTGATGCAGCGCACGCTGCCCGGACGCGGCTGGACGTAAGCGGCTTCGTTGGATTGGCGCATGAATGGTCCCCTGGCAGTAGGGCACGGCGCAGGCGGAACGCCGACGCTCGCGCTTTTAAACACTGACAGCGCAGACGGATTGAAATTCCTGCTAATTTTAACGCGCTTCGCGCATCCGCTAGCGGATGACCTTGCGAATCGGGGCATTAAAGGTGCCAGAAACACACACTTTGGAGCGCCGATAAAAAAAACGGGCAGCCTGGCTGCCCGCCTGATTCCAGCAACGCCCCACTCAAGCCAAGGCGCTGACGTCGATCGGTGCGCCGGTCTTCTGCTTGACCTCGTCGACCGTGACGCCCGGTGCCAGCTCGACCAGCTTCAGGCCGGACGGCGTCACATCCAGCACGCACAGATCGGTGACGATCTGGTTCACCACGCCGACGCCCGTCAGCGGCAGGTCGCATTGCGCGAGGATCTTGTGCTGGTCGCCCTTGGCGACGTGCTCCATCAGCACCACCACGCGCTTCACGCCGGCCACCAGATCCATCGCACCGCCCATGCCTTTGATCATCTTGCCGGGAATCATCCAGTTCGCCAAATCGCCGTTGGCACTGACCTGCATCGCACCGAGGATCGCCAGGTTGATGTGTCCGCCGCGTATCATCGCGAACGAATCGGCCGACGAGAAGATCGACGAACCGGGCAAGGTCGTCACCGTCTGCTTGCCGGCGTTGATCAGGTCGGCGTCGACCTCGTTTTCATACGGCGAAGGGCCTATGCCCAGCAGGCCGTTCTCCGACTGCAGCCACACTTCGATACCTTGCGGCACATGGTTGGCAACCAGCGTCGGCAGGCCGATACCGAGGTTCACATAGAAACCGTCTTGCAGTTCGCGGGCGGCACGCGCCGCCATTTCGTCACGAGTCCAGGCCATTTCCTTGTCTCCTTATTGCGAGCCGGCCGCACTGCGGACGATGCGTTGTTCGATGCGTTTTTCCGGGTGTGCATTGAGCACCAGACGCTGCACGAAAATGCCGGGGGTATGGATCGAGTCCGGATCGAGCGTGCCGGTCTCGACGATCTCCTCGACCTCGGCCACCGTGATCTTGCCCGCCATCGCGCACATCGGGTTGAAATTGCGCGCGGTGCGGCGGTAGATCAGGTTGCCGGCCTTGTCGGCCTTCCAGGCCTTGACGAGCGCGACGTCGGCCGTCAGCGAGCGTTCCATCACGTAATTCTCGCCGTCGAATTGCCGGGTTTCCTTGCCGTCGGCCACCACCGTGCCATAGCCAGTCTTGGTGAAGAACGCGGGAATGCCCGAACCGCCGGCCCGCAGTTTCTCCGCCAGGGTGCCCTGCGGGGTGAATTCAAGTTCGAGTTCGCCGGCCAGGAATTGCCGCTCGAACTCCTTGTTCTCGCCGACGTAGGACGAGATCATCTTCTTGATCTGCCGCGTTTCAAGCAGCAGGCCCAGGCCAAAGCCGTCGACGCCGGCATTATTGCTGATGCAGGTGATGCCCTTCACGCCGGTGTCGCGTAATGCGGCGATCAGCGCCTCGGGAATTCCGCACAGGCCGAAGCCCCCAACCGCGAACGTCTGGCCGTCCTTGACCACGTCCGCCAGCGCTTCTTTAGCGCTGGGATACAGTTTATTCATCGAATATCCCTCTATCGTCTACTCTGGCTGAAATGGCCGGCATCCCTCGCTCGGACGCCGTGCGGCAGCTTGCCTGCCACCGGTGCGGCGCATGCCGGAACGTCCATCGCCCCCCGTCCTTCGAAGCGAAGAGTACGCCCGGAATTGTGCGATGCGCAATTGGCACTAGCACTAGCCCCGGCAACAGGCGGGACCGAAGCACCTGTGTCATCCTACCGGAGCGGCATGATGGCCCTTTACATAGAAAAGGATATCTTAGGCTGCGCGCTCAACCGCGGCGGCACCGAGGTCGACGCTATCACCTTGCTGGATACGCGTATCGGCAAGGGTCACATGGGCGCGCAGCAATTCGGGAATCGGTGTCGAACGGCCGCTTTCGTAGTTGACCCACACCACCTTGGCCCCACCTTCGGCATACAGAGTCTGCGCATCGTCGGCGCGCCTCAGTTCAAAGCGGGTCTCGACGCTGCTGCGGCCCGCCGTACCGACCAGCGTGCGGCACACAATATCGCCCGGATACTGCAATTGCTTCAGAAACGTCATATGGGCGTTGACGATCACGGGTCCAGTACCGGCCTCGCTGACGGAGGCCAGGCCGAGCGACTCCAGCCACTCGATACGGGCTTGTTCCATATAGCGGAAAAAATTGGTGTTGTTGACATGGCCGAACGCGTCCATGTCGCCCCAACGGATGGGCATCGTGCATTCGTGCACCGGATGGAAATGACTCACTTCTAGACTCTCTTGCTTGAACATAATACCGGCGCTATACGCCAAAACCGTCGTCTGCGGCAATTACCGCGCCGTTGATGAACTGCGAATCGTCGGCGGCCAGCAGCAGCAACAGGCCGTCCAGGTCCTGCGGCTGGCCGACGCGCTTGCGCGGCAGCATTTGCAGCAGCTTCTGGCCGCCTTCGCTGGCCCAGTGATGATGGTTGATCTCGGTATCGATATAGCCGGGACAGATTGCGTTGACGTTGATGCCGTGGCGCCCCCATTCCTGCGCCATTGTCTTGGTCATGTGCACCACTGCAGCCTTACTCATCGAATATAGCCCGATTTGTGGCAGTACTCGCAACCCGGCCACCGAGGCGATGTTGATGATGCGGTAAACCGGCGCGGCGTTGCCGTTACCGTTCCCGTCGCCGCGCATGATCATCCGCTTCGCCACTTCCTGCGCGACAAAGAAAGCGCCGCGCGTATTGGTGTCGAACACGTGGGCAAAATCCTGGGGCGTGACGTCGACCAGCCGTTGCTGGGTCGACACCCCCGAATTGTTGACCAGAATATCGATAGTACCGGCCTCGGTCTCCGCATGGGCCACCGCGGCCTTGATACTGGCGTGGTCGGTGACGTCCAGCGCGACCACATGCGCCGCCCCGCCCGCCGCTTCGATCTCGGCACGCAACTCCTTCAGGCGTTCAACGCGACGGCTGGCCAGCACAACTTTGGCGCCCGCCATCGACAGGATCTGCGCGAAACGCTTGCCCAGCCCGCTGGACGCGCCCGTCACCAGCGCAACCTTGCCATCCAGATTGATCGAATGCCCCATATTGACCTCGTAGTGGCTGCGCCGCCCGCGGTATCCATGCCCCGTTGCCGCGCTTGCACGACAGCGGCTCCACGGCGGCCTGACAGTGGCGCTAGCCTAAGTTACCACAAAATAGTACGATCGTACTAAAATCATCTTGCGATCGGTGGCGCGCTGCGCCCGGTTTAGACTGTCAGCTCGTATTTTGCGTGCTGACCGCCCGACGGCAACACCATACCAGTAGAATCGCCAGTAAAATCATAACCCACCGGCAATTAAAACTAGACGAATGACACCGAACAATCTGATTGAACAGTACGGCCCTCGCGAATCGATGGAATACGACGTAGTCATCGTGGGCGGCGGGCCTGCCGGACTTTCCGCCGCGATACGCTTAAAGCAGTTGGCCGCGGAAAAAGGGGCCGAAATCGGCGTCTGCGTGCTCGAGAAAGGGTCAGAGATCGGCGCCCACATCCTGTCCGGCGCAGTGATGGACCCGATCGCGCTGAACGAATTGATTCCCGACTGGAAGGAACAAGGAGCGCCGCTGAACACGCCGGTCACCGAAGACCGCTTCCTGTTCCTGTCGGAGCACGGTGCACGCAAGGTGCCGAACTGGATGCTGCCAGCCAATTTCCAGAACCACGGCAACTATGTGATCAGCCTGGCCAATGTGGTGCGCTGGCTCGGCACCCAGGCCGAGGCGCTCGGCGTCGAGATTTTCCCCGGCTTTGCCGCAGCCGAAGTGCTCTACCATGAAGACGGCTCGGTCAAGGGCGTCGCTACGGGCAACCTGGGTCTGGGCAAGAACGGTGAGCCGACCGACCACTTCCAGCTCGGCATGGAGCTGCACGCCAAGTACACGCTGTTTTGCGAAGGCGCGCGGGGCAGCCTGGGCCGTCAGCTCAACGCGAAATTCCAGCTCGACCGCGACAGCGATCCGCAGACCCACGCGATCGGCATCAAGGAACTGTGGGAAATCGACCCGGCCAAGCATCAGCCCGGCCTCGTGATCCACACCGCCGGCTGGCCGCTGGAAAACGATACCTATGGTGGCTCTTTTCTGTACCACCTGGAAAACAACCAGGTGGTGGTCGGCTTTGTGGTCGGCTTGGGCTACAGCAATCCGTATTTGTCGCCGTTCGAGGAATTCCAGCGCTACAAGACGCATCCGTCCATCCGCGCCTTCCTCGACGGCGGCAAACGCATTTCATACGGCGCACGTGCGATCACCGCGGGCGGCCTGCTGTCGCTGCCCAAGCTGGTGTTCCCGGGCGGCGCGCTGGTCGGCTGCGAAGCGGGCTTTCTCAACGCCTCGCGCATCAAGGGCAGCCACGCCGCGATCAAGACCGGCATGCTGGCCGCGCAGGCTGCTTTCGACGCGATGCAAGGCGGCCGCCAGGGCGACGAACTGAGCGCCTATCCGGCCGCCTTCAAGAATTCCTGGCTGCATGAAGAACTGCATCGCGCGCGCAATTTCAAACAGTGGATGAGCAAAGGCTTGTACACCGGCACGCTGATGGTCGGCATCGAACAGAAGCTGTTTGGCGGCAAGGTGCCCTGGACCCTGCATCACCAGCACGCCGATCACGAATGCCTGCGGCCGGCCGCGGAATTCTCGCCCATCGCCTATGCCAAGCCGGACGGCAAGCTGACTTTCGACCGCCTGTCGTCGGTGTTCATCTCGAACACCAACCACGAAGAAAACCAGCCGGCCCACTTGACGCTGAAGGATCCGTCGGTACCGGTCAAGATCAATCTGGCGACTTACGCCGGTCCGGAATTCCGCTATTGCCCGGCACAGGTGTATGAGTTCGTGAAAAACGACGACGGCTCGGACCGCCTGCAGATCAACGCGCAGAACTGCGTGCACTGCAAGACCTGCGACATCAAGGATCCGACGCAGAATATCGTGTGGACCACGCCGGAAGGCGGCGGCGGGCCGAACTATCCGAATATGTAAGCGCGGCCTCGCCATGCAAAAAAAAGCGTTTCGGTCCTCAGGACGAAACGCTTTTTTGCTTCACGCGTTCAGTATCGGTACCGGTCAGCCAACCGAACCTGGAATACGCGGCGTGCCGACGCTGACGTCGCCGCATTGCGCACGATGGCGCAGCGCGTGGTCGATCAACACCAAAGCCAGCATCGCTTCCGCGATCGGCGTGGCGCGAATGCCGACGCAGGGATCGTGGCGGCCGAAGGTTTCGACCACGGTCGGTGCACCGGCCTTGTCGATTGAGCGGCGCGGAGTGCGGATGCTGGAGGTCGGCTTGATCGCGATCGACACCGTGATGTCCTGACCGGTCGAGATGCCGCCGAGGATGCCGCCCGCGTGGTTGCTGAGAAAACCGTCCGGCGTCAGTTCGTCGCCGTGCTCGGAACCGCGCTGCGCCACGCTGGCGAAGCCGGCGCCGATCTCGACGCCCTTGACCGCGTTGATGCCCATCATCGCATGCGCGATATCGGCATCGATCCGGTCGAAAAGCGGCTCGCCCCAACCAACCGGCACGCCGCTCGCCACCACCCGGATGCGCGCGCCGATCGAATCGCCGTCGTGCCGCAGGCTGTCCATATATGCCTCGAGTTTCGGCACCAGCGCCTGGTTGGGTGCGAAGAAGGGATTCTCACGGACCTGATCCCAGGCGACGAACGGAATCTCGATCGCACCCAGCGCGGACATATACGCCCGCACTTCGGTACCGTACTGCTCGCGCAGCCACTTCTTCGCGACCGCGCCGGCGGCGACCGTCGGTGCCGTCAGGCGCGCGGAGGAGCGCCCGCCGCCGCGCGGATCGCGGATGCCGTATTTATGCCAGTAGGTATAGTCGGCATGCCCGGGCCGGAAGGTCTCGGCGATATTGCCGTAGTCTTTGCTGCGCTGATCGGTGTTGCGGATCAGCAAGGCAATCGGCGCGCCGGTGGTGCGGTCCTCGTACACACCGGACAGGATCTCGACCTGGTCGGCCTCCTGGCGCTGCGTCACGTGGCGCGAGGTGCCCGGCTTGCGGCGGTCGAGTTCGAGCTGGATGTCAGCCACGTTCAGCGCCATGCCGGGGGGGCAGCCGTCGATCACGCAGCCGATGGCGGGACCATGGGACTCGCCGAAGGTGGTGACGGTAAAGAGGGTACCCAAGGTATTACCGGACATGATTCGATTTGCTCAGCCAAAAATGGCATTTTACCCCGCGTCGCGCAATTCTCGAACCTCGGCGCCGGAGGAATTCGTCATGGCGCGTCACAACCTATGAGAGGCGGCCTCGCGCCCACACCTGGCGCTCGCTCAACGCCAGGTTCCGCGTAATTGCGCAACCGTCTGTCGCAGCGCTTCAGGGTCCAGCGTTACCGGATCGAGCGCGGGGGCGGCCACCACCTCCAGCCGATTCAGCAAGCCACGCTTGAACGGCCGGCGCAAGGCCTCGCCGTTATGCCGGGAAAAGAAGCTGCCCCACAGGCCGCGTAGCGCCATCGGCACCACCGGCACTGGTGTTTGCGCCACGATGCGCCGGATTCCGCTCTTGAACGGCCCGACTTCGCCATCGGCGGTGAGCTGGCCTTCCGGGAACACGCACACGATATCGCCGTCAGCCAAGGCACGCGCGATCTGCACATAAGCCTGCTCCAGCACCTGGGAATTCTCATGCGCGGGCGCGATCGGGATCGCGCGGGCGATCCGAAACAGCCAGCGCAGCATGGGCGCGCGATAGATGCGATGATCCATCACGAAGCGTACCGGCCGCGGTACCATCGCGCTCAACACCAACGCGTCGACAAAGCTGACGTGATTGCACACCAGTACGCAGGCACCCTGCTCCGGTATGTGATCAAGGCCGCGCGCGCGAATTCGGTACACCGTTTGCAACAGCAGCCAGGTCACGAAGCGCAGCAAGAACTCCGGAACCCGCGTGTAGATATACGCGGCGACCAACACATTCAGCAGCGAAGTCGTCAGGAACAGGTCCGGAATGGTGAAGCCGATGGCGCTCAAGGCCAGGGCCATCACCGCCGACACGATCATGAACGCCGCATTCAGGATGTTGTTGGCGGCAATGATGCGCGCGCGATGGGTCGGCACGCTGCGCGCCTGGATCAGCGCGTACAGCGGCACGCTGTAAAAGCCGCCGAACATCGCCAGCAGGAATAGGTCGGCCAGCACGCGCCAGTGCCAGGGCCGGGCGAGGAAAGCCGCCACCCCCTGCAATTGCGGCAGCGCCGTGGCAGCGTGGCTGCTCCAGTACAGGTCGATGCCGAACACGCTCATGCCTATCGAGCCGAACGGCACCAGGCCGATTTCGATCCTGTGTCCCGACAGGCGTTCGCATAGCAGGGAACCTGCGCCAATGCCCAATGAAAAGGTGGCCAACAGCAAGGTCACGACATCCGCGTTGCCGCACAACACCAGCCTGGCAAAGGAAAAAAACGAGGTCAGATAGGTCGCGCCGACGAACCACAGCCAGGATATACCGAGCAACGCCAGGAATACGACATGATCGTTACGCGCCAAACGCAGATTGCGCCAGGTCTCGGAAAATGGATTCCAGTTCAGTTTCAAACCGGGCTGCAGCGCCGGCGAGGCCGGTACCCGGGCCGCGCACAGGCGTCCGAGCACCGCGAACGCACAGCACATGCCGGCGAGCAGCGGCGCGCCGTAAGCACCGCTCGCGGCGGCCCCACCGCCGAGTATGGTGCCAACCAGAATCGCGACGAAGGTGCCCATTTCCACCATGCCGTTGCCCCCAACCAGTTCGGCACGCGCCAGATGGCGCGGCAGGTAGGCATATTTGACCGGACCGAACACGGTCGAATGAAAACCCATGCACAACGCGCAGAAGTAGAGCAGCGCAACGCTGTGCAGATAAAAGCCGAACGCCCCCACCACCATCACGGCGATCTCTAAGGTCTTGACCAGACGGATCATGAAATCCTGGTCGTATTTGTCGGCGGCCTGCCCTGCGGTCGCCGAAAACAGCACGAAGGGCAGGATAAAGATTGCCGAGATCAGGAATGCCGCGCTCTTGGGGTCGCCACCGCCGAATAACGCCGCCTGGTAAGTCAGTAGCGAGGTGAAACCGATCTTGAAAACGTTATCGTTCATCGCGCCCAGGAACTGGGTCCAGAAAAACGGCGCGAAACGGCGCTCGCCCAGGAGGCGGTACTGGCTGGATGACGGACTGGCGACGGATTGACTTTCGGATGTGTGGCTGGGATCTGGCATGTGATCCAAAAGATAAAGGGGGTTGCGGATGAACTGCGGCGATACGGGCGTGCAGATAATGCAAGCGAATTGGGTCGGGGCGATGGCGGCGAGCGAAAAAAAGCAAAAAAAAGCGCGCCAAAGCGCGCTTCGCCGTATCCGTCTCGATCAAGGCACTTGCGGCTGCTCTTCCTGTTCGGGCCAGTCGCGGATATAGGCCTTCAGCATCCGGTTTTCAAAACCCTGTTCTTCAACCACCGCACGGGCGACGTCATAGAACGAGATCACCCCCATCAGCATGCGCTTTTCAAGCACCGGCAGGTAGCGCGCGTGCCGTTCGAGCATCATGCGTCGCACTTCGTTGACGTCGGTTTCCGGCGTACAGGTGAGCGGATGACCCTCCATCACGTTGCGGATCGCGGTGGTACCGACCGCGCCACCGTTTTGGCGCAAGGTCAGGATGATTTCGCGGAAGGTCAGCATGCCGACCAGATCGCCGAATTCCATCACCACCAGAGAGCCGATATCGTGTTCGGCCATCGTAATGATTGCGTCTTTCACAAGCGTATCGGGCGTAACGGTAAAGAGGGCGCTTCCCTTTACTTTGAGTATGTCGCTGACTCGCATGGTCCCCTCCTGCTTTAATATGTTTATTTGATGCTAGCTGAAAGCCCTATAAAAGGGAAGCCATCCCGGCGCAATAAGGGTATTTGTCCATTGCCCGGCGCACTAGCCTTTTTTAGGGTCTGGGAGCCGTCAGACCTGTACGACCGGAGAGCGTCACACCATGCCCGTCAATCGCTTCGACACCCTCGCGCTGCACGCGGGCGCAGCGCCCGACCCCGCCACCGGGGCCCGCGCCACACCGATCTATCAAACCACCTCCTTCGTCTTCCGCGACACCGATCACGCCGCCGCGCTTTTCAATATGGAGCGTGCCGGACACGTCTATTCGCGCATCTCGAACCCGACGGTCGCAGCCTTCGAGGAACGCGTCGCCGCCCTTGAGAACGGCGTCGGCGCGATCGCCACCGCCAGCGGGCAGGCGGCGCTGCATCTTGCTATCGCCACGCTGCTTGGCGCCGGCAGCCATATCGTCGCCTCGGCCGCGCTATACGGCGGCTCGCACAACCTGCTGCACTACACGCTGCGCCGCTTCGGCATCGAGACCACCTTCGTCGCGCCGCGCGATCTTGACGCCTGGCGCGCCGCCTTGCGCCCGAACACCCGGCTGCTGTTCGGCGAAACCCTGGGCAATCCGGGGCTCGACGTGCTCGACGTCGGTGCCGTAGCCGAGATCGCGCACGAGCACGGTGTACCGCTGCTGGTCGATTCGACCTTTACCACGCCCTGGCTGATGCGCCCGTTCGAACATGGTGCCGATCTGCTCTACCACTCCGCCACCAAATTCCTGGGCGGCCACGGCACGACCATAGGCGGCGTGGTGGTCGACGGCGGCTGCTTCGATTACGACATGTCCGGGCGGTTTCCGGAACTGACCGAGCCGTATGAAGGCTTTCACGGCATGGTGTTCGCCGAGGAAAGCACAGTTGCACCCTTTCTGCTGCGCGCGCGCCGCGAGGGCCTGCGCGATTTCGGCGCCTGCCTGCAGCCTCAGGCCGCCTGGCAACTGCTGCAGGGCATCGAGACCCTGCCGCTGCGCATGGCGCGCCATATCGACAATACACGGCGCGTGGTCGAGTTCCTGGCCGCCCACACCATGGTCGAGTCGGTCGCCTATCCGGAGCTCGAAAGCCATCCCGACTACGCGCTGGCAAAACGGCTGCTGCCCAGAGGCTGTGGCGCCGTCTTCAGCTTCAACCTGAAAGGCGATCGCCAGGCCGGACGGCAGTTCATCGAAAATCTCGCCCTGTTCTCGCACCTCGCCAACGTCGGCGACGCCCGATCGCTCGTGATCCACCCGGCCTCGACCACGCATTTCCGCATGGACGCGGCGGCATTGGCCCAGGCCGGCATCACCGAGGGCACGATACGGCTGTCGATCGGGCTGGAGGATGCGGACGATTTGATCGACGACCTGAAGCGGGGGCTGAAAGCAGCGCAAAAGGCCGCCGCCGCGCCCGCCCCGGTGACTCCATTGGCTCCAGCATCCGGCAGCGCAACCGGCCAAGCGGAGGGCGCTCGATGAAATTCGATCTCGGCGGCCATACCGCCTATGTCTACACCGGAGGTCGCGCGCTCGATCTCAGCCGTCCCAGCGTCGTCTTCGTGCACGGCGCCCAGCATGACCACAGCGTGTGGGCGTTGCAAAGCCGCTATTTCGCGCATCACGGCTTCAACTCGCTGGCGGTCGATCTGCCCGGCCATGCGCGCAGCAGCCAACCGCCGCTGACCGAGATCGGCGCGATGAGCGACTGGCTGATAGCGCTGCTCGACGCGGCCGGCATAGCTCGCGCGATGCTGGTCGGCCACAGCATGGGTTCCCTGATCGCGCTGGATGCGGCGGCGCGCCATCCGCAGCGCGTGGCCGCCCTCGCACTGATCGCCACCGCCTATCCAATGCAGGTGGCGCCGGCCCTGCTGGAGGCGGCGCTGCAGCGCGAGGCCGAAGCCATCGACATGATCAACACCTGGTCGCACGCGACGATCGCGGCCAAACCGTCGTTTCCGGGACCCGGGTTCTGGATGCACGGCGCCAACCAGCGCCTGATGGAACGCATAGTCCGCGGCTCGGACGCACCGATACTGCATACCGACTTCTCCGCTTGCAACGGTTATGCGCAGGGCCTCGAAGCGGCCGCGCAGATACGCTGCCCGACCTTGTTCCTGCTCGGCCGGCGCGATCTGATGACGCCGCTGCGCGCAGCACTCTCGCTGTCCACCGCGATCGCCGCCAATGGCGTACCGGTCGAAACCGTGGTGCTTGAAGCCGGCCACGCGATCATGGCCGAGCAGCCCGATCGCGTGCTCGACACGCTGTTCGAGTTCGCCCGTGACCATGTCGCCGCCGCGCGGCAGGCATGAAACGCAGCGGCACGTCCGGGAACACATCGGGAAGCATATCCAGGGGCATCGGCGTGCAAATCAGGGAAACTCGCACTGGCGCAGGCGGTCGAATCGCGGCATCATTACATTATCATTACAGCACCCGTCCACCTGCCAGGGAGGGACATCATGCTGCATCTCAGACACACCAGACATAGCGGCGACGCACATCAATTCGCGACCTTCGCCGAGTTCTATCCATTCTATCTCGGCGAACACCAGAACCGCATGTGCCGCCGGCTCCACTTCATCGGGTCGCTGGGCGTACTCGGCTGCGTGTCGATGGCGCTCGCGACCACCGAGTGGTTCTGGCTGCCGCTCGCTGTGCCGTGCGGCTACGGCTTCGCCTGGTTCGGTCATCTCTTTTTCGAGAAGAACCGTCCGGCGACGTTCCAGCACCCGCTCTACAGTCTGATCGGCGATTGGGCGATGTTTCGCGATATCTGCCGCGGGCGCATCGATCTCTAGCGCTGCGCATTCAGCACGGCTTGTGTGGGCCCTGCGGGTAGCGAGGGCAATCCGGGACGTGGCCGGTATCGCGCCGGCACATTCTCAATGCACGGTGGTGGCCTCGACCGGCAGCGCGTCCGGTCTTGGAGCTGGCGCATGGCCTGGCAACAGCACGTCGGCCAAGGCCCTATCCCCGGCACAACCGCTCAGCGCGGCCAGCAGGGCCGGGCCGTCCAGGCGCGCGGGCGACCGGGCAATCTGATAGACGAGTTCGGTGCCGTCGAGTACGAAACGCTGATATAGGTCGTTGAGCTTGATCTGTGCCGGATTTGCCAACAAGATCCAGTTCTCCGGCGCATTCGGACGGCTCAGACGTGCCACCCATTCCGCCTTGTCCAGTACTTTCAGTACGCGCCGTGCGGTCTCCAGATCGCAGCGCAGCATGCGTGCCAACACCATCGTCGAATAGCCCGGCTCGCCGCGGTCGCGCGCCTCGGCCAGCAAGGCGAGCAGGCTGACCGCGTCGAGAAAATCGCCGCCCGGGAAATGCTGACGGTGGAACTGGCCGATGCGGATCGCCGGCAGCAAGGCGGTCACGGTGGCACCGACCAGCGTGATGAACCACAGCAGATAAACCCAGATCAGAAAGATCGGCACCGCCGCGAACGCGCCGTAGACCGCTGCATAGGCCGGAAAGCGCTTGATATAGAGACCGAAGCCGTGCCGAGCGAGTTCGAAGCCGATACCCGCCAATACCGCGCCGACCAGCGCATCGCGCAACTCGACCCGGGTATTGGGCAAATAACTGAACAGCAGCGTGTAGCCTGCGATGGTGAGCGGCAGCGAGGCACTGGCCAGCAGCCACGCCGCCAGCGCCGGTGTATGGTGCGATCCCGACAGCGCGATCGATTCCGACAGCAGATACGATGAAATCGACAGGCTCACGCCGACCAGCACCGGCCCCAGCGTGATTACCCCCCAGTAGATCACCACCCGCTGCGCAAGCGGACGCGACTTGCGCACGCGCCAGATCACATTGAACGTCGATTCCACCGTCATCAATGTCATCACCGAGGTAATCACAAGAAACAGCAGGCCGGCCGTTGTCAGCCCTTTCGCCTTGGCGACGAACAGATCGAGGTATTTGAAGATCTGGTTGCTGACCTGCGCCGGCATCAGGTGATCGGCGAGGAACATCTGCAACGAGTTCTGGAACGAACTGAAGATGGGAAACGCGGTAAAGATGGCGAAAGCGACGGTCACGAGCGGCACCAGCGACAATACCGTGGTAAACGTCAAGCTGCCCGCCACTTGCGGGATGCGGTCTTCGTTGAGGCGTGTCGCGGTAAAGCGCAATAGGCGCTTTACCCTGTCGAAATCAAACGCAAACATCGATCCCTGCTCCAAGATGGCGCCACGGCCGCCCAGCGCGTACCGACACACGCAGCGGCGACACAAAGCGGCAACATACGACAGCACGTGCCCGACGCTTATAATACCTGCTCAACTCACCGAGCTTATGAAAGACATACTGGTTCTATACTACAGTCGTCACGGCGCCACGCGCGAACTCGCCCTCGCGATCGCAGCCGGCGTCGACAGCGTGGCGGGCGCCCAGGCCCGCCTGCGCACCGTGCCGGCCGTCTCCACCGTGTGCGAGGCGAGCGCACCGGAGATTCCGGACTCGGGTCCGCCCTATGTCGAAGTATCCGATCTCGAGGCATGCGCGGGCCTGGCGCTCGGCTCGCCAACCCGCTTCGGCAATATGGCGGCGCCCCTCAAGTATTTCCTCGACGGCACCACACCGCAATGGTTGTCGGGCGCACTAGCGGGCAAGCCGGCCTGCGTGTTCACCTCCACCGGCAGCCTGCATGGCGGCCAGGAAAGCACGCTGCTGTCGATGACCTTGCCCTTGCTGCACCACGGTATGCTGATCGTCGGCATTCCCTATGTCGAACCCGCGCTGAGCACCACGCGTAGCGGCGGCACGCCTTATGGTGCGTCTCACGTCGCGCGTACCGATCACGTTGCCGGCGAAGCGCGCCACGGCGTGCTGACGCAGGACGAGAGAACCCTGGCCCATGCGCTCGGCGCGCGGCTCGCGCAGACCGCGCTCAAGCTCGCCAATTAAGCGCCACCCGGAACACGCCATGACTTCTACACGCCACGCCAGCGATTTCCTGCAGGCTTGCACCGATGCGATCGGCAGCGCACACGTCCATACCGACGCACACGACACCGCCGCCTACCTGACCGATTGGCGCGGCCGCTACACCGGCCGCACTCGCGCTGTGCTGTGTCCGGCCGACAGCGCCGAAGTGGCCGCGCTGGTAGGCATCGCTGGGCGGTATGGCGTCGCCCTCGTGCCGCAGGGCGGCAACACCGGCCTGGCTGGCGGCGCCACGCCCGATACCAGCGGAGAGCAAGCGGTGCTGAGTCTGAAGCGGCTGAACCGCGTGCGCCTCGTCGACCCCGTGAACCAGACCATCACGGTCGAAGCGGGTTGCATCCTGGCCGACGTCCAGCGCATCGCGCGCGAAGCCGGCCGCCTGTTTCCGCTGTCGCTGGCAGCCGAAGGCAGTTGCACCATAGGGGGCAACCTCGCCACCAACGCCGGCGGCACCGCGGTGCTGCGCTACGGCAACGCGCGCGAACTCTGCCTGGGGCTCGAAGTCGTGACCCCGGCGGGCGAGATCTGGAATGGCTTGCGCGGTCTGCGCAAGGACAATACCGGTTACGACCTGCGCGACCTGTTTATCGGCGCCGAGGGAACGCTGGGCATCATCACCGCCGCCGTGCTCAAGCTTTATCCGCTGCCCGCGGCCCAAGTCACCACCCTGGCCGCGCTTGAATCGCCGCGCGCGGCACTGGCCCTGCTCGAGCTCGCCCAGCGCATCGCCGGCCCCTTGCTGACCGGCTTCGAATTGATGTCGGACTTCTGCCTGCAGCTGGTCGATCAGCATTTCCCCGCCCTGCGCTACCCGTTCGCCGAACGACACGCACAGGTCGTACTGCTCGAATTGTCCGACAACGAAAGCGAAACCCATGCCCGCGGTCTATTCGAGCAATTGATGGGGAGCGCGTTCGAACAAGGCCTGGTACAGGACGCGGTGGTCGCCGAAAACCTTGCGCAATCGCGTGCGTTCTGGCATCTGCGCGAGCATATTCCGCTCGCGCAAGCCGAAGAAGGCCTGAACATCAAGCACGATATCGCGGTACCGATCTCACAGATCGCCGATTTCATCGAACGGACCGACGTGCTGATCGCACAACATGCCCCGGGCGCGCGCATGGTGACCTTCGGCCATCTCGGCGACGGCAATCTGCACTACAACGTGCAGGCGCCGACCGACGGCGACCCCAAGCAATTCCTTGCCGACTATCAGCTGGCGATCAACCGGGTGGTACACGACAGCGTGCATGGCCACCACGGCAGCATCAGCGCCGAACACGGACTGGGCCAGCTGAAGGCAGAGGAAGCCGCACGCTACAAATCGCCTGTCGAATTGGCGATGATGCGGGCCGTCAAAGCAGCGCTCGATCCGCACGGCCGGATGAATCCGGGCAAGGTACTGGGCCGCCCCGACGCTTGACGACCGGGTTTGCACGCGGGGCGAGTCACCAAGGAAACGCCGATGTCTACTTATATTGTGCTGGGAAGCGGAATCGTGATTGCGGTTCTGATAGCGCTCGCAAGCATTGTGCAGTCGGTGCGAGAGGAACGTCGCCGCGACGCACGCGAGCGCCGGGACGGCGGTTGACGCAAAGGCCGGCAGGCGGCGCCGCCGTTCGCTGCGATCACACCGCGATACGGTCGTCGTGGTTGCCCAGAAACATCTGGAAGTCGTTCGCCGCCAGCGGTTTGGACAGGAAATAGCCCTGTACCTGATCGCAGCGCAATTCGTTCAGTTTGAGCAGTTGGGTGTCGGTCTCTACGCCCTCGGCCACCACGTCCATCTTCAGGGAGTGGGCCAGCGCAATGATGGCCGACACGATCGAATAGCCTTCGTCGCCGCTGATATCCAGGCCATTGGTAAAGAAACGGTCGATCTTCAGTTGCTTGACGCGGAAGTTTTGCAGATAGGCCAGGCTCGAGTAGCCGGTGCCGAAATCGTCGATCGCGATCTCGAACCCGAAGGCATGGAAATCGCGGATGATTTCAGCGGTGCGCTCGGCATTCTCCATCGCCACGGTTTCGGTGATCTCGAACATGATCTGGCTTGGGCTCACCCCGGCCTCGGTCACCGCCTGATTGATGTTGCGCGCAAGATCGGCATGGCGCAACTGCTGCGGCGACAGATTGATCGCCACCTTCACCGGCGGCAGGCCGCGGGCCGCCCACACTTCCATGTTGCGGCACACTTCGGCTATTACCCAATAACCGATCGCGATGATCTGGCCCGAGCGCTCGGCTACCGGAATGAAGTGCGCCGGCGAAACCAGCCCCATCTCCGGATGCTCCCAGCGTATCAGTGCTTCCGCGCCCACCAGTTGCCGGCCCACGCCGCTGAACTTGGGCTGGAAATGCAGGCGCAGTTCGTGGTTCTCGATCGCCTCATACAGACCGCGCTGGATATCCATCGCAAAGCGCGCGCTTTCGTTCATATACGACTCGAACATGCGATAAGTATTGCGGCCGGATTCCTTCGCGGTGTACATCGCCGCATCGGCGTTCTTCAACAATTCCTCGACCGTTTCGCCGTCGCGCGGGTACATCGCGATGCCGATACTCGGCGTGACATGCATCGGCGTATCGTCGACCTTCAGGTGGTCCTGCATCTTGAGCAGAATCTGGTCGGCGGCCTGCATCGCCTCTTCCGCGGTGCGTACATGCTCGAGCACGATGACGAATTCGTCGCCGCCGATGCGCGCCACCATGCTGTGCTCGGGCACGAGGCGCAGCAGGCGATCGGCATAGGCCTTCAACAAGCTGTCGCCGACCGAGTGGCCGAGCGAATCATTGATCGTTTTGAAACCGTCCAGATCCATGAACAGCAAGGCAAATACCTGCTGACCACCGCGGCTGTGCGCGATCGCGTTGTCCAGGCGTGCCGCCAGCGTGGTGCGGTTCGGCAATTCGGTCAGCGGATCCAGCGTTGCCAGTCGGATCAACTGATCGCTAAGGCCGTCCAGCGCGAGGTTGAACTCCTGCTTCTGGCTTCGGATAAAGCGCGTCAGGAGCGAAGCCAACAGCGCGCTGATCAGCACCGACAGGGTAATGCCGGAAACCGCGAAGGCCAGCCAACTGACGCTGACGCCCGCCGCCGCAAGGCAGATCGAACCGACCTCGAACTGCGCGGCCGCCATCGCCGTGTAATGCATGCCGGCGAACGTTGCGCCCATCACGCTGGCTGTAGCCAGGCGACGCGACAGCGGCGCGCCGGCAGGCGCAGTCCAATGGCCTTGCACCCGATCCGGCGCACGATAGGTATATCGATGCATCAGCGCCAGCGCCCAGGTCGAGCCGGCCACCGCGATCAGCGCGGAAAGCGCGAACCAGGCTGGTCGATAGCTCAGGGCCGGATCCATCTTCAGCGCAGCCATGCCGACATAGTGCATGGTGGTCATGCCCGAGCCCATCAACAAGCCGCCGCTTAACAACTTGCAACGGTTCAAGCCGCCCTGCATCACCACGCGCAGCGCCAGATAGGCGCCGACCACGGCCACGGCCAGCGAGAGTCCGGTCAACTGGACGTCGTAACCCAGTTCGATCGGCAGCGCAAACGCGAGCATGCCGATGAAATGCATGGCCCACCCTCCGGCGCCGAGCAACAAGGCACCGCCGGCGAGACAGCGAGCCCGCACCTTGGCATCGGGAAAGGTGAAAAAGTGATCGGCAAGTTCAAGAACCGTATAGGACGCCAATACGGCTACGGCAATCGACAGGAGGACGAGGAATGGCTGATAAGTACCGTGCATGACTCGATGAGCGGGCGCTTACGTTACGCCTGTTATAGTAAAGCAGCGCCACTGCGCTGCCCTGAAATTACGGTACACACCCGAAACCGAAAAAGCGGCGGACATCTCGTCCGACCAAATTAACGCTCAATATAACAAGATCGTAAGCAGTCTGTCATGAGAAAAGTGCATATGCCGACCGGGATGCGCACGGCCGTGCAGGCAGCTCCATCCTTTTGCAGCCGCGCATGCCGCAGCGACACCGCGCATCGGAGTGAACGCTAAAAAGGTCTGCGCCGTCGAACTTGCAACCGTGCTTCACGTTCGTTGTTTCGCATCCGCTTCATGCCCTTTCATCAAGCGGTAATACAGCGCAATCAAGCTGTATTCAACACCAACGCCGCTGCCCATAGAATGGGTCGCACATCGCCTAATTCGGTGCTGGGAGAAAGGAATGTTGAGTCCACACGAGATCGCCACCTTGATATTGGTTACCCGCTCGCCGGAGCAAGTGGAATTGTCGCGCGCCGACCTGCTCGCACTACGCGACAAACGTCTGGTGCAGCTGGTGTGTGTTACATCGGGTTTGATCCTGCCCTTCGTGACCCCGGTGGGTCACGCGCTGCTGGTCGCGCTCGGGCAGTTGTAGGATCCCGCGGACCGGATCAGGCGTCGGCTGCCGCCTCGTCGTCGGTCTGCCACATGAAGCTGCCGGAGAAACGGCTCCACGAATTGGTATTGGTGCTCAAAGCGCCGATGCGCTGGTGTACGGTGCGCACCGCGGCGTCGAGGGACTCGTCGACCGCCTCGGCCTGCCCATCGACCACGATCACCCATTTACCATGCTGACGGGTTACGCGTAGACGCCCGTCCTCCATGCCGTCGGAGAACCAGCGCCAAACCTGGGCATCCGCCAGATTGGCCTGCGCAATCGCGGCCAATCGCGCCGAATTCGACGCATTGTTGACAAACACCGGGGTACTGGGAGAACACGAGTCGGCTAGCTTGGGCATCTCGGAGACCTCTTCAAACGCGGATGGGATGGACGCTGCATATGCATCACGTTACGCGTCATGTTGCGCATTACGTTACATATTCCGGCAAACCGCACGGTCTGCCGTCCGCGTCGCCGAATGCGCAATTCGGCTGCGGCAGTCACGATTCTAGCGCGCCGTCCGGACCGGATTGGGGCCATTTCCCGGACAGACCGTTGCGGTTTTCGGCGCAATCGGCGCTGTTTACGGTAGCAATCCAATTTGAGCCTGCGGCGAGCATAAGCCGCAAGTATCCGCACATTTGGGACCCGATCAACCTCAATCCGCGCAATTCATTGTTGCAGATTATTGATTAAATCTATGGACTTTCTTGTCCCATAATAGGCAACGTAAAAATCAGTCGCACCGACACCGCCCATGCAGCCCACCGGTGTCGTCACTTTGTGCCGCGCTACCCGCCTCCCGGCCCGCATGCGCGACCCAGCCTGGACGCGACCGACTGAACTGCAGTGATAGCTCGGAGAAATCGCAATGGATGTGATGAGCAGATTGAATATCGTGCGCCTGGCGGCGCTCGCCGACAGCAATGCGGAAGACGCCCGGCTCTGGCGCTGGTTCGCGAATTCGCTCGAGGAAGGCCTGCTGTTCTGGCACCGGGATCGCAAACACTGGGAAATCTATCTACACCGCTCGCTGGTCTCTAAGCATGCGTCGTTCGACGTCGCCATGCGGACCGCGCACGAGAAAGCGATGGAACTCGCCGCGCTCGAAGAAGCCGCTTGACACCACCCGAATCGACAGGCCTGCTCGCAGGCTTGCCAATTCGGGTTGCGGTCTGTCAGGTTGTCGACCCGTCAGCGTGCCAGCCTATCAGGGTGCAGGATTCGGATAGCGATGATGAATCGCCTCGATACCGGCCAATACGTCCTCAGGCAAGACCAGATCCATGCTGGCGATATTGCTGGCCAGCTGCGCCAGCGAGGTCGCTCCGATGATGGTGCTGGTCACGAAGGGCCGGCTATTGACATAGGCCAGCGCCCCTTGCGCCGGATCGATCCCATGCGCGCGGAACAGCTTGACGTACTCATAGATCGCGCGCTCCGTATTTTCACCCTTGTAACGCGCAAAGCGTTCGAACAGCGTGATACGCGCCCCCGCCGGCAAGGCACCCCCAAGATACTTGCCGCTTAAGGCGCCGAACGCGAGCGGCGAATAGGCCAGCAGGCCGGCCCCTTCACGCATCGAAATCTCGGAATGGCCGATTTCATAGGTGCGGTTGACCAGGCTGTAGGGGTTCTGCACGCTGACGACGCGCGGGAACCCATGCTGCTGCGCCAGTTGCAGGAACTGCATGATGCCCCAGGGCGATTCGTTGGACAAGCCGATGTGGCGTATCTTGCCCGCCTTGACGAAGCTGTCCAGTGCCTCCAACGTCTCGAGGATCGGGACCGTGACTTCGTCCGGCACATGCTGGTAACCGAGATCGCCGAAGATGTTGGTCGCGCGATCCGGCCAATGCAACTGGTACAAGTCGAGGTAGTCGGTCTGCAGACGGCGCAGACTATCGTTCAGCGCTTCTTCCAGATTGGCCTTGGTAAACCGCGTGCGACCGCCGCGGACATGCCTGGGCCGCGCCGGCGTGTGCGCGGGGCCGGCCGCCTTGCTCGCCAGCACAATGCGCTCGCGCCCACCGTGTGCCTTGAGCCAGGTGCCGATGATGGCCTCGGTACGGCCGTATGTCTCGGCCTTGGGGGGCACCGGGTACATTTCCGCCGTATCGATGAAATTGATGCCGGCCTCGAGCGCCGCATCGATCTGCGCGTGGCCGTCGGCCTCGCTGTTCTGCTGCCCCCAAGTCATGGTGCCAAGGGCGATCACACTGACTTTCAGGCCGCTGTGGCCCAGTTCACGAAATTGCAAGTCAAAACTCCATCGGGTTGAAAAATGACGGCCTGCCGCGCCGCTGGCCGCACATTGTACATAATGCACGGCTTCGCGAATTTCTGCAGCGCAGCATGCGGCACATGGCCTGTGCCGCCGGCCAGTCCCAAGCAAACTTGCATCCCAGGTACTTACCCTGCGTTGACACCCGTCAACTTACTTAATATATTAAATAAATTCTAGAAACCGCTCAGGAGACCTTCGCATGGATGGGCATCTTGCGCTGGCGGCAATGCGTGCGCCGCGTACGGCACTCGCCCTGCCGCTCGCCGCACCGATACCGGGACAGATTACCCTCGGCACCGTGCTTGGCGCGGCGCTCAACCATCCGGACGAATCCGCCCGGCTCGCCCCGGCTATGCACGCGGCACCCTATCAGCTGCCGCCGCAGCGCCCGGTCCTGTATCTGAAACCCGCCAATACGCATTGCCCGGACGGCAGTGCGATCGTGCTGGACCGCGACGTTGAACAAATCTGCATCGCGCCCTGCGTCGCGCTCGTCCTCGCTGCGCCGCTATCGCGCGCCAGCGCCGATTCGGCCGCCGCGGCCATACTCGGCTATACGCTCGCAGCCGACCTGAGCGTGCCGCACGTGAGCCTCTACCGACCGGCGATCCGCGACAAATGCCGCGACGGCTTTTTGCCACTAGGGCCGGCGCTGATCCCCGCCCATGCAGTCGAACTGGCATCGCTGACTCTTACCTTGACGATAGACGGGCAACCGGTATTGCAGGTGCGGCCGCGGGACCTGTTGCGCCAGGCTATCGCCCTGCTGGTCGAAATTTCGCGGTTCATGCACTGTGCCGCGGGCGACGTACTGCTGTTGGGACCGAGTCAGACCGAAACGTTCGCGGTTCCCGATGCCGCCGTGAGCCTCGAGGCTCACGGACTCGGCACCTTGCGCTTCACGCTGACGCGCGCCGGCGCCGGCGGCCGGTCATGAAATATGCCCGCCTTGCCGTCGACGGCGCGATCCACCTTGGTACCGAGGACGGCCCGCATCACGTGCGTCTTGACGACGGTCGCCGCTACGCCCACGACGCCGTCCATTGGCTGCCACCGATCGAGCCGCGCACCACCTTTGCGCTCGGACTGAACTATGCCGACCATGCGCGCGAACTGGCATTCAAGGCACCGGCCGAACCGCTGGTATTTCTCAAGCCCCACTCGACCTTCGTCGGCCATCTCGCGCATACCGTGCGTCCGCATGACGCGACCTACATGCATTACGAGTGTGAACTCGGCGTGGTGATCGGCAAGCCGTGCCGCAACGTGACGCGCGAGCAGGCTTACCACTACGTTGCCGGCTACACCGTCGGCAACGATTACGCAGTGCGCGACTACCTGGAGAACTACTACCGCCCGAGTTTGCCGGTCAAGGGCCGCGCCACCTGTACTCCGCTCGGACCGTGGCTGGTCACGCCCGACGAGGTCGGCGATCCGATGGGCTTGCGCCTTACCACCAGCGTCAACGGCACTGTCACGCAGCAGGGCAATACCCGCGACATGATCTTCGACATCCCGACCCTGATCGCCTGGCTGTCCGGCTTCATGACGCTGGCACCCGGCGACCTGATTCTGACCGGCACGCCGGAGGGCCTGACCGATACCGGGCCCGGCGACGAGGTGGTCACCGAAATCGAACGCGTGGGTCGTCTTGTCAGCACCATCGTCGGCGAACGCAGCTATTGGGCATCGGCTGCGCCGGCGCTTTCCAAAGACCAGGAATCCCCATGATCAAGCACTGGATAGACGGCCGCGAGGTTGCCAGCCCTAGCTGTTTCGAAACCTGCAACCCGGCGACCGGCGAGGTACTGGCCGAAGTCGCCGCAGGCGGCGAAGCCGAAATCGCCGCGGCGGTCGCCGCCGCCAAAGAGGCGTTTCCCGCCTGGGCCAACACGCCCGCCAAGGACCGCGCGAAGCTAATGCGCAAGCTGGGCGAGCTGATCGAGCGCAACGTGCCGGAACTGGCGCGCCTCGAAACCGACGACACCGGTTTGCCCATCAGTCAGACCAGCAAGCAATTGATCCCGCGCGCGGCGGAAAATTTCCACTTCTTTGCCGAGGTCTGCACCCAGATGAACGGTCGCACCTATCCGGTCGACGATCAGATGCTGAACTACACGCTATATCAGCCGGTCGGCGTGTGCGCACTGATCTCGCCGTGGAACGTGCCGTTCATGACCGCCACCTGGAAAACCGCGCCCTGCCTGGCACTGGGCAATACCGCCGTGCTGAAGATGTCGGAGCTGTCGCCGCTGACGGCCGATCAGCTTGGGCGTCTTGCTCTGGAGGCCGGCATTCCGCGCGGCGTGCTGAATGTGGTCCAGGGCGACGGCGCGCATGCCGGCGACGCCCTGGTGCGGCATCCGGACGTGCGGGCGGTATCGTTTACCGGCGGCACCGCGACCGGTCGCCGCATTATCGAGCACGCCGGCCTGAAGAAATTCTCGATGGAGCTGGGCGGCAAGTCGCCGGTCCTGATCTTCGACGACGCCGATCTCGAGCGCGCGCTCGACGCGGCGCTCTTCACCATTTTTTCGATCAACGGCGAGCGCTGTACCGCGGGCTCGCGCATCTTCATCCAGCGCAGCGTCTACGATGCCTTCGTCGCGCAATTCGCGCAGCGCGCAAGCCGGCTGGTGGTCGGCGATCCGCGCGAGACCTCGACCCATATCGGCTCTATGATCACGCGTCAGCATTGGGACAAGGTGACCGGCTACATCCGTCTGGGCGAACAGGAAGGCGCACGTATCCTGACGGGCGGCGCCGAACGCCCGTCCGACCTGCCCGCGCATCTGCGGCAAGGTCACTTCGTGCGGCCGACAGTATTGGCCGACGTCGACAACCGGATGCGCGTCGCCCAGGAAGAAATCTTCGGTCCGGTGGCTTGCCTGATTCCCTTCGAGGATGAGGACCAAGGACTGCGACTTGCCAACGACGTGAAATACGGTCTTGCCTCCTATATCTGGACGCAGGATGTGGGCAAGGTGCATCGACTTGCGCGCGGCATCGAAGCCGGCATGGTCTTCGTCAACAGCCAGAACGTGCGTGACTTGCGCCAGCCGTTCGGCGGCACCAAGGATTCCGGCACCGGACGCGAAGGCGGCGAATACAGCTTCGAGGTCTTCGCCGAGGTCAAGAACGTCTGCATTTCGATGGGCAACCATCACATTCCTAAATGGGGCGTTTAGGGAGTCGCGCATCGCACGCGCCCGGCACTTGAGACCACGGAGGAATTCGCGATGGGAACACTCGCACTGGCGGCCAAGATTACCCATGTGCCGTCGATGTACCTGTCAGAGCTGCCGGGCAAGCATCACGGCTGCCGCGCCGCCGCCATCGAGGGGCATCACGAGATCGGCCGCCGCTGCCGCGACCTGGGGGTCGACACCATTGTCATCGCCGACGTGCACTGGCTTGTCAACGCGGGCTATCACGTCAACTGCAATGCGCAGTTCGAAGGCATCTACACCAGCAACGAGTTGCCGCATTTCATCCAGGACATGCGTTATGCGTATCCGGGTAATCCGGCCTTGGGCGAGCTGATCGCGCAGACGGCAAACGCGCATGGCGTCGGTACCCGCGCGCACCGTATCGACAGTCTGGAACTCGAGTACGGCACGCTGGTGCCGATGCGTTACATGAACCAGGACAAGCGCTTCAAGGTGGTGTCGGTCGCCGCCTGGTGTGCCTGGCATCAGCTCGACGAAAGCCGGCGCTTCGGCATCGCCTTGCGTGATGCGATCGAGCGTAGCGACGCCACGGTGGCCTTTTTGGCTAGCGGCTCGCTGTCGCATCGTTTCAACGACAACAATAGCCCGGAGGAAGCGATCCATCGGATCAGCCGCGAGTTCTATCGGCAAGTCGACCTGCGCGTGGTCGAGCTGTGGCAGCGCGGCGACTTCGCCACCTTCTGCGCGATGCTGCCCGAATACGCCCAGTTGTGCGAAGGCGAAGGCGGCATGCACGACACCGCGATGCTGCTCGGCCTGCTCGGCTGGGACGCCTATCGCCAGCCGGTCGAGATGATCACCGACTACTTCGCCAGCTCGGGCACCGGCCAATTGAACGCTATCTTTCCGATCCAGCATAGCCCAATTCAGCACTAATGGCACGCATCGATCCGATGGGAGACTCCTGACATGCCACATATCAACGTCGAATACACCGCGAATCTCGCTGACGAGGCGCGCATTCCACGGTTGCTGCATAGCTTGCACGATGTCCTGATCGCGCAGGGCGGGGTGTTCCCCATCGGCGGCATCCGTTCGCGCGCGCAGCGCCTGGATGAATACCGGATGGCCGACGGCGCGGCCGACGACGCCTTTGTCCATATCACGCTGAAGATCGGCTCCGGTCGCAGCGAAGCGGTGAAGCGCCACGTTTGCGATGCCCTGTTCGAAGCGGTCAAGGCGCATTTCGCCGAGCTCTACGCACGACGCTATCTGGCGCTGTCCATGGAGTTGATTGAATTCAACGAAAGCGGTTCCTACAAGCACAACAATGTCCATGCGCGTTTCAACTGAGACCATGCTGCCCGACCAAACCCTCACTCAGATCGCCGGCCGCCTGCACGAGGCCGAACGCACGCGCCAGCAGATCCGCCAGGTATCGCTGGACCATCCTGAGATCACCGTTGCCGACGCCTATGCGATCCAGCAACGCTGGATCGCCGCCAAGCTCGCGGCCGGCCGGGTCGTTCGCGGCCACAAGATCGGCCTGACCTCGCGCGCGATGCAGCAATCGTCGCAGATCGACGAGCCGGATTACGGCACCCTGCTCGACGATATGTTCTTCCAAGACGGCGCGCAGATTCCGCTCGAACGCTTTATCGTGCCGCGCGTCGAGGTCGAACTGGCTTTCGTGCTCGGCAAACCCTTGCGCGGTCCCGGCGTGACTTTGTTTGACGTCTACGATGCGGTTGATTATGTGATCCCGGCACTGGAGATCATTGATGCGCGTTCGCAATCTATCGATCCGCAAACGCAGCGTCCGCGCAAGGTGTTCGACACCATCGCCGACAATGCGGCAAGCGCTGGCGTGGTGTTGGGCGGCCGCCCGGTGCGCATCGGCGAATTGGATTTGCGCTGGGTCGGCGCCATTATGTCGCGCAATGCGGTGATCGAGGAAACCGGACTGGCCGCCGGTGTTCTGAACCACCCCGCCAATGGCGTGGCCTGGCTGGCGAACAAGCTGGGCGCGCTCGACGTGACGCTGGCCGCAGGCGAAATCATCCTCGGCGGATCGTTTACCCGGCCCACGCCCGCGCATGCCGGCGACACGTTTCATGTCGATTACGGCAGCTTGGGCAGCATCTCCTGCCATTTTGTCTAAAGGATAGCTAGCTCATGACTCACCCACTGCCCAACCCACTGCCCGTCAACGGCTTCAAGGCTGCACTGCGCGAAACGCGTGCGCAGATCGGCTGCTGGCTCGCGATAGGCGACGCCTATACCGCCGAAATCGTCGCCGGGGCCGGCTTCGACTGGCTGTTGATCGACGGCGAGCATGCGCCCAACACGGTAACGACGATGCTCGCGCAACTGCAGGCGCTTGCCGCCTATCCGGTCCATCCGGTAGTACGCCCGGCATGGAACGACCCGGTCATGATCAAGCAGTTGCTCGATATCGGCGCGACCTCGCTGCTGATACCGATGGTCGACGATGCCGTGCAGGCCGGCCAGGCCGTCGCCGCGGTACGCTATCCGCCGGTCGGCATACGGGGCGTCGGCAGTGCGCTGGCGCGCGCCTCGCGCTGGAACCGTATCGACGATTATGTGCGGCAAGCCGACCGCGAAATCTGTGTGCTAGTACAATTGGAAACACCGCGCGCACTAGCAAATCTCGACCAGATCCTCGCGGTCGACGGCGTTGACGGTGTATTCATCGGCCCGGCCGACCTCAGTGCCGCACTCGGACATCCCGGCAATCCCGCGCATCCCGAGGTGCAGGCCTTGATCGAGAGCAGCATCCTGCGTATCGTCGGTAGCGGCAAGGCTGCGGGCATCCTGTCGGCCGACCCGGCGCTGGCCGCGCGCTATCTGGCACTTGGCGCGCGCTTTGTCGCAGTCGGCACCGATACCACTTTGCTCGCACGCAGCGCCGACGCGCTCGCTGCCCGCTTCAAAGCGGGTAGCGGCCAGGCGCCCGCCGGTGGAGTGTACTGAATCGGTTGCAAAACTGCGGTGCGCAGACCTCCGGCATTACCATGAGGACTATCAACACGTGACAGCGAAGTTTCAACATCGCAACCTGCCGCACCTGCTGCTGATCGCGCGCGAGACGCTACTGGACCGGTTTCGCCCCGTCTTGCGCGAGCACGGACTGACCGAACAACAATGGCGCATCATCCGGGTTCTAAGCGACGCCGGCCCGTTGCCGCTGAAGGATATCGTCGCGCACTGCCAGATCTTCGGCTCGAGCCTGACCGGCATCGTCACGCGGATGGAGTCGCAGAATTATGTGCGCCGCGTCGCGCACGCCGAGGACGGTCGCGTCACGCTGATCTCCCTGACGCCGAAGGCGCGCAAGTTGGTCGACGCGATGCGTCCGCTGATCGATGCGATCTACGACGATCTGGAAGCCCAGGTGGGCAAGCCGCGTATGGCGGCATTGGTGGCGATGCTGGACGAAACCCTGGCAGCCCTGGATCGCGGCTCGAGCTATGACATCGGCAACGCCGCCGAGGCCGACAGCGCAGGCTGAAGCACACCGATACCGCAGGGAACGCGAATCAGCCCTGCGCCACTTGCAAGGCCCCGATCAGCGTATCCAGCGCCTGCATCAGCGACTGCGCCTGCTCTGGCGCGAGCAGCGCCAGGAATGCTGCGTTGCGCCGCTGAGAAACCGCCAGCGCAGTCTTGAATAGATCCGCGCCCTGCTCGGTCAAGCGGATTTCGACGCCGCGGGCGTCGGCTTCGTTGGCCGATTTGACCAGCAGGCCGCGCCGCACCAGTGCGTCCGCGGCGCGGCTCGCCTGACTGCGGTCCAGGTTCGACTTCTGCCCCAGTTCGGATACCGAAAGCTGTCCATAAGAACCGATGCACAGCACCACCCGCGCCTCCGACAGGCCCAGGCCGATGCGCTCGACGAATTCGTCGTGAATCAGCTTGTCGGTCAGCTTCTTGACCAGGTGCAGGCGATAGGTCAGCAGCTCTTCGAGCTTGTCCTTGGGCGGTAACTTCTTCGGCATCGTCGATACAGCGTCAGAGGGATTTCAGGAATTCGTCGAGGGCCACTTTCATGCTGAGTATCGCCTCGTCCGGCAACAGCATCACCAGCTGTGCAACGAAACCACCGTGCTCGAGCGTGAAATGCACCCGCAGCAGTAGTGCCTTCTCCCAGCGCGCATGCATGTCAGAGCCGAGTGCTTCAATCAGGGCGGGCAGGCTCAGAAAAGTCGGCGCGGTAAACATCAGCGTGCAACCCAGTTGCTCGAACACGCTTTGCACGCAGCCGCCAACCAGTACGCTCGCGATATCCGACAGCATCTCATTTTCGGATTGCGACGCTTCCCCGTCATAGCCCATCAGCTCGCTCAATTCGCGATAGCCATCCTGGCCGAACATGACCATGGCTTCGCCCGAGATATCCGATTGGAACGATTGCCGCACGACGCGCGCCACGTCGCGCTGATCCGACAGGTAGCGTGACAGTTCGCCGACATCGATGAACTGGGTATCGGGCACCGACAAGGTGACGAAAGTATCCAGCAACCGCGCCAAAGCGGCACCGGCTTGGCCCATGCCAATATTGGCTATTTCCTGGAGGGCGTCGCGCTGCACCTCGTCCAGTTCACGCTCGCTCATGCCGACCGCACTCCTTAAGATGGGACGCACACTGAATAATCCTTGCGCGCGCATCGATTGTGCGGGATATCCTCCCGCATGCGCAAGTCGGACTTGCGTGATATGCCCGTGCGATCATTCTAGAATGTCGTTACGCGTGCCGCGGAACTCGGCATCATGCAATCGCGTCGCATGGACAATCGGACCCAACGCCATCCCCACTGCCTGAGGAATGCCATGACACGTGTGTATCGCCCCTTGATCAATGCCAACCTCCAAACATTGCATCCCACTCAACTGACGATAGGCTATGCGGAAGTCGAGGAAAAGCGGCGCCTGTGGAACACCATGGACAAGAAAACGCGCAACGATCTGCTCGCGCGCCATTGGTTTCCCTGCATTCTAGGGCCCGGCGGCACGCATTACGTGATCGACCATCACCATCTGGGACTCGCCTTGATCCAGGAGGGTGTGAAATCGGTCTGGCTGATGGTGCTGAAGGACCTATCGTGGCTCGAACCGACGCAATTCTGGCGTGTCATGGAGTTTCATCAGTGGGTGCACCCCTACGACCAGAACGGGCAGCGTCGCGATTACGACGCCTTGCCCGCTCGCTTGACCGAACTCGCCGACGACCCATATCGCAGCCTGGCAGGCCAGGCGCGTGTCGCCGGAGCCTTCGCCAAGGACTCGCTACCGTTCAGCGAATTCCTCTGGGCCGAATTCTTCCGCTACCAAATCAAGCGTGAAGCCCTGCAACGCGACTTCGGCGCGGCGCTGAAAAAAGCCATAAAACTGGCCCGTACCGAACAGGCGCGCTACCTGCCGGGGTGGGCCGGCGGCTCAATGCAAGCGCCGGCGGCATCGAAGATACAGCGTCGGAACCAATTTTGAGAACTCGTCTCGAACTCATAGGCGCAAAATCGGCGCCTGCCAGCGAGCAGCATCCGAAGCACCCTAGTACCACCCAAGTACCACATCTGATCGGCGACTTTAAAAAAGGAGAACGAACATGGGACACGGATTAATCTTTTGGTTGGTCATAGGCGGCATCGCTGGCTGGCTGGCGGGCACGCTGGTCAGCGGCGGCGGTTTCGGTCTGCTGTGGGACATTCTGATAGGCATCGTCGGCGCCGTCATCGGCGGCTGGCTGGCCGGTGTGCTGGGCATCGGCGTCGGCGGCGGCATCCTGGCCTCGCTGATTACAGCCACCATCGGCGCGGTTGTGCTGTTGCTGGTGCTGCGCCTGATACGACGGGCGTGAGCGGCATAGGGGTGCGGTCCGCGCGGTGCGCCGGTCGCACCTGCCGGTTGTACCTGTCTGCGCATCCGCCCCCGTATGGGCACATATGAGCGCGCGGCGTGCGCCGCGATGCGGGGCAGCGGCATGGCACGGTAAAATGCGGCATCCGCGCAACGGACGCTACACCTGCCCGTGCCCGCGCCCCTCATTGAAGCCTGCGCTGCGGCGCCGCCCGACTCCATGCCTGATTCCAATCTTCCCCCGCCCCCCGCGGCAAGTGCCTGCGCCAACACCCACGTGGACACCCAGGCGATCCTGGCCGCCACACGCCACTGGCTCACGCGCGCGGTGATAGGCCTGAATCTCTGTCCGTTCGCCAAGGCGGTCCACGTCAAAGGACAGATTCGCTACGTCGTCAGCAGTGCCCGCGATTTCGCCGGGGTCCTGGCCGAACTGGAGCGCGAGCTGCAATGGTTGGCCTCGGCCGACCCGCAGCAGATCGACACCACGCTGCTGATCCTGCCGGATGCGCTGGGCGATTTCGCCGAATACAACGACACGCTGTATTTCGCCGACCGCTTGCTGGAACAATTGAAACTGGACGGCACGCTGCAGATCGCGAGCTTTCATCCCCATTACCGCTTCGCCGACAGCGCGCCGGACGATATCGAAAACTATACGAACCGCGCACCCTATCCCATACTGCATCTGCTGCGCGAGCAAAGCATCGAGCGCGCCGTCGACGCATTTGCCGACGCGTCCGATATCTACGAGAAAAACCAGGCGACGCTACGCAGCCTGGGGCATGCCGGCTGGCAAGCCTGGATGCGGCAGGACGACGAGGATTAGTCCAACGGGACCGCGGCGGCGTTGGAAGTCGGATTGGGGGCCGGGTTGGAGGCCGGGTTGTAGGCCATTTCGGAAGCAATGACTGAAGCCGCCGGCACGCCGCTCGCCTCGGGGATACCTTGGTAGGCGCCGAAAAAGCGCGTTTGCAGTTCGTCCAGCCCCAGCGCCTGCAGTATCTCGGCCAGCCGCTCGGTCGGCCGTCGTCGCGGCAGGTCCTTGTACTGGGCGATAATCAATTCGTTTTTCATCGAGTGCTCCCAGCCGACCAACTCGGTCACGCTGACCTGATAACCATGCGCTTCGAGCTGCAGGCAGCGCAGGACATTGGTTATCTGGCTGCCGAATTCGCGTGTATGCAAGGGATGACGCCAGATCTCCGTCAATGCTTGATGCAGCGACCGGCTCTTGTTGCGCTTGAGCACACCCGCCACTTCCGCCTGGCAGCAGGGCACGACGACAATATGGCGCGCGCGCTTTTCCAAGGCAAAGCGGATTGCGTCGTCGGTGGCGGTATCGCAGGCATGCAAGGCCGTCACCACGTCGATCTGCGCCGGCAGACGCTGCGAATCGATCGAGTCGGCCACCGACAGATTGAGAAACGACATACCGTCAAAGCCCAGGCGCGCCGCCAGCGCGGCGGATTTCTGCACCAGCTCGGCGCGCGTCTCGATGCCGTAGATATGGCCGCTGCCCGGGCGTCCCTTGAAAAACAGGTCGTACAGAATAAAGCCCAGATAGGATTTCCCGGCCCCGTGATCGACCAGACTCACCGCGCGCGGCGCTGTCCCTGGTTGCTCGCCCCGGCTCTTATCCTGCAGCACGGCCAGCAGCAGCGGCTCGATGAACTGGAACAGATGGTAGACCTGCTTGAGCTTGCGTCGGCTGTCCTGGTTCAAGCGGCCGTCGCGCGTCAGGATGTGCAGTTCCTTCAGCAGCTCCAACGATTGGCCCGCACGGATCTCATGCGGGCCCGCGGCCGCATCGGATTCATTAAGCGTGCCGGTGCGCGCGTCATGCGGCGCCTGAGTGAACTGGGCGGACTTGGCTGCGGGTTTGGCTAATTTCTTCGGCTGGGTGGATGTAACAGGCATGGCAGGCGGCGTGAAAACCAGGATACGGAACGGAAAAACGGACTCGCGATACGCTCGCGCGCACCTCACGGTCAGCGCGGCGGTGCTGCCATCTCGGTAGTGTAGCGAAAAGCAAGCGGCCCGCGCCATTCCCGATGCAAAACCGGAAGCGGCGCGGGCCGCGCGCGGGACGGTGCGACAAGGTTAGAACCCGTACCGCCGCCCACAGATGCACTTATTGTACCGTGTTCGGTATCTCTCGCCGCAACCGCGGCCTGGCGTCTGACTCAATGCCAATGCCCATCATGCCCATGCTCATGCCCATGCTCATATGGATGACGGGCGTACCAGTCACGACGCCCCCAATAGCGGTGACCATCCCAATAGCGATCGCCATACCAGCCGACCACCAGCGTCGGGGCGCCCACCACATACGCCGGTCCTGGTGCAGCGTACATCGGCGGCGGCGCCACATACACCGGTGCCGGTGCCACATACACCGGTGCAGGAATGCCAACGTTGATGCCGATGCCGACTCCGGCCACCGCCACGCCCGATATGGCGAGCAAAGCGGTACCGATCACAGCGGGGAATATAACCTTTACTTTCGTCTTCATTTTGAACCTCGTTGGCTTACAAATCACAGTTTCATGCTAGCTAACAAGCGCGCGCCGCATATTACCAGCTTGTAACAATTACGAACGATTAAGCCGAATGCGCGCTAATTCGTCAATGCAAGCCCACTTTGTTAAAAAGACTTACAAAATTGCCAGGCCTGACCAAGAGGACCCTAAAGACGATGGAACTTCCGACCGCAACCGCACTCCACCCTTTCAGGCAACACGGCCGAATTCGGCAGAGTTGTCCGGCACACGCTACACTGGGGCGTTGGGCATCGGTTCTCGCCGATGGGGCTTGACCCTTGCCCTCCTCCTCTGGAATCGTTCCCTTCCCATGCGTCGCATTCGCTTTCTGATCAACTTCTTCTCGATTACGCTGTTACTGCATTTCTATCTCGGCGCGCGCCTACTGCCGGCGCTGGGGCTCGATGCCACCGGCATGCATACCGGAATCGTCCTGCTGGTGCTGCTCTATGCCTGCCTGCTACTGGGTTTGCCCGGCCGCGTAATGGCATTGCGCCGGGTGGCCGATCCGATGGCGTGGATCGGCATGATGGCGCTGGGCCTGTTTTCGTCGCTGTTCGTGTTGACGGTACTGCGCGACCTCAGCCTGATTGCCATATGGAGTGCGGGCGCTCTGCTCCACGCGGCCACGCTTTACCCAGACTGGCGGCATGCCTCGGCAGTCGCCGCGCCGCTGCTCGCCGTGCTGCTGACCGGCATCGGCTTTCTGAATGCGCGCCGCCGGGCACGCGTGGTCGAAGTGGAGGTGCCGATCGCAGGCCTGCCGGCCGCGCTCGAAGGTTTCACCATTGCGCAGATCAGCGACTTGCACGTGGGGCCGACCATCAAGCGCAAGTACATCGACGCGATCGTCGATGCGGTCAATGCGCTGCAGGCCGACATGATTGCCGTGACCGGCGACGTGGTGGACGGCAAGGTGCCCGACTTGCGCAACCATACCCAGCCGCTTGCGCGCTTAAGCGCACGCCACGGCAGCTTCTTCGTCACCGGCAATCACGAGTATTACTCGGGTGCGGCCGACTGGATTCAGGAATTCAGGCGCTTGGGATTGACGGTGCTGCTCAACGAGCACGTGATACTCGAGCACGATCGTGCCGAGTTGCTGGTCGCCGGCGTCACCGATTACACCGCGGGATCGTTCGACCCGGAGCAGCGCAGCGACCCGGCGCGCGCCTTGGCCGGCGCCCCCGACCATGTGACGGTCAAGCTGCTGCTGGCGCACCAGCCGCGATCGGCACCCGCGGCGGCAAGCGCGGGCTATACGCTGCAGTTGTCCGGTCATACGCACGGCGGCCAGTTCCTGCCCTGGAATTTCTTTGTGCGCTTCCAGCAACCGTTCCTGGCCGGCCTCGAGCGTCTGGGATCGCTGTGGGTCTACACCAGCCGCGGCACCGGCTATTGGGGACCGCCCAAACGTCTGGGCGCCCCGTCCGAGATCACGCACTTGCGATTGATTGCGGCCCCGGTGGCCCCGGCCGCCTGAGACTCAGTGGCGCCAGCCGCCGCCGATCACCACCGTGCCGTACACCGGCGGCGCATAGTAGGCGGGCGCCACCACTACCGGAGGCGGCGGAGGGACGTCGGCCACTGGCAGCGGCGGCGGGGGCGGCGGTTGATCCACCACCGGCACCGGCTCACCCGTATTGGTGTCGAAGCTCAGCGCGACCGTCGGACCTGGGTCGGCCGGCAAATCCGCGTCGTACTGGCTGCCCTTGTACAAATAGGTCACGTGGTAACCGACAATGGCCGACTGCGCGACCGATGCGGTCTGGCAGTTCTGCACCGGCGCCGTATAGGGCTGGCTTTGCGCTTCGTCGACGCTGTGCCCGACCAGGGCGCCGGCTGCGGCCCCCACTGCGGCCCCAGCCACTTGGCCACCGCCGCGCCCGACGGTACTGCCGATCAGCGCGCCCGCGACAGTGCCAAATATCGTGCCGCCTATCGATTGCGGCGGTTGCACCGTCACCTGCTGTTGCGTGCATGAGGTTTGCGGCACTGACACCGGCCGCACGATCGGCGTGGCGGTGACCACGTTGCCGTATTCGGTAGCCCAGGCAGTCGTCGTGCTCAGTGCCAACAATGCGCACGCACCCGGGACCAGCAGTCTCTTACCCGAGATAAAAACGCTTTTCATGATTCGATTCTCCGAAAGCCGTTGGCGATGGCGCGGCTCCAGGGGCATGGGTACCGCGCCGCAGCCAGATTGAGCCATATCGCCAGAATCCCCGCATTACTCGAAGATTTCTCATTATTTCAACTTCCAGCCACGCGCCTTGCTGGATGCGGCTGTCCGGCGGGCCTGCGCGGTCGACGCAACAAAGTGAAACAGATTCGGCACCTGTGGACCCGCCTGGGTGCGCACGGCTAGGGCGCTTCACCCGCTTCGAGGAACTCGGCCAGACTACCTGCCGCTTGCGCGAAACGCTCCGACAGGAAATCGAGCAAGGCCCGAACGCGCGGCGCCATATAGCGGCTGCGCGGATACATCGCGTGCACCGGCACCTCCGGCGAGCGCCATTGCGGCAGCACGATGGCCAGCCTGCCCGCGCGCAGATCCGCAGCGATATCCCAGATCGATTTCATCACCAGGCCGTAGCCTGCCACCGCCCATTCGCGCGCGAGCGCGCCGTCGTTGGTTTCGCGGCTGGCTTCGAGCGGCACCGTATAGGCCGCCAGTTCGGCGCCGCGCGCAAACTGCCACTCGTTGGCATAGCCGGCGGCGCTGCCCAGCACGATGCAGGGGTAACGGGCCAGGTCGTGCGGATGTTCGGGGGCACCGTGCCTGGCGAGATACGAGGGGGACGCGCACAGCACGCGGCGATTGGCCGCAAGGCGCCGCGCGACGAATGAGCTGTCGGGCGGTACGGCAAAGCGGATCGCTAGATCGATATCGTCCTGCAGCAGATTGGACAGACTGTCCGACAAGGTCAGCGCGAACGTCACTTCCGTGTAGCGCTGACTGAATTCGTCAAGCCAACCCTTAAGCACGTGGCGGCCGAAATCCGAGGTGGCTGACACCCGGATCTTCCCGCGCACCACGCTGTGCCCTTCCTGCAAGGCGGCGCGCGCATCGTCCAGCGACTGCAGGGCCTGCTGACAGTGGGTCAGATAGATCCGCCCTTCTTCCGTCAGCCGCAACTGCCGCGTGGTGCGCTCGAAAAGGCGCGTGCGCAGGGACGCCTCCAACTTGACCAAACGCGCGCTGGCCGCCGCCGGAGACAGGCCGAGCTTGCGTCCGCCCGCCGAAATTCCGCCCAGGCCGGCTGCTTCGACAAAGAGCCGGATATCGCCAAGATTGTCCACGATATTTCCATTTTTTTTGACAATAATTCAAATCCTACGCCAATTATCAAACCGGACAATCGTCCCGACAATAAGCGGCATCAGAACTTCAGTATTGACCCGCCATGCGGCTCGACCACGCCACCATCGTCACCCCGGACCTGGAAAGCACACGGCACTTCCTGTGCCACATCGCCGGTCTTGAGGTCGGCCCCAGGCCGCCGTTCGGGGTACAAGGCTATTGGCTCTATGCCGAGGGCCAGGCGGTGATCCATCTGGTCCAGGCGACAGTGCCCGCCGGATCGGGCCGCACTGTGCCGCGTATCGACCACATTGCGTTTCGCATCGTCGACCCGCTGCGCTGGGCCGCCCTGATCGAACGCCTGCACGTCGAGCGCATCGCCTACCAGCAAGCCGAAGTGCCCGCGGCAAACGAGCGCCAACTCTTCGTTTCGCTCGCCGCCGGCATCGTCATCGAATTCGTCACCGAATTGGGCCCAAGCCGTTCAACCATCGGCCATTGAGCATCCGTCCATTGAATCAGGAGCGTTTCATCATGTCCTCATCCACGTCCGTGCTGTTCCAGCCGACCACCGTCGCCGGCCATCGCGTGCCGCATCGCGTCGTACTGGCGCCCATGACCCGCGCCCGCAGCACCCAGCCGGGGGATATCCCGAATGCACTCAACGCACGCTATTACGCGCAACGGGCTTCGGCCGCGCTGATCGTCGCCGAAGCCACGCAGATTTCGCCGCAGGGAAAGGGCTATTCGTTCACGCCGGGCATCCACAGCACAGAGCAGATTGCCGGCTGGCGTCTCGTCACCGAGGCCGTGCATGCCGCCGGCGGACGCATTTTCCTGCAACTTTGGCACGTTGGCCGCATGTCGCATCCAGACTTCCATCAAGGGGCCCTGCCGGTCGCGCCGTCCGCCGTCCCCTTCGACGGCCAGATCTGGAAGGTCGATTCGCCGACCGGCCTGGGCGCGATGGTGGACTGCCCGACTCCGCGTGCGCTGAGCCGCGACGAAATCCAGGCGATCGTGCAGGATTTCCGCCGCGGCGCGCGCAATGCGATATCCGCCGGTTTCGACGGGGTCGAAGTCCACGGTGCGAACGGCTATCTGGTCGACCAGTTTTTGCGCACCACGTCCAATGTGCGCACCGACGAATACGGCGGTTCACGCACAAACCGCCTGCGCTTCCTGCGTGAAGTCGTCGATGCGATCGCCGAAGAAATCGGCGCCGAGTGTACCGCGATCCGTCTCGCCCCCTTTCTGACTGCGCGCGGCATGAGCTGCCCCGATATTTTGCCGACCATCCTGGAAGCGACCGAATTCCTGCAGCAGCGCGGCATCGGCTACCTGCATCTGGTCGAAGCGGACTGGGACGACGCTCCGCAATTCGACGAAACCTTCCGCCAGGCGATCCGGGCTCGCTTTCCCCGCCCCATCATCGTCGCCGGCAACTACGACAAGACACGCGCAGAATGGGTGCTGGCCCAAGGCTATGCCGACCTGGTCGCATTCGGCCGTCCCTTCGTCGCCAACCCCGATTTACCGCGACGCCTGGCCGAGGATCTGCCGTTTGCCGAAACCGACCCGGCCACGCTATTCGGCGGCGACGAGCGCGGCTATAGTGATTACCCTGAATTTAGCGACACGCCGGCCGCGCGAGCGACTGCCTGAATCTTGTCTCCAACCCGCGCGGCGATCGGGGACGCAAGCGGACACCCCCGCGCAGCGCCACACAAACCGCAGTCCTCGCACGCACTGCAGTTTCCACATCAAGGCGTGCGCTATTTCGAATGGAGGTGGCTATGAATTCGTTGGTATCGAAGAAAGTCCTGATCGTCGGCGGCAGTTCCGGGATCGGCGAAGCGGCCGCACGCGCTTTTGCCGAACGAGGCGCTGACGTCCTCATCGCCTCGCGCAACGCGGCCAAGCTGGCCGCGGCAACAGCCCGGCTGGGCGGCAAGGTCGAAACCGCCGTCCTGAATACGACCGATGCCGCCGCGGTGGAAGCGTTCTTTGCCGAGCGCGGCACGTTCGACCATGTGGTGATCTCGGCCGCGCAGACGCCAGGCGGCCCGGTGCGTCAATTGGCACTGACAGATGCCTACGCGGCAATGGATAGCAAATTTTGGGGCGCCTACCGGATCGCGCGTGCGGTGAAAATCGCCGACGGCGGCTCGCTGACCTTCGTCTCCGGCTTTCTGAGCGTACGGCCGAATAAGTCGTCGGTCCTGCAAGGCGCCATCAATGCCGCGCTTGAAGCCCTGGCCCGCGGATTGGCGCTGGAACTGTCCCCGATCCGGGTGAACACCGTGTCGCCGGGCCTGATCGCGACGCCGCTGTGGGATAAACTGCCGGCCGACGCGCGCCAGAGCATGTATGACAACGCCGCGGCCCGCCTGCCGGTGCAACGGGTCGGCCAAGCGGAGGACGTCGCGAATGCGGTGCTGTACCTCGCCACCACAGGCTTTGCGACGGGGAGCACCGTGCTGGTCGACGGCGGCGGCGCCATCGTCTGAAATCAGCCTTATCGGCGCGGCAGCGGGTCGGCATCGTCCCTGCTGCCGCTTACGTTGCCGGTTCCGCTGCGCCCGCGCGCGGCGGAACCCGTCCGGGCCGTGGCCCGCGCGCCACGCTCCGGCGTTCCCGCATGCGCACCTGCCGCGGCGCCGCGATCTCCACCGCAGCAGAACTCTGTCTGCGCGGCATGGTCCTACCCCTGCTCTTTAGATGTCCGTTCCTGCTTTGCGGCACCCGGGCGGGAGCGTGCTTTTTCACCGCCGGACTTGACGCGGGACGCGCGACGCCAGCAGACTCGCATCTGACCCTGGCCGGTTCGCGCAGCTTGCAGAACCCGACCCTGTTTGCCTGATCAGTCGGCACCCGACATCGCCCGAAGCCCGGTTTGACCAGAGGCTTGCTAGGCGCGCCGGCAAGCAGCCCCATACGATGAGACCGCATGCAGAAATTCCTGTTACGTTCCGCTCTATTCCTCAGCCTGACGCTGAGCGCGGCTGTCAGCCATGCCGACGGCACGGATGCGCCGGCGTCCGCCGCACTGACACCCGACCAAGCCCGGCAGGCGCTTGCGACGCTGCAAGACCCACAACAGCGCAGCGCCCTGGAAAGCACCTTGCGTGCGCTGACCGTAATACCGGCCAGCGCGGCGACACCAGGCACCGCGACCACCGGCTTGAATACCGCGGCACCGGCAACACCCGCCGCAACGACCGCTTCGCCTGCCTCGGACAGCGCTGCCGGGGCAGATAGCGCTGTGGCCGCAATGAGCGCTTCGAGTGCCCACGCCGCCCGCACCGCAGTCCATGCAGGTGACGCGACCCAGCCGAGCGGGCCAGCGCCGGTCGCGACGCACAGTGCCGCGCCCGCTGCCTCGTCAACCCGAGCCCTCATGGCTGCCGCAGGCCGATCTCCTGGCACGGCGCTGCTGGCCGCGTTGGCGAAGCCGGAGCCGCCGACCGCGAGCGCACCCAGTGCCGCCAGCAGCCCGCTGGTATCCAACGGGCTAATTGCACAGCTGGTCCGCCAGACCAGCCATTGGGGTCGCACCGCATTGATCGAGGCGCACGGGGCGAGCGGCGTGTTGCGCGGCTTTCCGTCGGTGGCATTCTGGTTCCAACAGACGGTGCGGGATACCGCAGCGCGCGCCCAATTCCTGCACGCGCTGTGGACGCTGGTTTGTGTGATGGTCGCGGCGCTGGCCGGCGAATGGCTGTTGACACGCTTGTTGCGCCACCCGCGGCGCTTGCTCGCAGCCGGCAGCCTGAGCGAAGAGCGCGCCGCTGAAACCGAGGACCGCGTGACGGCGAGCGCGGCCGAAGCCCAAGCCACTGCGCAGGCGCAGGGCGAGCAGGCCGAGATCCATGCCGAACGGGATGCGCAGCTGGCGGCGGCCGGCATGGCCGAACCTCAGGATTCGGAAAGCAAGCAGCAGGCTGCGGGCGAACCGCAAGTCCCGCCGGCCGACATCGCAGCGCCGGCGCATGACACCGCCCGACCCCTAGTCGCGATCGTATCGGCCAGCGCCCATTGGCGCTTGCTGAAGCGTCTGCCCGCGATAATCGTGCACTTCGTGCTGACCGTCTTGCCGCTGGTCGCCTTCTTCGTGACCGCAAGCGCAGTCTCGTCTTTGCTCACCGACGAGGACAGCGCCGCGCAAAGCGTGATCGAAACCATTACCAACGCCTATCTGGTGGTACGCACCATCCTCGTCATCGTGCGCCTGATCATCGCGCCCGATGCGCCGGGCCTGCGCATGCTGTATCTGACCGACCACACCGCCGGCCGGCTGCAGAACTGGACCATGTGGATCGCCGGCAGCATCGTGCTCGGCAGCGGCCTGGCCGACGCCATGGGCGATCTGGGCCTGAGCGATGCCGGGCATGACGCGATCCTGCGGCTTGCCGTACTGCTGGGCCATGCGCTTGCGGTGGTCGTGGTGCTGCGCTATCGGCGCGCGGTCAACGGCACTATACGTCGCCATACGCACGATAAGCCGTCGTTAGCCATGCTCGGCGCCTGGCTGGCGGATATCTGGGCCTTCGTCGCGATCTTCCTGATCGTCGCCTCGTGGTTTGCCTGGGCCCTCAACGTCAAGAATGGCCTGTCGCGTGTATTCGATCTGCTGGGCCAGTCGATCGGCATCCTCGCACTCGCGCGTATCGCCGCAATCGTTCTGCTGGGGGCACTTGCGCGCCTGTTCAACCATGGCGAAGCACCCGCCGAACAAACGCCGGTCTCGCGCCGCGCGCACCGCTATTACCCGCTGCTGCGCAAGCTGGTGTCGGCTCTGGTGTGGTTGGTCACGATGGTGATTCTGTTCCAGGCCTGGGGTATCGATTCGGTTCGCTGGCTGGCCGTCGCGCCGATCGGCAAGAGCCTGATCTCGGCCGGCGTGACGGTCGGCATCGCAGCGCTAGTGGCACTGCTGATCTGGGAGTGCACGAATGCCTTCGTCGAACGCCGCCTGGAACGCTGGAACGAAGGCGAGGACAAACTGCGCGCCGCACGCCTGCGCACCTTGCTGCCGATGCTGCGCACGATCTTGCTGATGGTGATCGCATTGATCGTCGGCATGACGGCGCTCAACGAACTCGGCGTCAATACCGCCCCGCTGCTGGCCGGTGCGAGCATCATCGGCGTCGCGCTCGGTTTCGGTTCGCAAAAGCTGGTGCAGGATTTCATCACCGGTATTTTCCTGCTGATGGAAAACGCGATGCAGGTGGGCGATTACGTGACGGTGGCGGGCGTGTCGGGCACTGTCGAATATCTGTCGATACGAACCGTTCGGCTGCGCGCCAGCGACGGTTCGCTGTACACGGTACCGTTCAGTTCGGTGTCGACCGTCAACAATACCAATCGCGGTATCGGCAATGCCGCGGTCAAGGTCAGCGTGGCCTGCGATGCCAACCTCGACCTCGTGATCGCCACCTTGCGCGAAATCGGCGCAAGCCTGCGCGAGGACCCCGCTTATGCGGACATGATCCTGAACGATTTCGAATACTGGGGTATCGACGTGGTCGAAGGCGCGATGATCACCGTGTCGGGTCAGATGCGCTCGCGCGACAGCGGACGCTGGTCGGTGCAGCGTGAATTCAACCGCCGCGTTCTGGAGCGCTTCCGCGAGTTGGACATCCCGCTTGCCGACACCCAGCGCAAGCACCTCTCTCTGGACCCGCAGACATTGCGCGCCTTGTCGGGTTCGGGCGCACATGCTTCGGACGCGCCACCCTCCAATTGAAAAGCGGGTTGCGCTACCCGCTGATATGACGCATCAATCGACGACCTTCAGGCGCCTGTGGCGCTGCGCAGGGGCCAACTGCTCATAGGCGGCAACGTAATCCCGCGCCATCCGGCGGGCTGTGTAGCGTTCGTCGAAACGCTGCCGCACACGCGCACGCGACAGACGGTTCAACTGCCCCACCGCGGCAATGGCCTCGGCCTCGTTGTCGACGATATAACCCGTCACGCCGTGCTCCAGTACTTCCGGTACGGACCCGCGCTTGAAGGCGATCACCGGCGTGCCGCAGGCCATCGCCTCGATCATCACCAGACCGAAGGGTTCCGGCCAGTCGATCGGAAACAGCAGCGCATGAGCACCCGACAAAAACGCGGCCTTCTGGTGATCGGCGATCTCCCCGATGAATTCGACGTAAGGCAGACCTAACAGCGGTTCGATTTCCTTTTCGAAATATTCGCGATCGGCCGCATCGACCTTGGCCGCGATCCGGATCGGCAAGCCGCACGCACCGGCAATGCGGATCGCCGTGTCGACGCGCTTCTCCGGCGAGATCCGCCCCATGAAAGCCAGATACTTGGGTTCGACCTGCTGCGGCGTGTAGAGCGTCTCGGGCAAGCCGTGATAAATCGTCGTCATCCAGTTTGCCTGCGGCAGCGGCATGCGCTGCGAATTGGAAATGGAGATCACCGGCGCGCCACCGAAGGTATCGAAGACGGGCTGTTGCTCGGACAGGTCGAGGCGGCCGTGCATGGTCGTCACATAGGGCGTGTCCTGCCGCCCAAACAGCGAAAACGAGTAGTAATCCATATGGAAATGCAGTACGTCGAACTCGTCGGCACGACGGCGCACCAGTTCCATCATCAGCATATGCGGGGCGACCCGGTCGCGGATCGAAGGATCCAGCCGCAGCGCGCGCGGCCACACTGCCTCGAGCTTGGCCGAAGTTTGCGAATCGCCGCTCGCGAACAGGGTCACATCGTGTCCGAGTTCGACCAGTGCCTCGGTCAGATAGGACACCACGCGCTCGGTCCCACCGTACAGTTTGGGCGGAACGGACTCCGTCAATGGAGCGATTTGCGCAATCTTCATTGTTTGTTGTCTCCCAATGGAAAACGGCCGGCTGACGCCGAATACAAGGCCGGATTAACCCCACGGCGCACTGCCGCATCGATTCGTGAATCCGGAATGATCCAGGCAGTGTCGGTTACCGCAGCGTCGAAGTCTGCCGATGTTGCAAACAACTACGTGCTGTTACAGGTTTGATACAAGTAGACGCTGCACGCGCGACCGCGACCGAGCCGCAAGCGGATTGCGCCCCGCAACCGTTTTGCACAGGCCTTTTGCGCTCAGATGGAAGCGGAGCGTGCCGCAGCGTCCCGGAAGCGGCTGTCGTTGCTGGTATGCACGTGCACCAGGGGCCGGTCGGGGCGCGCATAACGATAGGCTTGGCGCAGGGCCAGAGCACCCTCGTGGAAAGCCGACAATATCAGTTTGTATTTGTTCGGATAGGACGCAATATCGCCGAGTGCAAAAATACCACGGCGCTGCGTTTCGTAGGTCGCGGTATCGACTGGAATGCGTCCCGCACGATCCGCGATGCCCCACTGCGCAAGCGGGCCGAGATCCGCGACAAGACCATAAAGGACGATCAAGTGATCGCAAGCGAGGCGCTGCTGCACGCCGCCCGCCTGCGCGATATCGATACCCGTCAGGCGCTCGCCGTCGATCCGCAGGCCTTGTATCGTGCCCGTGACCAATATCATCTCGCCGCGCGCCGCGGCATCCTGTACCGCCTGTGCACTGGCGGGTGCGCCGCTGTAAGCTGGCCGGCGATGCAACAGCGTCACCGAGGCGCGGTCCTTCAAGCCCAAGGCCCAATCCAACGCCGAATCGCCGCCACCCGCCACCACCACATGTTGGCCGGCGAATTGCTCGGGGTCGCGTACTGCGTAATGGACCAGCCTCCCTTCGAGGCTGGAATCGTAGGTCATACTCAGCCGCTGCGGCTTAAATGCGCCGTTGCCGGCGGCAACCAACACCGCAGCCGTATCGAAGCATAGTCCGTCGACCGTGCCGACACGCCAGCGGCCGCCGGCCCCGGGCTCAAGATCGCGAGCGGCGGAACCGTAGTGAAAACGCGCGCCCAGCGAGCGGGCCTGCGCATCGAGCCGCTCGGTCAATTCGGCACCGGTGCAGCTGAGCATGCCAGGAATGTCGTAGATCGGCTTGGCCGGATACAACTCGGTGCATTGTCCGCCCGGATTGGGCAACGCTTCCAGCACATCGCAGGACAAACCGAGCACGCCCGCCTGGAACGCCGCGAACAGACCGGCGGGACCGGCGCCGACTATCACCACATCAGTCGAAATCGATGCACCCGGCTGGGCTATACCGGAAGGTGCCCACTCGCTTTCCGTGGCCGAATTTTCTTTCGGGATACTCATGATGCATGGGATAGTCATTAAGCTGGACCAGTCCATTGTAGTCGGTGTGCGCCGGCAGCGGGCAAGTCCCTGCGGCAGACGCGGACTATCCGCAGCCCCACCTCAAAAACCAGGGTCGGCCGCAAAACGTAAAAAGCTTTACTCCGACGGGCCCGGCGCCAGCACCTCACGGCTGCCGCCGTGACTCATGGCCGATACCAAACCGGCGCTTTCCATCTGCTCCACCAGGCGGGCTGCCCGGTTATAGCCGATGCGCAGCTGGCGCTGCACGGCGGAGATCGACGCTCGGCGCGAGCGCAGCACGAAGGCCACCGCTTCGTCGTACAAGGGGTCCGCTTCGGCATCGGGCGCGTCGCCCAGCAGATCCGGACTTGCGCCTTCGGTGGGTGGCCCGGCCAGGATACTTTCTTCGTATTCGGGTTCGCCGAACTGCTTCAGGTATTCGACCACCCGATGCACTTCCTCGTCGGCGACGAACGCGCCATGCACACGCTGCGGATAACCGGTGCCGGGCGGCAGGAACAGCATATCGCCCTGCCCCAGCAAGCTCTCGGCCCCCATCTGGTCGAGGATGGTGCGCGAATCGATCTTGGACGAGACCTGGAATGCCACCCGGGTCGGAATATTCGCCTTGATCAAACCGGTGATCACGTCGACCGAGGGGCGCTGCGTCGCCAATATCAGGTGGATACCTGCCGCCCGCGCCTTTTGCGCAAGGCGCGCGATCAGTTCTTCGATCTTCTTGCCGGCCACCATCATCAGATCCGCCAGCTCGTCGATGACGACTACGATAAGCGGTAAGGTCGACAACGGTTCGGGGGCATCGGGCGTCAGACTGAACGGGTTGGTCAGCGGCTTCTCCGCGGCCTTGGCCTGGCGGATCTTGTCGTTGTAGCCTGCCAGGTTGCGTACGCCAAGCGCCGACAGCAGCCGATAGCGGCGCTCCATTTCACCGACGCACCAGCCCAGCGCGTGCGCGGCCAGCTTCATGTCGGTCACGACCGGCGCGAGCAGATGCGGAATGCCTTCGTACACCGACAGCTCCAGCATCTTGGGATCGATCATGATCAAGCGCACGTCCTGTGGCGTCGCCTTGTATAGCAAGGACAGGATCATCGCATTGATCGCCACCGATTTGCCCGAGCCTGTGGTACCAGCCACCAGCATATGCGGCGCGCGAGCGAGGTCGGCCACCACGGGATTGCCGGTAATGTCCTTGCCCAACGCAAGGGTCAGCAGCGAGGCCGGCTCGCGATAAGCACGGGCATCGAGGATTTCCGAGAGCCGTATCATGTCGCGCTGCGCGTTCGGCAATTCCAGTCCCATGCAGGTCTTGCCGGGTATCGTCTCGACCACCCGCACCGAGGTGACGCCCAAGGCGCGCGACAGATCCTTCATCAAGCCAACGATCTGACCGCCGCGCACGCCGACGGCCGGCTCGATCTCGAAGCGCGTGATCACCGGCCCCGCTTCGGCACCAATCACCGACACCGGCACTTTGAATTCCTTCAGGCGCTGCTCGATCAATTGACCTTTTTCCTGCAGCGCAAGCGTCGACAGCGTGGCGATGGGCGTCGCCGCTGCCGCGAGCAAGGCCAACGGCGGCAGGATGACCTCCAGCGCCGCATGCTCGGCGTAATGCGGCGTGGTGTCGGGAAACGTAACCGTATCCGGCCCGACATCGTTACCGACAACCGGAGCCGGCATGGACGTCGATATCGCCGCGGGTTGCGCAACGACAGCCGGCGCGGAAACCAGCCGCGGCGCGTCCAGCGCATCGCCTGGCGCGATGGGTTCGTTGGCCGCGCTATGCCATGCCGGTGCGAGCTGCGCCGGGCGTGGCGCGAACACCGTGGCAGGCGCGGTGCCGCTATCGCGCACTGTGCCGGAATCTATTGCGGCATCTGCGTTATCCATATCTGGCGTCGGCCGGGTCGCGCCGTGCTGTGAAATCGCATCCAGCGCCGCCAGCAGTTCACCGCGTAAATCGGCGCTACCATCCTCATGCCCGGGCATGGGCGGCTTTGCGCCAGCATCATCGTTTTGATCCGCTTCGATGTCGTCGCCGAACCAGGTAACGGGTGTGGCATGCCGCACGCCTTCTACGAACGATGTCGTATCGGCTAGCGGCGACCGCGTACCGTCGGCCGAAGCGACAGGATCCGTGTGCGTTTCCCGCCCCGCTTTATCGCTTGCATTGGCATGCATCGCGTAGACTGCGGCCCGCATTGCGGCCGCGGCGCGTTGAGCCGGGGTCCGCGCGGTCGGCGCCGCGTCGCTCGAGGAGCGCACGATCCCAGCGGATGTAGCCTGCGCACCGTGCCCGACGGTAATTTTTGCCATGGGGCGAGGCGGCGTCCTATCCTGCCTGGCGCCGCCGCTCGCGGACAGGGTGGTCGCAGCAGCACGCGGCGCCGGGGCTGTCGCTGCATGGCTGGCCTGTTGCGCGAGCCACGCCGCCGATGCATTCGAGCGCGCGGCGGTTACGGGACGCGCGTCGGGCCGGGTCGTCGTGATCGGATAGATTTTACGTGGCTCGCTTTGCCCCCGGGTTGGCGGCGTCCAAGCTTGCGGCCGCGCATGGCGGCCGCGCTGCGGGGCAGCAGCGAGCGCACGATGTTCGGTGAGCGAGAAGGACGTCGATGCGCGCCGGGTGTCGATGGAATCACGGACGGAATCGCGAACGGAATCGCGAACGGAATCGCGGCCAGGATTGCGTACAGCCGCCGCTGGCGTTGCCGCGCGACTTTGAGTGCCGACCGCGCCGATATCACCGGGGGCGCCCCAGACTCGAGCCCGCAATCCGGTCCAATACAACGCCAACGCCGCTATAAAGGCGAACAGACTCAGTGCGATCCCGAACGGCCGACCCAGCGTGGCGCTCAAGCCGGCTGCCAGCAGGCGCCCGAGCCAACCGCCCTGCGGCCAGCCGGTCCAGCCCACGGTGAGCAATGCCTCCAGTGCGGCCCCCGTGAAGTAGCTCGCCCAAGCGCCCAGCCATAGGCGCAGGATGCCCTGCCCGCGCGGCACGTCACCCGTGTCTATCCACTGGACGAACATCAGGACGAGAAATGGAATCAAGCAGAGGGTAGCCCCGCCGAGCCAACCGAGAACAACCATGAACATGCGCGAATTCAGAACAAAGAGGCCTGCGTGCAGCTGCCCCGCCTGTGCCTGCCTGGCTTGCAGGCGCGGCGCCGGTGCGTGGCAGCGTCTCGCCCCAGAGTGTATACGAAGTCGACCCTGTGCCGCGAATTGCATGACCTTGCGTCCAGGCGGCCATTCCGGTGCGCCGCTCAAACAAGGGGCGGCCCGGAGTCGGATTCAGCTGCTGCTGGCGAGGCCGCTCAATTTTCGCATTTCACGCAACAGCACCGACAACATGGACAGATCGACCGCACTTGCGGTCTGCTGGTCCGCGATCAGGTGCAGATAGTATTCGAGCTCCGTGTGCGACTCGGCACGCCAGGCTTCGATCAGCGCATCCGGCGTATCGAGCGAACCCGACAGGCGCAAAACGCTGCTGGTCAAAGCGCGTCGCAGCGCGGTCAGATCGTCGGCGGCAGCGGTCCGTGCCAGCATCTGCCAATGGGAGTCGATCGGCAATGCCGCCACCCGGGCATTGATCCAGCTGTACTGCATATGCACGTCGAGCATGAAATACACGCCTGCCACCAGTTCGAGGCTGCGCGCGCTCGCACCGGCCACTTCGGCGATATCCAGCACGGCAGCAATCACCGGCGCGGAGGCGACACGCAAGGCCAACTCGGCACTGGCGCCCACCTGCTCCAGCGCCTGCGACCGTGCCCACAATGCGCGCGCATCGTCCGGCGCCAGCAGGCTCGCCAGTTGCGGCAGCAGACGCTCCACCTCCGCCTTGAAACGCGCGACAGTCGGCGCGATTTCGTTGAATTCGGTCCGGCGATGCAAAAACCATAAGGTCGCACGCTCGATCAGGTCGGCGATCTCGCCGAACATGCGCGCCTGCAATGCGTCCTCGACGCGGTTGTCGAGCCGGTCAATCGCGCTCCATACGTCGACCAGACCGAACACGTCGCGCGCCATGATCAAGGCACGCACGATCACGTCCGGCTCGACACCGGTCTCCGCCGCCAGACGTTGGATAAAGGTACAGCCGACCCGGTTGATCAGGGTGTTGGCCAAGTGCGTGGCGATGATTTCGCGCTTGAGTGGATGGGCCAGCATCGTCTCTGCAAAACGCTCGCGCAGCGGCTGCGGAAAATAGACCGGCAAGGTCGCGACCACGAACGGATCCTCCAGCAGCGACGATGCCAGCAACTGGTCGTACAGCCACATCTTGCTGTAGGCCAGCAGCACCGCACGCTCGGGCGTGGCCAGACCGCGCTTGGCCGTGTGCCGCTCGACGATTTCCTCCTCGGACGGCAGGAATTCGATGGTCCGATTCAAGCGGCCCACCTTTTCGAGGGCGCGCATCAGACGGGCCTCGTGTTCCAGCGATTCGCCGCTGCGTCGCGCCGCGATCGACAAGGCCTGGGTCTGGTAGTAATTGTCCTCCAGCACCAGCGCGCCGACCTCATCGGTCATCTCGGCCAGCAGCTTGTTGCGCTGCTTCTCGGTCATCTCGCCGTTGGCGACGACCAAGCCCAGCAGAATCTTGATATTGACTTCATGATCAGAACAATCGACCCCGGCGGAATTGTCGATGGCATCGGTGTTGATGCGGCCGCCCTGCTGCGCGAATTCGATCCGTCCCAACTGCGTCAGGCCGAGATTACCGCCTTCGGCAACCACATTGCAACGCAATTCGCTACCGTTCACGCGCACCGCGTCGTTGGTCCGGTCGCCCACTTGGGCATGGGTTTCGCTGCTGGCCTTGACATAGGTGCCAATACCACCGTTGTAAAGCAAATCGACCGGCGCCTTCAGGATCGCGCGTATCAGGTCGGCCGGCGCCAATTCCGAGGTACTTAGCTGCAATACCGCTTGTATCTGCGGCGACAAGGCGATGGTCTTGGCGCTGCGCGGATAGATGCCGCCGCCCTCGGAAATCAGCGTGGTGCTGTAGTCGGCCCAGCTCGAACGCGGCAGCTGAAACAGGCGCTCGCGCTCGGCCAAGCTGACCGCCGTGTCCGGTTTCGGATCGAGGAAGATATGGCGATGGTCGAACGCCGCGATCAAGCGGATATGCGGCGACAGTAGCATGGCGTTGCCGAACACGTCGCCCGACATATCGCCCACACCGACCACGGAAAAAGGCGTACTTTGGGTGTCGACGTCCATCTCGCGGAAATGGCGCTTGACCGCCTCCCAGGCGCCGCGCGCCGTGATCGCCATTTTCTTGTGGTCATAGCCAACCGACCCGCCGGACGCAAAGGCGTCGCCCAGCCAGAAGCCGTATTCGGCGGCGACCGCGTTCGCGTAATCGGAAAACGTGGCGGTTCCCTTGTCGGCGGCGACCACCAGATACGGATCGTCGCCGTCGTGACGCACCACGTCGGCGGGCGGCACCACCTTGCCGCCAACGAAATTGTCGGTCACATCGAGCAAACCGCGCAGAAAGGTCTGGTAGCAGGCGATGCCTTCCTTCAAATAGGCATCGCGGTCGCTCGCGGGCGGCGGATTCTTGACGAGGAAGCCACCTTTCGAGCCGACCGGCACGATCACCGTGTTCTTGACCATCTGTGCCTTGACGAGGCCCAGCACCTCGGTACGGAAATCCTCGCGCCGGTCCGACCAGCGCAGGCCACCGCGTGCAACCCGCCCGCCGCGCAAATGCACCCCTTCGACCCGGGGCGAATAGACCCAGATTTCGAACATCGGGCGCGGCTCGGGCAAGTTTGGCACCTGGGCGGGATCGAACTTGAAAGAGATATACGATTTGGGCTGGCCCGCAGCATTGCGCTGGAAGTAATTGGTGCGCGTGACCGCCTGGATCACGCCAAGAAATTGGCGCAGGATGCGGTCTTCGTCGAGATTGGGCACGTTGTCCAGTTCGCCGTTGACCAGATCGAGCGCGTGCGCTACGCGTGCCTCGCGCTCCGGACCAAGATCGAGCGCGAAGCGCGCGACGAACAGGGCGACCAACATCCGCGCAATCCGTGGGTTGCTGGTCAGCGCGCGCTCAATATACGCATCGCTGAAGGGCGACCCTACTTGCCGCACATATTTCGCAAAGGCGCGCACGATGCTGACTTCGCGCCAAGTCATCTGCGCGCCCAGTACCAGGCGGTTCAGGTCGTTGTTTTCGACCTCGCCGCTCCAGACGCGCTCGAAGGCGTCTTCGAACAGATTCTTGATGCGTTCGATCTCGATTTCGTTGCCCTCGGCGCTTTCCATGCCGAAGTCGTGGACCCACACGACCAGGCCCTGCTCGGGTTCGATCAAATAGGAACGCTCCTCGTCGACCTTCACACCCAGATGTTCCAACATGGGAAGGCTGGTGGACAAGGCGATCGGCTCGCCCGCGCGATACACCTTGAAGCGCAACGTGGCGGCCCCGGCTTCGATCGGACGATACAGATTCATCGCGAGCGGCGCTCCGTCCTGGACCCGCTCGATCAGTTCGATGTCGCGCACCGCGGTGCGCGCCGGATAGTCTTCGACAAAGCTGCCTGGAAACGAAGTACCGTAGCGGCGCAGCAATCGATTGCCCTGCTCCTCGCCATGCATGCCGATCAGGGCATCGGCCAGGTCGTCCTGCCAGCGGCGCGTGGCCTGGACAATGCGCGCCTCGAGATCGCGCACGTCGACCTGCGGCATGCCGCCCGCGCGGGTGCGCACGACGATGTGGATACGCGCCAGCAGTGACTCCGACAACTGCGGCGTAAATTCGGCGATCACACCGTTGAACGCTTGCAGCAGAATTTTCTGGATGCGTTCGCGCAAATCGGTGTTGAATTTGTCGCGCGGGACGAACACCAGACAGGAAACGAAACGGTCGAAACGGTCGCGCCGCACAAAAAGGCGTGTGCGCTGACGTTCCTGCAGGTGCAGGATGCCAAGCGCGATCTCGAACAGATCGTCCTCGTCCATCTGGAACAGTTCCTCGCGCGGATACTGCTCGAGTATGGTGAGCAGCGCCTTGTAGGAATGGCCTTTGGAAAGGAAGCCCGTGCGTGCGAGCACATTGCCGACCTTACGCCGCACGATGGGAATTTCCAAGCCGGAAATCATGTATGCGGTGGAGGTGTAAAGACCGAGCAGGCGGCGCTCGCCGCATACCTTACCGGTTGCGTCAACCAACTTCACCCCAACATAGTCGAGGTAGCCCGGCCGGTGCACGGTGGCGCGCGAATTGGCCTTGGTCAACAGCAGGGGCAAATCGGATTCTATGATGCGCGCGGAGCCGGGTTGCAACACCACCGTATCGGGTTCGCCCGGCGTGCGGCGACTCTCGCGCAGGATGCCCAGGCCTGAATCCTGGACGCCTTGCAGCCGATATTCGCCCTCGCCCGGCAGCAGCTTATAGTCGCGCACGCCCAGCAAGGTGAAATTGCCGTCCTCCATCCATTGCAAGAAGGCCTGGGCTTCCAGCTGATCGGCCTGGATCGCCGGGGTTGCCGGACTTGCCGCGCTACGCGCACCCAGTTCGCCTTTCGTGGCACGGACGCGCTCCAGCATCGCCGGCCAATCCTCGACTGCCACTCGCACATCGCCGAGGATGCGGACAAGATTAACTTGCAGCTCCTCGAGCTTGGCCGCTTCCGTGCAGCGGTCGACTTCGATATGGGTGTAGGATTCTAGGCGTGAATTGCCGTTGTCCCGGGCATCCCTGGCGGTACCGAGCTGGACCCGCTCGATCTGGTGCTGGGCATCGCGCTCGATGCGAAACACCGGGTGCGTCGCGGAGTGCAGCGCCAGGCCCAGGCGATTGACTTCCATCGCCATCGAATCGATCAGGAACGGCATGTCGTCGTTGACGATCTCGACCACGGTGTGGTCCGAGTACCAGCCGTGTTGCTCCAGGCTCGGGTTGTAGACGCGGATGCGGGCCTGGCCGGAAACGAATTTTTGGGCAAACTGCCAATGTGCCATGGCGGCACCGTAGAGATCGGCCACGCTGCGCAGCAGCACGACCTCCGCATCGTCGTTGAGATAGTAGTGAGCCAGAAACGGTTCAACTTTGGACCAGACTTCGGCGGATAGGCGCTCGCGGGCAAAAGTCAGCACATCGTCGAGCAGCTGGCGGGCTTTTTCTTCGGTGTTCGTACGCATGGTCACCCCTGGCTGAATCCGTCTGCCACTTTGGCCCAAGGCCAGCGGCTTGTATAGCTAGTGGTTTCCACGAAACAACAATATGCATGCTACTCTGATAAATTCGACATCGATATCTCCTCCCACTTCCGGAACGCGCGGGCCGATTGCGGCGTTAGCTTGGATACTTGGCCGCCACCCCCAACCACAGACGGGCCAGATCGGCCGAGCCGTCAGTGCCCTTGACCGCGCGGAAGGCTTGTAGTGCTTTGGTCTTCTGACCGGCGACATAATAGGCGACGCCGAGGTGCAACTGCGCTTGGTCCGGATGGTCGAGGCCGCCCTTGGCAAGCGCCGTTTCCATCATGGCCAGGCCGTCCTTGGTTAGCCCGGCGAACACCATGTTCATACCCGCGTCGAACGGCGATACCGGGTCGGCCGGGTCAGCCTTCGCTTGCGCCCGCTTCGTTGCCAACACCTGCAGACGCTTCTCGCGATCGGCCTGGGCATCGTGACCGAGCACGCCCGAAGCAAAACCCTGGTCTATCACTTGCTTGCCTTCCGCCGTCTGGTGCGCGACGATCGCCAGCTGGGTCATCTCCATATAATCGTCCGCGGTGCTGAGCGAACCGGTCGCACGGCGCAGACGGTAGGTGTCGATATCCAGGGCCGACGAATAGCCCGGCTTGCCGCGAATTGCGGCGAACAGATCATCCCAGTATGACTGCCGGGGGTGATAGGCCACCAGCTTTTCAAGCGCGCCGCGATAGTCGGCGTCATCCTTCACGCGCTGCGCGCAGGTGGCGAGCAGTTGCAGATCGGATTCGTCGGGGGCATGGCCGGCACTGACTTCGGCGTCCACCGCGGGTTTGACCATGCCGACGAGATTCGAGCAATCGCTCGATTCATAATACGATTGAACGATCAACGTGCGCATCTGCGGATCGGTGCCGCCTGCCTTCAGGTAACGTTGGCCGGTCTGAATCGCCTTGGCGTAGTTGTGTTCCTGAAAGTAGATGCCGGCCAGCGCCGCCGAGGTACGCTGTTCGTCTTCGCTCGTCAGCTTGCCCGAGCTCAGCAACGCCTCGTAGCTCTGCGCCGCAATACCGGCTTCTCCGGCTGCGATCGCTGCCGCGCCGCGCATTTCCCCTATCATATAGACTTCATACGGCGTCTTGCCCGGCACCGCGTCGGCCTGGTCGATCTTGCTCAGCGCATCTTTGTACCTGTGCGCGCGATACAGATCCTGCGCCGCATTCAGCGGCTTCGCCACTTCTGGACGCAGGGTATCCGCATACGACGCGGCAGGCAGTACGGCAAGTGCGGTCAGACCGCTGAAAGCGGCCGCGAGGGCGGCACGCTTGAACCATGGATGGATCATTGGCATCCCTACTTCCTTATTGCATGTACTGCTCGTTGCCGATCAGCCCGATCTTGGTTACGCCCAGACGCTGCGCGGACGCCAGCACGGCGGCCACGTCGCTGTATGGTACCAGCTTGTTCGGCAGCAGGTGGATCTCCGCCTGCACCGATTCGGCCGCAACCTGCATCAGCTTGGTATCGAGCGCGGCCCTGCTTGGCACGGCCACGCCGTTCCACATCATCGTGCCGTCGAAATCGATGTCGATCTGCACGACTTCAGGCTGCGTCAGCGGCGGTGGTGGATTGCCGACCGGCAGGTTCATCTTGATGGAGTGCATCTGAATCGGGATCGTGATGATCAGCATGATCAGCAGCACCAACATCACGTCAATCAGCGGCGTGGTGTTGATATCGACCATCAATACCGGTTCAGCGTTGCGGCTCCTCGAAGAGCCCTTCATTCCCATAATCGACTCCTGTCCCATGCAAAGCTAGCCTCCGCGCGCGGGCGGCTCAGTGATAAACGAAACCTTCGCGATGCCGGCTCGTTCACACGCGGTGATCACACGGCCAATGAACTCATAGCGCGTGTTCTGATCCCCGCGAATCTGAACTTGAGGCTGTGGATTCATCACCGACACGGTTTTCAAGCGCGTCAGCAAGGTCAGCCTATCGACCAGCTTCTCGTTCCAAAAGAAATCGCCGTCGCGATTGATCGCGATGGTGATGCTCTTGGGCGTGGTTTGCAGCGGCTGGATCGCCTCTTTCGGCAACTGCACCGGCACCGTATGCGTAACAACAGGAATCGTGATCAGGAAAATAATCAACAATACCAGCATCACATCGACTAACGGCGTGGTGTTGATATTGGAGATGACTTCGTCATCGCCGTCCTCTTGCCCAACGCTCATAGCCATGGTTCACCTCACTTGTTCGAAACCAGCGGCGTCGCATTACCACGGACTTGGCGCTTCGAGCTGCCCAACAATACCGTATGCAGTTGCGCGCCGAAGTCGCGCACACGTTCCATCACGGACTTGTTGCGTCGAACCAGGAAGTTGTAGCCGAGCACTGCCGGCACTGCCACTGCCAGACCGATTGCGGTCATGATCAGTGCCTCACCCACCGGACCCGCGACCTTGTCGATCGAAGCCTGGCCAGCAATACCGATGGCGGTCAGCGCATGGTAAATACCCCAAACCGTCCCGAACAGACCGACGAACGGTGCCGTCGAGCCGACGGTTGCCAGGAAGGCAAGACCGTCTTGCATGCGGTTCGACACGTTGGTGATCGCGCGCTCGAGCGAGACGTCGATCCAGGTGTTGCGGTCGACGGCTTCGAGCAGCACTTCGTCGTGGTGTTCGCCTGCTTCGATCGCGGTTTCGGCGATGAAGCGAAACGGCGAATTCTCCTCCAGCAGCTTGGCGCCTTCGGCTAGCGCAGGTGCGCTCCACAGTTGTTCGTCGGCGCTTTTGGCACGCCGGTTGGCGCGGAATTGCTCGAAGAACTTCGTGATCATGATGTACCAACTGCCCATCGACATCAGGACCAGCAGGATCAGCACGAAGCGGGCAACGAAGTCACCGTTCTGCCAGAGCGCGCCCAGGCCATAGGGGTTGCTGACCGCTTCGGTATTCGCGGGTTCGGGTGGCGGTGCCGGCTGGTCGGCCAGCGCTGTGGTTTGCGGGGCGGCGGCGGCAGGCGCGGCCGTCGTATCGCTGGCTTGCGCGTGCGCTTGCGGTACGACCCAAATGTTGACCGTGGCTACGGCGATCAAAATGCTTGCCGTCAGAGCGGCGAGAGAACGCTTCTTCATGTCTGCTCCAGTTCACAGTTGAACTTTGTAAAACCTAACTAATGAATCGCTTACCCATGCCCTGCCGCATGCCTGGTCAGTTCAACGTAAAGGAGAACGGCACCTGGACGCGCACCGGTTGGCCTTGGGATACGCAACTAAAATGCTTGACCGCGTTGAACGCCGCCCGATCCAGGCTGGAATCGCTGGACGATTGCGCCACACGCTCATTCGTAATATGGCCTTCCGGATCGACTACGAACTCAATCACCACGTCGCCCGAAATATTGTTCTCGAGCGCTTCCCTCGGATACTTGATCGAGGCTCGAACCTGGTCGGAGTTCGGGCACACGATACCCACTTCCGTGCTCGGCTTCTTGGCCGGCATGGGCGGTGCGGCAGGCGTCGCGACGACAGGGGCTGTCTGGTGAGTAATGGTTTGCTGTGGTGGCGCCTGGACAGGCACTTCCGGCGGCGGCACGAACGGCGGCGGCGGCGGTGCGAATTTCGGCGGCGGCAACTGCACCGGCGGCAGCGGCGGCGGGGGCGGCGGCTGCACCGGCTCGATGATCCTGGTTTCGATGGGGTGCTGGACGACATGGACCACCTTCGTGGCCAAGCCATTGATCAGTGCGTAAATCAACAGCACGTGCAAGAGGAGAACCGCTGCGATACCGCCGAACCGGCGTACGGGGTTTTGCTGCTTCTTACCGAATTCCCGAGGGCGTCCGGGCTGGTCGCCCCGAGTTCCCGCCACCGGAAATTTCCCTTCAACTTTCATACCCACTTCTGCTCCTCCCGGGGTAAACCGTCCAACGACTTAAGCGAGCCCTACGGCATCAACCAATTGACACCATGTATATTCAAGTTGACGATCTAAAGATCACGGGCCGACTGTTTTACCGTCATCAAATAAAGCCTGCATGACGCGATCCATTGCCGATTGACAGCCATTTGTCGAACGGGCACGAGTGTATGACAATTTTTTGCCATCCCGAAAATACATTTATTTTTCAGTACTTTCTCCAGTATTCGACTAACTAGATGCGAAATTCTGTCCCGCTAAGGCTGACAGACTTGAGGCAGGATTTCGCACGAACTAGAGCAATTGCACTAGATGGCATCAAGTGCTTGCTTGTAAGTTGAATAGTCAAATTCCGCGCCATCAAAGTCGCCCCACGGCAGCGCACACCCTCCTTGATACCCTTAGCGATACGCGACATGCCGCTTACGTCGCATATATAAGACCCTTGCGGATCTGCCATGGCTCTGGCGTGCCGGATCCCAGCCGCGCCATGTGCACTTTTGATACCCTCGCCTAGCCGCCAAGCCATGCCCGCGCATGGCTGAGCCCGCCCGTCCATCAGGGCCATCAGGATCGCCGTGAAGTAAGCTCGGGTAATCCATGATGCCAACTGCGCGCGAGGCCTCGGCAAACGCACTATCTTTAACGAAGGCACGACTGTGGCGAGCATCTTCGCCCAGGCCGCATGCGCGCGTGCACTCACGATTCGACGAGGAACCGAAGATGGCTCAAGAAAAATTTCGTCTGGTAACACGCAGTGATTTCGATGGCCTGGTGTGCGCTCTGCTGCTCAACGAACTGGATCTGATCGAGGACATCGCCTTCGTCCACCCCAAGGATATGCAGGACGGCAAGATCTCGATCAATCAGCACGACATCACGACCAACCTGCCTTATTGCCCTGGCGCATATCTGTCGTTCGACCACCATGAATCTGAGGTCCTGCGCAGTACAGGCGCGCGGCCGAATCACATCATCGATCCGAGCGCCCCGTCGGCCGCACGCGTGGTCTATCGTCACTATGGCGGCCGCGACGCCTTCCCGGACATCAGCGAAGAAATGATGGACGCCGTCGACAAAGCAGACTCCGCGCAATTCAGCCGAGACGAAATTCTCGCCCCGACCGCTTGGGTGCTGCTCAATTATCTGATGGACTCGCGTACGGGCCTTGGCCGCTTCAAGGAATTCCGCATCAGCAACTACGCGCTGATGATGGACCTGATCCAGTACTGCCACGATCACACGATAGACGAGATCATCGCGCGGCCCGACGTGCAGGAACGCGTCGAGCTGTACCACTCGCATGCGATACTGGCCAAGGAGCAGATCCTGCGTTGCTCGAAGCTATACGACACGTTGGTGGTGCTGGATCTGCGCAACGAGGAAACGATTTACGCGGTCAATCGCTTCACGATCTACGCACTGTTTCCGCAGGCCAATATCTCGATCCACGTGATGTGGGGCCTCAACCAGCAGAATACCGTGTTCGCCACCGGCAAATCGATACTCGATCGCAGCAGCAAAACCAATATCGGCGAGCTGATGCTCAAATACGGCGGCGGCGGCCATGCGGCCGCGGGAACCTGCCAGATTCCGAACCACCAGGCCGACAGCGTGCTGCAACAACTGATCAAACGTATCAACACCAACGAGCAAACCTAGCCGGCAACACGTATGAGCCGCCGGGCCCTGGGCAGACGGCCCCGCCACGCGGTACGCCGCCGGGGATGCCGCCTATCCCAGCCCTTTATAATGGCTGCATACCCCGTCTCGCGATCGCCGCTCCCTTCATTGCACTGCATGACCAAACCGACCATTGCCGCCTCGCTGCGGGTAGCGCCTGCCTTGGCGCTTGCTTTGACGATCGCGCTGCCGCGCACGGCACACGCCGAAGACGTGGTTCTGTACGATCGCGACGGCAGCGCCACCGCCTATATCGACGCCAACGACCTGTCGGTCTACCGCTGGAACGGCGAACCCAGCGCCTACCTGCAACGAGCCAACGACGGCGTGTTCGATGTGTTCGGCGTTAACGGGCATCATCTGGGTTGGTACATGGCCGGCGTGCTCTACGGCAATGACGGCAGCGCCGCATGTGCGATGGCCGAACGCCTGACCTACTCGCAACCACCGACAGCGCGCAATCCCCGCCAGTTATTGCATGCCCGCGGCGTGCCCGACCCGATCCCGCGGCGCCCGGCTTTCGACAATGCCTTTTCCGCGACGCCTTGCGATACGTTGCTGAGCTTCGGTGCCGCCCGATAGCTCGCCAAGCGAGCCGCAGCCTGTTCCTTTCTCGCACTGCCCGCCATGCGAATATTTGCCGATATGCTTCGGTAGCCCAGCCCACGGTATGATGCGCACAGATCCCTACACCGTGGACCAGGCATCGCGCCATTCCGGCAGTGCCACGATACCAGGGGAATGCCACGACCTATGAGTCTCGCCACCGTCGCCACACTGCTGTTGGGCCTGGGCCTGTTCTTTGCCGGCCTCCAATGGTCCGGCGAAAACCTGCGCAAATTGGCGGCCGACCGCCTTGGCACCCACGCCGGCAACAAACCGCCTTCGCGTCTGCGCGGGGCACTGCTCGGATTGACTTTCGGCGCCCTGATGCAGAGCGCGACCGCGGTCACCTTCTCCGCCATCAACCTCGTGACCAGCGCAGTGATGACCCCGATCGACGCGCTGCCCGTCATCGTCTGGGCCAACGTCGGGCTGACTGTGCTTGCCTTTCTTGCGGCGCTAAATATCCATCCCTGGGTCACGCTGACGGTCGGCGTGGCCGGCATCCTCTCGGGTCTGTTGCGGGTGCCGGGCTGGCGCGCCGGCGCGGCCGCGCTGTTTGGCGTCGCACTGATGCTGTACGGACTGGAAGCGATGGGTGGCGCAGCCGCCCCACTGCGCACACTGCCGTGGTTCCACGCCCTGACGGTCGCGACCGCGCAGGCGCCGCTGCTGGCATTCGCCGCCGGCGTGCTGATTGCGGTGGTCCTGCAATCGAATACCGGGGCCGCACTGCTGATCATCACTCTGGCCAGCAACGGCACGCTGGACCTCGCGCAAAGCACGATGATGATCTACGGCACCAATCTGGGCGCGATCCCGCTGCGCGCGCTGCTGTCGGCCGGCATGCGGGGCACCGCGGTCAGGCTGGTGCGGCTGGAGGATACGTTTTGCGTGATGAGCGGGATCCTGATGAGTGGCCTGTTCTTTGTCGAAGCGTGGACCGGCTGGCCGCTCGTGCGCGCCGCCTCCCAGGCAGTATCGAGCGATCCGCGCATGCAGTTGGCCGCGGTGTTTCTGATCTCTAACGCGTTGCCCGCATTGCTGATCACCCCGCTGCTCACACAGTGCTGGCACGTGCTGCAGCGCCTGTGGCCGCAGACCGCGGCCGAGCATGCGTCACAGCCGAAATACATCAACGACTTGTCGCTGGCCGATCCGGCCACCGCCCTCGATCTGGCCAGCCTGGAATTGGCGCGCCTGGCCAGCCACATGTGCGCGCCGCTGCACGACCCGGCCGCGCAAGCCTATGCTGATTCGGCGTTCGGCACCCTGGCCGGGGAACTGGACCGTTTTCTCACGCGCATTCCGGCCGACACGGTCGCCGCGGACGCGCTGGCGCGCCTGCCCATTCTGCGCGAAGGCCTGGCCTCGGTGCGGTATATCGAACAAAGTGTGAAGGAATTGCAGACGACCGCCGGCAAACTGGTGGCCTACGCACCCGCACATGCGGCGGGGATGAAGCTGGTGGCCGTGATCGACCAGTTATTGGATCAGGTGGGACGGGCGCTGCATGCGCACGAAGCAGTGCAGATCGAACAGTTGCGCAGCGCGTCGCGCGCCCATGCGCCGGGATTGAGCGAAGCTCGGGCAGCTTACGCGCAGGCTTTGCAGGACGCACCGGCGGAAATCCACCTGCTGGGCCAGACGCTGATCGACGACGTCGATCGAATCGCCTGGATGGTCCACCGCATGTCCAAATTGCTGAAGCAATCCGCACTGCCGCAGGCCGCGCGCGCAGCCGAGGTAGCCGCAGCGTAATGCAAGGCTTGACGAGGAACCCAATGTCGAATGATGCGAGTACCGACGTAACCGCCCCAGTCGTCCTGCTTGCGGCAGTCGGTGCGACGGCCGACCTGTCCGCCGCGCTGGCGCCGCTCTTGCGCACCTCGGGCGGCCACGTGCTCATCGCCGATGATGTCGAAAGCGCCTTCGGTATTCTCGCCGCTCACCCGGTCCGCCTGGTAATCGCCGAGCAGGACACACCAACGCGCGACGGACTCGCCCTGTTGACGCGCATCCGCGAACACTATCCGGAAACGCTGCGCATGCTGTTCGTGGGCGACACAGACCTTGATCTCGCCGTGGCCGCCTGCCTGGACGGCACGCTGACTTGCTTCCTCCGCCAACCCTGGCACCCCGGCGAATTGCGCCTGGCCTTACGGCAAGCGATTGAACGCCGGACTCTGGCGCGCGAAATCGGCGCCTTGCGCGAGCGCTCGCGACACGCCTCGGCCTTGACAACCGCCGACGCGCTCGGCGCGATTACCTCCGAAGCGGACAGCGAAACCCTGCGTCGTGCCGTGCTGTCGCTGGAACAAGCGCAGCAGGATCAGAAACAGAATTTCGTCACCATGCTCAAGGTCTTCTCGAGCATGCTGGAATTGCGCGCGGGGATGCTGGGCGGCAGTTCCAGCCGCGTCGCCACACTCACGCAGCGCATGGGCATCAAGTTCGGCCTGACGGCGGACCAGGTGCAGGAACTGATGGTGGCGGGGCTGCTGCACGCGATCGGCAAGATCGGCCTGCCCGACGCGCTGATTCACAAGCCCCAGGATCGCATGAATTCGACCGAAGCCAAGCAGTACCTGAGTCATGCGGCGATCGGTCAGCGCATCCTGACGCCGCTCGAATCGCTCGCCGGTGCCGGCCACATCATCGCCCACCAGTTCGAGCGCCACGACGGACGCGGTGCGCCCGACGGCCTCGAAGGCGCGGCCATTCCGCTCGGCGCGCGCATCCTGGCAATCGCACGGGACTACGAAGCACTGCGCAGTGGCGCGATGCTGGAACAGGTCTTGCCGGAAGCCCGCGCCATCGCCATCCTCGATGCCCAGCGCGGCTTGCGATATGACCCGCAAGTGGTGGCTCGTTTTATCGAAGTGCTGGGCGAACGGCGCGACGTGGAAGCCGCCAATACACGGGTGATTTCCTCGTACGAATTGTGCGCCGGACAGCAATTGGCGGAAGACCTGCTCAGCGACGAGGGCGCCCTGCTGCTGACCAAGGACAGCATCATCACGCCTCACTACATCCGGCAGATATTGAAGTTCGAGGAAGTCGAACAGGCACGGCTGCGCATACGGGTGAATATGTGAGAACAGGCTGCAAGGTCTGCGCTCGGGGCCGGACTACAACCACCGGCCGCCACCGCTTCGGTATGCAAACCGTCGCTCAGACACCGCTGGCCTCGGCTTCCGGCCACAGGCGCGGAAACAGATAGCGAAACAGGGAAACAGGCAACGCGAGTTCGATCGGACCTTTCGGTGTTTTCGAATCAATAATGCCCAGCTTGAAAAGATCTGCCAGTAAACGATCCGCGGTCCGGCCTGCCAACCCTGTCATTGCCTTGAAACGCGTTCTATCGATCGAGGCAATGGTCCCCAAGTAGGCCAGCGGCTGCGCCGCTTCCGTGCGCAGAAAGCGGGTTTCACCACGGGTCGCCTCGGCAGCCAACATCTGGGCCAATCTGTTCTCGAACGCCCGCATGTGAAGCATGCCATCCATAAATTCGATCTGGTCCAGGCAGACGTTCATGCAAAAATCGATAAATGCCACCAGACCGCTTTCGCTCAGAACGCCTCTGCCATCGTAATCGCCCTTGCGCTGCTGGTCGGCCGCGATCAGATGCGCATAGTAATCAGTCTGTTGGCGGGCAAACCCGCGCATCGGAGACCATAGACCTTGTGTCAACCCGAGCGCAGCAAGTCCAAGATGGGTGTGCAGCCTTGCAGTACGTCCATTGCCATCGAGGAACGGGTGTATCCAAGTCAATCGATGATGCGCTGCCATCAGCGCGATCACGGCCGTTTCACCGGCCCTGGCGTAGCGATAACCACCATGCCAGGTTTCAATGAAGTCCGGTATCGTAGCCGGATCAGGAGGTATATGGGTACCGACCTGGACACCCCGATTCCGCCATACCCCCGGCGTGACAATTTCCTCGTTGCCCTCGTCATCGATCTGATGGAGATCGCCCTGCAATAGCTGATCATGTAGATGACGATGGATCGCTTGCAGCACCGATCCCTGGAAAAATTCGTTGGAGTCGAACACGGGGAATGCCGCCTCGCCCCACCGCTCGGTTTCGATATGAGCAACCGCAATACGCTGCTTGCGCGCTTCCGTCGGTTTGCTCGAAAAATCTTTCCGTAGCGCGCGTTCGATCAGCAGTGGCTCGGTATGTTGTCCTTCTATCTTGTTTGTATAGTAGGAATTCATGGGCCGCAGCGCGTCGCGCAACAACTCGCGCAAACGCGGCATGCCCTGCGCGGCTAAATCCTTGGCCCGGCCGATGACTTGGGCCGCCAGCGGACGCAGGTTGTCCATCTTCTGTTCCGCGGGCAACAGCGGATGCATTTGATGGACGGCGTAATACGGGTATTTCGATGGGGCAGCGGTCATGGCGGTTGCCGTGGCGAATTATATGGCGAATCCTCAATGATTTAAAATACCACGTAAAATCTATTAATTACAAATAGATATGTAAAATATGGCGGATCATTTGGCGAATCTTAGAGGCGACGATGAACGAATTGATCGCATACTCTCGCCTCCCGAGTCAGCTTCCTGCGGTCATCTCGTAAGGCGCCAGGATATGCAGCACCTCGAAGGTCTCGCAGACAAGCGGCATCGTTTCATCGAGCGTGCGGCCGATACGCTCGCATTCGCGCCCGAAGAAATCCCAATGCGCGGCGCGCCAGTGGGCAAGGGATAGATCCCCCTCGCCTTCCAGCGCGGCAAACTCGGCTCCGACGTCACAATAGGCGACGATCTCGACTTTGAGCAGACGTTTCACCAATGCCGGCCGGTCCAGGTGGTCGAGCACGATCTCGATTTCGCCCGCTCGCGGCAGCGGTGCGCCCTCCGTCTCCCAGGCCCATAGCAGGCTGCAGGTACCGCGCTTCACGCCTTGCACGACCAGGCCGATCAGCTCGGCGCTCAGTTCGGGGCTGTCGCCGAAGCTACCGAGGCTTACACTGGCGGCCGGCAATTCGATACCGAGTGCTTTCAGCTCTGCGATCGTTGTGCCGAGATTCGGGTCAGCGTTCATGGTCATTCCGTCTTTTCTAGTGTTTCGCCATAGCGCAGATTCGATCACACGCGCGGCCCCAAGTATGATCTCTTTGTTAGGGGGCGAATGTTACGGAACTGCAGGACAGTGGCACGGCTATTCGGCTTTTTCCCCTACTCCACCGTCACCGACTTAGCCAAATTCCTCGGCTTGTCGATATCCGTTCCGCGCGCAAGCGCCGCGTGATACGCAAGCAGCTGCATCGGGATCGTATGCAGGATGGGCGACAGCATCCCGTAGTACTCGTTCAAGCGGATCACCTCGATGCCGGTGCTGGGTGTGATCGCGCAATCGGCATCGGCGAACACGAACAGTTCGCCGCTGCGCGCGCTGACTTCCTGCATATTCGACTTGAGCTTTTCCAGCAGAACATCGTTCGGTGCGACCGCGACCACAGGCATCGCATCGCTGACGAGCGCAAGCGGCCCGTGCTTGAGTTCGCCGGCCGGGTAAGCTTCAGCGTGGATATACGAGATCTCCTTCATCTTTAGCGCGCCTTCGAGCGCGACCGGGTAATGCATGCCGCGGCCGAGAAACAGGATGTTCTGCCGACGCGTCAAGCGTTCGGCCCAAGCGATGATGGCGGGCTCCAGCGCCAGCACGTCGGAGATCGCATCCGGCAAGTGGCGCAGCGCCTGCAGATGACGCTGTTCTTCCGCCTCCGGCAAGCGTTCGCGCACCTGGGCCAGCGACAGGGCCAACAGGAACAGCGCGACCAACTGCGTCGTGAAGGCCTTGGTCGAGGCGACCCCGATCTCGACGCCGGCGCGCGTGATGAACGACAGCGCGCAGTGGCGCACCAGCGCACTGGTCGCCACATTGCAGATCGCCAGCGTCTGCGTCATGCCGCGCGCCTGAGCTGTTTGCAGCGCGCCCAGCACGTCGGCCGTCTCGCCGCTTTGCGAGACGGCGACGACGAGGGTATGCGGATCAGCGACGCCATCGCGATAGCGATATTCGCTGGCAATCTCGACGGCGACAGGTATGCCGGCCAGGCTCTCGATCCAGTACCTGGCCGTCAATGCCGCGTGAAAACTGCCTCCACAGGCCAGCAGCAGAACCGAACGCGTATCGCGAAAGACGCGCCAGGCGCCGTCGCCGAACCATTCCGGCATCACCCCGCCCAGATCGCTCAGGGTATCGGCCACCGCGCGCGGCTGCTCGATGATTTCCTTTTGCATGTGATACGCATATGGCCCCAGGTCGGCCGCGCCGCTATGCGTCTGCACCGTATGCACACACCGCTCAACGCGCTGCCCGGCGCCGTCGACGACCCAATGGCGATGCAGTTGCAGGTCGGCGACATCGCCGTCTTCCAGATAGGCAATCCGATCGGTGACGGTGGCCAGCGCAATCGCGTCCGAGGCTAGGAAATGTGCGCCCTCGCCCACCCCGATCACCAGCGGCGAGCCGTGGCGCGCTCCCACCAGGCGATGCGGTTCGTCACGGCACAGCACCGCGATCGCATAGCTGCCTTGCAGCCGCGCGACCGCCTCGCGCACCGCCTCGAACACATCTCCCTGGTACAAATGATCGATCAGATGGCCGATGACCTCGCTGTCGGTCTGGCTCTCGAACACATAGCCTTGCTCCTGCAGCAGGATGCGCAACGCTTCGTGGTTTTCGATGATGCCGTTGTGGGACATCGCAATGCGCGGCGCAGCGGGGTTGGGCGAGAAATGAGGATGGGCGTTGCCGGTGACCGGCTTGCCATGCGTGGCCCAGCGCGTATGCGCGATGCCCGTGTATGCGCTCCATTGCTGAGCATCGATCTCGTCCTCCAGTTTGGCCACCCGCGCCACGCTGCGCGCCCGCACCAACGTGCGGTCCTGATACAGGGCCACGCCGCAGGAATCATAGCCCCGGTATTCGAGCCGCTTCAGGCCGTCGAGCAGAACGGGAACGATGTTGCGTTGCGCCACGGCGCCGACGATGCCACACATCAATGTCTCTCCACGGAAGATCCGGCTTGGGATCGATGGTGAGATGGTAGAAGTTGCAGCGTGAAATTAAATTTCTTAATTTATAAATTTTTGAAATTTAAATTTATTCATGTTTTTTGATGAAAGATAATTTCACCTCTACACGTTCGACGCCTCACACCTTCCGCCATGGCAACCCTGAAACTGGACGAACTGGACCAGCGCATATTGCGCGTCCTGCAGCAAGACGCCACCATCAGCAACCAAGCCCTGGCGGCCTTGGTGCACGCGTCGCCCCCCACCTGTCTGCGCCGAGTCCGGCGCCTAAAGGAAATCGGCGTGATCCAGCGTGCGGTGACCCTGATCGAGCGCAGCAAGCTTGGACCCACCCTCACCGCCATCATCGAAATCACGCTGGACCAGCAGACCGCTGAACATCTCGCCGCCTTCGAGACCCAGATGACGGCCGAAGCCACGGTGATGCAATGCTATCGCGTGTCGCCGGGGCCGGATTTTGTCCTGGTGGTGGAGATGGCCGATATGCAGGCCTATCACGCGCTGGCTCACCGCGTGTTCGCCGGCGCCGCCAATGTGCGCAATGTACGTACGTTCTTCGCCACGCATTGCGCCAAATTCGAAGTCGATACGCCACTGCGGATGTGAATCAATGAGATGCGTCAGTGCCTACCCCGCTCGCCTCGGTCGGTTCAATCCATCCGGCGCCCGGGTAGCTGCGGCATGGGCTACAGCCGTAGCGGATCATTCGCGAAATCCAACTGCTTAAATTATAAGCATACCAGCTCGCGTCATATATAGCAGGGCTGATCGCAAATCTAATAGCGACTTATCCCAGTAATCTGTGGATAACCGCGGACCACACCGCGTGATCTCCGAGCGGTCCGGTCAGCCGTGACGTCTGCGATGGGGATCAGTCCTATTTTCACATTCTTCAGCCCCGTCACTATTCCCAACAGCTAACGTGATCATCTCGCCTGTCGGTAGTGCAAGGCATCTATCGTGCCATTGCATCAGCCCTTGCGGAACGTTTTCCGCATGACAAAGTATTTTCAGGAAATTTTGAGATGTCTAGCGTCAATCGATTCGTATCCACCGCGGTCTGCGCCTCGCTGTGCGCCAGCGCTGTTGTACTCGACAGCTGCCATCAGTCCATCCAGCCGCTTGCGCCGCCTGCCGCGCCCGCGAGCCAAACCAGCGCAAGCGCCGCACCCGTCTCGGCAGCCTCAACGGCATCCGCGGTAGCGGCAGCGATTCCGGCGGGCTATGACTTGCCGTCCGCCAACGCGCTCTACGAAATGGTCGCGCCCATCGCCTTGTTTCCCGACAAGCTGCTGGCTCAGGTACTGGCAGCGTCCGCCTTTCCCGACCAGATCGCGGCCGCCGAGCTATGGCTCGCGCAAAACGACACGCTGAAAAACCACGCGCTGCAAAACGCGGTCGACACGCAAACGTGGGACCCCAGCGTCAAGTCGCTGACGCAGTTTCGCAGCGTGCTGGATCAGATGGCGCAGAACATCCCCTGGTCCACCCAGCTTGGCGTCGCCTATGCCAACGACCCGACCGACGTCATGAACGCGATCCAGGTGATGCGGCAGCGCGCAAGCGCCAAGGGCGCGCTGCAAAGCAATTCGCGGCAGCGCGTCACCACGGTGCACGACAGCGGCGGCGTGGTCGATGCGCCGACGCCCATGGTACCAGCTGGGCAAGCGGGTTCGGTCATTGTGCCCCCGCCGCAGACCATCGTGATTGAACCGGCACAGCCCAATTTCGTCTACGTACCCACATACAACCCGACCGTCATCTACGGCGCGCCGATGCCGCTGTATCCGGGCTATGTCTACGCGCCGCCCGCCTATAGCGAAGCCGATCTGGTCGCGACCGGCCTGATTTCGTTCGGCGTTGGTGTCGCCGTGGGCGCGGCGCTCGACAATCACTATAACTGGGGTTGGAGCTCATGGGGCGTGCACTGGAACAACGGCTATGCCGGCGGGTGGGCCGCGCACGGCGGCGGTGTGGTGTTCAACGGCACACCGTGGGTCTCGCACTCGACCACCATCGTCAACCACGTGAATAATATTCACGTCGGACCGCACTATGGACCTCTATACAGGCCGAACTTCGATCCCAATATCAATCGCCACATCATCAACACCGCACCGGTACACCGCGGCACTCCGCTGGGGGCACCTCGAAATCGTCCGCTTGATCGTGCAGTGGAGCGTCCTGTCGATAGACAGGTTGACCGCCGCCTCGATAATCCAATCGATCGGCCGCGCAGTCACCCGCTCAGTTCCCCACTTACCCGGCCCGACTTCCAAGGTACGGTCCGCCATGCGGACGTACCTTTGGCGCAACAACCTCACCCCGATGGCGATGCCCGATTCCAGAACGGCGGACGGCATCCGATGACAGGCGACAATCGCGCCCAATGGCAGGCGAGCCACCCAGCGCCGGTCAACCATGTGCCCCAACTCACGCAAGCAGCACCCTCACGGGATGCGGCGCGCACAGCACCGTCCACCGACCGCGATCTGTTCAACGGCGACGGCGCGCATGTGGGCAGATGGCACCGCCGCTGACGGGCGGCCTCTGGCACAATCGATCGTCACCGGCGTGCAATACCCGCCGGTGACGGCATTAGGGGTTATCACCACTGGCCGTGCGCCGAGCCTGCGCGCCCAATCCGAGAAGCATACCGACACGCTGCCCAACTCGCCGAGCCGTCCCGGGACGGCATTCGATCGGAGGACATCATGGTTGCTCCCGCCAAGCTCTGGCAAACCGTCTTCGGCAAGCCTCTGGATCCGCTCGATCCGAACACCCGCCATACGATCGCCGTGATACCGCTGCTGGCCTGGGTGGGCCTGGGCGCCGACGGCCTCTCGTCATCGTGTTACGGTCCCGAGGAAGCCTTTCTCGCACTGGGTCAGCACACGTCGCTCGCGCTCTTTCTGGCCATCGCCACCGCCGCCACGGTATTCATCATCGCGCTAGGCTACAACCAGGTGATCGAACTGTTTCCGACCGGCGGTGGCGGTTATCGGGTCGCCACCGCGCTGCTGGGCAAACAGCCGGGATTGGTGTCGGGCGCAGCACTGTTGGTCGACTATGTGCTTACCGTGGCCACCTCGCTCGCCAGCGGTGTCGATGCATTCTTCAGCCTGCTGCCGGTCGGCGCACAAAGCGTCAAGCTCGCCACCGAGCTGATCCTGATCGTGCTGATGACCGGATTGAATTTCCGCGGCATGAAGGAATCGATCAAGGTACTGTTGCCGATCTTCATCGGCTTCGTGGTGCTGCATCTGGTGCTGATCGTCTACGGCATTGCCGTGCACGGCGGCAACCTGGTGCGCGTGGTACCCGATGCGGTCGGCGAAGCGCACACGATGTCGCAATCGGTCGGCGGCTTTGTCGTGCTTGCGCTGTTGATGCGGGCCTTCTCGCTGGGCGGCGGGACCTATACCGGTCTCGAGGCCGTCTCCAACAACGTCAACATGCTGGCCGAGCCGCGCGTGAAGAACGGCAAATGGACCATGTTCTACATGGCGTCGTCGCTCGCCTTCACGGCCGGCGGCATTATTCTGCTCTACATGCTGTGGCACGCGCAGCCGGTCGACGGCGAAACGCTGAACGCCGTAGTGTTCGGCAGCGTGATCGACCACCTCGGCCTGGGCTCCGTCTTCGCCCGCCACGCGCTGCTGGCGGTGGTGCTGGCGCTGGAAGCCGGCCTGCTGCTGATCGGTGCGCAAACCGGCTTTCTCGACGGCCCGGCCGTGCTGGCCAATATGGCGACCGATTCCTGGGTGCCGCGCCAGTTCCGCGACCTGTCGACCCGGTTGGTTCGCCAGAACGGCATGATCGTGATGGGCATCGCGAGCCTGCTGATCCTGGCCTGGACCCATGGCGACGTGTCGGTGCTGGTGGTGCTCTACAGTATCAACGTGTTCCTGACCTTCAGCCTGTCGCTGCTGGGCCTGTGCACCTACTGGTGGCGCCATCGCCGTGAAGAAGCCCAGTGGCTCGGGCATTTCCTGCTGTCGGCGCTGGGGCTGGTGGTCACCTCGACGGTGCTGGTGATTACCTTGGTCGAAAAATTCACCGCCGGCGGCTGGCTGACGGTGCTGGTGACAAGTGCCGTCGTCGCACTGTGCGTGCTGGTCAGGCACCACTACAACGACACCCGAGCCCAGCTCGCGCGCGAGGATGCGCTGTTTGCCGGCGACGCACCCGCGTCCGCCCCGGCCTACGCCCCACCGCAGCTCAATCCCGACTTGCCGACTGCGCTGGTACTGGTCGGCAAGCATCGCGGCGCCAGCATGCATGCGCTGCTATGGGTCAACCGCCTGTTCCCCGATCATTTCAAGAACATCGTGTTTCTCGCCGTCGGCGAAGTCGATTCGCGCAGCTTCGAGGGCGAAGAGCAATTACAGAAGCTGCGCAAGACCATGCTGTCGTCGCTCGAATACTATACCTCGCACTGCCAGCGCCACGGCATCGCCGCAACCTACAGGGTGGTATTCGGCACGCGGCCGATCGACGAATTCACGCGTCTTGCGCAAAGCACGATGGAAGAATTCCCCAACAGCGTGTGCTTTGCCAGCAAGTTGATTTTCAAGCGGGTCAACTTCATGACCGGCTGGCTGCACAATCAGACGCCGGTGGAAATCCAGGCGCGGCTCCATCAGCAAGGCAAGCAGATGGTGCTATTGCCGATGAATGTCGGCTAGCGCGGCAGCCCGTGTGGAATCCCCAAACGAGCCGCCCGCAGCTTAACGCTCGTTTTCGGGGAAGTCCGCGCTCAGCGTGGTGCGCTCCCACGTATCGAAGTCGCGCCGCAGCAAGTCCAGTTTCTTGCGCGCCAATTCCAGCGCCGGCTGCCCCAGCACCAGGCGCAGCGGCGGCGTATCGGATTGCACCGCCTCGATGATGGCACGCGCGGCCCGCACCGGATCGCCGACCTGCTTGCCGCTGCGCGCGGCCGTCTGACTCCGGCGCTCGCCGGCCGTCGCCTCGTAGTCATCGATACGCACCGCCGATTGCTTGATCGACGGTCCGGCCCAGTTGGTGCGAAACGGACCGGGTTCTACGATCAGCACATCGATACCCAGCGGCTTGACCTCCAGCGCGAGCGATTCGGAGATGCCTTCGACCGCATATTTGGTACCGTGATAGTAGCCGGTGGCGGCGAAACTGGTAAGGCCGCCGATCGACGAGATATTGACGATGGTGCCGCTGCGTTGCTCGCGCATGGCCGGCAACACTGCCTTGGTCATGTCGATCAGGCCGAACACATTGGTTTCGAACATTGCGCGTACCTCGGCATCCTCGCCTTCTTCGATTGCGGCGAGATAGCCGTAGCCGGCGTTGTTGACGAGCACATCGATGCGGCCGAACAGGCGCAGAGCCTGCGCGACCGCATGATCGATCTGCTCCGGCTTGGTCACATCGAGCGGCAGTATCAACGCATGGTCGGGATGTTGGCCAGCCAGATCAGCCAGGGTGGCCGGATTGCGCGCGGTAATCACGGCGCGCCACCCGCGTGCCAGGACTTCCTTCGCAAGTTCACGGCCGAAACCGGTCGAGCACCCGGTAATCAGCCAAACAGGACTGTCTTTTTGCATCATCGCGGAACTCCACGTTAAGAGGTTCAAGGGGCATTGGTCTTTTTTATTCTAGCCCTGTACCGCGCGATGTGCAGCGCAGGGCCGGGAACGATCCCCGGCCCTGCGCCGGCTCAAGCCAGCTCCGCTATCACGGTTGACGATTGCGGTCACTGCCCCTGTCGTTACTCCTATCCCCGCCGCCCTGGCCGCGATCGTCACCCGCAGGGTGTTGCGGCGGCCGTCCTGCACCTGGCCCCGGTGCCGGTGGACGACCCGC